>Ga0255772_10001283_pt1 | contig 25072 bp, 22 predicted proteins | sample 071ome_34_FD_179970 | JGI IMG/M metagenome (GOLD analysis project Ga0255772, IMG submission 179970) | Coastal salt marsh microbial communities from the Groves Creek Marsh, Skidaway Island, Georgia - 071411BT metaG (version 2) | ecosystem: Environmental > Aquatic > Marine > Intertidal zone >...
TCATCGTGGAGCGAGGATTAAGCCCCTCAATTAGACTCCGAATACATTAGCGCAAACCATCCCTCTAAATATTAGTTGCAATATCGAGGGGAACCATACATTTTTGTGCCTGGTATTTGGCTTAATGGTTTATGGGGATTCAACTGAACGAGATTGAAACTCTGAGTAGGTTGCCCGGGTCTTTTCTAGAGAGGTTTGTACATCTTCACGATGAGGGTAGAGGTAGGTGGCCGTTTCCAGAACGCTAATGGCTTTTTCTGGTTGACCAATGGACCAATAGGCATTAGCCAGATTTAAGTAAATCACCAGTCTTGGCGTATGTGATAAAAACTCTTCTGCCCATTGAATGTATTCACTGATGTCCTCGCGATTTTTTGTCTCCAGCCCTCTGGCTAAGCGAAAGGTCATCACATCAAAAAAGAAACGTTTCCACATACCTGAAGGATGAATGACCTGCCCAAGTAGGGTGATGTCTTGTTTTTGTCCTGCATGATATTGAGTGACGTAATACGTCGCCTGAATATTGAGTAGCATAACCGGGATTAGGCAGATTGGGATAAGCCATGCAAAGCACCTGGCAAAGAAATCCAATGTAAAGTTTGAAGGCTGCTTCTCATGCAAGGCACTACTGCCTTTCCAGATAAGCCAGGCTATGATCAGGCTGAACGTTAACCAGTGCGCGAATGATTGGTAGAACGGGTATTCCGTGATGGAGTGAAACGCTAAGGGTACGCTGATTGAAAGTGCTGCCAGACCTTGAATAGCTCCGAGTTGTCTTATAGCTCGATAGACAAGTAATAGTGCCAGACTGATAAGTAACAGCGGAGGAAAAATCCCTCCTTCAATAGCCCACAGCAGAAGTTCGTTATGCGGATGATCCAGATTGGCTATTAAGGTGTGGTTGTATTCACCGGCGCGGTATTTCGCTGCGTAATAATCCAGGAAAGTTCGTTCGAAGTCTCCGTATCCCCATCCGGTTATTGGCTTTTCCTGAATCATGTCGAAGGCTTGTTTATAGATGCCTTGTCGATTGTCTGTGGATTGGAAGGATTCAAGGTTTCTGCCTCCTGATTCCATGGTGTGGATAGTAAGAAGGCTAATGGCTACTCCGGCCAGTGCTGCGGCTATCCAAGTTAGAACAGGTTGTCTTGTGTTGTGCTTTTTGGTGTTTATCAGTATTAACGGTAGAGCAAAAGTAATCACTAATAAACATGCTATTACTCCAGTTCGTGAGCCTAATAGAGGTATCGCTATGCCAGCTAAAAAGGGAGTAAGGAATAGGCAAGATCGACGAATGAAAGAGGCTGTGTTTCTAGATTCTGTAAGAGTTAAATACAGAGAGCTGGCCAAGCCGGTTGCTATAAAACTTGCGCTGACATTGGGTTGTTGGAAGGAACCAAACGGTCGACCATAATCCACTTTATAAACGCCATAGGCGGCTATTTCTGGTAAGTACTGCTGGATGAGACAGAGGAATGCTTCTAGGGCGCCGGCACCAGCCAGAATTAATAAAAGCGTGTTCCAGCTAGTAGGTGTTTGGAAGCTCTGGAAAAAAAGAATCGTAAGTAATAGGCCTGCCAGAATGCCGAGAATCCTTGTGCCGGCCAAAGACGGTTCGAGTGCTTCCTGAAAAATCACCGGCAGGGTGATGGCAAGCATGATGGCGCCAAGAATTTTCAGACTGATGTCACTAAACCAGAGTCTTTGCTTGGCCAGATGTAATAGTGAAGCGCTGAAGATAAGGCTGACAATGATCCAGACAAAGCTGTTGTAGGGGAGCTCTAATCCAGTACCGCCGGTATTTTCGATATTAAAATGGATGGCAACTAACAGACAGAAGCCTACAAGCCAGAGTGTGGCTTTTGAATCTTTGAGCTTAATCTCTGTCATTAGGTTGTCCTTAACCTGTGTTCGTTGCTGCTATTATTAATGATACTTTCAGGATTGATGCTTATTCTCAGAGCGCTTCGGCACCAGCGAAATCCAATTGACGCCAGGCTTCATAAATCATAATGGCAGCGCTGTTCGATAGATTCAGGCTTCGGCTATCTTTAAGCATTGGGATTCGTAGTCGCTGTTCAGGTGGTAAGGACTCAATAAACTCGATAGGCAGACCTCTGGATTCAGGGCCAAAGATTAATGCATCACCGGATTGGAAGTTGATTTTGGTATGGCCTGTGCGACCTTTGGTGGTAATTGCCATTACACGTTTTGGTTTACTTGCCGATAAATAATCTTCAAGGCTGTCGTGCATTTGGACTTTGGCTAACTCGTGGTAATCCAGGCCTGCTCGACGAAGCTTTTTATCGTCCATAACAAACCCGAATGGACGGATAAGGTGTAGATGAAAACCAGTATTGGCACACAGACGTATGATATTACCAGTGTTGGGCGGAATTTCAGGTTGGTACAGTACGATATTGAGCATTTTATCAATAGATTCTATGGGGTTAAGGGTCAATCTTAGTAATAAGGTTTAAAAATGTTGCTAAACTAATACAATCGTTTATTAATTGTATGTCCATATTTATGTTTGAGATCTTAAGGAATTAAATGATACGCCTGCCGGGATTGAAAAAGAAGCAGCGAAATAGTGTTCTAAGTGGAATTTCTATTGAATCCGACGGCGTTGCTTGTGTTGAGCTTTCTACCAAAAACGGTCTGCATATTTTGACCGCTGGTTATGAGTCTTATGATGAAGGGCAATGGCAGACGGCGTTGGAGCGAGTTCTTAAAGATCAAAAGATCGATGGTCCTCTCTATATTTCCCTATCTGGAAATTTTTATAACCTGTTGCTCATTGATGCGCCTGATGTGCCGGCAGAAGAAATGGCCGATGCCATTAAATGGCGTGTTAAAGATTTGATTAATCAGCCTATCGATTCTGTTTCTGTTCAATATTTTACTCTGCCTGAAGATGCTTATCGTGGCCGCATGAATATGGTGTATGTGGCTGTCGTTGAGAATGCCATTATCAAGCAGGTAGTGACCGTTTGTGATGATTTGGGCTTAGATATCCAGTCGATCACCATTGAAGATTTATCACTAAGTAATCTGGTGTTTAGTGCGGGTGTCACGGAGGGTGATAGTACTGGCATTGTGTCGTTGGGTGCTCATGAGGGCCAGATGCGGTTACTGGAATACGGCAACTTATACTTGGCCCGCAATCTGGACATTGGTGTCGAGCGTCTGAATGGTTTGAACGAAGACGAACTGTCTGAATATGATTTAGCGCAGTGTAATGAAATGATGTTCGATATTAAACGATCATTAGATTACTACGAAAGTCAGTTAGGTAAGGGCATGGTGAATCGAGTTATTATTATGCCTGCTGATGTGAATACCGTTCGACTGGCCAGCGTGTTGAATGAAAAAATGGATGTGTCTGTCCAGCCTTGGCATTGGCAAAATTCTGAAAATATTTCCAATGAGTCTGTCTCTACTAAGATGTTAGATCAATGTATTTCTGCCATTGGTGCAGTAGCAGGAGGCTGGCTTGAGAATTAATCAATCCGTTAACTTCTTTAGTGACGATTTTAAACCACCGGTAATTGTGCTTTCTGCTATCAGGATGGCTCAGTATCTAGGCATGGCTTTGGTGGTGCTATCGCTGATTTCAATTGCGATTTATTACCCGATGATGTCTTCCGAAGAAACGGTTCAGGCTCTCAACGCGAAATTGAAAAGTAAGAAGCAGGAGCTTGAGGAAACGAAACGTAAGTACCCGAAAATTATCAAAAATAAGCAACTGGATGAGCAGCTTGCCAGCCTAAGAGAGCAAAACTCTAATCGAGTACGTTTGCTTAAGTATTTGAAATCGGACTCATTGCAGGAAGCCCAGCAATTTTCTCGTGTATTTACTGATCTTCAAGATTACGACCATAAATGGGTATGGCTGACTCGTATTGATGTGCTTGCAGAAGGTCAATCCATGCGGCTTACAGGTTTGGTGTCCCAACCAGACATTTTGCCTGGTTATATTGATGGATTAAAACAAGCCAATTCTTTCAAAGGTCGTTCTTTTAACCTCTTTAATCTTGAGCGGGATGCGGACAACACTTCCTATCTCCATTTTGTATTAAGTACAGAGGCAGGAGATCAAAATGAAGGATAAGTGGATCGAAGTCTCTGAAAAACTCAACGCACTGACCACACGAGAGCGTGGAATTATTTTTGTAACCCTATTGGTTGCAGTGTATATGGCGTTCCAGTCGCTTGTGTTTGATCCGTTAATGGCAGAGCGATCTCGTTTGATTAAATTGGAAGCAGACATTACCAAGCAGATAGATCGCGTACGTGTAGAAATTGCTGAGGTCATTGCGGCTTCAACCTTTGACCCTAATAAAGCGACACGCGATAAAATTGCCAAAGCGGAACAGAAAGCCGAACAATACCAGCAAGAAATTCAGTCGATTACCGATAAACTGATTGAACCAGCTCAAATGTCGGATGTTTTGGCGTCGTTGTTAAATAAAGAGTCAGGGTTGAGATTAACTTCTGTGAGGAACCTGACGGCAGAACCAGTAAGAATAGGCTCTGCTGCGGGTGCGGAATTGTATCAGCACAGAATTCAACTTGAACTGGAAGGTAAGTACGATCAGGTATCAAAGTATCTAGCTCAGGTAGAGGCGTTACCTGAGAAAGTGTTTTGGAAGAATCTGGCGTTCCAAATGGATAATTATCCGGTAGGCCGATTGAGTCTTGAGGTTTATACCTTAAGTACAAGTAAGGATTTAATTGGTGTTTATAAGTAAATATTCGAGAAGAAAGCTAAGGCATATAAAAGCAACTCAGGTTGCTTTCGGTGCTTTTTGTGGTTTGTTTTTTGGGAGCTTGAGTATCTCCTATGCAGATCCAATGAGACCACCCGGCTTTGGTGTTGTTTCGACTAAAAGTGACTATCGCTCTACCAGCTTTCAGGTATCCCAGATTCTGGTTTCCACAGAACAGGGTGCGAAACGAAAACGTGCTGTTATCAACGAGGTCCTGGTATCAGAAGGTGATTCTGTCTCTGGTGCAAAAGTACTTCGAATTGAGCCTGAAAAAGTCACTATCCGAGTGAATGGCAAAAAGAATGTATTAGTCATTAGCGATGCTAAAGGCTTTAAGATTAAGAGAGAATCCGAGTGACGTGTATGAATCATAGGTTTAAGTGTTTGCGCCCATTAGGTGTATTGGCCGTTTCGCTTGTTGCGGGTTGTCAGTCGGTGCCGAAGAAAGAACTCCAGCCTTTTCCTGCAATGGAATCGGACACGCCTAAGGCTGCAGTAGAATCGTCCAATCAGATGCCGGATGCACTTGTGGATCTGATGTTACCAGAACTGGAAACGACCCCCGAAGGCGCGGTCCGTTTTGATGTGGTTGCTCGGGATACGCCAGCTAAACAGTTCTTTATGAGTCTTGTAGATGGCACCTCTAAAAATGTGGTGGTTCATCCTGATGTGGCGGGCGATATTTCAATTCGTCTGACCAACGTGACCTTGGAAGAAACGCTTAAAGCGGTTCGGGATATTTATAACTTTGACTTCCTTCCTAAGGTTTATGGTTATCAAATTGTTCCAAGAGAGATTCAAACCAAAGTCTTTCCCATTAATTATCCAAACATCGTAAGAACCGGCCAGTCTGCGACTTTGATCAGCAGCGGTCAGGTGTCTAATTCCAGTACGTCTGAGAGTAATTCAACCGCTTCAACGTCATCGACCAGCACTGAAACATTACAAAGTGCGCGTGTTGAAACCACTACGGAAGCCGATTTCTGGAGCAACTTGCTGCGCAGTGTCACTATGGTGATCGGCAATGAGGGCGGCCGAAAAGTCATTACTGATCCACATACAGGTTTGTTGATTGTACGTGCTTACCCTTCAGAGCTTCGCCACATTGAACACATGCTTGAACGTGCTGAATTGAACCTGAAACGTCAGGTGGTGATTGAAGCCAAGATTCTTGAAGTAAGCTTGTCAGATGCCTATCAGGCGGGTATCCAGTGGGACACTTTTGGTAATGGTTTTGGTTCTGATATTACGGATACTACCAATGAAATTACCGCTGGTTTCAGTGCAGGAAATCTCAATAATTTAGTGGATACATCCATTGATGGTGTCTTTAAGTTCGGACTTAACTTTACTGACTTTAATGCCATTATCAGTTTGATCGAAGCGCAGGGTGATGTAAGTGTGCTTTCCAGCCCTCGTATTGCCACGGTGAACAACCAGAAAGCTGTGATTAAGGTCGGCACCGATGAGTTCTTCGTAACCGATGTGTCCAGTACGACGACAAGTACGTCATCTTCAACCAGTGATACGCCAGATATTACCTTAACGCCGTTCTTCTCAGGGATTGCTTTGGATGTGACGCCTCATATTGGTGAAGACTCAGAAGTGATCCTTCATGTTCATCCATCGATTTCAAAAGTAGAAGACCAAACCAAAGTGGTTACCTTGGGTGAATCAGGTGATCTTGTACTTCCATTAGCATTTTCTACCATTCGTGAGACCGACAGTATTGTTCGAGCTCAAAGTGGTCAGGTAATAGTTATTGGCGGGTTGATGGAAGAGCGTACACAACTATTGGACGCGGGAGTGCCAATGTTGAAAGACATTCCAGGGCTTGGGAAATTATTCAACCAGGAACGCGATATTACTGAAAAGGTTGAGTTGGTCATTTTGCTTAAACCCAAGATCGTTGAAGGCCGTCAGTGGGAGGATGAACTGCAGAAAGTTCGTCAACGCTTCCCGGATTTCTTTCAATAAGTAGATGGTTTGATCTGTCTGTCATTACCTGAATTTGAGATAACGAAATAAGAAGTAGGTGAAAAGTTGGCAAAGCATCCCCGGGAAATAATGGATCAGCTGTGTAAGCATTTTGGTTTTACCAAATTGCCCTTTACGTTGTCACCCAATACACAATTTTTCGTGAATCTTAAGACGCATAAGGAATGCTTTAATACCTTGGTGTTTGCGTTAGGAACAGGGGAAGGTTTTGTAAAGGTAACGGGGGAAGTCGGTACGGGTAAAACCGTGTTGTGCCGGAAGTTACTGAATCAGCTGTCCTCAAAAGAGTTTATTACGGCTTATATTCCCAATCCAGCGATGCCGCCCGAGGTTTTAAGAAGAGCCTTGGCGCGAGAATTAAAAGTGCCTGAAGCGGATACCCTGGATCACTATCAATTGATCGATCGTATTAATGACCAGCTTATTCGAATTGCGCAATCCGGCAAGAAAACCGTGTTGGTCATTGATGAGGCGCAGTCTCTACCGGAAGATACGCTGGAAGAGGTTCGATTGCTCAGTAATCTTGAAACAGAGCAGCATAAGTTGATTCAAATTGTGTTGTTTGGCCAGCCTGAATTGAATGATTTATTGGATAAAAAACGTTTCCGGCAGTTGAAGCAGCGACTGGCCTTTTCGGCCAGTTTAGATCGCCTGGATTTTGAGGATCTCGAACAATACGTGAATCAGCGTGTTCATGTGGCGGGTTACAATGGTGGAAAGATTTTTGATTACCCTGCTATGAAACTGCTGCATAAGGGGACCTTAGGAACCCCAAGAGTAATTAATGTTATTGCTCAAAAAGCCTTGTTGTTGGCTTACAGTCAGGGGCAAACGACAGTGTCTAAATCCCATGTGAAAAAAGCATTGGTTGATACGGAAGCGACTCCGGAAAAGAAACGGTTTTGGCATCGTCTGTTTAGGGCAAAAGTAGCATGAGTCTGATTAATGATGTCCTGAAGGATCTGGATTCCAAACCTGAACACCAAGATAAAAGTATCTTGGGTTTGATGTATTCTGCACCTGAAAGAACGTCGCCTTCTTCTCGTAAATGGCCCGTTCTTTTGTTATTGATTTTGATTCTAGCAGCGGCTGGTGGCTACTTTGTGTATATCACGCTTTATGAGGATGCCAAACCTGCTTCGTTTATGGCTCAGCCATTGAAGGATAAACCTTTGGAGGCGGTCGTTGATACTTCTGTTCAGCCTAAAACTGAAGCGCCTCAAGCCTCAAAGGTTGAACAAGTAACCGCGGTAAAAGTTAATGAAACCAATGCGTTATCTGAAGAGATTGCTGGTAACGTTCAAAAGGTGACACCGAACAGAGACGCGTCTGCCGTACTCACCAGGGAATCCAAGACTGAAACCATTGCGCCTTCCACTCCGTCAGTTAAACAGTCGACCAAAGACGTAGTTCAGAAAGAAGTGCTTGTTGCCAAGCAAAGCGTATCTGAGCCGAAAGCGGTTGTTGCTTCAAAACCTGCGCCTGCGCAAACAAAACAGGCGGTGAGTTCTGCTCCAGTTATCACTCAGGCCAAACCTTCGGCTAATACTTCGGTTAGTACTTCTGCTAAAGCTCCAGCGGTTCAGAAGGTAAATACGTCCCCTGAAACAGCAAAAGACAGTGAGCCAACCCCGGTTTTATCGAAAAGTAAGACCCGTGAAGTTCAGCTTTATGAGCAAGCGTTGTCTGCTTATCAGCGTGGGGCTTATGAAGAAAGTGAGCGTCTAGTTGATAGTTTGCTAGCTACCCAGGCTAGATCAACAAGCACGGGTTTGAATACCAGCCAACCAAAATATCAGGCATTAAAAGCGCGCTTGTTGTTAAACAGAAAGCCCGATTTATTGGTCAATTACATCGATCAGAATAAAGTAGACATCGCTTCCTCGGATGAATTGCTTGCATTATCAGCGACTGCCTATCAGAGAACTAAGGATCATGTTCGTGCTGTGCAGGCCTATGACCTGTTGGTTCAGCGTCAGCCAACAGAGGGGCGCTGGTGGTTGGCGATGGCGTTTTCTCTGGAGTCACTTGAAGCGCTGGATAAAGCCTTAAAAGCCTATTCGCTAGCCTTGCAGTCAGGGACCTTGCCTGCCAACGCTCGTGAGTACGCAGCCACCAAAGCGAATCAGATTACTAAAAAGATAGAAGCCTTAGCGAAACAGGCTGAGGAGCAGAAATAAGATGGCACAACCAAGAGTTCGAATCGGTGATTTATTAGTTAGCAAAGGCTTGATCAAAGAAGATCAGCTTATGACTGCTTTGGATGAACAAAAGAAAAGCGGTAAGAAAATTGGTAAGGCGCTGATTGATCTTAACTTTGTGACAGAGCAGCAAATGCTGGAGGTGATGGCGGATCACTTCAGTTACCCTTTTGTTGATCTGGTTCGTTTTCAGTTAAACACCGAATTAATTACTCAGTTGCCAGAAACGCAAGCGCGTCGTTTTCGGGCAATTCTTTTGGCGGATCAGCCTGATGGGTTTCTCGTGGGTATGTTAGATCCGCTGGATCTGATGGCCATTGATGAGCTTCAAAGAAACCTGAAGCGTCCTGTACATCCTGCATTCGTAAAAGAGCAGGATTTGATGAATGCGCTCGATCGTGCATATCGTCGTCGTGATGAAATCGCATCGTTGGCAACTGAGCTCGAAGATGAGCTGGAATCCTCAACCGACTTTGACCTTGAAGAGCTGGCGAGTACCGGTGAGGCGTCCGAAGCACCTGTAGTTCGAATGCTGCAAAGTATTTTTGAAGATGCAGTGCAGGTAAGGGCATCTGATATTCATATTGAACCTGATGAAGGTGTTTTGCGTGTTCGCTTGCGTGTCGATGGCGAGCTGCAAGAGCAGGTGATGAAAGAAAAGCGTATTGCCAGTGCTTTGGTTTCCCGTTTAAAAATCATGTCAGGTTTGGATATTTCAGAAAAACGATTGCCGCAAGATGGCCGCTTTAACATCCGTATTCTTGGTAAGAGTATCGATGTACGTTTATCTACCTTGCCAACACCTTATGGTGAAAGTGTGGTAATGCGTCTGCTTGATCAGTCTCAAGGTACCTTGGAACTAGCCCAGCTGGGTATGCCAGACGACATTCGCCAACGATTTGAAACCTTGATTCAGAGACCACACGGTATGATTCTGGTAACGGGGCCGACCGGTAGTGGTAAAACGACTACCTTATATTCAGCGTTAAATTTGTTGAATAAGCCTGAAAAGAAAATCATTACAGCAGAAGATCCGATTGAATATCGTTTACCTAGAATCACTCAGGTTCAAGTAAATACCAAGGTTGGTCTTACCTTTTCGTCGGTGTTGAGAACGGCTTTACGTCAAGACCCGGATATCATTCTTGTGGGTGAGATGCGTGATCAGGAAACGGCTGAAATTGGTCTTCGAGCTGCGATGACCGGTCACTTGGTCTTATCCACTTTGCACACCAATGACTCGATCTCTACTGCTATGCGTTTGATTGATATGGGCTGTGATGCCTATCTGGTAGCGTCTTCTTTACGAGCGGTGATTGCCCAGCGCTTGATTCGTAAGGTATGTGAATATTGTTCCGAAGCGGATCAGTTATCGTCACAAGAACGTGCCTGGATTAGAAACATCAGCCCAGCGCATGTGAATACGCCGTTTGTAAAAGGACGTGGTTGCCATCAGTGTAATAACACCGGTTATTCAGGGCGTATTGGTGTGTATGAATTGTTGGAAATGGACGATGCGATGCTGGATGGTTTACGTCGTAACAGTGCCGCTGAATTCGCCAACGCTGCCAATGCCAATCCCCATTACGTCTCTTTGACCGATTGTGCTATGCGCTATGCCGAACAAGGGATTACATCGGTTCATGAAGTCTTCAGAATCAGTGCCTCGTTGGATGAGCGCGCATCTAATATTCCAGATGATGAAGATCGATTGGAAAAGCAGGAGCATGAAGCGCCTTCACCAGAAGAACCTGTAAAGACTGATGATTCTGGTGGTGAAATTTCTATGGATCTTGATTTGCCTGATCTAGGCGATTTATAGGGATGGAGGCATAGTCGATGGCAAAGTTCAGCTATGTGGGACGTAACTCCCAAGGTCAGAAGGTCGAAGGTACATTGGATGCCTCGAATGCTGATGCCGCTGCGGGTGCGTTGCAAACTCAGCAGTTGATTCCTATTAAGATTGAAGAGGTTGTAGAGAAAAAAAGCAACAACATTGATCTTAAGCAATTCCTTCCCAAGCCAAAGGTTGGGCTAGATGACCTAAGTATGTTTTGCCGTCAAATGTATGCCTTAACCCGATCGGGCATGCCGATTGTTCAGGCCATTCGAGGCTTGGCAGATACGTCCAAGAATGAGCGGATGCAAGAAGTACTTCGTCAGGTGGCTTCTGAGCTGGTGACAGGTAATTCACTTGCTTCGGCCATGCAGCGTCATAATGATATCTTTTCCCATATCTTTGTCAGTATGGTTCACGTGGGGGAGAGTACCGGTAAGCTGGATGACGCCTTTAAAAAATTGATCGATCATATTGAACTGGAGCGTGAAACCAAGAGCAGGGTTAAGCAGGCGGTTCGTTATCCTGTTAGTGTGGTCCTTGCCATTACCGTGGCAATGTTCATTATCAATCTGTTTGTGATTCCCCAGTTCTCCAAAGTGTTTACCAAGCTGGGGGCCGATCTTCCAGTACCTACTCAAATACTTATGGCGACCTCGGCTTTCACCGTGAATTATTGGTGGCTGATTTTAATTATTCTGGTTGCTTCGTTCTTTGGCTTTCGCCATTACATCAAGACCGATGATGGTGAGCTTTGGTGGGATAGAATTAAATTGAAATTACCTTTAATGGGGAAGATCTTCGAGAAGGTTGCATTAAGCCGTTTTGCTCGTTCTTTTGCCATGATGTCGGAATCAGGGGTTCCTATTCTTCAGAGTTTAAACATCATTGGTGCCAGCATCGGTAATCGCTATATCTCCAATGCCGTAGCGGATATGAAAAAGGGCATTGAGCGAGGCGACTCCTTAGCCCGAACGGCGGCGGCCAGCGGGATGTTTACGCCTTTAATTCTTCAAATGATTGCGGTGGGTGAAGAAACCGGATCAGTAGATAAACTTTTGCACGATGTGGCCGATTTCTATGAAGAGGAAGTCGATTACGATTTGAAGACCTTATCTCAAGCCATTGAACCTATCTTATTGGTCTTTATGGGCATTATGGTCGTAGTGTTGGCTCTGGGTGTGTTCTTACCTATGTGGGAACTCAGCTCGGCAATGAAGCGTTAATACAGATAATAACCTACCATTTATCTAGGAATTGGTGGTGATTATCGAAAAAGGACAAAGTTTGTATTTGTTCAGGTCAATGAAACAGTGTTTTTGTAGGAAATTGACTATACTTAGCTGAATTATTTGTTTAATAATTGCGTATAACCTACTGAACTATCTGTTTTATTTGGTGTTAAAGAAATCGTTAACGGTGAAAGCCGTATAGTAAATCACAGGCAGACAGTCAATGAACCAGAAGAAAGGCTTTACATTAATCGAATTTGTAATCGTGATAGCTATTATCGCTATCCTGGCTGCTGTGGCGTTACCAAGAATGATGGATGCTCAGGACAACGCCCATGAGTCTTCCGTTGCGGGTGTAGGCGGCGCGTTAGCGTCTGCTGTGATCCTGGTTCGTAGTCAATGGGTTGCCAATGGTTATAGCGGTGCGGTGGATGAAGTGATTGGTTATGGCAATGATGACATTGCTACCAGCGCTGAAGGTTGGCCTTCCGATGCCGGCCAAGGTACGGGCTCCAATAACAGCGATATTATGGACAGTGCGGAGCGTTGCAAGCGTTTGTGGGATTCTTTGTTAGTGGATAATGCGCCATCGGCCGATAACGACTTATTAAATGATCCGGATTATCAGGTGGATACCATCAGTGGTAATTGCCGATATACCTACCGTCGAACTGATGATGGCTACGACATTGAATATAATGCCAGAAATGGTGCGGTGGTAACTGATTTAGATAAACAATAGTTTAGAGTAGTCAGGTGCTCTGATTTTAGAACAAAGGGTCATGGCTAGGATGCTGTGATCTATCATGAACATAATGATGGATTAATACAAAGACTTCTTGGGGAAGGTTCTATGAAAAAACAACAAGCTGGTTTTACTTTGATCGAGCTGGTTATGGTGATCGTAATTTTGGGTATCTTGTCAGCGTTTGCATTGCCGCGCTTTGCAAACTTGAGTTCAGATGCGAACGAAGCTGTGGTAAGTGCGGGTGCGGGTGCGGCTAAATCTGCGGCTGCTATTGCTCACTCTGCATGGTTGGCTGGTGGAAGCTCAGGTGCGACGGTGAGTTTAGAAGGGCAGTCTATTGATCTTACAAATGGATATCCAGCGGAAACTGATGACGGTATTGGTTTAGCGGCAGGTCTACTAGAAGATTTTACTGGATTTAACCCTGCATCAGGGGGGCGTGGTTACTTCCCAACTGGTGCTAGTAATGCTTGTTCGTTTGTATACGAGATCAATGCTTCTGGTGGTGTAACCGTTACCAATACACCAACAGGCTGCTAATTGTGATTCACCATGCCAAATCAGATGAATAAAGGGTTTTCATTAATTGAATTGGTTATGGTGATCATTATCTTGGGTATTTTAGCAGCGACTGCTATTCCAAGATTTTCTTCTCAAAGCGCTTATGATGAGCGCTTTTTTTATGAGGATGTGTTAGCCGGGCTAAGGTATTCTCATAAGCTGGCGATGACGTCCGGTTGTCGTGTTCAGTTTGATCGTAATGCTAACGGTTTTGAACTACAGCACGACAGTAATTGCTTTAATGGCGCTTCTGCTGCAGTTTATTCTCAAGATGTATACCGACCGGGTGAAGGCGTCGGTTATTCCGTGAATAGTTGGTCCGATGATACCAGCTGGACATCTGATGATGATCCGCTGATCTTTACGCCCCGTGGTCAGGTGACTGATTCGGGTGGCTCTGTCTTAAATTCAACAACGCTGTCAGCGGGTGGACGTTCAATAAGTATTGATGGTCAGACGGGGTTCATCCGATGATGTCTTCTTCGTTGAGCTCTCAATTCTCAGAAACCCAAAAGGGCATGACCTTAATTGAGATGGTCATTGCTATTGCTGTTGCGGGTATTGCCATTGCAGGATTGGCTGCCGCTTTTTCGTCAATCGTAAGTCGAACTGCGGATCCTATGATTCAGACGCAAGCCCAGATCGCAGCTGAGTCCTTGATGGAAGAAATTCTACTTAAACCTTTCAATGATCCTTTATCCGGGACGGCCTGTCCTACTGCGCCATCAGGGCGACAAAACTTTGATAATATTTGTGATTACAATGGCTATACCACGTCTGGCGTGGCAGATCAGACCGGAACTGCAGTAACCGGCTTAGAAAATTATGACGTATCTGTGACTGTAGCTAATTCGGCTCTAGGATCAGTCGCCGCCAGTGAAAGTTTGTTGGTCACAGTGACTGTTACTAGTCCGTTAGGTGCTTCTGTGGTGCTTAACGCATACAGGACGGATTATTGATGAAACACCGTTCTATAAGTTCATTGACGTCTTTATCTAACCTGTCCAACAAAGGGTTTACCCTTATTGAACTGGTGATTGTGATTACTATTGCAGGCATTGTCGCGGTTCTGGCTGCAACCATGATTGGTAATCAAATGCTGGCGTATGTGGATCTAACTCGTCGTGCTCAACTTACGGATCAAGCTGAAACCGCTGTTCGCCAGATTACCCGGGATGTTCGCCATGCTGTGCCGAACAGTCTGAGAGTGACCTCAAACGGTGGTAATCAGTTTATGGAATTTGTGCCTATCAGAGACGCAGGGCGCTATCGATCACTGGCAGGTGACGGTTCATTTGATGATGACGATGAGGTATTGGATTTCTCGCTTGAAGATACCCGTTTCCAGGTATTAGGTCGTCTACCAGCAGTAACCGCTGGCGATCGCTTGGTGATTTATAACATTGGTCAGGTGGACGGCACTGGTGATCCGGTGAATGGCGCCAATATTTATGCGGATCCCGCCGATAACCCCGCTTCTTCTGCGGTGCCCGTGTTTGATAGCCATGTGATTACCGATGCTTCTTTGGCGTTGTCTTATTCTGGTACGAACAATAATGTGATGAACATTTCTGGTTCAGGCCATCAGTTTGCCTTCCAGTCACCACAAAAACGCTTTTATGTGGTGAATCAGGCGGTTTCTTTCATCTGTGATATGACCAACCAAACTCTCTGGAAATACGATGGATATGACTTTGAATCGGCTCAGGCAAACAGTTTGTCGGGAAGTCCTTTAAGTGGCGCTGCGATTAAGTCTACCTTAATAGAAAACGTGACCGAGTGTGATTTTCAATACAATGCCGGTAATGCACAACGCTCCGGATTGCTTACCATCACTTTGACGGTCTCTGAAGACGGTGAACGTGCTCGTTTGGTTCACCAAATTCATGTGGATAATGCGCCATGATTAACAGAAGCTCAACGTGGTTGGATCAGCGCGGTTTTGCATTGCCTGCCGTCGCCTTTTTGATTGTGATTGTTGCGTTGATTATTGCTGGACTGGAGCGGATTAACAGTAATCAAACTGCGTCGTCTTCCATGGGTTTGCAGAGCACACGTGCTTATTATGCCGCTTACAGTGGTATTGAATGGGCTGCTTATCAAGTAAAAAATAATCAACCTTGTTCAAATATCTTGGGGGACACTGGATTGGACTTGAATGGTTTTCAAGTATCTGTAGAAAATTGCGATTTGGTTCAATATCAAGAAGGTGTCACAGCAAACAATGTGAACATTTATGAAATACGAGTCCTTGCCACTTATGGTGGACAGGCACAGTACGGTAATTCTCCTGATTTTTCTTCAAGGGAATTGACGGTATCTATGGTTATTGAAATCTAGGTTCAGTAGGCTCCTTAATACCTATGAGGTGTGATTGAATAATGCATTATCTATCTCATGATATTCGCTTTTCTATTAGTAAGTATGTGTTTGTTCTTCTCATGCTGCTATCGTCCTTTAGTGTGCTTGGAGATACGGTCCAAGTCCGTATTTCTGCTGGTAACGACGATGTTGAAGAACGAGTGTCTGATGGTGATATGTATCGTAATAGTTCTGATCTTGAAATGGCGCACGATGATTATCAAGGTGGGATTCAAACCATTGGTTTGCGCTTCCTGGGTGTGAACATTCCTGCGGGAGCTAGCATTAATAGTGCTTATGTTGAATTTATGGCTGATGACAACCATAGAAATGGCACTAAGCTGTTAATTTCAGCGGAAAAAAATGCCAATCCTGCTGCATTTAGCAATACAGATTACGATGTCAGCAGTAGATCCAAGACGGTAGCCTCTGTGGGCTGGCAACCTGGAAATTGGGACGATAACCAGTTATATCCCACCGAAGATTTGTCTTCTATTATTCAAGAAATTGTGGATATGAATGATTGGGTTGAGGGTAATGACATCGTTATTATCATTGATCCCGGTGATAACGGATGTAATACAAGCAATTGCCGTCGACGGGCTGAATCTTATAATGGCGATGCTGCAAATGCTCCGCTTCTGGTAATTGATTATGATACTTCTCCTTCTGATAACTTCTTCGCAAATGTAAATGTTGATAACACTTTTGAGTTTTATCTTTCTACGGACGACTCGGTTCAGGGGACTTTAATCGGTTCAGGAGATTCTTGGCCTACAACCTATGAGTTGTCGAGTTACCTTGAATCGGGACAAGAGTATTTTCTTCACGTCTATGCCACTGACCAAGGGGTTGCCGCCGGTTTTTTAGGGGATTTTGAGATCACCAGTGGTGAGCATGTCTTTGCGAATGGTCAGACTATTATGGTGACCGATCCTAATTATTGGTCGGTAAGTACTGTGGGCTGGAACATTGATAATCAAGCGGCCACCTCGTTTGGCATCAATGGCGATGCACCTTGGAACGACATTGACGGAGTAGATGATACTGCTCAATGGCTCTGGAGTGCCGGAGGAATTAATGACAGTGAGGTGTATTTCTCTTCACGAATTGTCCCTGGTGCCCAGACTCCTGTAGCTTCTCTTGAATTCCGGATGGATGAACAGAGCTGGTCAGGCAACAATGATGATGTTGTGGATTCTTCTGCCAATATGACCAATGGGACCTCGCGAAATGGCGTGAATACTACCCCTGATGGCCACCTCTGTTACGCAGGTCGGTTTGACGGGATCGATGATTATATTGAATCTGATGAAGTCTATGATCTACTTAAAGGCACGGCTTCAATGAGTGTTTGGATCAAGACAACTCAAACCGGTGATAATACAGGTTGGCGAGCACCCGGTATCTCAGGGGTTGAGCAATCAGGCGGCAGTGATGATATTTTCTGGGGCTGGTTAGATGGCTCAGGTCGTATAGGGATCTCGGTTGCCAATGACTTTAGCAGTAAGTCTACTGTACCTATTAATGACGGTACTTTCCATCATGTAGTGCTGACTCGAGATGCGGTTGCAGGAAGGTATCAAATTTACATTGATGGTGTGCTGGATAATTCAGGTTCCATAACCACTGGTATTATCGGTAATTCATTTTCTGGAATTGGGGTTATCGAAGATACGGGCGGCTCTCCAGAGTATTTCGAAGGTACCCTTGATGAATTAAAAATCTACAACAGTGTTATTTCTGCTGCACAAGTTACCGAACTCTATAATGAAAGCAGAATTTGTCCTATCTACAGTTGTCAGGACAAAGAATACATAGATCGCTTTGATACTCAGTCTTACAGTAATTCGAATGGAACCTCTTCATGGGCGAGTTCATGGATTGAGGTCAATGATAATAACAGTGCAAATAATGGTCGAATTCGTATTTCAGGCGGCGTTTTAGAAATTCGTGGCGGTGTTGGCGCTGATCGAGAAATTTACCGTTCTGTTGATCTGACAGACATGGGGACGGCGGAACTCAGCTTTAATCTCAGTGTTCGCGACCGAACAGACAGTGATGATTACCTTTATTTATATGTATACGATGGCAGTGCCTGGACATTGGAAGATACGTTCAGTGGAGACACGACTGCCGGAACGTACACATACAGCCTGACCGATGCCATTAATGGGGATGCTCGTGTTCGTTTTGTGGAGAGCGCTGATAGTACCAGTGATCGTTTTTATATCGATGACCTTACTATTACAGGCGAATGTGAGGGGGATATTGATCATCTGGAAGTGTCCGTCAGTACAACTTCTGCAAGTACCTGTGCGCCCATTCAGATCACGGTTAGAGCTTGTGAAGATGCTGCCATTCCCTGTACTACGTTGATGGATGATTATGAAGAAACGGTGGACTTTTCCATTTCCAACGGAAGAGGCGATTGGTCTAAAAGTGATGCTCAGGGTACGTTAGCAAATGGTACTGCAGACGACGGTGCGGCCAGTTATCAGTTTGTAGACAATGATGATGGTGATGCAGTGTTCGATCTGAGTTATATCTACGCGGATCAAATCAAGATCACTGTCACCGATTCGGTAAATAACTTGAGTGTTACATCTGAGTTGGTGACCTTTTCAGATAACGCCTTTGTCATGAGTTGGGATGACGCGATTCATCCTTCGGCTAATGGTTCGGATCCGACTATAGCCGTTGCTGGTCGTCCTCATGCTTTAAGTGCCAGTTATGTACGTCGTGATCCAAGCACCGGGGATTGTGGTGTTGTGAGTAGTTATGATGGCGACGATCGTTCGGTTGCGGTCTGGTTTACGCCTTCTGCTGCCTACAGTGGTGTACAGACATCCCCGACTCTTAGAGATGAAGGCGACGCTGATACCGTGTCACTCCCTTCTTCCTTGCCAGCATCAGGAAATTTAAACCTCGACTTTGTTAGCGGAGTGGCGGATTTATCCTTGCTAACCTCTGATGTTGGTCAGTTCACGCTTTCAATGCAGGATAAGAGTGATTTCGTTCTGGAAGAGGGTGGGGATCCTGTCGATGTAGTAGGTTCCAGTTCCTTGGCTACTATTCGACCTTTTGGCTTTGCTTTGGATATCGGAGATGATTGCTCTGGAACGGCTGGGGATCGAAGTGGTGGAACGAATGCCAGTGCTGTTTCTTCTCGCGATGCTAATGGCTCTGCCTATATTGCGGCAGGGGTGAACTTTCCATTGACGGTTAAAGCCGTCCGTTGGGAAGGGGCTGATGATTCCGGAAATGATGGTGTGCCTGATGATTACAGTGCGCTTCATAATAATGCTTGTTTGCCATCCTTCGGACGAGAGCTTTCGACCGCAAATGTAGATCTTTCAATCGCTAATTACCTTCCAAATTCGACAAATAGTACACAAGGCGCTTTATCTGTCACAACAATCACCGGGTTCTCTGGTGGAATGAGTTCTACACCTACTAATTATTCAGAGGTGGGAATTATCGATGTGGACGCGGGTTTAACAAGTTATTTGGGTGTGTCAGGGGCCAATGTTTCCGGGCAGCTTTATGATTTAGGGCGCTTCTTTCCTTATCAATTTACTGTGACCGATAACTCAGTGGATATCGCTGATGGACACGAAGCGGGATGGAGTTGCAATTTCACTTATCAGGATCAGAATTTCCGATTTGATGATGACATTGAATTAGCTATAACCGCACAGAATTTTCAAGGTAACACCACTCAGAACTATGAGGGCAGTTATTGGAAGTTAGGTACACCCGCAGCCGATGCGCCAAATGTGATTAGTAAAGCATCGGTTAGCCATGGGATTGGGTTGGATGAAACCAGTGTTACGGTTGCCTTCAATTTCACTCCAGGGGCAGCGGATGCAAACGGTCAAGGAAGATTGACCTTTAGTGATGACCTAAGGATGTCCTATCTAAGACAGGGCGGTTTACCGGATAGCGATGATGTTCCGTTCCAGGCAATTGTCGATTGGGTTTTGGCTTCGGAGCATCTGGACGATACTCCAGATACTCCTGGCGCTCCTCAGGAGTCGTGCTATCGGGTAGGAGGCAGTTGCTCTGATTATTCAATTAATGACATTACTAACGGCGAAGGTAATACCAATATACGCTACGGCAGAGCCGTGGTTGGTAATAATGCGGGTTCTGAATTGATGAACCTTGAATTGTCGCTTCAAACCCAACAATGGCTTGAAACGGCGGCGTCCAGCGGTCAATACAGTTTTGTGGTAAATGATGAGGATACCTGTTCAGATGATGATCTTGGTGGGCCGGCTGGAGGTTGGGCAGATGACGATATCACTCTATCCGGTTTTCAGGGAAATCTAAGCGCCTCAGATACAAGTGCAAGCTTTACCAGCTTTGATGATGGCTTGGGTGTATTAACACTTTCAGCACCCGGTACGGGTGATGAAGGCAGCGTGAATGTGACCTTTGCTGTTGATGACTGGCTTAAGTATGACTTTTTTCAACGGGGCGATGAAGACCCTACGGGTACTGCAACCTTTGGGATTTTTTTCGGTCGTCAGCCGATTTTTTATATTCGTGAGTCCTACCGCTAACTCTGTATTGATGACGGATCTCAACGCTCTGTGATTTATATCAATAGCATCTTCAACTGTTTGGTTAAAATGTGAACGAACTGTCAGGAGGTTGTCGATGGCTTATACACTTGTCTATGATATAGGTGACAAACGCTACATTAATCTAACAAATGCCTGCACCTTAGAGTGTGCATTTTGTCCTAAGCATAACGGTTCAACTCAAGTTCATGATTACGAATTGGATATGAAAAAACAGCCGAAGCCGGCAGAGATCATTCTTCAGTTGGGGGATTTGTCTCAGGTAGAGGAAGTGGTCTTCTGTGGTTTTGGTGAGTCAACCTTACGTCTATTGCCTTTGATAGAAATTGCGGGTTACGTGAAGGTGCAAGGTATACCGGTTCGAGTTAACACTGATGGCTTAGGCAACTTGGTTCATAAACGAAACATTCTTCCGGAATTGGCACCTGTAGTGGATGCATTGTCGATTTCATTGAATGCGCAAAATGAAGCCGTTTATAACGAGCATTGTCATCCTACAAAAGCAGGGGCCTATGAAGCTGTAAGGGAGTTCATTCGTCTGGCTCCGCAGTTTATCCAAAAAGTCGAGGTCTCTGCCATTGATGGTCTGGCCGATGTGGATATTGAAGCTTGTCAGCGTATTGCAGAAGCGTCAGGTGCGCAGTTTAAGCGGCGGATTCTGGATAGGGTAGGGTGATCTCACATTATGAATACAAAAAGGCCAGCGTGAGCTGGCCTTGTTTTTATGGGTAGGATGATCAATGTTCTTCATCGTCGTCCGGGTGATCTTTTGTTTCAAGACCCAATTCTTTGATCTTACGAGTAAGTGTATTGCGCCCCCAGCCCAGAAGAATCGATGCATCGCGCTTACGGCCTGCGGTATGTTTCAGAGCCGTTTCAATCATAATACGTTCAAAGGTTGGCACAGCATCATCAAGGACGCCTTTCTTACCTTTGGCTAATTCCTGATCGGCCCAGTTTCTCAGCGCGGCTTCCCAGTTGCTGCTAGAGGTCTGAACTTCTTGTTCATCCAATAATTCAGGTGGCAGATCGGAAATATGAACTTCACGACCAGATGCCATTACGGTTAACCAACGGCAGGTGTTTTCGAGTTGACGAACGTTTCCTCCCCAAGGCATGCCAGACATGTAATCGACTGCTTCCTCAGTCAGAATCTTTGCTTCTACACTTAATTCCGTTGCTGCTTTAGACAGGAAGAATTCAGCGAGCTTTGGAATGTCTTCACGACGATCCGCAAGTTTTGGAATGTGGATTCGAATAACGTTTAGACGGTGGAATAAATCCTCACGGAATTTACCTTCTTCCACCAAACGCTCAAGGTTTTGGTGGGTTGCAGCAATAATCCGAACATCAACTTTAACAGGGGTGTGGCCACCAACACGATAGAATTCACCATCAGCCAAGACACGTAATAAGCGGGTTTGCGTTTCAGCTGGCATGTCGCCGATTTCATCAAGGAATAACGTACCGCCGTCAGCTTGCTCAAAGCGACCTCTGCGTTGGCCAGCGGCTCCGGTAAAGGCGCCTTTCTCATGACCAAATAATTCAGATTCAATTAAATCACGAGGTATTGCTGCCATGTTTAAAGGAATGAATTCTTTTGCTCGGCGAGGACTGTGCTTATGAAGTGCGTGAGCTACCAGTTCTTTACCTGTTCCTGATTCTCCATTAATAAGTACAGTGATGTTGGATTGCGATAGTCGACCAATGGCACGAAATACTTCCTGCATGGCAGGCGCTTCACCAATGATTTCGGTGCTGGCTTCTTCTAGAGAAGTCAGTTCTTCTTCTTTCTGTTCTTGTGCGTGTGTTAAGGCGCGTTTTACCAGAGTCACTGCGTCATCGATATCGAACGGTTTTGGCAGGTATTCAAAGGCTCCACGCTGATAAGACTTAACTGCGCTGTCCAGATCGGAGTGGGCAGTCATAATGATCACCGGAATCTCCGGATATTCAGTCTGAATTTGATCAAGTAGATCTAGTCCATCAATACCTGGCATTCGGATGTCACTGATGATGACTTCCGGTTGATTGTATTGGAGCTTTTTCAATAAATCGTCACCGGACTCAAAGCTACTGGTTGGGACGTTCGCTTGCGACAGGGCCTTTTCCAGGACCCAACGAATAGAGCGGTCGTCATCAACGATCCAGACGTTATTCGTTTTGTTCATGGCATTAACTCCAGAGGTATATAAATAGTGAAATCGGTTTGACCAGGTTCGCTTTGGCACTCAATCAGGCCTTCATGTTGAGTGACGATGGATTGAGAGATAGATAGCCCAAGGCCTGTGCCTTCTGCACGACCACTGATCATTGGATAGAATATGTTTTCAAGAATTTCTTTCGGGATGCCAGGGCCGTTATCGATAATGTCGATTTTGCAGACAAGTCGATGGCGTTGAGCCCCGATGGTGAACTGCCTTAGTGCTCGGGTTTTGAAGCTGATTTGTGGGGCTTCCACATTATTCTCTTGTAATGCCTGCATAGCATTACGGCTGACATTCAAAATAGCTTGTATCAGCTGAGATGGATCCGCCTGGAATTCAGGAATGCTTGGATCGTAATCACGAGTTAATTTAACAGAACCTTTGGTTTCCACTTCTATTAGTGTACAAACCCGTTCGATGACTTCGTGAATATTAGTCTCAATACGTTCAGGCAGTTTTCTTGGCCCAAGCATCTTATCCACAAGATTTCTCAAACGATCGGTTTCCTCAATGATGACGTTAGTAAACTCTGTCAGTTGAGGGTCGTTCAGTTCTCTTTCTAGTAATTGCGCTGCACCACGAATGCCTCCCAGCGGGTTTTTGACTTCGTGCGCAAGGCCGCGAACAAGTACTTGGGTAGTCGCTTGTTTAGCCATAAGGTCTTCTTCACGAGAAATCCTGATTAAGCGATCTCTTGGCTGTAGCTCCATTAGGAGATATGTGCGGCCATCAGACTCTGTGATCGGAGTAACAATGTAATCCAGTGTTATGGATTCCCGTGTTGGTAGATAAAGCGTGGTTTCACGCTTTGTAAATGGGTGACCACGTTTAACTGCTTGTTCCAGAAGGTTTAGATTGTCGTGCTCTTCTGTAAATAGGCTGCTGATATGAACGTTCCCAACACGATTAGCACTGACCTGTAATAACATTTCTGCAGCCGGATTCATGTAGCTGATTGTTAATTCAGGAGAGAGCTTAATCACAGAAGTGCTGAGATTATCTAGGATTCGTTTGTGTGAAATTTTGTTTTCCATAATAGTGCACGATGTTAACCAATACTAAGCAAAAGCAAGAACCAAGCCAGCTTGAGAAAGGCCTGATTTTTGTAAGAAATATCAAGTGTGGTGCGGTTTATTGGGGGGATCACTGAATAACCACTAAATCCCTAAGTATATTTTAGGGCAATAGATAAAGGTATGCACTAAGATGGTGCTTATTTGTGGTGTGACTGATGGAAGGATAAGTTAGTTTCTTTTCTTAGAGGGTCTGTGCACAAAGACGGTGATTGAAGGGCTTTTGATCAGACTTTTACCTTGCTTATTGAGCACTTGCACTGAAAGTGTGTGTTCACCTCGATTAATGTTTTGTACATTGAACTGGGAAAGAGTAGTAGGTTCGCCAATGGCTTTACCGTTAATCAGAAGTTGATATTTATCGCCTTTTTTAAGAGAAGGGTTAGAACTGACAGAAACGGAAAAACTGCCTGCTGTGCCATGAAAGTTGGTTTCATGTTCAGGGGAATCGATAGTAACACTGCTGTATCGAGCGCTAGGATCTACCGATGGTTCATCGTTGGGTAATACTTCAGCTCCCTCCGGGGTTTGATAGGTGGGTGCTTTGTAGGGGTGGAGAGGTTTGATGTTGAGAACTTCTGCTTCCGGGTGAGGTTGATCGGAATAAACGACAGAGCCTTCTTCATTAACCCACTTATATACTTTGGCATGCGTTATTGTGGTGCATGAAAGGAGTGTGGCGATAGAAATAATTAGGGCTGAATGTTTACGCATAAGCTTTCAATAGTCTTTGGTTTTGTTTACAACGGATGAGTTAAGCAAACTGATGATTTTATTATAGTAAATAAAAAGCCTCCCATGTGGGAGGCTTTTTTGAGCTCTAATTAATCTTAAAGATTAAACAGAGTAGTACATGTCAAACTCAACTGGGTGAGTAGTCATGTTTAGACGCTCAACTTCTTCAGACTTAAGCTCGATATAAGCATCGATCATGTCGTCAGTGAATACGCCACCTTCTTTCAAGAAGTCACGGTCTTCATCAAGTGCAGCAAGAGCTTGCTCGAAAGTTTCTGCAACAGTTGGGATAGCTGCAGCTTCTTCTGCTGGAAGATCATACAAATCTTTATCTGCTGGATCACCAGGGTGGATTTTGTTCTTAACACCGTCAAGGCCAGCCATAAGCATAGCTGCGAATGCTAAGTATGGGTTAGCGGTTGGATCTGGGAAGCGAGCTTCAATACGCTTACCTTTTGGAGATGCAACGTATGGAATACGGATAGAAGCAGAACGGTTGCGAGCTGAGTAAGCTAGCATAACTGGCGCTTCGAAGCCTGGAACAAGACGCTTGTAAGAGTTAGTAGACGCGTTAGCGAAAGCATTGATCGCGCGAGCGTGCTTGATGATGCCGCCGATGTAGAAAAGAGCAGTTTCGCTTAGACCTGCGTAGCCGTCACCAGCGAATTGGTTTTCGCCGTCTTTCCAGAAAGATTGGTGAACGTGCATACCAGAACCGTTATCACCAACTAGTGGCTTAGGCATGAAGGTAGCAGTTT
>Ga0255772_10001292_pt1 | contig 24986 bp, 19 predicted proteins | sample 071ome_34_FD_179970 | JGI IMG/M metagenome (GOLD analysis project Ga0255772, IMG submission 179970) | Coastal salt marsh microbial communities from the Groves Creek Marsh, Skidaway Island, Georgia - 071411BT metaG (version 2) | ecosystem: Environmental > Aquatic > Marine > Intertidal zone >...
GAACATCTATTGATGTAAGACTTACCGCTAACATCAAGGATATCTCAAATATCAGAGTTCTCTACAGATTTAAGAAGGCATCCAGTCAAGAAAACTTCGAAGATATTGATTGGGAATACTTCAATACCGATGGAGATCCTGATAATCTAGAGATTGCGTCCAGTGAGAATAGCATCTCTGGAACTGTTGAGAAACAATCTTCATACCAAGAATTGAAGTATAGTGTTGCAGATCTCCCAGAGTTCTCCTCGTTTGCTGTCAAAATTGTGATGAAGACTGTTGATCCAGCATTCGCTCCTAAGGTTCAAGATATCAGAGCAGTAGCATCGTTCTAATTTCCGCGTATGTCTTATATCAAAGTTGAAGGGCACGATGGTCTTGTCAGGGACGAGACCACAGGTGCCATCTTGAATTACAACGATTCTGCTATCGAAGCTCGCCGTAAAATGAAAAGGTTAAATTCCGCGTTGGAAGACATAAATATGTTGAAGGATGAAATCTCTGAAATCAAATCCCTACTTAGAGAGTTAGTAAAAAATGCCAGCAATTAACGTCGCAAAAACTGATACCTTTGAAATCCAAAGGCAGAAGATTAACCAGATTGGTAATCAGATTTTCAATATCTCTCAGGGTGGTAGCGATCTTGCTACTGGTAATTTGAAGTTGGGAGATGGAACTAGAACTGCTCCATCGCTAGCATTTACTTCAGATAGTTCTCTTGGTATTTTTAAATCAGAAACTTCCGCATTATCATACGTTGCTTCTGGAAAAAAATTAAGTACATTTTCTTCAAGTGCAGTTTATAGTTTTAGAGACTTTATAGTTCAAAAAAATGTTCTAAATCCATCAGAAATTTCACTTATTAGTTCTGGTTCTAATTATGATCCAGGAACATATGATGATGTTCCTGTTGTAGGCGGAAGTGGAGAATTTGCAACTTTAAATGTTGTTGTTACTTCTTACACAGGAACATTTACAAATATTGGTCAAAACTACACTGTAGGCACATACACTGGCATTCCTATTATTGGAGGTTCTGGATCTGGTGCTATTGCTACTTTCAATGTAGATGGAATTGAAGGTTTTATTTCACAAACAGGATCTTCTTATAATCCAGGAGTATATTCAAATGTACCTATTACTGGAGGTTCTGGATCTGGAGCAGAAGCAACAATTGAAATTACTGGTGATGCAAATATCGTTGGATCAATATCAAATTCTGGATCGGGATACGCTGAGGGTGCTTATTCTGCGGTAAGCGTATATAATGCTCCTACACAAACGTTTACTTTAACAAGTGTATCAAACCCAGGTACGCCACCTCCTGATAATGTATATTCTGTAAATGGAAATATTCAACAACAACTTACTTTAGTAATTGGAAACACATATAGATTTGATGTTTCTGATTCTTCGATGCAGGGACATCCTTTAATCTTCCAAACTTCAGGTGGTCAAATTTTAAGTGCTGATGATTATGTTGTTGTAGAATCTGGAATATCAGGAGAAGCAAATTCTTTTGTAGATATTGTAATAAAACCATCTGCATCTACAGGAACAATTAAATATAATTGTGCTTCCCATGATGGAATGGGAGCAGATATTAACATTATTACAGGATCATCTGGAAATTACGGAACATTTGCTATAGCAAATGTTGTAGTTAATAGTTCTGGTTCAGTATCAGAAATTGTCTTTTCATCAAATGGGTCCGATTATAAATCTGGAGACGTATTAGTTTTATCTCCCACAAATCTTGGAAATTCTGGGAGTGGATTTGAATTTACTATTTCTTCCATTAATTATACTGGTATTGTCTCTTCAGTAACATTTACTGATAATGGATCTGGATATTTGATTGATGATGTTTTATCCGCATCAGATTCCGACTTGGGTGGAGTTGGTGGATCAGGATTTCAGTATGTTGTTGATAACAATCCCAGATCTATTGAAGATTTTACTTTTACTCAAAAAGGAAGTGGGTATCAACTCAATGATGTACTGACCTTACCACAAACAGTTTCTGGTGTTTCGGCAGTTATTCCTGGTACTGTTAGCAATATTTCCACGACAGTAAGCACCGCCACCGCTGTAATTAATGTTCCTTCCACTACAAATATCAGTGTTGGAATGACGGTGATTGGAGATAGATTGAATGATGTTGGTTCTGTTGCCGATAATACAACAGTTCAATCTGTAGATAGTCCTACACAAATTACATTATCTAGTATTCCAACATTAGATGGAGCAGTTACTTTAACATTTACATCTCCTGGAAATTTAAATATAATTTCCTTACCGTCTGTTAATGGTATTGTAGTTGGATCTACTATTAGTGTTACATCTGGTGTTGCTTCTTTAGATCCAAATACAACTGTCGATTCTGTTGATAATAACACAAATGAAATTGTTTTATCACAACAATCAACTCTACCAGGATCTGCGGTATTAGAATTTGTCCCTCCATATGGAGATCCCCTAATCAATGATTTTGAATTTACAATTGATGCTCTTGGTCCAGTAGAAACTTTCAGTGTTACAAATCCTGGAAATGGATACTCTGTTGGAGATCAACTGGGGGTTTCTCCATCTGATTTAGCACAACCATTTACAATTGTTGTAACAAATAAAAATATTTCTAAAGTAACATTTGTAGATACTTTACCCGATTCTACTTTTTCTGTTGGGGATATTTTAACTAAAAAAGGTGGCACTATATCTGTAATTTTACAACCATCAGCACCACCAGCTATAACACCAACTGTTGTTAGTAGTATTTCCACAACTCTATCCGATGCTTCAGCAGTAATTACTGTTGCTTCTACCACAGGTATTGTTGCAGGAATGGATATTACTGTTGATGCAGGCAGCACTGGCGATTTGTCACCTGGAACAAAAGTTCAATCTGTAGATAGTTCCACACAGATTACATTAGATCAGATTCCTAGAACAGCAGGATCTGCTACATTAACATTTACATCCGATGAAAGTGGATCTTTTGTTGGTGTGTCATCTACTACTTCTGGATCTGGAACAGGAGCAACATTTGATGTTGTTAGAAATTCTGATGGAACAATTGCATCTGTTTCAGTTAATAATGGTGGTTATTTTTACGACAATGTAGATACAATTACAATTTCTGGTTCTGATATTGGCGGAACTACACCAACTCATGATTTAACATTTGACATTTCTTCTGTAATTTCATATCCAAATATAGTTGTAAGGAAAGTAAACTCATCTGGAGGAAATATTGATAGTATTTTAGTAGATTATGATTCTATTTTAAATGGCGATTTTATATTAGTGAGTGGTACAAATACTCCAGAATATGAAGTTGATACAGCTTCTGGTTCTCCCATATATCGTTATTTCTTAGATGACGGTAGTGGTTCAGTCATAACACCAGATATTACTTTGTATGTCGGAAATACATATACGTTTGATTTAAGTGATAGTTCAAACAACGGTCATGTATTTTCTCTAAGTAAATTTAGAGATGGAATTTGGGGTCCAAGTTTTATCGAAGATGTTTCTTCAACTTTGCTAACAACAAGTAGAGATATTACTGTAACAAATTCAACAGGAATTCTTCCTGGAATGGAAGTAACTTCTACATCAGGAATTGGGCAGGTATTAAGTGGAACAACTGTCGAATCTGTAAATGGAAATACTATTACTCTAAGTTCAAATCCAGTTTCTTCTGGAGCAGTTGTACTCACATTTAGAGGAGTTGAATATACTGACAATGTATCCAGAACACAAACTACATTAACAATAAAAGTTACAGATACTACACCTAACCTGTATTATTATTGCGGAACTTCAGATCCTAGTCATTCCGATGAAGGAGGAGAAGACAATGAAGAATCTTTATTTACTATTGATCCAAACAACCCAAAAGTTTTTGGAAGTGGTTTTCAAATTTCTGTATTAGGTCTTTCATCTCAGGATTTAATAACAGCAGATGTTGATACAGGAGATTTAACTGCACAAAAATTGATTTCCGATGATGCAGAAATAGATACTGTTGTAGTTGGAACAGACATCTCATCTCCAAATATATCTGGAACAACTCTTTCTATACAAACAATTAATTCTTCTGGATTAGTTGTAAATTCTGCAACTACAAGCATTAGTGGAAATTTAAGTGTTGGTAACAATATTCAATTAGAATCTTCTAATGGAAATATCACTACATCTGGAGAATTAAAAACACTAGGAACATTAAATGTTAATGACTACATTAATATTGATGATAATGTTATTTCTTCTACAGCAGGACATAATATTATTCTAACACCATCAACAGGAAGAGTTGCAAAAGTAAATACAAACACTGCCTTTATTGTTCCAAGTGGCAATTCTGCAGAAAGACCAACCACAGGAATTGTAGAAAATGGAGCAATCCGTTTTAATACTGATAATAACCAATATGAAGGATATACTCAGGCAACTTCTTCTTGGTCTTCTTTAGGGGGAGTTCGTGATATTGATGGAAATACTTATATTCTTGCTGAGTTAACAGCAGGAGCAAATGATAATACATTATGGTTCTATAATGACAATAACAATACATTAAAACTGACTACTCAGTTCCTAGACTTTAGATCTGTAAAGAAAATTTCTTCTGGAAAACTTGGATTGCCATCATTTACATTATGGACAGCAAACACTCCAGTAAATATTGGTCAATATTTAAAATACAGAAATAATCTATATGAAGTGACTGCTGCTGGAACAACAGCACCTTCTGGAAGTGAACCATCACATACTTCGGGAGTTGCCAATAGTGGCACCGCTCAACTTACTTGGTATTCATCTGCTGTATCTCCATTAGAATTTACAGAAGTTGAAGAATTAAGAGTTGGACCAAATAAAGATTGTCCTCTGATTATAAACTCAGAAACTAAAGTATTCAACAATACTATTTCCACTTTAGTAGAAGATCTTGTATTAGCGCCAAATTCTGGAAAGAAAGTTGTAGTTGCTTGTTCAACTTCTCTAGTAGTTCCTGTTGGAAATACCAACCAGAGAGAATCTGCTTCTCAGGGATCTATCAGATACAATACTACTATTTCTCAGTTTGAGGGATATAGTGGTAGTAACTGGTCTTCTCTTGGTGGTGTTAGAGATGTTGACGGAAACACTTACATTATTCCTGAAACTGCTCCTGCGGCAAATGAAAATATTTTATATTTCTATAATGATGGTACAAATACATTAAAATTAACTGCAACAGAGTTAGATTTTACCAATATTGATACCATTACTACTTCGGGTGGAAATTCTTTAGCTATCAATACTGATATTGTTACTCTAGATAATTCAGCAACAACAATTGACAATACAGATGCAACTAGAACATTTATTAGCACAACCAAGCAATATTTAGATCTTGGTTTGTCATCTGGTTTGAATGTTGATCCAGTATTAAGACTTGATGATCAAGGTGATGTTTATTTAAACACTGGATTTGGAACTGGCACTTTTGCTGGCATTAAGATTTTTGATAGCGATCTCAAGGATTTTGAACTTGCAGATTACTTGGTAAAAACAAGCGTTATTTCTTTGGTTAAAGGAGTTTCTAACTCTGGAGCAACCATTCTGTATAACACAGCGGCAGCAAAAGGATGTAGAGTTACTGTTGTTTCCAAATCATCTACTGGTAAAAAGTCCATGGTTGAATATAATGTTATAGATAATGGTACTGATATTTTCCACAATGAGTTTGGTTCTTTAAACACATCTGCTGATGGATTTGAAGCATCATTTGACATTACGCCAGGAAATGAGACTAGGATTACTCTAACATTATCAGATGATCATGCAACCAATGACACTGTTGAGATCACCGTATTAACACAGGTAGTAAAGTAAAATGACAACTAATTTAAGACAATTTGATTCTTTAGGTGGATTTTCAATCGACCAAACCATCGTTGTAGATGGTGACAGAAACGCTAAAGATCTGAATACTATTGAGTTAAAGAACTCATTTTATTCAGATAGTAAAATTACTAATTATATTCTTAGAGGTTCAAACACCGCTACTTTGCAATTGGATGATGTTGGAACAACAATTACTCTAGACAATTCCACCGTTAATTTTATTACTGGTCATTTTCTTGCAGTAAATCCAAACGGAGTTGTTTACTCTGGTAAAATTGAAAGTGCTGTTACAGTAAATGCAGTTGGAGCAGTAAGTTTATTATCGGATATGCTTACTATTATTAAACATGATGTTCCAACGGGAGAATCTTGGGAAATTGTTCCATTTTCAGCAACAAATAGATTTAGTTATTCTGTAGTAAGAACTGGAACAACACAGACCATTAAGTGGGTTGTATCAACACAAGTTGTTAGTATTACTTGGTCTTGATGCTAAATATAACAGAGAATACTAACGGCGGGAGCTAGTAGGCACCATGAGTTTTCATATTAATTCCGATAAAGAAAAAATTAGAGGTGTAAACCCTAAACTCATCGGTGATAATGAAGCTACAATTAGAATTGGTAGTGGAGCATCGGAAACGGAGGTTCTTAGAACTCAGTTAGATCCGCAAAGTAATCTCCCTCGCGTTGGTATTAATAGAACAGGGCAGCGTGTTAATGAAATTAATGTTACCGCTGGAGGTTCTGGATATACCGTAACCCCATTAGTAGAAATTGCCCCACCACCAGCTGGTGGAAGACAAGCACAAGCAACTGCATTTATTTTTGCTGGTGAAGTAACATCTATTGCCATCAATGATTCTGGTGATGGATATACTAGCGCACCTCAGATAACTATTACTGGTGGCAATGGTGCAGGCGCAACTGCTCAATCTGTTCTTGATACCGTTGATTATGAATTAGATATTAATGGTGCTATTAGAACATCAACATCTATTATTTCAGATACTGCGCGTGTTCTAAACCTTGACATTGATAACTTTGTTACTCCAGATCTCAATTTACGAGCTCCTAATCTAAAGACTTATCTAAACGCCACTGGAACTCCATGGGCAACTATTCCCCAAAAAGATATTCTTGATGTTGGTGATTACAGATACTTTGGTTCTAATGTTTATGAAGTTTTAGAAGGTGGAGAAACTAGCGGAACTACATATCCAACTCACAAAGATGGAACTGCTTACAATGGAGAAGTTTTACTTAAGCACATTGGTTTTCGTGTTGTAGATCAGAACGCTCCTTACTATCAGGAAACAGGCGATGCTGGACTTTATCCACGATCCATCACCCCAAGATTAGGTGACAGATCAGATAAAATTGCTACCACAGAATATGTCCTAAACCTAGCAACAAACGACGTTGGTGGTCGTATCTATGTTTCTGAAACGATTGGATCAAACTTAAATGATGGTCGTTCAGCAGTTGCTCCTGTTAGAGATATTAAACGAGCAGCACAGATTGCTTGGAGCACTCCTGGCGTAAAAGAAACTATTATTGTTGCTGGTGGTAATTACGAAGAAAACAACCCAATCTCATTACCACCAGATTGTTCTGTTGTTGGTGATAACCTCCGTCTTGTAATTATTAGACCAAAAAATCCTGGAAAGGATATCTTCAAGTTTGGTGATAAAAACTATGTTACTGGCGTCACTTATAGAGATTCGGTAGACGCTCAAGGATTTTCTCAAGACACATGGCGCTACGCTATGGTCTTTGATGATAAGCAAAGGGTAATTGTTGATAATGAAGTCAATGGTGACTTTGGTGTTGATTTCCCAATCGGTCATGAAATTATTGGTCCAGACGAATTCCGTTTGACATTTAACACCAATACTGGTGGTAATGCGCTTACAGCAAATTTAGATATCGTCTCACAAATTCAGGGTGCTAGAGCAAGATCCGTTGCTGTCAGATTTGATAGTATTACTGGCAATGATGCATATACATCTGGTACTCTTGATATCAGAATTGTAAGCGGTGGTTTCGCTTCTTCTGAACCATTTAGATATTATACTGGTGCTACTCAAGGATCTTTAATTAACATCAATCCAACAGCAACAGCTGGTCCAGGATTACTTCGTTTTACTACAGATCCAACTACACTTCTTGCAGAAGGTTCATTTGTCTATCTTGATGATACAAACGATGCAGAATTTACTGCTGGATATTATGAAGTTACTGGTATCATCACAGCAAATGCTCCTGCATATTGGGATGTAAGATTTGGCACAGTATTGAACGCTCCCAATTGGACTTCAGATGGAGCTTCTGTATCTGTTGATGTTTACAGTGCTTCTGTAACTACTGCTCAATTCAACACTTCTGGTTTCGAATCAATTAGAGCAGAAGGTGAAGTTGTTTCGGTTGATTATGATGTTACATCTTTCCTTCCTATTGATAGAATTGATTTCTCTTTGCAGGGCGATCCAAGTATTGCTACTGGTGGTTTCCAGAGCGATGTGTTTGGTGATGCAGAAGATCTAGGTGGTATTGTTTTCTATACCAACGAACTAGTTTTTGCTGACAACATTCACGAATTTAAAGAAGGTCAAGAAATTTTCATTTCAGGTCTTCCAGGTGTAGGTGATACTCCAGATCTTTCTGCACTCAATGGTAAGCAAAGAATTTATAAAGTTCTAGAAGACGCAGATGGTCGTTCTAGAAGATTTGTTATTCCAAAGAAACTTCCAGGTGTAACTACTGATAATTATGAGCCAGATTCATCTGCGAAAGTTTATTCATATTCCAAGAGTATTACACTTTCTCTAAGAAACTCACCAAACAAATTCCCAGTAGCAACTCCAGTTGAAAGAAGATATCAGGATGCTTGCCAACTTATTAGAAACAATAGAGAGTTTATTGCGGATGAAGTTGTAAGGACTATCAATGATCAATTTAAGAAAGAGTATTATTCCGTATACAATATCAATGGCAATTCCTTTGATATTTACTTGGGAGTAAATGCAAATGTAGGAGGAACTCATACTTATGTAAGTGGAGGTACTGTATCATACGGTGGCGGAACAGTATTTGTAACAAATTTCGTTTGGGATAATATTGTAACTGGTGTTGCAACAATCACAACCGATAGTCCATCTGGAGCATCCGAAGATGATATTGTAAAACTAGCTAATATTCTTGTAGAATGTGATAATGGACAGAAAATTTATCCAAGTTTCAGTGTTCCAGTAGATGATGATCAATGTCGTGAAGACGTTGTACACTTCTTAAATGCGCTTGTAAGAGACCTAGAATTTGGTACTAACCATAATATCGTTGAAGCTGCAGAGAAGTATATTGTAGGGGCACAGATTGGATACGTAGAGAATGAAATTATCCAAACTGTTCGCGCAATTGAATATGCAAGACAACTTGCTATCTATGCAATGTGTAATTGGAGAACTGGAAATAGAACCACATCCGATCCAATTTACACACCAGTTTATTCATCACTATCAAGATACTTTGATGATACTGTTATTACAGCAACAGCAGGATCTCCAGCATGTGATGATGTAAGATCTGCAATTGATACATTATCATATCTTTGGGTAGATGTTATTGCAAACAATGCGTCTGGAACTTATCTAGATGCAGCATATCTGATTGCTAGAAATAGAGATTTAATTGCTGATCAGGCATACTTAGATGCTATTGCTCAATATCCTTCTCTTGGTCTAAGCAATGTAGATGAAAGAAAGTGTCGTAGAGATATTAACTACATTCTTCGTGGTCTAATTAGGGACCTTGTATTGGGTGGAAATACTGGTATCGTAACAGCAGCAGAGACATATTATAGTGGAACAGCATTAACAGGAATTCCTTCGGGAGAGTTAGCTGCAACCAGATATGCTTTTGGAAGAGTTGCAGTTTATTCCATTGCTGCAATGCGTGGTTGGGTTGATGCTAATGGAGCAGGAGTAACAACTTCTTCTCCAATTCCTCAATTTGCAGACCCAACTATTCTTGCAGATCCATCAGGAAATCCTCTCTGTGCAAATGTTCAAGCAACTATTGCTACGGAAATGGATTTGCTTGACGGTATTTTGGAGTATGCTGATGATCCAACCAGTCTAACTGCAGTTGCTCCTGGGTCAACGACAAAAACAACAGGAACTCTATTTGATACATCTAGCATCAAGACATATCCCGATAGTTATATCTACGATGCTAATGGTACACGAATGGCAGTTCGTGCTGATTATGATGACTTCCCAATCATTGAGGCATCCCCATATACACAGAACGCTTCTGTTATTTCTTTCCTTGGTGGTAGTGGTGCTGAAATTGATGGAAACAAAGTTAAGCAACCTAACTGTCCTTTCCCTGGTCTAAACCAAGCGATTGGAGACGATCCACCAACAGCACAATATCCTAACCAGGGTAAGTCAATGGTTGCTGCAGCATTTACCATTGTATCCCAGGGCGGAACTGGATACCTAATCAAAAATGATGGTTATGTTCAGTTGGTTTCAGTTTTCTGTGTCTTCTGTACCGATGGTGTTGTAGCAGAAAGCGGAGGTTATGCTTCTATTACAAACTCTGCTACTAACTTCGGACAGTATGCTCTGAGAGCAAATGGATATAGAGAAGAACCATATGTATTTGATATTGGAACAATTCAAAGTGTTTCCCAAACTGCTGCTGGTAGAACTGTTCTTAACATCAATTCTCTTGGTAGAGCACCACTAGAACACTACATTGTAAAAATTCCAGGATACAGAACTCAAGCAAGTAATTTAGAATACTTTATTGATGATGTAGGTGCTACTTCAATTGCTGCTCCTTTCGCATCTACAGTTACCCTCGCCAATGGAGATGGTAATGATCCACTAGAACTTATTAGGGAAAGTGATGGAGCTCTTATCAGTGGTTTAACGGCTCTACAACAAGAATTGACTCCAGCAGGATCTGCAAATGCACAAATCAGATTACACAGACCATCCATCGTCAACAGTTCTTCTCATACATGGGAATATGCTGGAGCTGGAACTAGTTATAATGCCCTACCAGAAAATGGTGGCGTAAAACGAGAAGAGTATGAGCAAGTAGATGGTCCCGATCAAAATTATGGTCGTGTATATGTTTCTGGTACTGATGAACTTGGCGACTTCAAGGTTGGAACATTTGCTAAGATCGAAAACAGAACTGGTGCTATTACCTTTACTGGAACTGTTACTATTTCGGAAGTTGAATTCCTTAAACTAAAGGGTGGTACAGTTGTTGTTACTGGTTTCTCTAACGATAGCACTTTAGGTGGTGCTAATAGTTCCGATTCAAAACTACCAACTCAGTTAGCAGTTTACAGCTATATCACCAACAACCTTGGTGCTTATATCAACAAACCATATTCAACAAATGCTGTTCCCAGAGCACTTGTAGAACTTACTGATTCTGGTAAGATTTCTGCGGATCAAATTCCAGCACTAAGACCATTCAGTGTTTATACTGTTGATGATGAACCAGCAAGACTAGCACTAGAAGGAGCACTTGCAGGTGACATTGCAATTGAACAAGATACAAATACATCATATATTCTTAATAACGATCTTGATAGTCTGTTCCTTGGTTTTACTGTAGACGGATCTCTCCAATTTACAATTGGAGATCTTTATACTGGATCTGGAACTGGCGGTACTATTCAAGCAACGGAATATAGAGAAGGTGTTGTCTATCAACTCAATTTAACAAACGCTGGTTCTGGATATAGCACCGCTCCAAACGTCTCCATCCAAGGTCCTGGTGGATCTGGAGTAACTGCCGATGCAGTTTGCACTATTGCAAATGGTCAGGTTGTTACTATTACTATTATTGCTAGTGGTGGATATATTGGTGGTACGGGTTATACTTCAGCACCAACAGTTACGATTGATGCTCCTCCAGGCGCAGGAACACAGGCAACGGCAGATGCTCTAATCGAAAGCAGATTATATGGAGACATCGTTAACAATGTAAAGATTGAAGACACTGATAGTATTAATGACGATAATTCTACTTCCGTTAATCTAACGAGAGTATTGAATACTTCTGCATCTGATGATGCTAACTGGGTATCTTTGAATGCTCAAGCAATTTCTGTTGGAAGTCTCAGTGGTCCTGGTTTAATTTCAACTACTTTGCTTGGTTCACAGGCAGCAAACTCCAAGTCTTTCTTGAGAGGAGATCAAAGTTATGCTCCAGCAGTTCAAACAATTAAGGGAGTTGAATCTAGATACTTCGCACCTCTTGCATCACAAGCAACTACTGGATCCAGTCAACTAATTTTTGTTGATGTTGATATTTTAGACGATATTGTTATCGGACATGATGTTAGCGAAAGTATAACTGGTGTTCCTGCAGGCACATCAATTACTGCGTTTTCAACCACTGGTGGATTAACCACAGTTGCTCTTAACAATCCACTAACAGCAAATATTGCTGCTGGAACTTTCATTGAATTTTTCCGTGGAGCTTCTCCAATCAAGATTGATTCTATTGATACTAAAGGAGATTTCATTGCAGACATTATTATTGCAAATGGAGGAAGTGGATATACCACAGGAACATATAGAAACCTTCTTCTCACTGGAGCAGCTGCTACAGCGGGATCTGCAGATTTGAGAGCTGACATCACAGTAAATTCAAGTGGTGTTATTTCTAATGTCACTATCACTAATGGAGGTAATGGATTTGATCCATATGTATCTCCAACAAGCAATGGAGACTTTTCCATTACAATTCCAACAGTTCTTGGTGCTGGAACTGGTGCTGTTCTTGAGGCAAAATCAACAACAACCAAGAGATCATTTGGTTTTATTGGACTAGATGTTTCTAGAGTAACAGATCAAACCATTTCCTCAGATTCTTTTGGAACAGTTGGTGTTGCTAGATTTAAAAAATCACAATTTGAAGTTGGTTCTGATGGTGCTGTAACAATTAAAGACCAGTCAAATACTATTAGTAGTGGTTTGGATGCTGACTTACTAGATGGTCTACAAGGCACAGAATATCTGAATGGTGCTAACTTTACCGATGGATCTATCACACCAGATAAACTACAGGCAGGTGTTCCATATGATATTAGTGTTGATGGTTCTTCGGGAAGCACTAATAAATTAAACACAATCACCACAAACAATTCATCAAATCCAGATCCGTTTGAAACTACACAAGGTCTTGCTGCTAGAACTATCTTTAATACAGCAGATGGATTATCTACAGCATATCCTTCCGTAGTTACCGCAAATGTCAATGCTGATAAGCACTTAGTCTTAACCATTAGAACTGCTGGCAGTAGTTCCACAGTTGATGGTGGTGGTGTAAGACAACTTGCATTTGGTAATGATGATAATATGTATCTCCGTGGTTCTGGAGATAATCTAACTCAGTGGGGTGCATGGCAGAAAGTTTGGACTTCTCTAAATGATGGTCCTGGAAATTCCGTTACTGGAGATGGTCCAGATGCTGATAGACTTGATAATAGACAAGGTTCTTGGTATCAGCAAGCATGGAACTTGTTTGGAGTTGATCCAAAAACTTCTGAGCAAACGAAACTTTGGGATATTAACCTACCAAGATATATCAGTTCTACTAAATTTAGAGATAAGATTGAAATTAAATCTACCTCTGGAAATTCTGTTGCATATTCAATTTTTATTAGAAGAGTTCTAGACATTAGTGCTACTGGTATTTTCAGAGCAGGTGCTAATGTTAATGTATATGATATCGGTAGAAACAACATTGGTAATTTTACTATCAGTGCTCCTATTCAGCATGTTGATACTAATGATACAACTGAAAGTTATACTATTTTACAAGGAACTCTATCTTCAGGTGGAAGTTTAGTAAATGCATACTTTATTGGAACCGCTGGTAACGAAGAAGAGTTTGATACTTATTCAATTCTAGATTCAAATAATTACCAAGCAGCAGAACTTGGAAATGCCAATGGTGATGGTTTCTTAAGACTTGGAAGAAAGGATGGCAATTCTTCAACTCCATATATTTACTTCAATTCTGGAACAACAGCAACTAATTATGATGTTGCTTTAATTGCTTCTGGTGGTGACGGAACTGATGGTAATGGTTCTCTTGATGTTAAAGTTGCCGATGAAAATGAATTAACGGTCAATGCCAATATTGTTTGGAATGCAGGTAATGTTGCTTTCAATTCCACTAATGTAGTTTCTACAAACTCTCTCAAATCTGCTGTGATGAGAGACACCAATGGCAATTTTGCTGCTGGAACAATTACCGCTTCTTTAACTGGTGCAGCATCACTTAATGTCTTAAAGGCAGGTGATACAATGACTGGAACTCTAGTCTTCACTGGTTCTGGTAACGGTATTAATATTCAGGACGGTAGTATTGCTGTTGGTCAAAATGCAACAATTGATGGAAGTCTAACAGTTGATGCTGGAACACTGTTTGTTGACCATACAAACAACAAAGTTACTGTTGGGTCAGCAACATCTGGAATAAGAAAATTCAATGTTGTTGATAATCCATCAAGCACATTAGCATTCCAAGGAAATGTAAGATTATCAAGTAATGCTGATCACTACCAAGCAACTATTCACCAAAAATCAAGTGGTGGAAGTGCTGGTCTTCTGCTCATGCATAATGATACTGGTGCTGCTCCAACGGGACCAGTTGAATGGGGCATTTCCGTAGAAAGAGCGTCTGCCTATGTTGGCAAGATGATCTTTAGAACCAGCACTGGTGCTTCTTCAAGTGCTACAAGACTAGAAATTTCTGCTGCTGGTGATGTCACTCCAGGTGCAACAGATGCTCAACACATGGGCACATCGTCGCGTAGGTGGTCTGCTGTTTATTCTAACTACACTGAGACTAAGACAAGCATTAGAATTGGTGATGCTGGATCTAACGCTGGTGCTGATCTTCAATTCAAGGGTGCTACTTCTGGAGCAGGTGGTGGTAGAAGTTGGAGAATGGGCAATGCTCTAAACTCTGGAGCAGATGTTTTTGAAATCTCTGCTTCTAATTCGCTTGGCGGAACTGATTGGAGAACTGCTCTATCTCCAACTCCAGGAAATCCATTAATGGCATTTAACGGTGCTACCAATGCCGTTGCTATTAATACAAACCAATTCTCTGGAACAGATACTTCCACAGATCCAGATACAGTCAGAAATTATATTCTGAATGTAAACGGTGATATGAATATTTCTGGTCAGTTCTTCCAGAATAATGAAGAGTTTGTAACTTCCAGATGGACAGAGGCAACAAATGGAACAGACATCTACAGATTGTCCAAGGTTGGTGTCAATAAAGCAGATCCACAATATGAACTGGATATTACTGGAGGTGTAAACGTTGCTGGACAAAGTTTTTCGAATGGTCAAAACTCTTCTGTTCTTCGTGCAAACGGTGATAAGCAATGGTTGGATACTTACGGTGTGTTCAAAGCAAATAGAAATACTGTTGGTGAAGATGTATCAATTCCAGCAAATACAAACTGTATGACTGCTGGACCTATTACTATAAATAATGGAAGCACAGTCGTAATTAGTTCAGACGCATCTTGGAGCATTGTATAAATGAGTTCACTATCTGTTCACGATATTCAAGGAATTACAACTTTTAACAATACTGTCAGGATACCTTCTGGACATAAATTAAGTATGGAAGGCGAATTAAAACTTCCAACTTGGACTGATTCTACAAGACCAGCATCTCCAGAAGTTGGACTGATTGGTTTTAATACCGAACAAGAAGTCACTGAAGTTTATAATGGAACTGAATGGACTTCTGTTGGATCTTCTGGTGCTCTAGATGGTAGTAGTGTCGAAAAAGCTGCTCTAAGTGCTAGTGATATTAAAGTAAATTTTCCATCATCCTCAACTGGATTTTATTGGATTAAAAATAACGACATGACGACAGCAACACAAGTTTACTGCGATATGTCATATGATGGTGGTGGTTGGATGTTGTTGGCATGGGGATATGTTAATGCTACTGGAAATGATAGTAGCAACAGAAATATTCCAAACTTAAATCACGATGGAAGCACATATTCTTACAATGCTACAGCAAGATCTAGTGGTCATGGATTGGTAAATCCACAGGGCAGTCAACAAACCGCAGTAAAACTTACTAGAAATAGTTCACAAATGATGTTTGCTGCTGGAGGAAATCCTGCTGGTGGTGGTATTGATAGTTACACTTATGTCTATAAAGTAAATATCCCAAGTCCATCAACTACAAATTTCAACAATCACTCTTACGATAACTCTTCGGGATTTGCGACATCAACTGTTTCTGTTACTGGAATGAAAGGAGAAAGTGGAACTTGGACCGCATATACTTTTAGAGATTCTATTGGAGTAACATGGTCTGATACTTATCCTACTGGATATGGATTTGCCAATACTTCTAATGTAAGAGGGTGGAACGGAAATGGAGGTCCTTTCTTTCCATCCATCCATCCAGGATCTTCACCAAGAAATAATGGTAATGGTTGGAACTCTAGTCCAGACGTTACTAATGGTCACTTGATTTATAACTATCGTGGATGGTATGGTAGAGATGGTGGCATCGGAGTAAATCAAACAGGTCAAACTTCTTTATGGGTTAAATAATGCAAACAATTTTTGAGATACCTTTTTTTCATTATAAAATTGACAACTGGAAAGAAACTAAGAAAGAGTTGCTAAGAGAATATAGCAACTCTTTTTTACAAAAAGTTGAAAATGATAAACTCGCAGGAGGTTATCTATATACAGATTATTATAATATTGTTAATACTCAAGAACCTCCAGTCTATATTAGAAAAACAATCGATATACTTAACTATTATATTGACAAGTTCCACGCAGATTTTAAATCATTAGATTTTGTGGATAAAAATTTTCAAAGATTTGGATTGAATTGTGCATGGTTTCAAAAGCAAGAAGAAAACATGCACCACATTGTTCACAATCACGGATCATTAGGATTTAGTAGTGTATGCTATATTGAATATGATAAAGAGAAACATTCACCAACTGTTTTTCTTTCTCCATATGGAGAGTTCACCTCTGGTAATACTACATACTTTCAACCAAAAGTTGAGGAGGGAGATATTATATTTTTTCCAAGTTTCTTAAATCATTTTGCTCCTCTAAATACATCAGAGGATAATCGCGTAATTTTCTCCTTTAATCTGAGGTAATCATTTTGGACAAACATAATATTGATAAATTTAGAAGTCAGCAAATTGAATATTTCAAACTTCTAAGAGAAAAAAAATTTAAAAAACTAGATATTGACTTTTTTATAGCAATTGAAAATAATGATAGACAAAAAATTAATGAGATTGCTATGTTAAAAAACAAACTCAGAAATATTACTAATTACGAATTTCCAGATTTTGAAGATCCCACAGAAATTTTAAATCACGTACCTGACTTTTTATTGTAAATGGAAATACTCAATGTTATGCCTCTGTTTCCAAAAACTGCTGTTGTTGGAAACTTAAGTGAAGTTGATAATGATTGCCTTATAAAAAATATAGAGAAAAAATTTAAAGATAAGAAATACTATAAAGAATACGATAAATTTTATTCTTCGGATCCAAGTTTACATTTAGAAGAAGAGTATAAAGATTTTTGTAAAACCATTTTAAATTTTACAAAACTAATGTGCTCTGATATATTTTGCTATGTTGATTTAGAACCAAAAATTACTTTGATGTGGGCAACTGGAACTTTACCAGGAACAACAATCCATAGACACTATCATCCAAATAGTTTTTTCTCTGGAGTTTACTATCCACAGAATATAGAATATTCATCTATCAGATTTAAAAACCCACATAACCCAACTATATTTCCTCGGTTTAATAATCACAATCTATATAACAGTACATCAATGGAATATACCCCAGAACAGGGTAGTGTAATTATATTTCCAAGTGATTTAGAACATGATGTTCTCCCAAATATTTCTGATCAAATGAGAATATCAATTGCCTTTAATATTTTCTTTTCTGGTAAGTTTGGATTAGAGGATTCTTTATCATACTTAGAGATGACCTAAATAATTTTGTATCCAAATTAAATCAATGTCTAGCATTTTAAGAGTAGATCAATTACAAACTCAAAGTGGCACACCAGTTGCTACATTTTCTTCTACTGGTAGAGCCACTTTTGCTGGCGGCGTTACTTTGCCAGAGTTTGCGGAAGCTAACAGACCCACTGGAGTTCCAAATGGAACTTTGATTATTAACCAGGATACTTTGGCTATAGAAGTTTATCTGGATGGAGAATGGAAACAAATTGGTGGATCTGGTGCTAATAAACTTGTAGAATTTAAAGTTTGGGGAGCTGGTGGTGGTTCTGGATCACAACAAAGATCAAACACTAATTATCACACCAATACATTTTACAATATCAAAGAAGGTGGTGCTGGTGGATTTGTAACCGCATCGTTCAATATCGCTTCGGGCACTCAATTAATTCTTAGTCCTGGACAACCAGGAAGAGGAGGATTATTAGATGGCAACCCGTCTGATGCCAGAGCATCTTTCAACGGTGGTGGATATGGTAGTTACACAACGCATGATGCTAGTGGATCTGGTGGTGGATATAGTGGTGTTTTCTTGGCACCAAATAAAAATCAAGCAAATGCAATTTTAATTGCCCCAGGTGGTGGTGCTGGATCTGGTGGTCCTGGATATCCTGGAAACGCATATGATAATGCCAACGGAGGAGGTGGCATTTCTAATGTTAATGGCACTGGAAATAAAGGAGCAAATAACTTCAGTAATTCAGATGGTGGTGGAAGAGGTGGCACACCAACTGCAGGAGGTGCTGCTGGTCCTGGTGGTGGTCAATATGGTGCTGCTTCTGGTGCTCCTGGATCTTCTTTACAGGGTGGTAATGCTGTTCATCATAGAAACGCTTGGGGTTCTAGCTCAGGTGGTGGTGGTGGATGGTATGGTGGTGGATCTGGTTCGTCTGATGGTAATGCATGGTCTGGTGGTGGTGGAGGTTCTGGATCTGCTTTTGTTAGAGGATCTGGCATTCCAACTTCTCCCGCAAATGATCCTTTGCTTGGTGTCGAGTATGTTTCACATACTTTCGGAATTCAAAACTTTGGGCAGTGGGGTGATGGATCTGCTCCTGGTGGAAGGCAATCGATGCGTGGACCAGCAGGAACTTCTGATGCACAATACCCTAGTAATGATGTAGGATATGGAGGTCAGTTTAGAATTATTACTTCTGGAGGTCCTTCTGGATATGATGGAGGAAGCGGTGCTATTGTCTATAGAATAGATGGCGGAAGTTGGCAGACCGTAACTTATACTGGAGCTGACGTTACAATTACACTTTAATTTTTTAATATGAATTTTATAGAATGTTCTTCTATTAGACTTGATAAAAATGTATGTAATCGTCTAATAGAACTTTTTGAAAAAAATAAAAATTTACAAGTTACGGGTAAAGTTTTTTCTGGAAGTAATGTAGAGAGATCTGAAATTAAAAAATCTACAGAAATACCAATTGGACCGTATCTATTTGAAGACGATAACTGGGGACCTTCCCTCAATCTTTTTTATCAGACATTAAGACTTGCTACTCAAGAGTATGTCGATAAGTATCCTTACTTGTTAGACATCGCAGAATGGGGACCGTTTGAAGGATTTAATTTTCAAAAATACAACCCAGGAGAAGGATACTACAACATTCATTGTGAAGTTCCTGGCGCTGGAGTTTCTAATAGAATGCTAGCATGGATGATTTATCTAAATGATGTAGATAATGGTGGAACTTATTTTGATCAACAAGACTACACACTAGAAGCAGAGTGTGGAAAGATTGCTATTTGGCCGCCCTATTGGACACATACCCACAAAGGTGTCATTAGTAATACAGAAACTAAATATATTTTAACAGGATGGTTTGTATATGTTTAAGAATATTCAAGGTGTTATTATTAATAAAAATGCTATCAAAAAAATAGTTGAATGTGGGTTTGACCCAAAAGACGAAACAGAACATTGTAAAATTATTTTCATTGGCGATAGTGATGAATGTGGATTTGATGTTCCAATGAGTTTAAATGAACTGATAGATGCTCTTAAATGATAGATTATAAAATTGTTGACAATTTTTTAGATCAGGAAAAATTTAATGATCTTGTGTCTAGAACAATAGGGTCAAATGCTTTCCCAATGTACTACAATCATTATGTTTCAAGAAAAGAAAATAATGATGGTAGTTACTTCACACATACCATATGTCGAGATGGAGAAGTAACTAGTTCTATATACGATTATATTTTTTCTTTAATGACAGAAAAAATTTATTTTGATAAAATTTACAGAATTCAATTCAATCTGTATCCAAAAACATTTTTTCGAAAAAAGCATTCATTTCATGTAGATTATGAATTTCCTCACAAAGCATGTATTTTGTATCTGAATACAAACAATGGGAAAACAATTTTGAAAAATAAACCATTTAATACACATGTAGATTCTATTTCAAATAGAGTATTATTTTTTGATGCATCATTAGAGCATAGAAGTACAACATGCACCGATTCGGAATTTAGATCTAATATAATTTTTAACTATGCCTAAATACTAGAAAGATCCAGTGTTTGAAAAATGAGCCAGATAAATGTTGGTCAGGTCAATTCTTCGGTTGGCATCACTTTACCATCATATTCAAATTCAAGTAGACCCACAAATGCTGCTGTTGGAGCTATGATCTTCAACACTGATGAAGGTGGTCTCGAAGTATTTGATGGCACTAGTTGGATCTTAACAGGCACTGCTTCTTTTGCTGCAGTTGGAGGAATTGAAAGTTTCTCTGGTGCTTATAAAGTTCACACATATAATGTTTCTAGTCAGCAAACAACTTATACAAGCACATTCGAAGTAACTTCCGCTCCTGCTAATTCTAGTGTTGAGGTATTAGTTGTCGCTGGTGGCGGTGGTGGCGGTGGAGCTCCATACCACGGTGGCGGGGGCGGTGGTGGTGGCGTCGTATACGCCAGTCAATTCCCAGTTACAAAAGGAACATATAGTGTTCAAGTTGGAAGAGGTGGAACTGGACACGGAAATCCTGGACAAAATGGCGATGATTCTGTCTTTGGTAGCTTGACTGCAATTGGTGGTGGTGGAGGAGCTACTGGAGATGCTCTCGGGCAATCTGGTGGATCTGGTGGAGGATCTGGAGTTAGATACACTTCTGGTGCTGGAGCAGGAACACCAAACCAAGGAAATGGAGGTGGTGTAGGAGGACCTGGATCTCCATATTATGGCGCTGGTGGCGGTGGCGGTGCTGGCGGTCCTGGTGCTAATGGAACATCATCTGGTGGTGGTGCTGGTGGTGCTGGAGTTCAATATAATTTGACAGGAACTGCTCAGTATTACGCTGGAGGTGGCGGCGGATCTTCATATAATAATAGCAATTCTGGTGCTGGTGGATCTAGTGTTGGTGGTGCTGGGTCATATGGTCCTGGTGCAGGAGATGCTGTAGCAAACACAGGATCTGGTGGTGGAGGAAGAGATTTTAGAGGATCTGAAAATAAAGGAAATGGTTTAGGTTCAGCTGGAGTAGTTATTGTAAGATATCTCATTAATTGATGTTGTGTGATATAATATGAAAAATAAAACATATGTCTTGACCAGTTTAAATACTGCATTGTCTCTACTAAGACCTGGAGCAAATTATATAATGAATGATACTAATTTTATTGCTTGGAATGATCCAAGACCAATTCCATCTTGGGATGAGATAAATGATACCTTGAAAAAATTAAAAGAGTTTGAAGACAGTATTGAATCTATTGAATTGTAATTTTTATGATATTGCATGAATTGTTTCCCACATGTGTTGGGGAGTATAAACTTGGAAGAAATTTTACAGAAAATGAAATAGAAGCATTTTATTCTGTAAATGAAATGAAACAAAACATTGGAAATTTAATAAGTTTAAAGAAAAATGTTTTGGACATGGTTGGGTTGGCAGAAGTAAAAAAATTTATTAATACTTCTATTTCTGATTACATTAATACGATATACAAACCAAAAAATAAAACTAATATTTACATAACACAGTCTTGGATTAATTACACAGAAACTGGACAATATCATCATAAACACAATCATCCCAATAGTTTTATTAGTGGAGTTTTTTATATTAAAGCATTAAAATCCACAGACAGAATAAGTTTTTACAGTGATAGGTATCTTCAAGTTCACATTGAATCTGAAGAATATGATAGAATAAATGCAGAGAGATACCATATTGGTGTTTCTTCTGGAGATTTATTATTATTTCCATCTAGATTGTCTCATGAAGTAGAACCTTCTTTGAACAATGAACCAAGGGTTAGCCTTTCATTTAATACCTTTGTGAATGGAACGTTTGGATCAAGTGAAAACATGACAGAATTAATTTTAAAATGAACCCCGTAGTATACCCGATATTTTCTTCTCCAGTCATTGCATTAAATGTCGAGGAAGATATTTCTCTTATCAAAAAAGAAGCAAAGCGTCAAAAATTTACTAGTAATGATGGCGAACAATTTGGAGCTAAAAATTGTTTTATTTCCAATACACATTCATTTTTAGATAAATTTCCAAAAGAGAAACAAATTTTACAATCATACTTTGAATTTTTTAAAAATGAAATTTTAAGGTATACAAATACAAATTTTGAAATGACAACTTCTTGGGTAACAAAAGCAGTAGAAGGTTCACAATCACACTACCATAGACATAGAAATTCTATGTTTAGTGGTGTTCTTTATTTGGATAACATCGAGAACAGTGGAAAATTGATGTTTGAAAATGAAAATTTAAATCCATGTAGTTTTTTGTTAGAACCATCGGATTACAATATATACAATTCAACTACATGGGAAATCCAACCTAAAGAAAATATTGTTGTGTTTTTTCCAAGTTTTCTTAGGCATAAAATTGGAATACATCTATCAAAAACTCCAAGGTATTCAATCGCGTTTAATTTTCATCCTGTTGGTAGAATTGGATATAATGATTCATCTGTAGATATTTCTTTAAATCCTCATGAATATTGATTTTCAAAATTTAAAAAGTATCTTTGATAATGAATGGGATGTTGGAGTTCTAACAGAAGATTTTTATGATGAGTGTTTAAATTCTCCAATAAAGACTGTCACTCATTTATATGGATCTAACTTAACAACAAATCCAATAACTTCTTTTATATCAAATGGAGAACAGGAAATAAAATCATTTCTTGTCTTAGCAAAAAAATCAACAAATCCAAACGACTATTCTTTGTATGAAAAATCAAATGAGTTGTTGAAAAACAGTGGATATAATTTCCATCCAGTATACTTAAACTATAAGAAAGCTCTGGTATTATCTGGTATGGGAGTTATTGCTAAAAACTCTCTAGTTTACAATAGAAAATTTGGGTTCCAATGTAAGATTTGTATGTATGCAATAGAAACTGGAAATTTTTATAATCTTGATGATGTAAAAATTGACAGGACTATGTTGGATCTGTGTGATGGATGTGATGATTGTATAAAAAACTGTCCTGTAAATGCTATCCATGAGACATACATTGATGCTAAAAAATGTGATGACTATATTGGATTTGGAAATGACAAAGACATTTCATCAATGAAATGGAATTGGTGGGAACACATTGGCAAATACAGTTCGCAATATACAGAAGAAGATGTAAGGTCATGGTCATCTTATAAAGATATGAATTTTATTTGGGAAGGAGAGTATAAATCTACAGAAGGAATTATTTACAAAAATAATATTCCCATTGATTTAAAGCATTGTAGAAAATGTCAAGAACAACCTAGGTGTTCTAAAATGCCTATAAATAACTAAACACACTATTCAATGTGATAACTATGGATCCCGCACAACTAAAAGCAAATTTCGAAGAGCAAATTGCTACTACCGAAAAGCAAATCAAAGAACTAGAAGAAAATCTAGTCAAAGCAAAAGAGTATAAGATCAAACTACAAGGTGGTCTTGAAACTCTGGGACTTCTAGAGCAAGAACCAGAAGCACCAGCAGAAGAAGCACCTGCTGAATAAATACTAAATCCCTTCTTCCTAAATAGGTAAGAAGGGATTTTTTGTGTGTAATGGCATCTCCAAGTTCTAGGGCTGATCTTATCACTTACTGTAAGAGGCAGCTTGGTGAGCCTGTCCTCCAAGTTAATATTGACGACGAACAGGTAAACAATGTTATTGACGATACCATTCAGTTCTTCCAAGAGAACTGCTACAATGGTATGGAGAGAGCATACCTAAGACACAAAATCACTGCTGCTGATCTAACAAGATTTGATGGCGAGACAACTACAACATCAGGAACTACTGATTGGGAAGAAGCATCTAATTATATTCCCATTCCAGATCATGTTGTAGGTGTCACCAGAGTATTCGGTTTAGTCAGCAACTCAATCCGTTCTAATCTTTTTGGTGTTGAGTATCAGTTGTTCCTGAACGACTTGTATGCGTTTGGATCACTTGACATCCTCAACTACTATATGAATAAACAGTATCTAGAAACTCTAGATATGGTCCTCAACAATGGATCATTCCAGCAGTTCAGATACACAATGCGTCGTGATCGTTTGTATCTTGATATCAATAAGGCATTCCTCAAAGAGGATACCTGGCTCTTGATTGAAGCACACCGTCTCATCGATCCTAATGATGCGACTGAAATGTATAATGATATGTTTGTCAAGAGATATGCTACTTCTCTGATGAAGAAGCAGTGGGGTCAGAACCTAATCAAGTTCAATAATGTTCAACTGCCTGGTGGTATTACACTCAACGGTAGAGAACTCTACACAGACGCACTAGCAGAAATTGAGAAAATCGAAAGCGAAGTTCTCAGCAAGTATGCTATTCCACCTATGGATATGATCGGATAAGATGCCTACTAGTCCTTACTTTCCAACATACTATCAGGGAGATTCTGGAGAGCAAAACCTCTACCAGGATCTAGTTGACGAGCAAATCAAATTGTTCGGAACAGATATCTATTATCTACCTAGAACTCTTCTTCAAGA
>Ga0255772_10001299_pt1 | contig 24954 bp, 21 predicted proteins | sample 071ome_34_FD_179970 | JGI IMG/M metagenome (GOLD analysis project Ga0255772, IMG submission 179970) | Coastal salt marsh microbial communities from the Groves Creek Marsh, Skidaway Island, Georgia - 071411BT metaG (version 2) | ecosystem: Environmental > Aquatic > Marine > Intertidal zone >...
GGTTGTGTGTTTTGCCCCGATTCTACCAACGCAAAACGCCCCGAACCACCAAGAAACGGCGATTACGGGGCGTTTGAGAGTGTTGCCCTACCAGGATTCGAACCTGGAACCTCCTGATCCAGAGTCATACACAACAAAACTTCACAAAAGATCTAATGTCTTGTATAACAAGACAATACGTAGAACAATTTACAGCGTTCAAACATTTGTTCTACAAATAGTCTACATGACTGCACCTGGAAGGAACCAACCTGGGCAACTAAGGTGAAACACACTGCACGGCCCCTTCGCCAATCATCATTCAGGGGAGTGCAGCAGGGCTCGCTCAGCTAATTATTGTGAGGAGACTGCAGCAGGGTTCACCCAGCGCATTAATGTGGGGAGACTGCGGGCATTTCTGGCACCTCTTACGCCCGGATTCTCCTAATGGCCTACCAGTGACTCTGCGGGATTAGGAATCTACTCAGACTTCGAATCATTTCTGTGATTCAGGGTGCTGGTAATTGAAACACCTAATCCAATGGAAAATATTCCCAAATATACTCTTTCGTCGCTGGTATGTCCGAATTGTGCTTCACTATCCGACGTACCTAGGCTTAGTGCCTTTGTACTGAAGCTCCATCCGGCTATCTACCTGATTTACGGAAAACACCCTGATGATCGTGAATTGGCCTACAGTGTGTCCAGAAGAGGTATTGTTGAACCGTTGCACGTATTGAGTGATGGTACCGTGCTTTGTGGTCGTAGACGATTACAAGCCGCGCAACATGTCGGCTTGCGAAAAGTCCCGGTCCTAATTGTTGATTGCATGTCCCCCATTGCAGAGGTTGAATACATCTTGGATTCTAACGAAACAAAGCATCTATTCGACTTTCAACGGGATCGGGTGGCCGAAGCTAGACTTGAAATATGCAGGTACAAAGAAGCTCAGGGCAACTATGATTCCAGAATCATCAACGCGCTCTTGAGGCACAAAGAAGGACGGTTGCAAGGTCTTCGTGAAGACCAACACTGAGTACAGGCCGGTAGAGCTCCCTAGAAGCCCCTCAGTGGTCTCGAATGACGCTGGTGGAGCCAAGGCAGCCTAGTGCGCTTCGTCGCTTCAGGCGGCCCTCAGGAGAGCCTAACTGGCCTCCTGGGGGCCGATCATGGCGATCTCTGGTAACTTATGATTTTTGCCATCTGGGCACCTGAGACCATTCCGGTTGCCTGGGTCCGCCTGCGTAACAGTGCTTGCCGCCTCCAGAAAGCTCGTGTACCTGCACCCGAAATGACGACAAGGCCAATCTGACGAATTCCGGCTCTTCCCCTCAATTTACCTCCCAGGGACACCCCTGAGCCCAGTATTGACACTATTCACCATCCAATGTCTGAAGCTGGAGCGACGAGAGAAAGGAGAGAGGGTTCTCTGAGTCGGATGGTAAACTCCGTTTCGACCCTGGCCCCCTTTACCTAGAACCTCCCGAGCATTGCGGGGAGTATTTCCCGGAGGAGCTTAGGGTGTTTCTTTTCTTCGCTCCTCCCAGCATTCATTGGACGTTGAGGAGGGGCTGTTTACGGAGAAATGGGTTACTCAATGTCAGCCCAGCGTTCCAGGGCCGCGCGGAGTCACCAACTCGGAGTTACCAGGAAAACCTGCTACGGCGGGGAGGAATTCATGGCAAAGGGAAGTAGCCAGCATGTCGTTTTTTGAGATGACGGCTGCGTAATGAGAAAGCGGCCAACCCCAGAGACACCTCATGGCAAGCGACTCAACAGGGTGCATCCGATGCGGCTCGCGACATCGTTACCAATCAAAGAAGCAAAGTCTTCATCCACGGTAACAGCAATCAAATATGCGAGCGGAACACCGACTGAGTGAAGCTATACTCGCCGCGAGGATGAGCAATCCTGATCTACGCAAAAGGCGACAAGAAGCCCTGGGCCGTTATCATGCTCACAGCAGCTATTAGACTATCGGCAGATTTACCTCTGAATAGCCGAGTCCAAGAAAGTACCCAGGCTCAAAGTTGTTTTATTTCATCACAGAAAAAGAACGCGCCCCATAATGTCCATTGATAGAATATTGAATATGATATATGCCAGGACTCCATCCTTCGACGTCAATCGGAAGTGTTGTATTGCCGGCGTTTATCAACATTTCTTTTCGTGAGGCAACTAGTCTACCTAGGGAATCTACTACCCTTAAAATAAGTGTTGATTGCTCGGGTATCGAGACCGAGAAATTAACTGAACCACTGGTCGGATTGGGAAATAGATTTATCTGTAGATCATATGAGGGTGGGGATATCAGAGGTGTTCTTGTCCTTAGCTTCATAATGTGATCCCTTCTCTCCCTAACGAAACGCACGTCTTTCTTAAGTTGGGAAAAAGAGTCTAGGTTGGAATCACCTCGCGACCAGACTATCGCAACAGTTATTGAAAATGTTTCGCCTGGCTTAATATTTACCGGTCCAAAACTTGATAGTATATGTTGGTCTGTCGGGCTGTCAACCTGTCCCTTTCCGTCAATATTTGTTGCCGACCAGAACTCGTTATTTAATAGGTTACCTGGCAAATAGTATTCAGAAAATGCATAGGTATTGTTTTGATGGTCATAGGCGATTTGACGATCACCCACGGCATATCTGGACCGCAATTGATTATACACAATCTCTTTTGAGCTGCTTGAAATTCCATTGTCTCCGCAATTGCACCAACGCATGGAAAAATTAAAACCTGGTTCAACGTACGGAGTAGCTCGCGGGAATGTGGTATCGGCTTTGTGACTAGCATGGATTATGGTGATTCCAATTGCTGGGGGGGCTGCGCCGTATCCTAATCGATCAATATTTTGGTCAGGGTCAGTATTTCTACCATTCAAACTATAAACCATGCCCAAAGAAGAATCAGTACCAACCCAGTCATCCTCTGGGTTACCAATATCCGGGTTATTGAAAAAGCCGATCCAAAAGTCGCTAATATCCGTCTCGTTCTTATTGACGACCTCGTATTGATAAAAGGTCGTGTTTCCAATGACGCCGGGAACTCCAAATGCGTATGCCATGACCCGTACCTCAACCCCAAGTGGTTTAGATAATGGGCTGCTTCTCTGGCCACTCTTATCATTCATTATCCACCACAGAGCCTGATCACCCCTCATTCCAGGCCGGTCACCCAATTCTGGTTGATAACCATCTACACCATTTACTTCGATGTATGGTGCTCCAATATTTCCCGGCCAGTACCGAATTCGGGTTGAGATGTTGCCTCCCTTTTCTGCATTCACTAGATCGTCTGCAAATCGCATTTCGTAAATCTTGTCATAGGCTGAACAATCTGATAACACACCATCCAGTGGCAAGGTTGGACCAGGCCATAGTTGAGAAGGACCATAACTTGATGCCGACACCCTTATTTCATCTTCAACAATGCCTGACATCCACAAGTTTTGATTGAACATGGAATGCCTATTACTGCCTTTTGGAACCTCGTAAAAGGCATCTCCCTCACCGTTCCAAAACAATGCGCCCGAATTAAATAGCTGGGCCTTGACGTTCCCAATATCCAACCAGCTATCGGCGCTGCCAGTCGGACAGTCCTCGTACTCATCAGACGAAACTACTTGTCCCTGAGCTGAAAAAGCGCCGTAAAAGGAAATAAATAGCGCAACAATAATTACTATGGCGCTTTCCCAACTGAATAATGGACTCTTGACAATGAGCATTTCCTTGTCCAGTTCCATGATGATAACTTGCCGCACAAGGTAATTGTTGGTCGTTTGCGATCAGGCCAAATTCAATTTCCCAAAAACATAGCTACTTAAAAACTACGATAGTGGCAATAATAACTGCCTTGCTCTCTGGCACGGATGTAGCATGGCTAGCCGTCCCTTTATACAGCGGGGATATTATTGCTTTCATTTGGCATGCTGCGGTGAGCAACATGAATACCAATGGAGTTTGCTGTACACATCAATCTCCTATTTGAAAATTGATATGGAGGTGTGTGCAACTTGGCCTCCTGAAGTTGCTTTCAAATAGTATATACCCCTTGCAAGTTGGTTCCCATTAATTAGCTCAGAAAGTTTGAGGGACTGACGATTGGGTAGTTGAGTGAAAAAAGACGATGCAACAATGCGCCCCAATACGTCCACAATCTCAATATAGAGCGTCTCTTCAGATTGTGTTCTTGTCTCCAAATATATCTCGGTGGACAGTCCAGGATTTGGATAGGCAGTAATTGTCATTTGATCTGGCTCCACCATTAAAACACTGCCTGGAGAAACCACTTCGAATGAGGGAGTGGATGATTTCTTCGACACAGGTGTCCCTCCGCCAACGCTTGTTCGGAATGTTGCTCCAGAAGCAGTGGAGAAAGAATTCCCAAAAATCAATGTTCCGCCTGGGGGAATAACGAAATTAACATCTGAGCCACTTGATAACGTAAAGCCGGACGCTGGCGTCTCCATGTCTGATTCAGCTACCACCGTTCTTTTGTCAGATATTGACGATCCGGGAATTTCCCCATCACCGGAATCAACTACGGTAAAGCGAACTACAGCAAGAGTTTCCTGAAAAGCGGATATCACATCGGGGCCAGCCCCGGGATGAGAATCAATGTATGTTACAAACTCATAGGACCCCGTGATAAATCCGCAATCATACCATTCATCTCCACAGCTCGGAGAGCCTGACAGCCAGCTCCCATCTTGATATCCAAACTCAAGTGAGTGGAGGGCGTGCCCACTGGGTAGCGTGCCCAAGGTTTCATGCTCGACATCAAAATCCAAAGGTTGCATGGACGCCGGGGACGCCGGGGCATCGAATCCTAAAACGATAGTCATTGTCAATTCTCCCTCCTCATCTGTAGCGCCCGACGGTCCAATAACAGTTGCATACCGCCCCGCGTAGTAAGTATTGCTCCCATCTGTAGTGAAATCTGGTTGATCACATGGGCTTGAAGGGCACGACCCTACATAAACGCTCGTGTCACCGAAATGATATTCACCGAGGTAATAAAGATATCGAAGGTTCTTAACATCACCCGTAATGCTGTACGGATTGTTATTAAAGTCTGACACTAAGCCCGCCGAGTGTTGGTCATAATTGTTTATATAATTTGTGTTTCTCACATCGTAATACAACCAACTGAAATCACCTGACGGAGTGAAGTCAAAAGGCTCGTCGTCTTCCATCTCGGGAGGAATAATTTCGGCAAAATCGATAATCGACGTAAAAACCAAGTCCCCATTCGAGTTGACATGTACGCTTGCATTTTGTGCGTATATAGGGTCGACTATTATGGCGTAGAATCCAACAATAAGAGCCAGTGCCGATACAACGCGTTTGTTTCCTGAAATGGCCATGTTGTCAGTGATGTTATGTCTTAAAATAATGTGCCTTCATATCAGGAATAACTCAACGAGATGTTTCCTGTTTTCTCAAGTACTTAGTTGCCTGTAGGTACATCAATACCAGCATCAATTAATGCCGTAGTCAGAATGTCAATCGACTCCTGTTGATCTTGGACTATTGATATTAACACAGGGATCAATTCTGAATAATTGACGGTATAGGCAGAAAAGGGCTTATCAGAATCAAGGTTGGAGCCAAATAAATCGACGGTCGAAACTAGATCTGACAATTCTGTTGGAAGCAGATCTTGGGCTAACACGCCGTAATGAACACCCATGGATAGTTCTACATCTGGGATGCCGGCGGATTCAAGTTCCGATGTCGATGCAAAGCGATACATCCGTGGACTCAAGCTCAACACTGCGTTCTTAATAGCTGCGCCTATAGGTTGAATGTCCCTTTTCAGCCTTGAGTCAGAAGACTGTGTAACTGAGCCCGTCACGTACACATTCCCCTGAAAATAACCTGCATATCCGCTGGCAGTGGCAGCATATCCATAAACTCCCCAGTTAGTTGTAGCTCCAGAGGCATGACCGTAGAGGCCAATGTTCTTCGTGCCAGTATCCGCAGCAACTCCTGCAACACCATATTTGTTAGTCCCACCGTTTTGGGATCTGGCGTATAGCCCATAGTTGTATGTTGCAGACCCTCCGTCTCGATCAACTAATAAACCGTAGTCTAAGCTCGATTCAATCAGCAGTTGTTTTGTTGACGATGGGGTGGCCCCACCAATCCCAACCCTCCCATTACTATCTAATTCAATCTGAGCACTTGATGTGCTTGGCAACAAGAGTGTAAACAATGCAAACATCATTATGGCGATGCCCGACTTTGTCGAATGATCGGAGGCGTTTTTCATTTGCTGATGGTACTAGGATTAAGTGTTACCGATACACGAAGAATTTGAAAATGATTGTTTACAGACCACAAAAGAAATACGAACATGTACGCATTTATCGGTTAAGTATGTTGTAATTTGTCCCCGGCACCCCATGCTGTTTCCCCTTGTAGTGAAAGCGTTCGATAAGTCGGGCAATGTGGTTTTCGAGGTAATTTCCAATCAGTGGGTTAACAAGAAGTATCGATATTAACATACGGGGATCTTTTCCGTCTCGACTCGCCATTTATGCGGTGAGCGTGCTGATGAGAATTTCCTCAACCGGGAAGAGAGCGAGGCCGCATTCGGTCAGTAGCAGTACAATCCTCTGTCTTAACGATGACAAAATCAGACGTATTGGGGAGCTTGGGTAGAAGAATGCGGAAGTGATGCGGGTCCTTGCAGAGCTGTTGCGGTGCATCATGCCTTTATGGATCATTCCGATAAACGCTTTGGGCTCTGATTCGAGTAGGCGACGAGACAAGCGATATCAATATGTCGAGGCCGACAATCGAATTCGAAAATTAATATTTACGGTGGATGAACAGAGGTCGGCTGAGGAAGCAGGTTCACGTCGAAAGTGAGTAAGCTATTCAATCAGCTTCAATCATGTACTTTGATGGCGTGCGCACCAGAGCGCAAGTGCTGGAATCCTAATCACATAATAGTGGGAGACAAACACCCACTTAAACAATTAGGACTCCAACCATGGAGATCAAATCAAAAGACGAGGCACGATTCTTTTCAAAAGTAGATTCAACTGAAATTGAAGGTTGCCACCCGTGGATTGCTTGCACGACACAAGATGGCTATGGGTTGTTTCGAATCAATGGAACATTGACCACCGCCCACAGAGTGTCGTACGAAATCACCGTTGGTCCAATTCCAGAAGGAATGGTAGTTCGCCATTCCAACGAATGCACAACACGAGGCTGTGTCAATCCGAATCACCTCTCAACTGGCACTCAGGTCGACAACATGCGTGACCGTGACGAGGCGGGACGAACACCCAAGGGTGAATCATCAGGTGCTTCTAAGTTGAAGACGGTGGGGGTACTAGACATCCGTAAGCGAGCTGCTGCAGGAGAAACCCAGGCATCCATCGCCAAGGACTATCAAGTAGAAACCTCTACTATATCAGCTATCGTACGCCGGAAGACCTGGAGGCACATCTAGGATCGCTTGCTGGGTGTGACCCAGATCAGTCTGGCGGAATCCGGTGAATTCCCACCGAGAATCTGTCGATCACGGGCTGCTGAGGAGAAGCTCTCCGCTGAACCCGATCTTGGGCTCTATTCCCACGTGCCGCATGATGCGTTTATAGTCGCTGTGGATGAAATACTCGGCGTTCAGCTCAGAGAAAGTGTGGTAGACAATGCTGTCAATCAGACTCAGGGCAATCTGTTCTTTGTACGCGTCGGTGCTTGGGCCAGGCTGCCACTCCCTGATCGTTTCATATGCCTGAGTGGAGAAGTCCCATTCGGTAGTGTAATCGTCAATAGCGTTGCTCGCAGCGATGATGAATGGTTTACTATAGAAGGAGGCAAACGATTTCCGATTGATGCACCATGCTGCGCTATATGTAACACTCATCATGGCGTTTACTCAGTTACCTCCTGATGCCAGTTTGTTGTGGTATTTGTCTACCAAGTAGCTTCGAAAACGCTCTTGTACTGCTTCACGGATAATCCTGAGCGCGCATTCATCATCTTCATCATCAACATAGTCTTTTTCGGTGGGGAAGGATGAGGTGATGCTGCTGGCAAACTGGTATTGAAGCGTACGCAGCTCTCGAATAGGGTCAGGTTTGTACTGCTGCTGGTTGTTGAGCGCAGCAACAGCCGATTCGAGGCAAAACGATCCTGGTCCTTCAGTTGAATCGGCTCTTGGCGATGGACTTTGCCAATCACTGTATTCATCTCCACCGGAAGGACAACCCGATAGGCAGGTCACATGATCTTGATATATGTCTCCTGGAAGAGGTGCATCGCCATTGATGCGAATACCCACTTCTGTAAGCTTCCCTGAAGTCGGTGAACTCGGAAGTAGGAAAAACTCCTTACTTTCGAATCATGAAGAAATCCCGATTCTCTGAGACAAAGATTGTCTCTGTCTTGGCCCGCCACGAGCGTGGAGAACGCGCCGTTGATCTGTGCCGCGAACTGGAAATCAGCCAGGCCACCTTTTACAAGTGGAAGTCCAAATATGGCGGGCTCACGGTGAGCGAACTCAAACGCATCAAGGAACTCGAGCAGGAAAATGCCCGACTCAAGAAGATGTATGCCGAGCTCTCCTTGGTCCACCATGCCTTCAAGGATGCCGTCGAAAAAAAGCTCTAGGCCCTGACGAGAGAAGGCGGTTGGTTACGCACATGGCTGAAGAGCATGGCGTGAGCATCCGTCAGGGCTGCAGGACGGCAGGTATTGCCGACAGCACGTACCGCTACGAACGTCGTGAGCGTAACGACGCTCCGATTATCGATGCGCTGAACAAGCTCGTTGAGAAGCATCCTGCTATCGGCTTCTGGCAGGCGCACCATCGCTTACGGCTCATGGGCCATGCGTGGAATCACAAGCGCGTCTATCGGGTCTACACGGCCTTGGGACTCAACATCCGTCGTCGGGCCAAGAAGCGGCTTCCAGCTCGCGCCAAGCAACAGCTCTTCCAGCCTTCGGCTCCCAACCAGGTCTGGAGCTTGGACTTTATGCACGACAGCCCACCCCACCGCGGTGGGGTGGTGGAATGGACGCACGTTCCGGATGCTGAACATTATCGACGACTTCAACCGGCAGGTGCTCCGCATCGAGACGGACACGTCGCTGCCGGCCATGCGCGTTATCCGCGTCCTGGAGCAGTTGGAGGAAAGCCGCGGGCTCCCACAAATGATCCGGGTTGACAATGGCCCGGAGTTCATCAGCCACAGACTGGACGTCTGGTGCAAGGATCGCAATATCACACTGGCCTTCATCCAGCCGGGCAAGCCCATGCAGAACGCCTTTGTCGAGCGGCTCAACGGAAGCATCCGCCGCGAACTACTCAACGCTTATGTCTTCCGAACCCTCGACGAAGTGCGAGACAAAGCCTTCGAATGGCAACGAGATTACAACCACCACCGGCCCCACAAGGCCCTCGGTTACCGAGCCCCAGTGGACGTCGTACCTTAACCCGAAATCCCTACTTTTGAGCGCCCCGAAAAACGGGGAAGCTTACAGTAGGGACTTCATCTGAGCCAGTAATCGTCGAATTGCATCTTTTTCTGGCTCTATGGGACAATCTTTAAAGACCAGGGTTTTTCTAGTCTCCTTTGTTTGGGTCCTTCGACCCCGGCGCTGTCTTGGTCTAGGAGTATCTGCGCTTTCAAGTACCACCGGACGACTCAGCTCCGAATCAGAGTTGAGTTGTAAATCGGCAGGGATCTTCTCCTTCAAAGTACTGAGTGCCTGCTCCCGCTTACCGAGGTTTCTGGTATCAAACGTCTTATTGTCAATTTGTCGGACGAAGTGAGAAAGAAGGGCGAGGGTCTCTTTCTTGGAGTGATTTCTCTTCAAAGAGCCATCTTGAACCGAAAGGCCAAAAAAGTGAAGCAAATCATCATCCTGCCCTGTGATAGCACGTTCAAAAACTCTGTACTTGAACCGATTGGTCTCAATTTTATCAATGAGCTCTTCTGATACATCGCCTTCCTTGACGACCCAGTCCAGCACGGTCAACGGTATGCTTTTTTGTCCTTGGCGCTCCTTACGTCTTTCTTTGGCAATTGGGCCCCACCGTACTCGACTAACTCCTTGAGAATCTGGGTCGTGTTTCTTGTCGATCCATATGTAGGCTTCAGCGCGGCTATTGAAAACGACGCAAGTTTCCTTCTGAGGGGGTCCAGAGAAGCTCTGCGCGACGCCAACGAGTTCAAGAAGCAACTTAGGGCCAATGTGTCCTTCGGCGAACGAAGGGTTTTGAAGAAGTTTGTATGCTACGAGACGGCGATTCCCATCTAGAACGACATATTTGCCTTCTTCATCGGTTCCTTCCTCTCCAGCTATGACAATAGGTAACTCGGATCTGTCTCGTCCATTTCTACCTATATCTAAAGCCAGCTCATACATGTGCTTTCCCTCGACCAGCATCATTTGCTCAATCGCATCTCTTTGCGATTCTTGTCGCCGGTGGAACCGGGGATTGTCCTGGTCGAGGATCAGCTTACTAAATTCAATCGCTTCAATATTCGCTGTTTGGGGTTCCACAGTTCGGGCCGAGCTAGAATTGGTTTATCGACCACAATGGAATTCACGACTCGGAATATGTGAACACTCCCAAAGCCACTCATATCATTCAACTGTGGTTCCTATGAATGAATATCGTTGCACTACTGAGGGAAGTCAATTCCAGATCATGTATCCACAAGAGGGTCAATCACTTGTCAAGCAAATGACAGTGGCAAATGCTTGATTGAAGGCGACATAGCTGTACGCTTTCCTGAAATCGGTGAACTCGGGGGTAGGAACAGCTCCTAACTTTCGACCCGTAATGAAATCCCGAATCTCTGAGACGATGAAGGTCCCTGTCTTGGCCCGCCACGAGCTTGGTGAACATGCGGCTGCTTGATGCCCCGTTCGTTCAGGCTATCCACCAATTACCGCGATCTTCAGTCGGGTTTGCCGAGGGAATATTGGTGGCATCGGCGCACATCAACTATATCCAAGTCCTAAGACGGCGACCCACTAATCTGTTGGGTCGCCGCCTTAGGACATTAATTGAAGGTGATGAGGAGCACACTGTCGATGAAAATTGGCTCAGACCCCGATATATCAAAGACCCAATCGTAGGCGGATGACGTAAATCCATCCGGGCCCAGCATGGTCTCGATAGATCGAACTGTTGCCCTGCCACTCACCTTTAGCGCTGACGCATCCCCAACATTCGTTGGCCAGTATTCTGAGCCATCTCGGGCTGTTGAGAAAACAACACTCACATAGCGTTCTGCAGGACAGTCCACGGCTTCAAACTCCATTCCTTGGAGAATAATGTGACACTGGGCGTCATCAGAAGCATTGGTGGTTGACACATCCAAAGTTGATAGCAAGCTAGCACGTCGAGTGGCGAGCTCATTAGCTCCAGCCAACCATGGCTCAGTTACCGTTGGCATCCGATCCTGAATTTCATCAGGGGTCTCTCTAAGGGTCACCAATTTGGGATCAGGCTTGAGCGGCCGAGGATCTACGCGAACCTCCTCGCCAGCGTATCTCTCCAATAACTGATTAACCAAAATCGAGAACAGGGCTGAATCGGCATCTGGATCCTGTGCTGCTGTGCCAACAGATTTACATGACACCAAAGCGAGCGTCGCAACTAGGAGTGCTATTCGCATCAAAATCGTGACTATGGACTGCACTGAAGAGAGTAGTAAGTATGATGTCCGGTGCTGCTAAGGTGCAACTCTGCTCCTAAGCCGGTTCTGACGTGGTCCATCTCGTGGGCAATCGTTGACTGCAGGGATACTTGCGTGTTGGCCGTCTCCGCGTAAGACAGGTAGGTGAAAATCTCCTTCGCGATGAGCCACCAATCATGGCCCTGTCGCGCCGCTGCAGAAAATCCGTAGCTGTTCATCGGGAATGTTCTGAGTCCACTCTTCAGCTCATCGGCCAAACTTGCCAACTCTGAGCAAACGCCCCCTTTTGCATGGAGGTTGCTAATTGCATTGTTAAAGGAGGTCTCCTCCCAGCTGGACATTACTTCTCCTCCACACCACGCGGATTCGTGGTTTGTCAAGGTTGACTTAGTGCAATCGGGTGGCATTGCATCCCCGCTTAGCATTGAGTCGGTATGCGGCAGGCTCCATGTAGTCGTCGTTCCATTCGACCCTCCCCCAGAGGAGCCCCCTCCAGATCCTTCGCCTTCCCAGCCCGAATATATCTCAATCCACATCTCCTCACCGCCAGCGTGGATTATGGAGTAAGTACAATCAGGACAAACGACCTCGATCGACTCAGTATATTCACAGACCATCCAGTTTGGGTCTGTGGGATCTGGGTAGCACAACAACTCTTCGGCCCGAGACGAGAACTCCTCCTTGCCCAACTGATTGCGTTTGAACTTGAGCTTTCTCATCAACCAATCTGTTGCCATGCTGGTATTCGGGATAACACAATGAGCAGCACGCACAGTGGTCCTATCTTTTCCTTTGAGCTCGTAACTCACAATACGTCCTCCGGTCGACCCATCCGCAAGTCCCGGAGGAAAATTTAGATCCTTAACCCCTAACCGCAGAGATCCTGTCTCGGGATCCCTGACTGTAAGCGCGCAGCCATACGCGTCGCTCGATTTGGCTAGCCACATAAGTGCCGGAGCTGTGTCTATAGTGTTGAAGGGTGTAGCTGTTGATTCCGAGAATGCCCGCTTCTCAACAGTTGCGGTGGTGTCTTCCAGATTGTTCACGGTTGCGCTGTCACACCCAATGAATATTAGTCCGGAGAAAACAGCTATTAGGAGTGTTTTTTTCATTGATTTCGATTGAATAAGGCGAATAGAAAAGCACGCCCGTGGTCATGAGGCTGCACATGAACAGGGAGTTGCTCAGCCGCGAAGCGGCTGCTACGCAGTTAAACGTAATTCCAGTACATATCACGACATTGATGCTCAGTACTTCTTGACAATCATGGATTTGCCTTAGGTTCTTCTACACATGTTCTACAAATCCGTGCTCTTACGTGCAAATTGACGCATAAATGATCTGGTTGCACTGAAGGAGAAACATGCAAAAAGGGCCCCTAGAGTGAACTAGGAGCCCTTTATTGATGTTGCCCTACCAGGATTAGTTCGCCAGCTCCGCTGGCTCATCAGTCGGCCGCTTCGCGGCCTCGTGTCAAACCTTCCCCGCGTGCTTCGCACGCTTCCAGGTTCGAAGTATCACGATCGGCCAAATCCAAAAATCCACCAGCGGCCGATGCCACTGGTGGATTTCTGAGTTGCCCTACCAGGATTCGAACCTGGAACCTCCTGATCCAGAGTCACGTGATGTGCGTACGTTAATGGATGTGACACAGTTAGTTGGGGCTATTATCAAGCACCATGATACGCTAGTGATACGACTCTGGTTTATAGGGTCGAGTTGCTAACCCTCGCGTTCATTCGGTTTTTGTCCTCAAATAGCTTGCAGTGACTGTTAAATCTTGTCTTTGAAATCTTAACTGCTGTTTGTTTTGGATCGTCTCCGTTACTGGGTTTCTGTCCGGCAATGTTAGAGCAATCACTTGGACCGTCTGAATCGCAGTTGATTGAGTGAGTATTTGCATCTCAGGCTTACTTTGGACCGGATGGTCCTTTGTAAACAACTGCTGTGATTGTCGGTTACAAGGGGGTCAAAGACATCAGATCGCAATATCGCGACTTCGAACCACAAAGATCCATGACGGACAACAAGAAACGCCGGGGCATCAAGGCCTGGCACATTGCCGGAGTCATTCTGGCCTTCGCGGTGGTCGGATTGACTGGATACGCGTTGTGGCCGGCGTTGGTTGGAGCTGAGGAGCCGGAGGAGAATCGGCCGGACGCCGAACGGACGACATCCAATGCAGTGGTGGACGTCATGGTGGTGGAGCCGATGGCGTTCGTGCTTCGCGCCGAAGCCACGGGCCATCTGGCCCCCTGGCGAAAGGCAGAGATCAGTTCGCAAGCCACAGGCATCGTGACCGATCGCCCGTTTGAGCAAGGTCATTTCGTCTCCGCGGGAGACATGCTGCTGCAGCTGGAAGATCAGGAGCAACTCATCTCTGTGGCAGAAGCCGAGACGGAGCTCCTGAATGCACAGATTGAATATGCGGCCAGATTGGCCGGTTCACAGGCTGCCTCGGCCGATTCCACGCGTTTGAGCCAGGCAGAAGCCACGTACCAGCGGGCCCAGCAGGCGTATCAGGACGGCGCGCTGACGCTGGAAGAGTACCGTCAGGCCCGTCGGCAATATGAGGTGTCCGTTCTCAGGTCGGGTGCGCGACGGGAAGAGGTCGAAGCCGTTGTCACAGGGCTTTCCCAGGCGGAGCAGCGTCTGGAACGCGCCAGGCTCCTTGCGTCCCGTATGCGGGTGGAAGCGCCCATTTCCGGGAGACTGGCGGATCTGAAGACAGAGGTCGGGCAGCGCGTGACCCTCGGGTCTCCCATCCTGACGCTGCTGGACGATTCGCGGATGAAAGTTGAGGTCAGTGTCCTGGAGGGCGATCTGATCGGATTGAAGCCCGGGGCCTCGGCGCGGGTGCGGATTCCCGCCGTTGGGGACACCACTGTTTCGGGTCGCATCCATTCCATTAATCCAGTGGTGGACCCCTCCACCGGAACAGGCACCGTAACGGTGGCCATCGACAACAGGGACAGGGCCTTCATTGCTGGCGTGTTTGCATACGTGGATCTGGAGACCGACCAGTTGCCGGACCGCCTCGTCGTGCCCACGGAATCGGTACTGGTCCGGCAAGGGCGGGATCTGGTTTTTGTAGTCGAGGGAGGGCGCGCGCAGTGGACGTATGTGACTACTGGTCGTCGTTCAGGCGATTTCGTGGAGATCATCGAGCCGCTGGCGCCGGGCGACTCCGTGGCCGTTTCGGGTCATCATTCGCTGTCCCATGATGCCCGGATTGCCGTTGGCAACGTCGTGGAGTACGCATTTTGACCCCACCAATCCCTTGAAACGACTGATCCAGGCGTGCTTCAACAGGCCGGTCACCGTCACGGCCTTCTTCCTCCTGGTGTCCGTTCTGGCCATCACGGCCTACGTGCGTCTGCCAGTTTCCCTACTGCCTGATCTTCGCTACCCGACGCTGGTGGTGTGGACGCCGTACCCCGATGTGCCGCCTGAGCGCGTCGAGCGGGCCATATCGGAGCGGGTGGAAGAGGCGGTCAGCGGAACGGACGGGTTGCAGAGATTGACCTCGCGCAGCATGCTCGGCGGCAGCATGGTGCGACTGGACTTCGGTTGGAATACGGACCTGGACCTGGCCATGCTCGATGTGCGCGAGCAATTGGATCGGCTGGGCGATTCGCTGCCACAGGAGTCGGACCGCCCCATTGTCCTGAGGATCGACCCCAACGATAAACCCATCATGATCCTTTCGCTCTCACGGGCGGATGGCGCATCGGATGGTGTGGAGTCTGATCTGAGCGCCCTCAAGCAACTCGGGCGGGAAGTAGTGGCCCGGCGTGTGGAACAGCTCCGTGATGTAGCAAGGGTCATCGTGACAGGAGGGTTTGATCGCCAGATCGACGTCTTGCTTGATCCCGCAGCGTTAGCGGCTCACGGCATCAACCTGGTGCAAATGGAATCGGCGCTAAGGACAGCCAACGTGGCGCAACCAGGCGGGTCCATCCGTCGGGGTCCTTTCCGCTATTCGGTGGAAGTGACCGGAGAATTCGAATCCGTTGATGACATTGCGGCCACGGTCGTTTCCTGGAGCGGAGATCGCCCCATTCGGCTCCGGGATCTGGCAGAGGTGCGAGAAGGCGTGGACGAGCGGCGCGGGTTGGTTCGCTACGACGGAGCCGAAACCCTGATGCTGCTGGTTGAGCGCCGCCCCGATGCCAACACCGTGCGTGCTTCCGAGGAAATCCGCCAAGCCCTGGCGGATCTTCAGGAAGATCTGGATGATATCCGGCTGGACGTCGTGGTGGACGAAAGCGTATTCATCGAAGAAGCCATCAGTGGCCTGACGCAGGCGGTCTTGTTCGGTGGTTTGCTGGCGCTCCTGATCCTCTTGTTGTTCTTGCGCAGAAAACGGGCCTTGTTGGCCGTGGGTCTGGCCGTACCACTGTCGCTCGGCATTTCGCTCATACTGTTTGAGGCCCTTGACATCTCGTTCAATCTGATCTCGCTGTCGGGGCTGGCCCTGGGAGTCGGAATGTTGGTGGACAACGCCATCGTGGTGGTGGAGAACATTGCGCGCCTGCGCGAAGGCGGTCTAAGTGAGCGGGAAGCAGGCATCCAGGGCGCATCAGAGGTGGCTGGTGCCATCACGGCCAGTACGTTGACCACCGTGGCTGTTTTCCTGCCGCTGACACTGGTCGAAGGACTGGCCGGACGATTGTTTGCCGATCAATCGTTGGCCATCGTGGCATCTTTGACGGCCTCCTTGATCGTTGGGCTTACCGTTGTTCCCCTGGTGGCAGCGTGGTCAAGTACGGATGCGGGCCGCGAAGACGAATCGGTTGAGGCGAGAAAGGAAGGGTGGGTGATCCGGATGTATGAGGGGCTGCTTTCGAGCGCTTTGAGGCACCAATTCGTGGTCTCGATAGGCGCCCTCCTTTTTCTGGTGATTGGGGGCTGGGTGGGACTGGAGGTGCACAGGGAAGTCGTTCCAAGGACCAATCAGGGCCGTCTGAACATCCACATGGCGCTTCCGGCTGACGCTGATCTGGCTCTCGTATCCGATCGGGCCAGGATTTACGAAGAAGCAGTGCTGGAAGCCGCATCATTCGAACACATGCTGGCCGACATCGGGGAGCGCGACGAATCCCGGTTGCAGATCGACCCGCGTCCGCCGTACGAGGCTGATCTGTTGACCGTAATGGCGCCGGAGGTGGATCTGGATGAGGCCATCCGGGAGATCAACGCCATTCCGGTCCCGGCCGATGTGCAGGTGGAGGTGGCCGCAGAGCGTACCCAGCTCGAAAGCCTGCTTGCCAGCGAAGAAGCGGACCTGTTCGTGGATCTGTTGGTGGAGCGTCGCGAGGAAGGCGCGCCAGTCCTTGAGTCGGTGCTGTCATTGCTTCAGGCGATGCCGGAGCTCGTGAATGTTCGGCTCTCGGACGATTTCGAAGTGCCGGCTTATCGGCTGATGTTCAATCGGGAGACCATGTCCCGATACGGAGTCTCCTCATCGCAATTGACCACCCAACTGGAGGCCGCTGCCAGGGGAGCGCATGCCACCGATCTGCGCTCGGTCAATGAGGAGATCCCTGTGTTGTTGCGCACGCCACGCAAGGCTACGGTGGAAGCACTTTTGTCAGAGCCTGTCCCCACGCGTGGCCGCCTCATGCCGCTTTCAACCTTTCTTGCGGCCGAGTATGTCCTGCTTCCCGCTTCGCTCATGCGGGGCGACCAGATTCCAATTCTGCGGATTCTGGCGGATGTGAGTCAGGAATCGGATCTGGATGATGCCACCCGCGCCATCGAAGCAGCGCTGGACCCCGTTTTGCCTTCCGATGTGAGGCTGCGTATTGGTGGTGCGAATGAAGCGTTCCGCAACAGCCTTCGAGCCGTGGGCATCAGTTTCCTGTTGTCCATCCTGCTGGTCTACCTGATTCTGGCCGCCCAGTTTGAAAGCCTTGTCCAGCCGCTGGTCATCCTGATGACGGTGCCCCTTGCCCTTGCCGGGGTAGCGTTGATCCTGCTCGTTACGGGACAAACGGTCAACCTGATGAGCCTGACGGGATGTGTGGTGCTCATAGGAATTGTTGTCAATGATGCCATCGTCAAGGTGGACTTCATCAACCAGCGCCGCGCAACGGGCGTAGCGCTCATTCCGGCCATCATGGACGCCGGTCGGGATCGGTTGCGACCCATCATCATGACGACCGTCACCACCGCATTCGGGTTGCTTCCACTGGCACTGGGCATCGGTCCCGGTGCTGAATTGCGCGCGCCGATGGCCATCGTGATAACAGGCGGACTCGTCGCGGCTACACTGCTGACCCTGATCGTGGTGCCCGTCTTGTACTCGTTGGTGGTGCGATCTGATGGGTGATGCGCAGCAATCGGATTCCAAGAACGTTGTGGGCCCGGCGCCCGCTTGGTTCACGGCCTGGTTGAGCCGGCCCGTCGGTGTGCTGGCTTGGTCAGCGGCCATCCTGTTGGCTGGTCTGTTTGCCCTCCGAAGTGTGCCCCTGGAATGGGCCCCTCAGATTGAACTGCCCTCGGTGACGATTTCGGCGTCGTGGCCAGGCGCGTCGCCGCGATCCATGGAACGCTATGTGACGGCACCCATCGAGCGGGCGGTCCAGAGGGTCTCGGGCACAGAGGATATCCAGAGTTTTTCGCGCGAAGGTTCGGCGCAGGTGACGGTCTCGATCCATGAGGACACCGAGATCGGATTGTACGTGGCCGAGCTCAACGAACAATTGACCATTTTGAGGGATGTGCTTCCTGACCGTGTCACGCCGCGACTGACCAAGCAGATCCCCGAGGAGCTAAAGGACGAGCAGGGATTCATGTCCCTGCAGGTGATCGGCCCCATGTCCTCGGATGAACTGCGCACGCTGGCGGAACGGACGGTCAAGGCACGCCTTCTCAGTATTGGCGGGATCGCTGAAATCGAAGTGATCGGGGGAACGGTGCGGGAGGTACTGATTTCGCTCGATCCGGAAAAACTGACGGCATATGGACTCGGGCCGAACGACGTTCTGATGCGGGTTCGTGAGGAATTGCGGGACGAGGCGTACGGGAGTGTCCGTGGCAAAGGTCGTTCAGCCCTGCTCTACCGCGCATCGATGGAACGCTCCGCTTCGTTGCATGACCTCGTTATTGGGGGGCGAAATGGTGATCGGATCCGGCTTTCCGATGTGGCGAGAATCTCCAAGGGGCCGGCGCCGGTTCGCACGATCAGCCGCATTGATGGTCAGGCGGTCATCACGTTGAGGATTGACCGTGCGCGTGCCAGTCATATGATCGCGGTTGCCGAAGCCATCCACGCTTCGGTCGACATCTTGCGAAGCGAACTTCCGGAAGGCGTCCGTTTGCTGGTGGCCGATGATCGGAGCGAAGAGATCCGAGAGCAACTGCGAGACGTGCAGACGCGAGGAGGCCTCGGGCTTCTGTTGGTCGTGTTCGTGCTCCTGTTCATGCTGCAGAACCTGCGGGCAACGCTCATCGTCCTGTTCAGCGTGGGCGTGTCCCTGAGCATGGCATTCCTGCTGCTAGGTCCGCTGGGTCTGACGCTCAACCTTTTGACCATCGCCGGGCTGGTTCTGGTGTTTGGATTGCTGGTGGACAATGCGGTCGTGGTAGTCGAGCAGCTGCAGGCCCGGCCCGGAAAGGGGGGCGAATGGGAAGCGCTCAAGACCGTATGGCTTCCGCTGGTGGGAGGGACGTTGTCCACGATTGCGGTCATGCTGCCGCTGGTCTACCTGTCAGGAAATCTGCAGCAGCTGTTTCTGCCGTTTGGCATTCTTGTGGCACTCACGATGACCGCATCGTTGGTTACCGCGGCGCTCCTGGTCCCGGTTATTGGGCGGTTCCTGCCTGTCATCCCACCTCATGAGCGGCGGCGAGGTCGACTGCGTCGATGGAGCGGCGCGCCCTATAAATGGGCAGCCCGCTTTCCCAAACTCACGCTGCTGGCTCTGATCCTGTTGCTCGGCGTGCCTTTGTGGAAAATACCGACACACCTGACTACGGCCGACTCCATCGAATTGCCGGCTGATGATCCACGGGTTCGTCTGGCCTCGCTCTACAACGACGTCATGGATTGGGGGCCGGTGGAGTGGACGCGCGAGTGGCTGGAGCCAGCCACGGGGGGCGTACTGCGCAAATTCACCCGGGAAGTGTCGTTCGGCGCCGGTTGGAATTGGGAGCGTCGCCCGGAGATCTCGGTGCGCATGTCGTTTCCGCCAGGACACCCGATCGGCCGAGCCGATACGCTGATGGCCGGATTCGAGAATACTGCCCTGGCTTCGGAGTCCGTTTCCAGGACGCTGGTTGATGTCCGCGAAGAGTCGGCGTCCATGCGCGTTCAGTTTCATCCGGAAGCGCTGATGACGAGCGAGCCCCATGTGTTGCGTGAGCGGTTGATATCACTAGCCGGCAATGTTGGCGGCATTTACATCTATGTAGGCGGTCTTGTTCAGGACGGATTTTCCAGCGGTTTTGATTCCAGTCAAAACGGCATCCTTTTGAAAGCAGTAGGACCGAACTATGAGGATCTGGATCGCATGGTAGCTGATTTTTCCCTGTACCTGCAAGGGCGAAGTCGGCGCGTAGCGGGTGTGGATGGAAACTCGAGCTATCCCGGTCGCTTTCAGCAAGCCCGACAAGTTATATCCATCGATTGGGATGCAGATGCAGAGGCTCGGAGTAGAGTCACGGCTCGGGATGTTGCAGGCGCACTGAGTCCATATTTCCGGTCCCGTTTCCCGTTCAGTTATTCCGACATGGATGGCGACATACAGTTGCCCATTCGTCTGGAAGTTGAAGGAGCTTATGACAGGGACATGGACCGTGTCGTCGTGCAGCCCCTACAGGTAAGAGACAGTCTGCAGATTCAACTGGCAGGATTGGCCGAATACACCGTCGAGGAGCGGCCAACCAGCATAGTGAGGGAGAACCAGCAGTACATCCGCTATATCAATGTGGACTTTCGAGGGCCAAGCCAGATGGCCTCCACATTCATCGAGCGTGAACTTGAAGCGTACCAAACAAACGCGGGCTATGGAATTTACATATACCGATCTTCATTTGTCACCGACAAAATAAGGGATACCTTTGGCTTTTGATGGCTGCTTTTTTCCTGGTTTATCTGGTTACAGCGTCGGTTTTCGAATCGTGGAAACTTCCTTTGATCGTGCTGCTCAGCGTGCCGATGGCTGGTTTCGGGCTGGCATTAGCCTTCGTCTGGACCGGGGACAACTTTGCAGAGGGGGCGCTCATTGGAACCATTCTTATGGTCGGGATATCCGTCAACGATGCCATACTGTTGACTGATCGTTATCGACAGCTGCGTGAATTGCGCACTCACGGTAGATCGTCTGTATTGATGCGCCTTGCGGTGCGCGAGCGCCTACGCCCCATGATCACGACCACGCTGACCACCATTGTAGCCATGCTACCCATGATTGTCTTTCCGGACAACTCGGATTTCTGGCTTGGAATGAGTACCTCAGTAGTAGGCGGTTTGTCTGCTTCAACGATACTTGGGCCGATTATTGCTGTATCCTGTTGCTCAATGCAACGTTGAATGAGTTCGCAAGAGTTGTTAAATAATTGTTTCAATTCTGAAAATTTCTTCAAGCACTTTTAGACGAGACATTAGTATTAAACTAGGTTCGAAAAAAAACGATAAAATCGCACGCAATTCGGTACACATAGCCTTTGAAGCATGAATAATGAATTAGTAAATATTGTGATGTAGTTAACGCCATTAGGATGATTTGATCAACCAGCCAACAAACAGAGTCAAGCAATAGGCGGTTGGGAATAATCAGGGCTATCAGTGATCAGGAAGAGGTTTTTGGTCTCTTACAGTTCGTATCGTGATGCGTTACTACCTGTCCTTATGAGAGATTCGAATTTGCAATCTTACAGTCATTGACGACATTTGTTACCGTCTCCCACTAGTGTATCTCATGCCTAGTCAACTTCATTCACCTGCAAGTAAGCTGACTAAGTCAACAAAGATTCTAGTGAGTATTTGACTGAACCCACGATCTTAAGCCAGTTCAACTACTCTCCTTGATCGGCTTTCTGGATTAGAAGACCCTTAGCTTGCGAGATTCGCCATACTGATTTTGTAACAAAGGTCTCTACTCTAGAGCCTTGACAGTTCACCGTTATGACCCCGATTAGTGCGATGCTTGTTGGTTTCAACTCATACCTCAAGCTGATGCGAAGTACGTACTTATACGCATTTTAGTCAAAGAGTCTTGACACGTTCTTCATGGAGATCGACATTGTACTGTCGTCTCTCATGATTCAAAATCCAAAACCAAAACGTGTTACGAAATGAAGACTTCAAAATTGTGGGTGCTGGCAGCGGCGTTTGCTTTGTCGCTTGGGATGCTAGGCTCGTCAACAACAGAAGTTGACGCACGTGCACCAGAGTTTGTAAACTGTTGTATTAATCAACCGAACTGCGGGTGCAATCAAGTGTGGTTGAATCCAGGTCAATGTGGAAACTGTGGACCTACCGCTTGTTCAGGCACAGATGGATGTAGTTCTGCGGCCCAGGACTCGTGCAGGAGATTCGCATTCGAAGCGTGCCCATGATCAGGACTTCCAACTAGCTAATTGAGACGGGTAGTATAGCATACTACCCGTCTCATTTTGTATCAAGGGGGATTTTGTTGTCACAAATTGATAAGAATACGTCGTATCAAGACGCCGTGATTGAATTTGCAAAAGCTGTATCGGCACTGGTGCTTGTTGTGGTTTCTGCGATATTTGTTCTCATTGCGATGCGAGGTGCGTCAGACCTGCCGCTTAAGATACTATTTCTTGCAACCCCTCTCTTTGTGTTTGTTCTTAACTGTTTTACGCTAGTGAGTACGGTAAATAAACCAAAATTGCGGTTGATATATGTTTTTCCCGTTGTTGGTATCCTCACGTCAGCATTACTTCTATCGTTTCTTCCTTTTCTACTAATAACCGTTTGTGCACTGATTACCATAATCGTGTCCAATGAGTTTGGGCATCAACTTGTAGACCAAGCAAAGCATTCAGAAAATGATCACTCTGGGACGACCGTCTTCAGGTTTGTAAAGCTCTCCCTAATTGGAGGAGCATTCGCTTTAGGGGTTTTAATTATGAGAGTATTGAATTAGTGAAAAATATAAAATCTTATCAGGGGTACGTTGTGTTGGGAGTCACGCAATGCACTGTGTCCGTGCTAGTTGCGTTGCTATTGTGGCCATATTTTTCGGCTGAAGGTATCGTCCAAGGATCTGGGCCTTCTGAAACTGGAGAATATTTATTTTACCCCGTTCCCATCGACACATTGATTTTGTCTGATCAAATTAAAGAGGCATACAATTATGTGGACTTAGTCAGCAATAACCAAATGTCTTTTGATCAGGTGGTGGGACAGCAAAACAGAAAGCTAATCCTTTTCGTTGACGCCAATTGTTCGTCGTGTGTAGAGAGGATGGATGGCTGGGAGTATGAAATAGATAACGCCGGAATTCAAAACAGATCATACCTAATTAGTAGTCACTCACCAAAGTATTTGAAGACATTTGTAGAAAAGCTGCTTCCCGCTACAGATATTACTCAAATCCACTATTCGCACAGGGAAGGGTTGCTTGATATGTTGAAGACGCGAGCTACCACATTAACAGTATTTATCGGTCCTGACACCTTGATTGTTTACGGGTCTAATACTACTGCACTTCATGTGCCTCACATTGCTGAAAAGTATCAGCTTACTTCGAATTGACATCGAGACAATGAGAATACGATTTCACTTTTGGGGTTTGATTATATCATGCTCCGTATTCATTTCCTGTTCAACCGAAGACAATAATGTTACAAGTGTTGAATCGGATGAAAACAAGGTTTATGATATTACAAATAATTCAGAAACCCTTTCTTTGTCAGTGGCTACTGCATTGGTTGGATCTGAGGAGAACGAAGAGTTCTTGTTTGCTGACGTGACCGATATTGCTGTTGGGGAAGGTTATTTTCTAGTACTGGACAGAGGATTCCGTCAGTTGAGATTTTACAGCAACTCGGAAAGTACACAAACTGAACTCATGAGCAGTTTCGAGTATCCAAACGGTAGTGGCCCCGGAGAATTCACAGATGTCTATTCAATTTCTCTTGAACGTAGGACAAAAAATGTAATACTGTCTTTTCCGTACGGAGTCGCCATATTGGATTCTACATTCCGTGAGATTATGCGATTCCCAGTTTCTTCAGAATATGTGAAAGTACACTCCATTTCAGAAGGGGAATTACTTATTGCTAAATCGCCTAGGCTGACACCAGACCGCTGCTGTTTACTGGAGATTTATGATTATGATATTGTCAATAGAGAAGCTGCAATGAGAATTCAGTTTGGCAACAAGCCAGACACGTATGATTGGACAATTCAGAATCGCATATCTGACGCGAATAATGTTTATGCGACTGTAAATGATCGCGTTGCATATATGGCACATTCGTACCCGTACGAAATTCAGTCATTTTCTATCGACTCAGGTGAGGCATTGGTTCAAGTAACGTCTTCGTCTCAGTATTATGAGGAACTATTTGAAGACGTAGTAAGTGATGTCCCGATTAGTAGGATACGGAATATTATTGGAGGCATTGAGTATTCAGAGAGCACTGGTCTTCTAGTTTTTGAATCATCGTTAAACAGCTCGGAGGGGATACCGTTTGACAGTTACATCAGAGCGTACTCAGATGAATTGGTGCCAACCAAGGCTACGAAGCTGATTGGGGAAAACGATGCCGTATTTACTCGTCTTAATAGGATGCGAGTATTCGGTGGTATGGTGCTACTAAGTGTGATCGAACCCTATCCTGGAGTATATCAATTGGAATATGACTAGAACTCTCGGAGTTAAATCATGGTCACATATTGAGGGATTTATCAAGTAGTATTAATTGGCTGGGCCAACGGTGATCGTGAATGGAAGTCTGATTGGACCTATGTGTCTTCTGGAGGGCGCGTGAAGCGAGAGATAGAAGTACTGATACTGTAGCTATTGTAGATCTCCATGTCGCCTCGATCGCTTGCTAGCAATAAAAGAGGGCAGGCAATGCGAACTAAGGATCGAATCCTTTTGCTGGTCCATGAATGAATGTTAGCACGAGTGCCACGGCGGCGAAGATTGCCATTCGTTCATCCTCAGAAGTCCACACTTTTCTAGGAGGAGGAAGTGTAAGCTTCCCCGTTTTTCGGGGCGCTCAAAAGTAGGGATTTCGGGTTAAGGTACGACGTCCACTGGGGCTCGGTAACCGAGGGCCTTGTGGGGCCGGTGGTGGTTGTAATCTCGTTG
>Ga0255772_10001303_pt1 | contig 24924 bp, 23 predicted proteins | sample 071ome_34_FD_179970 | JGI IMG/M metagenome (GOLD analysis project Ga0255772, IMG submission 179970) | Coastal salt marsh microbial communities from the Groves Creek Marsh, Skidaway Island, Georgia - 071411BT metaG (version 2) | ecosystem: Environmental > Aquatic > Marine > Intertidal zone >...
ATATGTAACTCATGATCAAAGTGAGGCATTAACTATGTCAAATAGGATTGCAGTATTTAATGATGGAAAAGTTCAACAACTTTCAAATCCAGCAGAACTTTATGAGAAACCAGTAAATTCTTTTGTTGCTGAGTTCATTGGTGAAAATAATACTTTTAATGGAGAGGTAGTTGATATCGCTAAAGATAAATGCAAAGTTAAATTAGCAAATTCAGAAATATTAGCTAATCCAATTTCTGTTAAGTCTAAAGGTGAGAAAACAACAGTCTCATTAAGACCTGAAAGAGCATTAATAAACCCAACTGATAAGATGGACAATATGTTTACTGGGAAGATTGAGGAAGTAATCTATCATGGTGATCATACAAGAGTTAGATTAAATCTTTTAGGAAGTTCTGAGTTTATTCTTAAAGTTCCTAACAGTACATCCAATTTAGAATTAAAAGTTAGTCAAGATATAAATATTGGGTGGAATAGTGTTGACGCTAGAGCATTAGACCCAAAATAATTTCAATTAAAAATATGTATATCTAATATACATTTTAAAGACAAAATCAGCTGTTGACTTCACTTTAGCTATTTGTTGTACTTTTACTTATATAAATTAATTTATATCAACGTTTAAACGGAGGAATAATGAAAAAACTAAGTAAATTATTACTAGCTCTTTCTTTTGTTGTATCTCTAACTTCTTCAGCCTTTGCTGTTACAGTAGCATCATGGGGTGGAGCTTACACAGAGTCTCAAAAGCTTGGGTATGGTGATCCTACTGCTAAAGCACTTGGAATAGAAATCAACTGGGTTGACTATTCTGGTGGTTTATCAGAAATCAAAGCACAAAAAGAAGCGGGTGCTATAACTTGGGATATCATAGACTTATTTGCATTCGATACTATTAACGGATGTGATGAAGGTTTATTTGTTAAATTTGATTTTGACAAAGACTTCCCAGCTGCACCAGATGGAACTCCTGCAAGTGAAGACTTCTTCACAGGAATGCCAAGTGAATGTGCTGTAGGTAACATTTTATATTCTTGGAACTATGCTTTTGATACAAGAGCATTTGGTGGTAAAGAGCCTAAAACAATTAAGGATTTCTTTAACACTAAAAAATTCCCTGGAAAAAGAGCAATCTACAAAAGTGCTTTAACTAATCTAGAAATCGCTTTAGCTGCTGACGGTGTTAAGTTAGGTGACGGCGGAACTAGAGTTTACAGAAAACTTTTAGAAGAAGGTGGAATTGATAGAGCTATGAACAAAATCAAAGCTCTTTGCCAAGATCCTAATGGTGGATGTGTATTCTGGTCTGCAGGTGCTCAACCACCTGAATTATTAGTTGCTGGTGAAGTTGTAATGGCAACTGGTTGGAATGGAAGATTCTTTAATGCTGAAATAGGTGAAGGTGCTCCAATTAAACAAGTATGGGATGGTCAAGGTCTTGACTACGAATATTTCGCACTTGTTAAAGGTGGACCAGATGAAGCAAATGCTAAAAAAGCTTTAGCTATGATGACTAACACAGAGATGTTAGCTGGTAGCGCGAAGTACATTGCATATGCTCCATGGAGAAAATCTTCTCTTGATGTAATCACTGCTGGCGAGCCATGGTACAAAGATGGTAAAACAGAAATGATGCCTCAAATGCCTACTGCTCCTGCAAACACTAAAAACTATTTCTTAGTTGACCCATTCTTCTGGGCTGATTATGGAACAGAAATTGGTGAGAAGTGGGAAGCAATGAAAGCAGGTCTATAATTTCAGTTTTAAACACTGAATTTATATAATATATTTAGGGCGGTTATTTATAACCGCCCTATTTTTTTATGAGCTCTGAAACAAAACAAATTTTAACTACTGACGGAATACCTCTAGAGGTCAGTTTAAAAAAAGCAGAAAAGAAGAATAAGATAAAAGCATTTCTTCTAGTAGCTCCTTTATTATTATTTTTAATCATCACCTATATATTTCCGATCGGAGAAATGTTTACTAGAAGTATTGATGACAAAATGATTACTAATATGCTTCCAAAAACATTTAAGGAAATGGAAAGTTGGGATGGACAAGAGCTACCACCAGAAGAAGTTTTCTCTGCTTTTTATTATGATTATAAAGCACTTGTTGAAAAACAAGAACATGGAAAACTTGGTCAAAGGTTAAATAAAGAAAAAAATGGCTTTAATTCAACAACCAAAAGACTGTTTAGAAATATTAAAAGAAAAAAAATTGATGAGTCTATAAGTATTAAAGAACAAATAATCAAAGTACACCCAAACTGGAATAAGGTAGAGTATTGGCAGGCGATCAAAAGAACTGCACCACCTTACACTTTAGCAAAATACCTAAAAGGTATGGACATGTATTACGCTCCAGATGGAAGCATTGTACAAGTGGATGAAGATAGAAGAATTCATAGAATTCTTTGGCTCAGAACACTAGAAATTGCGTTTTTTGTAACTTTATTTTGTTTTTTGATGGGATATCCAATCGCACATTTACTTGCAACATTGCCAATGAAATATTCAAATCTACTAATGATATGCGTTCTACTTCCATTTTGGACTTCATTGTTAGTTAGAACTGCAAGCTGGATGATTCTATTACAACAACAAGGGGTCGTTAATGATTTTTTTGTGATGATTGGACTGGTTGCAGATGATAACAGGCCGGAGATGATGTACAACAAAGTGGGTACTTATGTTGCCATGACTCAAATATTGTTACCTTTTATGGTTCTCCCACTTTATAGTGTTATGAAAACCATCTCTCCTAGCTTAATGAGAGCAGGAAAATCTTTAGGAGGAACTCCTTTCGTCGCATTTTGGAAGGTTTATTTCCCTTTAACTATTCCAGGTATAGGAGCGGGATGTTTGTTAGTATTTATTTTAGCAATCGGTTATTACATTACTCCAGCATTAGTAGGTGGAGCATCAGGAACCTTGATTAGTAATCAAATTGCATTCCATATGAAACAAACTTTAGATTGGAGCTTTGCCTCTGCAATGGGATTAATGTTGTTAACTGGAGTTTTAGTTATTTATTGGATTTATAATAAATTAGTTGGAGTAGATAATATTAAATTAGGATAAATATGGCATTACCAAGTTATACAGAAACACGTTATAGGATTTGGCATTATGTTTATTTAACTATTTGTGCATTTGTATTTTTCTTTTTAATTGCACCACTATTTGTAATATTTCCATTATCTTTTAACGCTGAAGAATTTTTAGTTTTTTCTGAGGGAATGAAAAATCTTGATCCTGATGCTTTTTCTTTAAGATGGTACAAAGACATGGTCTATGGAACTAAAAACCCATGGGGATTAGCTGCAAAAAATAGTTTTATAATTGCAATCTTTGCAACCATTGGTTCAATAATTTTAGGTACTTTGGCTGCTTTAGGATTGAGTAGTAGGCACATGCCTTATAAAGGAATTATAATGGCTACTCTTATTTCTCCAATGATTGTTCCATTAATTATTTCAGGTGTTGCAATATTTTTCTTTATGGCAAAAGTAGGTTTAGCAGCAACGCATACAGGAATAGTTTTTGCTCATATAATACTAGGAACTCCATTTGTTGTAATTACTGTAACTGCAACACTTTCCGGATTTGATCATAGTGTGACAAGAGCTGCAGCAAGCTTAGGTAGTAATCCAGTAAATACATTTATGAAGATAACTCTTCCATTGATATTGCCCGGTGTAATTTCAGGAGGATTGTTTGCTTTTGTGACATCTTTTGATGAAGTTGTGGTGGTGTTATTCCTCGCAGGTTTAGAAAATACTACTATTCCAATACAAATGTGGACAGGTTTAAGAGAACAATTGAGCCCGACAATTCTTGCAGTAGCAACCTGTTTAATTCTTTTATCAACCTTAATTCTTGTAACTGCTGAATTATTAAGAAGAAGATCTGAGAGATTAAGAGGAATAAATAGATAATTTACCCAAATAATTTATTCATATATAGAAGTCGCTATGGAAATTAAAAAAGTTGTAGTTATTGGTTCTGGTACAATGGGTAGCGGGATAGCTGCCCACTTATGTAATGCAGACGTACCAGTTACTCTTTTAGATTTAACAACTGAAATCAGCGAAAAAGCTAGAGAAAGAATTCATAAATCTAGACCTCCATTGCTAATAGATAAGAGCAAAATTAACAATATTAATGTTGGAAATATTGAAGAAAATTTTGACGTAGTAAAAGATGCAGATTGGGTGGTAGAGGCAGTAGTAGAAAGAATTGATATTAAACACAATATTTATGAAAAGATATTTAAGAACAGAAAAAAAGGTGCAATAGTTTCATCAAATACATCGTCAATTCCAATTAAAGTTCTATCAGAAAAACTAAATGACGAAGAAAAAAAAGATTTTTGCATCACTCACTTTTTTAATCCTGTCAGATACATGGGATTGTTAGAAATTGTTAAAAACGAAAATAACGACTTAAATAAAATTAATTCTTTAAAGAAATTTTGTGAAGTTGAGCTTGGTAAAGGAGCTATAATCTGTAATGATACCCCAGGGTTTTTAGGTAATAGAATTGGTGTTTATGCTATGCAGGTTGCCATGACGGAAGCATTCAAAATGAAACTTTCAATTGAAGAAGCAGATGCAGTTTTTGGTAGACCAATGGGTATACCTAAAACAGGAGTATTTGGATTGTATGATCTGATTGGAATTGATTTGATGGCTGATGTATTAAAAAGCTTTATAAAAGAACTTTCAGATAAAGATGAATTTCAAATTGTTGCAAAAGAAATTCCATTAGTAAAAAAATTAATTGAGACAGGCTACACCGGTCGTAAAGGAAAAGGTGGCTTTTATAGAATGAATAAAAGTGGAGATCAAAAAATTTTAGAAGCGATTAATTTAGAAACAGGAGAGTATTCAGCAACAAAAAAAATAGATTTAGGAATTGAGACTGTTGACATCAATAATTTAATTAATCGAAAAGATAAGTATGGTGAGTATGCTTGGATTGTAATTTCAAAAATAATTAAATATGCATCTTCACTGGTTCCAGGAATTACCGATAAGTTTAATGATATTGATGAAGCTATGAGACTTGGTTTTAATTGGGCAATGGGTCCTTTTGAAATGTTAAAATCTATAGGGGTAAAGAATTTCTTTGAAAGAATCGATAACTTTGAAAATAATAAATTTTTAGAAAATTTATCAAAAACAAAAGATGAAAATTTCTATGGAGAAAGACAAATTTATACAGACATTCAAACTTTAGGAAAAATAAGACCATCAGCAATTAAACTGGATAAAAATAATTCAGCTGAAATTCATCGATTTAAAGATTTTAATATTGTTGAATTTACAACAAAAGCTTGTGCATTAGATTATGACTCAATGGATGCACTGAAAAATGCAACTGACAAACCCTTAATAATAATTAATGAAAGCATGCAATTTTCAGCAGGTGTAAATTTAAGTTATACTATGAATTTTGCTGATAAAGGAGATTTTAAATCAATTGAAAAATTCATTAAGTATTTTCAAGATACATGCAAAACCTTAAAATACTCTAAGTACCCAGTTGTATCAGCTCCCTCTGGACTTACGCTTGGAGGAGGCTTTGAGGTTTTAGTTCAAAGTAATTTTGTAGCCTCACACACAAATTTAGTTATTGGATTAGTTGAAACTATTGTTGGATTAGTTCCAGCAGGTGGGGGATGTAAAGAAATGTTGTGGAGATGGTCACAAACAGAAGAAGCAAAATCAGACCCAGATTATGCACCATTAAAAGTTTTTGATATTATTGGTTATGCTAAAACAGCTACATCTCCAATCGAGGCTGAGCCATTAAAATATTTAAGACCAGAAGACAAAAAAATAATGAACAGAAACAGTCTTTTTGAGGAATCAAAAAATTTAATTGATCAAAATAATGATTTTGTTCCTCCAGAAGAGTGTAACTTCAAACTTTCTGGAAAACCGTTGAAAGATAAAATGGTTAAGGTTTTAGAGAAATTATACAACGAAAAGGTAATTTTAGATCATGGTATGCATGTTGGAACTGAGCTTGCAAACGTTTTAAGCGGTGGAGATACTACTATTGAAAAAGTATTGTCAGAGGATGATCTTTATAAATTAGAACTAGACTCTTTTATGAGATTGATAGAAACAAAACAAACTCAAGAAAGAATTAAACACACATTGTCGACTGGCAAACCTTTGGTTAATTAGAATTAAACATTCTCAGGGTTTTAATATAATCAGGTCTTAAAACATAAATTGCTTTATTACCTGTTTTAATTTTAGTTAATATATCTAAACCATAAACTACTTTACCAATTGGAGTATATTCACCTTGATAAATTGGAATTTCTTTTAATGTAATAAAGAATTCACTATCTTCTGTATCAAATTCTGTTGCTCTAGCAAAACCTACACTTCCCTCTGTAAATTTAAAATCATCGCTCAGTTCTGATTTTAACAATCCTAATCCAGACTTTCCGCTACCAATTTTGGAATAATCTAAATTATTTATATTTCCATACTCAATATCTCCAGCTTGTACAAAAGTATTTTCTGAAACTTTATAAAAAGCAGAACCATCATACATTTTTTGTTCAATTAAAATTTTAAATCTTTCTACCGCTTTTGGAGAAATATCTGGATAAAGTTCAATTATTACATTTCCACACTCAACATTCATTACTGCAATATTATTTGGTTCATTAAAATTAAGTTTACTTAAATTATTTTTTCCAACAAATAGACATTTATTTTTTAATAAAAAAAAAGATGTAAAAGCAAAAATTGAAAGACTAATTAAAAATATAAATAAAATTTTTTCTGATTTTGAGGCTTTAATAGTTTTAATCATAAAATATTTTTATCTATTTTAGCTAAGTTTAATTTTATAAAATTCACTTTGTTATTTAGGATTTTGTCACTATTAATTTTATCTTCAATTGTTTCTTTATCAGTCATTAAAAATGAAAAAATTTCAGCCATATCCTCAGATGGGATAGATTTAGAATATTCTGTTAAAAAACCATCAGTTTTTTCATATAGATCTAAATTTAATCTATCAGAACAAGTTGAACATTCAGCGTAATTAAATGATTTTAGATTAAAAGAGGAAAATTTATCCTCATCAAAATATTCAATGTGAGTATTTTGTATCATATGAAAAATTTCATGGTGCATCATTCTTTCAAAATATTTTTTATTAAAATTAATATCTAAAATTAATGTCCTGTTTTTATTATCAGGTATTCCCCCAGTATTAATTTCAGAGATGAATAAATTTTCACAAAATACAATATATTTTAATTTTATCTTATTAAGAAAATTAGAATTATATCGATTAAGATTTTTTTCAATTAAAGGAAATTTTGTATTTAAATTATTTATATCAACTTTGTCACAAGTAATGTTCTTATTTGCACCAATTTTAAAATTACCTTTAGCGCTTAAATAACGAATATTATTGTCGTTTTTTAATTTATAAATTTCTAAATTAGGAATTTTTATCAGATTATAAATTTCATCAGCATTTACATGCGAAATATGAAAAATAAGAATAAATAAAAATAAAATTTTCATTAAATTATTATAGACGAATTAGATTAGATAATATTATCTTAGATTATTAAAAAATGAAAAAAGAAAGAAACAAAAATCCAATTCAACCAGTTAGTGGAACTAAAGTTCCAAGATTTGCTGGCCCAAGCACTTTTGCAAGACTTCCCGAACTAAGAGATGTGGAAAGTTGTGACGTTGCAATTGTTGGAATTCCATTTGATGCTGGCACAAGTTATCGACCCGGAGCAAGATTTGGTCCACAAAGCATCAGGCAAGCATCTAGACATTTGAGAACTAATTATCATCCTAATTATGATGTTGAGCCTTTTAAAATCCAACAAGTAGCTGATGCTGGTGATATTGCTTGCAATCCATTTAGTATTGATGAAGCAATCAAACAAATAGAAGTAGGCGCAACAGATTTACTAAATAAGGTTGGAGGAATTATAAGTTTAGGTGGAGATCATACTATTGCAGTTCCACTGTTAAGAGCAATCAATAAAAAAAATAAGGGTCCTGTATCTTTAGTTCATTTTGATGCCCACTTAGATACTTGGGATACATATTTTGGTGCACCTTATACTCATGGAACTCCATTCAGAAGAGCAAGAGAAGAAGGTTTATTTTTAGATGATGCTTCTATGCATGTTGGAATTCGTGGACCACTTTATAGTAGAGATGATATTAAAAATGATGAAAGTTTTGGATTTAAAATAATTCATTGTGATGAGTTTCAAACAGAAGGAACCGATAAAATAGCAGAAAGAATTAGAAAAAGAGTGGGAGACAATCCTCTATACTTATCAATTGATATTGATGTTTTAGACCCTGCATTTGCTCCAGGTACTGGTACACCAGAAATTGCAGGGATGACTACAAGAGAAATGGTAAATGTTTTAAGAGGTTTGTCTGGATTAAATTTAGTTTCAGCAGACGTTGTTGAGGTTTCTCCAGCATATGATCATGCAGAAGTAACTTCTTTAGCAGCAGCAACTATTGTTTATGAATTAACTAATTTATTTGCAAAAACATAAAGAAAGGATAACGTCAAAACATGTTAGACAAAAAAAATTTTTACATTAATGGAGCGTGGGTTAAGCCAAACAGTTCTGAGGAAATTAAAGTAATTGATCCTGCCACAGAAGAAAATTGTGCAGTAATTACTTTAGGGAACAAAGCTGATGTTGATATTGCTGTTAATGCAGCTAAAGATGCCTACGAGACTTGGGCCTTTTCTTCCAAAGAAGAAAGAATTGCACTATTAGAAAAACTTTATGAAAATTATAAGAAAAGATGGGCAGATATTGCAGAAGCTATAACTCTTGAGATGGGTGCTCCAAAAGATTTTGCAACAAAATTACAAGCAGGCACAGGAGCAAGTCATATTAAATCATTTATTAGATACTTAAAAAATTTTGCATTTGAAAAACCATTAGGTGAGCATGCTCCTAATCAAAGATTAATTTATGAACCAAAAGGTGTTTGTGCATTAATAACACCATGGAATTGGCCGATGAACCAAGTTTGTTTAAAAGTAATGCCAGCAATAGCTGCAGGTTGTACAATGGTTTTAAAGCCATCAGAATTAGCACCACTATCTTCAATGATACTTGCTGAAATTATTGATGATGTAAAATTTCCAAAAGGTGTGTTCAATTTAGTTAATGGTGATGGAGCAACAACAGGTGATGCTCTTACAAGTCATCCAGATATTAATATGATTTCTTTTACGGGATCAACAAGAGCAGGAGCTTTGATTTCACAAAATGCTGCTAAAGATTTTAAAAGAGTAAGCTTAGAATTAGGTGGTAAAGGAGCAAATATAATTTTTAAAGATGCTGATCCAGAGGCTATTGAAAGAGGTGCTTTAAGATGTTTTAGAAATTCTGGACAATCTTGTAATGCGCCAACAAGAATGTTAGTTGAAAAATCAATGTATGAAGAGGCTATTGAGAGATTAAAAAAATATACTGAAAGTTTTGAGGTTGGTGACCCTAAAAAAGAAGGAGAACATATAGGTCCAGTTATTTCAGAAACTCAATACAATAAAATACAAACTTTAATTCAAAAAGGAATAGATGAAGGTGCAAAATTAGTTGCTGGAGGAACAGGTAAACCTGATGGATTAGACAAAGGTTACTTTGTTAAACCAACTGTTTTTGCGGACGTAAATAATAATATGGAAGTTGCAAGAACAGAAATTTTTGGACCCGTTTTATCTGTTATCCCATTTGAAACAGAAGAAGAGGCAATAACAATTGCAAATGATACTGCTTATGGATTAACAAATTATATCCAAACTCAAGATTCCGAAAAAGTACAAAGAGTTGCGAGAAAATTAAGATCTGGAATGGTTGATGTAAATGGAGCAGGTATTGCAGTTGATGCACCTTTCGGTGGTTTTAAACATTCTGGAATAGGTCGAGAAGCAGGTGAACACGGTTTAGAAGAGTTTTTAGAAGTAAAAGCCGTAGGTGGTTGGAGTTAATTTACCGATTTATCTTTTACACCTTCTAAAAATTTAAGACATTTTTTCATTTCATTTAATTCTATGAACTCGTCAATTTTGTGAGCTTGTTCTATGGAACCAGGTCCACAAACAACTGTACTGATTCCTAATTCTTGAAATAAACCAGCTTCTGTTCCAAAAGAAACTACTTCTCTAGAATTATCACCAGTTATATTTGATACAAATTCACATGCTTCAGACTCATCCAATCTGTTAAAACCAACAACTTCACCTATCACTTCTTTTTTAATATAAGAATCTGTAAATACTTTTTTCATTTCTGGTAAGAGTACATCGTTTGCATATTTATCAATTTCATTCGTAACAAATTCCCCATCTTCTTTAACAACTGGTCTTGTTTCCCATTCAACACTACATTTATCTGCAATGACATTATGGGCAATACCACCCTTAATTCCCCCAATTGATAAAGTTGAATGTGGAGGATCAAAAATACTATCTTTTTGAACTCTTTTTTTTAATTCTTCTCTAATTTCTAAAAGTTTTCCAACATATCTAGTAGCATATTCAGCTGCATTTACTCCTAAATGTGGTTTAGAACTATGTCCTGCAAGTCCTCCAAAGTGAACTGTGTATTCATTCATACCTTTGTGGGCATCAATAATTTTCATTTTAGTTGGTTCACCAATTATACAAATTCCATTTTTGATATCTCTTTTTTTCAATTCCTCTATTAATAAAGGAGCTCCAATACATGCAGTCTCTTCATCAAATGTGTAACAGAAATGTAAGTCTCTATCTAAATTACTTTCTTTGAAGATAGGTGCATAAGCAAGTGTACATGCAATAAATCCTTTCATATCACATGAACCTCTTCCATATAATTTATCATTTTTAATAGTTGCAACGAATGGATCACTGCTCCAACCTTTAGACACTGGGACCACATCAGTGTGTCCAGATAATATGATAGGTTTTTTTGTGCTTTGATTTTTTGCTTTTAAAGTTCCAAAAAGATTAACTCTTTTTTTATCATCATCATAAACTTTGAAAGTATCTATACCTATGTTCTTTAAAATTTTTTCACAATAATCAATTAAATTACTGTTATCTTGACCTGAGATAGTTTTAAATGCGATTAAGTCAGTTAAAATCTTGATTGATTTTTCATATAAATTGTTATCTATACTCATAAACTTAAAACACTATATTATATTATGATTAAAGAGCAAATTACCTATAATGATTTTGATAAAGTAGATATTAGAATTGGTACTGTAATTTCTGTTAAAAAAAATGAAAAAGCGAGAAAGCCATCTTTAGTGGTTGAAGTTGATTTTGGAAGCGATATTGGCATTAAACAATCTTCAGCTCAAATTACTCATTATTATAATGAGGAGAATTTAAAAGGAAAACAAGTTATTGCTGTTTGTAATTTTCCTGAAAAAAATATTGCTGGAATAGTTTCTCAAGTATTAGTTTTAGGAGCAATTGATGCCGATGGTAAGGTTACACTTGTTCATCCCTCTCAAAAAGCAGAAAATGGATTACCGATCGCTTAGTAATGCATCCTGAAATTCTCTCTATAACTTTATTTGGAATAGTTGCTGCATTTACTCCTGGACCAAATAATTTCGTTGCTTTCTATTCCGGTTTCAACTTTGGTATTCTAAGAACACTACCTCATATAATTGGTGTAACTTTAGGATTTCCTTTTTTGTTATTATGTTTAGCTTTAGGGTTGATAAATATTTTTAAGCTTTATCCTTTAATTCAAGAAGTATTGAAATATTTAGGAACTCTATTTTTAATTTATTTAGCATACAAAATTTCTTTTTCAGGACCTTCTGATCAGGAAAATAAAAACAAAAATCCAATTAAGTTTCATGAAACTTTTGTTTTTCAATTTTTAAATCCTAAAGGCGTTATTGCATCAATTATTCTTGTTTCAACTTACATTAATCCAGGAGAGACCTTTGTAAGTTATACGACTCAAATTATCATTATGGCTTTAATTGTTTCAGTGACTAGTATAACTCTGTGGACTTTTTTAGGTAAATTTTTCAGGAAATTTGCGACAAATCAGAAATTTATTAATTACTTTAATTATGCTATGTCACTGCTTCTTTTAACAAGCATAATAACTTTTTATTTATAATATGACCCCAGGAAACAAAAATTCTTATAATTCACTTAAAAAAATCACAGTTAATGACAATGAGTATAATTATTACTCATTAAATGAAGCAGAAAAAAATGGACTTGAAGGAATAAATAAACTTCCAAAGTCTCTTAAAGTTTTACTAGAAAATTTATTAAGATACGAAGACGATTTAAGTGTAACGAAATCTCAAATAGAAGCGATTAAAAACTGGCTAAAGACAAAAAAATCTAAAACTGAAATTGCATATAGACCAGCAAGAGTTTTGCTTCAAGATTATACAGGAATACCTGCGGTTGCAGATTTAGCTGCAATGAGAGAAGCAGTTAAAGAAAAAAATAAAGATCCAAATACAATCAATCCATTGTCTGCAGTTGATCTTGTAATTGATCACTCTGTGCAAGTCGACCAATCTGCAAAAGCAGATTCTTTTGAAAAAAATGTCGATATAGAATTTGAAAGAAATGGTGAGAGATATTCTTTTTTGAAATGGGGACAACAGGCATTTGATAATTTTAGAATAGTTCCACCAGGAACAGGAATTTGTCACCAAGTAAATCTGGAATATTTATCGAAGGTTGTTTGGTCAGAGGAATTTAAAGGAGAAAAATATCTTTTTCCAGATACTTTAGTTGGAACAGACAGTCATACAACAATGGTAAATGGTTTATCTGTTTTAGGATGGGGTGTTGGAGGAATTGAAGCTGAAGCAGGAATGTTAGGTCAACCAATTTCTATGTTAATACCAGAAGTCATTGGTTTTGAAATAAAAAACAAATTGCCAGAAGGAACCACTGCAACAGATTTAGTTTTAACTGTTGTTAAAATGTTAAGAGATAAAGGTGTGGTTGGTAAGTTTGTTGAGTTTTATGGAGAGGGTTTAAAAAATTTAACTCTTGCAGATAGAGCTACAATTGCAAACATGGCACCAGAATATGGTGCTACTTGTGGCTTTTTTCCTATCGATGAAGAAACTCTAAAGTATTTAAAATTTTCTGGAAGAGATCAACAAACTGTTGATATCGTAGAAAATTATGCCAAGGAACAAGGTTTATGGGCAAGTAACGAAATAGAATTTACTGACATTATATCTTTAGATATGTCTACAGTTGTACCAACTATTTCAGGACCTAAAAGACCTCAAGACAAGGTTCTTTTAACAGATGCACCTGGTTCGTTTAAAAAAGTATTGCAGGAAGCTACAAATAAAAATGAAAAATCAATTTCAAAAGTAACAAATACAGATTATGAAATTAAAGATGGTTCAATATTAATTGCAGCAATAACATCTTGTACGAACACTTCTAATCCAAATGTTCTAATTGGAGCTGGACTATTAGCTAAAAAAGCTATTGAAAAAGGTTTACAGGTTAAACCCTGGGTAAAAACTTCTTTAGCACCTGGATCTCAAGTAGTTACAGATTATTTGGCAAAAGCTGGATTAAACACTTATTTAGATCAGCTTGGCTTTAATTTAGTTGGGTATGGCTGCACAACTTGCATTGGAAATTCAGGACCACTTCCAGAAAATATTGTAGAAGCGATCCAAAAAGAAAATATTTATGCTGTTTCAGTTTTATCTGGAAATAGAAATTTTGAGGGAAGAATTTCTCCTCATATAAAAGCTAACTATTTGGCTTCACCTCCACTAGTTGTTGCATATGCAATAGCTGGTCATATGGAAGTTGATTTATACAAAGATCCATTAGGAAAAGATAAAGAAGGAAAAGATGTATTTTTAAAAGATATTTGGCCATCAAATAAAGAGATAGAAGACACATTAAAAGACTCACTTAATGCTGAGATGTTTATACAAAGATACTCAAATGTTTCTGAAGGCCCAACTCAATGGCAAAAAATTAAAACTGATAAAAGCAGTATCTATAATTGGGATGAGGGATCAACATATGTAAAAAAACCTCCGTTTTTTGACTCTTTACCAGATAAACCAGAAGGATTTAAAGAAATTAAGGATGCAAGACCATTATTAATTTTAGGTGATATGGTTACCACTGACCATATATCGCCAGCCGGGAGTATTCAAAAAGATAGTCCAACTGGTGAATATTTCATGGAACACCAAATTTTACCTAAAGATTATAACTCATATGGTTCTAGAAGAGGTAACCATGAGGTTATGATGAGAGGAACTTTTGCAAATATAAGAATTAGAAATGAAATGGCTCCTGGTACAGAAGGTGGTTTTACAAAGTTATATCCAGAAGAAAAAGTTCTTCCTGTCTATGATGCGGTAGTTGAATATAAAAAAAGAGGAACAGATTTAGTTGTAATTGGTGGAAAAGAGTATGGAACTGGATCGTCTAGAGATTGGGCAGCTAAAGGAACAAAATTACTTGGAATAAAAGCAGTAATTGCAGAGAGTTTTGAAAGAATTCACCGATCTAATTTAATTGGAATGGGTATATTGCCATTACAATTTATCGAAGACGTAAATAGAAAAAATCTAAAATTAATTGGTTCTGAATTAATTAGTATTCTAAATATAGAAAAGGGTGTTAATCCCTCAGATGAAGTGACAGTAGAAATCAAATATGCTTCTGGCGAAATAAAGAAAATTAAAACTTTATGCAGAATTGATACAAAAAATGAATTAGAGTATTATAAAAACGGAGGTATTCTGCAGTACGTTTTAAGGAATATGATTTAGTTATGGACGAAGATTTATCAATTATAAATACCAATACTAGAAATGAAAAAATTAAGAATTTTTTTGTAAACAATAAAAATAAAATTATTTCTGGTATAATTATTTTAATAATTATTATAGTAGGTGTTTTTAGTTACGATAAATATTTAATTAATAAAAAAAAGGATATCTCAGATAGTTACAATTCAATAATCATTGATTATTCAGAAAAAACAAAAGAAAAAACTGCTAGCAGTCTGATTGAAATTATAAACAAGAAAGACCCAACTTATTCACCTCTATCACTTTATTTTATTATTGATAATAATCTTGTAAGTGATCAGTCCAAAATCAATTCATTATTTGATATATTGATAAACGATACTTCGTTAGACAGTGAGATTAACAACTTAATTATATACAAGAAGGCACTCTTCAATGCAGATAACGCTCAAGAGGGCGATCTTCTAAATATGTTAAATCCACTGATCAATTCAAAAAGTGTCTGGAAATCACATTCTTTATATTTAATGGCAGAATATTTTTATGCAAATAATCAAAATCAAAAAGCTAAAGAATTTTTTAACCAAATAATAGCTTTAGAAAATTCAAATCCAGATATAAGGCTTCAAGCAGAGAGAAGATTGAACAGAGACTTGAGTGAATAAATTAATTTTTACTTTCATTGCATTATTTTTTCTTAATAACTGTTCATTTAATGAAAACTCCAGAATTTGGAAAGATAAAGAAAATAAATTAGAAACAGATAAAAAAATTACAAAAGTTTTTGCAGAAGAAAATATAAGTGTTTCGGAATTTAACAGAGACTTAAAATTAGATTTATCATCGATAAAAATAAATAATAAAAAAAATGAAAATCAAAATAATCTTGGTTTGCAAAATTACAAAGGTGAACTAACAAAGATTGGTAACTTTAAATTTTCAAAGTTAGAGGAACTTAATCAATTAGATTTCAAACCAATTTTTTTAAAAAATGGTATAATATTTTTCGATAAAAAGGGCACAATTATCAGGTATGACAATAATCAAAAAGTTATTTGGAAAAAAAATCATTATTCAAAATCTGAAAAAAAATTAAAACCAAAACTTAATTTTTTACTAGATGGTCAAAATCTTTTAGTAACTGATAGTATAGCAAAATATTATTCTGTTAATATTAGTACTGGAGAATTAAATTGGTCCAAAAACAATGATTATCCGTTTAATTCAAATATTAAAAAGCATAAAGATAAAATATTTGTTATCGATTATAAAAATACATTGAGATGTTTTAAAATTAAAGATGGTTCTGAATGTTGGAATTTGCAAACAGAGGACTCATTTACAATTTCAAATATTAAATATTCTTTAATTATTTTAAACGATAATGTTATTTTCAATAATTCTATAGGAGATATTACAGCTGTAGATATTGAGACAGGTTTAATTACATGGCAACTACCTACACAGAGTAGCTCTATAATAAATGAAACTTATAACTTTAAGACATCTAAACTAGTATCAGATGGAAACTCTGTATTTTTTTCAAATAATAAAAATCAGTTTTATTCAATTGATTTAAAAACAGGAACAACAAACTGGATTAATGAAGTTAATTCTAATGTAAAACCTATTTTGGTTGGAAATCTAATTTTTACAATCTCTAATGAAGGTTATTTATATTTAATTGACAAAAATAAAGGCAATATAGTTCGAATTACAGATCTATTTATGAATTACAAAGATAAAAAAAGAAAAAATATTTATCCAATTGGTTTTGTAATTGGAGACAAAAACATATTTTTAACTAACTCAGATGGCAAGATGATCATAGCCGGGATTGAGGATGGAAAAATAATAAAAATTGAAAAAGTTTCTAGTGGATTAGTGTCTGAACCGTTTATATTTAATAACAATTTATATGTAGTAAGAAATGGTTCAATTGTACAATATAACTAAACATGTTCTTAAAATTTTTAGAAAAAATTGGCAGAAAAAAAGTTGTATTAGATAGAGGACCTTCACATCCTAATTTTAAAGAGGCAAAGCCTTGGATGAACCGTTATTATGTTTTGATGAGGTATCGACCTAAATGGTTTCCATTCAATATATTAATTCATGAGATGCTAGCAGATGACCATGGAGAAGGAGTTCATAATCACACATTTCCTTATATCACTATAATTTTAAGAGGTGGTTATTGGGAAACATTAAGTACTGGCAAGTTTTGGCGTCCACCAGGTTATATTGGTTTTAGATCAGCAAATAATTTGCATCGAGTAGATTTGGAACCAGGAACCAAACCATTAACTTTATTTATCTCAGGTCCATTTGGGCTAAGGAAAGGACCAAGATCAGAGTATGGTATTGACTTTAAAACTAAAAAAAATTGATGCCAAAAAAATTTGAAAAAGAATTTATATCTTATTGTGAAAATCAAAATTTAGAAGTTAATCCTAATCAAATTAAAGTTATTAAAAAATTAGAAGATTACCATAATAGTAATTATAAATCATTTTTTTCAAAATTATTTTCCAAACAAAAAACTAAAAAAGGATTTTATTTATATGGTGGTGTAGGGGTTGGTAAAACAATGATTTTAAACCTCTTTTATGATCATCTTGAAGAAAAAAAATTAAAAAAGCATTTTAATGAATTTATGTTAGGTTTTCATGATTTTGTCCATGAGCAAAAAGAAAAAAATGAAGAAAATGTAATCAATCAATTTGTTAAAAATTTAAAATCAAAAGCTTCATTAGTTTATTTCGATGAGTTCCAAGTAACAAATATTGTTGATGCAATGATTTTAGGAAAACTATTTGAACAAATATTTAAAGAAGATATTAAAATTATTCTTACTTCAAACACTAAAATTTCAGAACTTTATAAAGAAGGTCTTCAACGTGAACAATTTATACCTTTTATAAAAATAATGGAAGATCAATCAATCGAGTATGAATTAAAAATTGAGGATGATTATAGAAAATCTAATGATAATCAAAAACAAAGATATTTTTTTCCACTTAATCAAGAAACCAATTTTAAGATTAACAAATTTTTTAGAACCATAACAAAGGATAAAAAACAATCTTCAATAAAAATTAATGTAAAGGGAAGAGAATTTAAGATAGAAAACTTTTATGAGGGAATTATTAGATATGACTTTAATCAACTTTGTGATCAAAATTTAGGAGCGGAAGATTATTTGGAAATAATTAAAAATTGTAAATTTATAGTAATAGATAAAATACCTCAATTTAATGATGTGAATTCAAATCAACAACAACGTTTTATCACTTTGTTAGATGTAATTTATGATAAAAATATTCCATTGGCAGTTACAGCTGATCTAAATTTAGATCAATTAACCTCTTCAAGATTGTTAGAAAAACCATTTAAACGAACCATTAGTCGTTTGTATGAGCTTACATCGAAGGAGTATAATTAATGAAACAAGAATTTTATAATCTTCAAATTAAGACTAATGGTCAAAAGTTATATGAGTTTACTAATGATACAATTCATTGGATTGGTCAAAATAACTTTAAAAATGGTATTCTCAATTTAAGTATTCAGCACACAAGCGCCTCTTTAATTGTTCAAGAAAATGCAGATCCAGATGTACAAACAGATTTAATAAATTATTTTGATAAATTAGCTCCTATGGATAACAAACTATATGTTCATACTACGGAGGGAAAAGATGATATGCCTGCACATATTAAATCTGCATTAACAAATAATCAAATTTCTCTAAGTGTGAAAGATAGTGAATTGCTGCTTGGAACTTGGCAGGGCATATATTTATTTGAACACAGATTAGAGGCTCAAAAAAGAACTATAATTCATCATTTTATTGGAGAATAAAATTAAATTTATTTTTTCTTCAAAGATTGAAACGCTTCAAGAGCTGCAGCTCTAGCTTTTTCATGAACAACAATAGGACCCGGGTAATCTTTGCCAATAATTGTTTTTATAGCTTCTTGATACTTTAATTCCATTTCCCATGGTTTATGAATAAATTTATTTGGAACATTTTTAAGTTCAGGAACCCATTTTTTTACATAAATTCCTTCCTTATCAAATTTCTCACCCTGAAGTATTGGGTTGAATATTCTAAAGTAGGGTGCTGCATCTGCACCACAACCAGCAACCCATTGCCATTGAGCAACATTATTTGCTTTGTTAAAATCTAGTAGACAATTTCTAAAATGCTTTTCACCTTCAGTCCAATTAATTCTCAAATGTTTGACTAAAAACGAGCCAACAACCATTCTTATTCTGTTATGCATCCATCCAGTTTCATATAATTCTCTCATACCAGCATCGACAATAGGATAACCGGTCATTCCTTTTTTCCATGCTTTTAAGAATTTCTCATTTTTTGCCCAAGGGAATTTATCAAATTCTTTTCTAAAATTTCCTTTTAAGAATTCTGGGAAATAATTAATTAAACTATGTGAAAACTCTCTCCAACCAAGTTCATTAATATATTTTCTATAACCAATTCCTTTTGATTTAATTTCAGAACATTTTTTCCAAATACTGTCTACATGAATTTGGCCATGTTTGATGTAGGGAGATAATTTAGAGGTTCCCTCGATAGATGGTATATCCCGAGAAGTTCCATAATCTTTAATTTTGTTTTCAATTAAATTTTTAAGTATTTTTTTTGAATCATTTTCTGAAACTTTCCAATATTTATCAAATTTTTTATACCAATCTTTTTTTGGCAAAATATCATTTGGCTCAATACATTTTTTAAAAAATGAAATCTTTTTTGTTTTCTTTTTAACAATATAATTTTTACTTAGAGGCTTATTTAAATAAACTTGCTCCGCATTTCTCCAAAAAGGGGTAAACACTTTAAAGGGAGTTCCATCATTTTTTGTTATCTCTTGAAATTCATTTAAAATATTTCCTTTGAAATATTTATAATTGATTTCATTTTTAATAAATAAGTCACGTATTTTTTTTCCTTTAGCTATAACATCTGGCTCATAAATTTTATTCCAATAAACTGAAAGCTTATCCTTTTTATTAAATTTAGAAAAAATTTCTAATTCATCGCCTTTTACTATTTCAAGATTAATTTTATAATCTGACAATTCTTTTTTTAAAGTTTCTAGAGATTTAAAAACCCACCATTTTTGAGCTTCTCTTTTGTTGTCAAAATCATTATTATTATAAATATATAATGCAATTACATTATCATGATTTTGTGTTGCAAAAGATAAAGCAGGATTATTTTCAATTCTAAAATCCTCTCTTATCCAAAAAATACCTGTGCTACTCATTGATTTAATTTTGGTTAATTAACTTTTGATACATTTCTTGATCAGTATCTCCCTCACAACCAAAAACCAAAACATTAGATTTTTCATTTAGATCTAATTTTTCTTTAATTGCTTGATCTTCACAACTTGTAATCAGACTGATTACGCCAGGTGCTGAGTTTTCTCCTGCAATTATTTTATCATCACTAAAGCTTGAATTTCCAAGTAGTTTCATAGTTTTTGCAATATCATCATCTGGTAAACTAATACAATGCTTAACTGAATTTTTGAGTATTTCCCATGGGACCAATGATACTTCACCACAAGACATACCACCCATTAAGCTTTCTCTTTTAATATCTATTTTTTCTATTTTTCCAGTTTTGATGCTTTCCATTACACATGCTGCGCTATCAGGTTCAACAACTATTATTACTGGAATATGATTTAAATATCTTGCAATACCTGCAACCATCGCAGCTGCCATGCCACCAACACCCGCCTGTAAAATGATGTGGGTTATTTTCTCCTCTTGGATTTGATCAGCTATTTCTTTCATCATGACTGTATAACCTGCCATCGTATACTTAGGTACAATCATATAATCTTTCCAAGCAACATCTTGAACTATTTGCCAATTATTTTCAGTAGACTGTTTTATACATTCAATCAATGATTTTTCATAATTACCTTTTACTTTAACTACATCTGCTCCAAGATTAGACATAGCTTTGCCTCTCGCATCACTTACAAATTCACTAATAAATATTTTGCATTTTAATCCCAATCTTCTTGCTCCCCAGGCAACTGATCTTCCGTGATTACCAGCAGTAGCTGTTGCTACTACTATATCTTTATTTCCTTTGGTTACTTTTTCTACTGCATAAGCTCCACCTAAAGCTTTAAAAGATTTTAAATCAAATCTTTTATTTTCATCTTTATAAAAGATTTTGTTTAAATTTAATTCTTTTGAAAGTTTATTTAAAGAAAGCAGAGGAGTAGGAGAATAACCTTTCCATTTAGAAATGCTCTTATAAGCATCATCAATTTCTTCTGTGGTTAAAGAATTAAGAATTTCTTTTTTATTAAATGAAAAATTTTTATTGTCAGTAAACTCTGTGTATTTCCATTGATGACCGTTAGATAATATAGTCATGTACTAACAATCTAGAGTATTATCTTTTTCCCACTTTGTAACATCTTTTGTTTTATCAAAACTATTTTTTGACTTGAATTCATTCATTTCTGAACTTCTTAATTTTATATAACTATTGATTACATCTTTACCAAAAGCATCATTCATATCTTTATTATTTTTTAACAAATTTAATGATTGCGCAAGTTCATCAGGTAGTTTGGGTAAATCTGGATATTTAGCGTGGTCTTCATACATATTACAATCCAAAGGTTTGCCTGGATCAACTTTATTTTTTAAACCATATAGACCAGCTGCTAAAACACTTGCTTGCAATAAGTAAGGATTTGCAGAACCATCCATTAATCTTAATTCAAATCTTCCTGGATCAGGAATTCTGATCATGTGTGTTCGATTATTACCTGTATATGAAATACTACTCGGTGACCACGATGCTCCAGATTTTGTAGGTGGTGCATTTATTCTTCTGTAACTATTGATTGTTGGGTTAAAAAACGCAGATAAAGATGAAGCATTTTTAATTACTCCACCTAAAAAATTATAGGCCATTTTACTTAATCCAAGTTTATCTTTACTGTCTAAGAATTTATTTTTATTACCCTGCCAAACTGATACGTGAGCATGACAACCATTACCGGTTAAATTTCCAAATGGTTTAGGCATAAATGTTGCTCTTAATCCGTGCTTTTCAGCAATTGTTTTTACCATAAACTTAAAAAAGGTATGTCTATCTGCAGTTTTTAGGCATTCTGAATAATCCCAATTCATTTCAAATTGACCGTTAGCATCCTCGTGATCGTTTTGATAAGGACCCCATCCCATTTCAATCATACAGTCGCAAATTTCCTTAATTAAATCATACCTTCTCATTAATGCAGATTGGTCATAACAAGGTTTGGATTGTGTATCTCTTGGATCTGCAATTGAGTTTCCGTCAGGTGAAATTAAAAAATATTCACACTCAACGCCCGATTTCATTGTTAAATTTTGTTTTTTTAATTTTTTTATTTGATTTTTTAACATCACCCTAGGTGATGCATCTACCGGTTTGCCATTCATCCACAAGTCAGATGCCAACCATCCAATTTCTTTATTCCATGGAAGTTGAATTAAACTATCTGGGTCGGGAATTCCAAACATGTCTGAGTCAGCAGGTGTCATATCTAACCATGCTGCAAATCCAGCAAAACCAGCTCCTGCAGTTTGCATTTCTTTTATGGCGTGAGCAGGGACTAATTTTGATCTTAATACACCAAATAAATCTACAAAACTGATTAAAAAATATTTAATTTTTTTTTTCTTAGCAATTTGAAATAAATTTTTAGCCACAACTTAAGTTAACACAATTATTTAAAAAAAGATAAAATTGTTTCTTTATAATAAATTAAATTTACAACAATAATTACAATTACAGCTAGTATTGCACCATACTTGGCCTTAGGAAACGCTACACCTCTCATTTTTGAGGGCCTTAGTTCTTCTTTATTATCTTCCATAAGTTTAGAACATAAAAAAGGGCGCCACATTTAAGTAGCGCCCAAATTTTAATTTTAATTACCAGTCGGTAATATTGCTTTTATGATCGTTAGCACTATGTCTCTTCTTAGCAAGCCTTGAAAGTTCATCGCTTTCAGATTTTGCTGTAAGAATGTGCCAACCTATCCATAAGATCACTGCAATGATTACCAGTATGCCTTCACTAGATCCAGCACCAGGGTAAATTGCACCAGCAACTTCTTCTGCTGGCTTATTAAGATGATCTATCCAGTTTGTAACTGTAGCCATATTTTCCTCCTTTACCTGGTTGCAGATGAAACTGCTTTTTCATCTTCTTTAGCAGATTCCATCATTTCATAGTCTAATCCAGCTATCTCAACTTCACGAGGGATTCTTAATTTACCCATGCCGTTAAGAACTTTAGCTATGATGTAGCCTGGTATTAGTCCAAGAACAACGAACATAATTAATGCTCCGATGAACTGTCCTAATGGATTAATTGTTGCATAAGTTGTTCCGTCCCACATAGCACCAACACTGTAACCAGATGATGGATAACCATTTAAGACAAAACCACAAATAACAAGACCTACAAATCCAGCATAACCATGTACTGCTACGGCACCAACTGCATCATCAATTTTGAACTTACGTTCAACCCAGTAATGTAGTTTGTATGCAATAACAACACCGATCATACCAATGATCATTGCTTGAATTGGGTGATATAAATCATTTCCAGCTGAAGCACAGATCACACCTGCTAGACCACTTGAGTAAGTCCAGAAAGGATCTCCTTTAGCAATCCAATATCCAGCTAACAATCCTCCTGATAATGACATCAAGAAGTTGAATGTAATACCACTAAGTGTAGTAGGCGTTACGTAGATATTTGTTGCTGTCCAGTAAGATATACCTTCCATACCATACTCTGGTCCTAGATCGAAAATAGGTATGTTGCATGCTGCATAAAATCCCCAAAAACCAGTATAAATTAAAAATAATCCTACTGTTACTAGCCAAGGATTTCTTGGTCCAATGTTTCTTGGTTCACCGCTAGATGAAAACTTACCAATTCTTGGTCCTAAAACCATTAGAACACCTAAAGCAAATCCACCCGCGATTGCGTGAATTACTCCTGATGCGTAAGCGTCGTGATATCCTAGAAGTTTTAGCATCCAGCCGTCGAAGTGCCATCCCCATGCAGCATCAATTGTCCAAAATACAGAACCAATTGCAATTGCTAAAATTCCAAATGCAAAAGTTGTAATTCTTTCAATGATTGCTCCAGATACGATAGAAGCAGCTGTCCAAGAGAATAAAAGGAATGCAGCCCAGAAGACCCCAGAAATATGGTCTCCTAAGTTAACAGCCATTAAATCACTTGTTGCCGTATACCAAGTAGCACTAAATGCAGACTCATCGGTGATGAGTGCAGTGCTTTCATTCATTATTGATGGTGCCAAACCCGGTCCTGTTGGGAAAGCCCAGTAGATCCACCAACCAAATAAAAACCACGTTACTGTTACCAGAGGTATCAGCATCGTATTTTTCATAAGAGTATGTTGATGGTGTTTGTATCGAGAAGCCCCAACTTCATACATACAGAATCCGACGTGAATTAAGAACATCAGTACTACTGTCACCCAGTAGTAAAATTCTGTAAATATGGTAGTAAGAGCACCTAACTGATCAGTCATATTTACTCCATATTAGTTTGAATAAACCCTATAAAATTTTATGATTCGATACAAATATAAAGAGGATTAAAAACCTAGCTTCTACGCTAGGTTTTTAAAAATAATCAACTTTTAATTGAAAAATTAAAATTTTAAGTATGCTTTTTTCAAATCAACAAGTGGATGTTTTGGAGACATTTGAAACTTAACTAAAAGTTCTCTTGCAATCATATCTCTATCTTGTTGATTGTTTGGGAGTTTAATTGATTTTGGAATTGTTACCCAACCATTCGCATTTCTACAGAACACTGCTGGTCTATCTTCCTCATAACCCATGTGAACATCTTCCAACCAATTTAAATCATCCCATCCCATCGCTTCTATATATTTTTTTAGAAACGGAGTTATTTTAGAATAGTCTGGTAAGAGATTAACATCATATCTATAACCGATAGACTGACCAATCATTTTTTCTCTAGCTGTCTCTTT
>Ga0255772_10001304_pt1 | contig 24919 bp, 27 predicted proteins | sample 071ome_34_FD_179970 | JGI IMG/M metagenome (GOLD analysis project Ga0255772, IMG submission 179970) | Coastal salt marsh microbial communities from the Groves Creek Marsh, Skidaway Island, Georgia - 071411BT metaG (version 2) | ecosystem: Environmental > Aquatic > Marine > Intertidal zone >...
GTGAGGCCGAAATTGGGAAGGCTGATCGTGCAGCCTCTGGTTGATGACTCTGGTTCTCTCACGGTAATCACGTTGGCACCCGATCTTGAGAAGTTACTCGAGTCTTCCAGAGGGGCCAGTGGTGGGGAGCACATCACGCTCGATCCCACATTGGCAAATTCTATGATTGAAAGCCTTAAAAACGAGGCGGAAAAGATCCAAGACACGGGCCAGGTGGCGACTCTGGTTGTGTCACCTACGCTTCGCAGCTGGATGTCCCGCTTCGTAAGAGTGCGTGTTCCCGACCTAAGCGTCCTGTCGTATACCGAAATTCCAGACGACCAAAGAATCAATGTGCAATCCAGTATTGGCGGTGAAGCAGCCATAGAAAATGAGACGGAGTAAACCAACATGCGACTGGTTATAGAAGAAGCCAAAGATCACACCGAATGCATGGATAAAGTGCGGGCACGTTATGGTGCAGAATGTGTCGTTGTACACAGCTTTAAAACAGATGATCGTTACCGGGTAATCATCGCACTGGAGTCCCCTGCGTCGCTACAGGCGCAGGTACCCACTGAGCCCCCATTAACCGATGTCGCGTCGAAAGAAAGAGCTTTAAGGCCTACATTCTGTCTAGAAGACCACGATAACAGCCACATGATGGCATCCGGGCAAGAAAACGAGGCATCAAACGCCACCAGCCTGTCAGAGACAGCGCCCGGCAATCAAAATTATTCGATTCCGCAGGAAATCACGGCAGAGCTCCTTGCACTTGCAGCGAGAGTTAAAGCGCTGGAGTCCGCACAGTTTCATCACCGGCTGGCGCCTGAGCCTCAAGAACCACAATCCATGCTGTTCTCTGACGTGTTACAGGACATGGTGTCCGAGCACGGGACGGCTGATGGGCAGGCTATGCGTGCGAGCGAGACGCGGCCAAGACAACCGGCTGAAGCCGTGCGCGTTGCCGCTTCGGAATCTTTTGTGGCCTTGGAGGGCATGCGACCTACCCCATCGCTGTGCCACTCTACTGCTTCGCCCGATAATAAAGACTTACCTCTGGCTTTATCCAATGTATCATTGGTAGAGGAGGCAAAAAGCTTCGTGAGCGCCTCGAAAGGCGCAGCCTCGTTTGCCGCCTTGCTTACGGATCATGTCGCGTCGTCTCAGGGTGGCGGTTTCATGCGCCGTTTTGAGATGACCCTGACGGGCCACTGAGCGTTACGACGTTTGCCGTGCGCCAGCCGCTTTTGCTAAATCAGCGGAGATACAGGAAAAATGCGAGTAATCGGAGTGACAAGTGGCAAAGGGGGTGTCGGCAAGACAACTGTCTCTGTCAATTTGGCGGTCGAGCTCGCGGCACGCGGACATAAAGTCGTTTTACTCGACGGGGATCTGGGCTTAAGCAACGCTCAAATTCTGCTGAATGCACGTGTTGAGTACAGCTACGGCCATGTGCTTTCGGGGCAAAAATCACTCGAAGAGATTATGGTGAAGTCTGAATACGGGGTGACCCTGGTACCCGGTTCCAGCGGATCCTCGGCACTAGCTCGACTGACTCGCTTACAGCTTCTGGGGCTAATTCATGCTTTGTCAGCTTTGGATGACTGTGACTATCTCGTTGTCGACACCGCGGCGGGCATCAGTGATAACGTTACGGTTCTATTTGGCGCATGTGACATCAAGTTATTACTTATTCAAAACGAACCCTCCTCGATCGCAGATGCTTACGCGACCGTAAAGGTACTCCAACAGGAATTTAATCTGTCGGACATCATGCTGACGCCGGTTCAGGTGAGCAGTGAGCGAGAAGCCGAGAATATCCACAAACGAATCAACAAGGTAACGGCGCAGTTTCTCGGATTATCACTCGATTACTCAGCGGGCATACGCAAAGACCCCTCGGTTCTCAACTCAGCGCGTCTGGGGCAGCCGGTGGTATTACATGCACCGCAAAGCGATATTGCAGTAGATATTAGAAGGCTGGTGGACGTTATTACCGATGAGCCGCAAAGACCTACCGGGTCCAGTGAACTGAGAATTTCTCTGGGAAGTAAGGGCTAAGCAGTGGCTAAAGGCTATCAGGCATACAGCGAAGCACTGGCAACTACCCAAGGGGATGGCGCCAGCGCAGCCGTACTGCAACACATAGGACTTGTGCACAAGACAGCCATGCACATCAAAGCCAGACTTCCAGATCACGTTGAACTTGAGGAGCTGGTGCAAATTGGCATGGTCGGCCTGCTGGAGGCAGCGAAGTCTTTTGACGCTTCTCAGGGGGCGGACCTCAGCACATTTGCCAGTAAAAGGATTCGCGGAGCAATACTGGACGAGGTAAGAAAACGATCGCCCTTATCCAGAACCGATAGCTCATACGTCAAAGCCGAGGAGCGGGTGATTGACCAATTTATTGCCGAAACGGGCAGGGCACCCACCGCTTCGGAGATCGCAGAACGGCTCGAACTGTCAGTAGATGAGTATCAGAAGCAACGGTCGCGCTCTCAAAAATTTCGGACCCAATCCATAGAGGAGCTAGAGGACAGCGGGCAGGTGCCCGTTTCACCAGACGCTGGACCTGAAATGGAGGTGGAATCTGGTCAAGCGAGTAAGTGGCTGGCTGAAGAGATTACCCACTTGCCAGAGCGAGAGCAGCTCGTACTCTCTCTTTATTACAACGATGAGATGAACCTTAAGGAAATAGGCGCAATAATAGGCGTTAGTGAATCTCGGGTTAGCCAGATTCTCACCAAAGTGGTGACCAAGCTTCGGTCTCGCGTGTCATTCTAAAAAAAGATACTGAATCAACATGTTTGGAAAGAAATCAAAACTAGAGCGCGTTAAGGCAGACGCTAAAGCGGACTATCTAAAGTGTGGGGCGCTGGATCAAGAGGATAGGCTTCACCGCGTTTTTTCAGCTCGCATCGCGCAGCGCGCCAGACTCAACCTCGATAAGATTTTTGTTCAAGGAGCAAAAGCCGAGGAGAGCCGCCAAGTAAAACTCGCAGAGGCGTTGAAAGCAGGCAAAGACTTGCCTCCACGAATTGTCCATGAGGGATATAACGAACTCACGGGCGTTTCGGGTCGCGTTATTTCCTGGGTACCGGAGGAATTGGCAAATAAAATGTTCAATCTCGGAGCGGATTACCAAATACAAGAAATCAGCGCCCATGAAGCGCTAACCCAAGCTGACCAAATCGCCGAAAAGCTCGTAGAAGATCTGCAAACGACCCAAGCCATCCAGTTGCTCGGTCTTTTACGCGAGAGCAATGGCGATTCAGACGGCGCTGACTGATGAGCAAGCTCAAACGTTAGAGCGGAGGAGCATTTGATGTCTCTAGAAAACGTGGTGATTGCTATTTCATTGGTGTTGGGTCTGATACTGATGATTCTTATTATCTATCTCATCAGCCGCGTTAATGACTTGGAAACCCGCACCTTCGCTGCATTGGCGCAAGGCTCAAACCAAGAAAAAAAACCGGATCAAGCCGCCGCAAAGGCAGTTTTTGCCGGCCTGTCGGGTCGCGAACTATGGGACGAGTGGACATCGATCGCCAATGGTGGAGATGACGAGTACAAAATAGCGGGTGATCGTGACCGTTTTCTCGCTTTGCTCGAACTTCATGTACGCTCACTCATAAAAACTGGGAGAGAGCATGGAGGGGCGGGAATATCAGAACCGCCTTCCAACCCACTCAAAATCAAGATGCTCCGAGGAGAGTTTGAGTCTTACATTCCAGGCTCACAGGCCGAACGGCTGTACCAGCTTGCAAAGGAATATGGAGCAGCTCCAGAGGGTGCAAACAAAGAAAATATCTTGAGCAATATCCAAGAAACGGTGGATGGTATCGCCATGGGTATCGACGCGGGTTCGAGTTTTGTCGAACAAATTATGCGGGATTTTCCTAGTAATCAGGCACCTACTGCGTTACCTGAGGCTCTACCCGAGCCCGACTAATCGGGCCCCTCGCTAGTTTTTACGCTTTGCAGGCGGAGGAAATACGATCGCGCCCTCGGGATAGACCGGCTCTGGCTCAATAGACACGGGTAACTCACCTGCTTGTTCCAATTGCGCCTGCTCCAGGGCAAGTTGCGCCTGAAACAGCTCTGTAAGATTATCCCGCTCGATCTGCACCAAAGTCGAAACCTCAGACTGTAGCGCCCGGACATCACCTAAGTCGCCTTCCAAGCTCGATACGCGTTTCGTCAAAGCAACAAGTTTTTCGGATTGCCCTTCGAGTGTAGCCGCCATATAGCGCGTCGATTCTGCTCCGCTCCTAGTCACCTCGCTCGCATCATCAAGTTTGGTCTGAACACCGGTCAAGGAAGTTTCCACCGCCAGCGCCAACGACTTGCCGTCATCATCCAGGCGACCGATAGCCGCTACCAATTCGGCATGACCCTCATCAAGCGTGCCAAGCTTCTGCTCCAAAATCGCCATCCGCTCCAGGGCAGAGTTCATGTTCACGATTCGCTTAGTCATGGACAGCGTGGCGGCCTGCAAAGCATCTACCTGCCCTGCCAACCTGCCGCCAGCCACCAGCAAAAGTACCCCGCAGAGAAACACGACAAACGCTGCGCCGCCAGCGAGCCGCTTACTATAAAGCTCCATATTGCGGTTCGCCTGACTGGCAGATTGCAGGGCGCGCTCCAACCGAACTTGATCGTCAGAGCCTAAATTAATTAAGGACGTTACGGCCGCACTTGCGTCGACAGGCTCGGATGCCCGAGCAAGATCTGCATCATTTGCCCCAGTCTGATCTGGATTTTCGTCTTCCGCCATAGCTCACCTCATCCTCTCATGGGGTAAATATCGGCACGAACAGTGTTTTATTTAGACACCAATTGCGGTGAGCAACTGCTGGTATATCGGTAACAGAGCTTTTTCGAGACTTGCCCACAAAGGAGGGTGCAGCGCACCGGCCACTGCGACCACAACCAGGGCAGACGTCAAAGCAATAAAGACTGCTACCAGTATTGACTTGATAATGGGCCACCAAACACGGCTCTCGCGTTCGGGCAACTCGGCTCCGTTGACTTCGGTAGATGCATTCACGTCAGGCTCTAAACCGGTCACCTGCTCCGAGGCGACCACCTTTTCTTGATATGCCGATACGCTCTCCACAAGCGTGCCCTGAGCCAAGAGCCCACTGACCTCGATAGCCAGGTCGTACCATCCTGCTTCCTTCAATGCCGGCATCAATTTAGAGAGTTCGCCACGACGATGGCAATCAGACAAATACGACCTCATGGCTTGCTCGTCCATAAGCCCCAAATGAAGCACTTTACTTCGAGACTTCAACGCAATTTGGCGCAAGGCTTCCGGATCATGCCCATTCATTGTAGAAAAGCCCAGCAACCTGACGTTTGCGCCGGGAAACGTATTAACGAGGGACTCACAGGCGATCCACTCTTTACCCGCACTGGGGCCGAAATTCGGCATCAGTATCACATGACGCTGCTCGGCAACCTCGCTGCGCGCCTCCTCTATGGTGAGATCGCCCAAAATGCCATTAAAGAGCTCGACGATTTCCTCAGCTTTGGGCGACATCATCCGGTGCAGCGTTAGTCGGGGCTCGAGTTTCAATTGTTGGTAGAACGCCAGAAAGCAGGCGTCAAGGTGGAAATCTTCCTCCGCCAAGATAAACACATTGACAGCGTCGTTTAATAACGCGTCACGCGCCGCCTCCAGCACCTTCTCGTCATCAGGATGGGGCAACGAGTTCAAGTGTGAGTGGTCGTAACCCTCCGCACCCATAACAGCCTCTCAAATTTGCTTATTAACGATCTACTTCCGCTATTGATCATCAAAAATCATGGTTCTCCGGCCATCCGAATCAAAAATCATGTCATCAGGTACCCGAGGGTCCGGTCTGGACCGATTAACGTTAGCGCGGTTGACGCTGTTGATATTAAAGATGTACGCGATAACCTGCGCAACCGCTTCAAACAATGATTCTGGGATAAACCCCTCTAGCTCGGTAGTAAAAAATAGCGCTCTTGCCAATACTGGCGACTGAAAGAGCGGCACCCCTTCTTCCGCCGCGCGCTCACGAATCCGTTCGGCGATAAAGTCGGAACCTTTAGCGACCACTCTTGGAGGGTCCTCCGAGGAGGGGTCGTAAGCCAGCGCGATCGCGAAATGTTCCGGGTTAGTAATCACAACGTCCGCTTCTGATATCGCCTCAAGCATTCTGGCTGCAGACACCTCGCGTTGCTTCTGGCGGATCCTCTGCTTAACCTCAGGTGTTCCCTCGGTATCTTTCCTTTCGTCTTTCACTTCCTTGAGCGACATTTTCATTTTTTGATGGTGCTGGTAGACCTGATAGGGCGCATCAATTAGGGCAATTAAAATCAGCGACGCCGAAGCGACCAAAAAAGCAGTAGTGAGGATAGATGCCGACGCCGTCAATCCAGGCTCAAGCGACATGAGGGCAATTTCTCCAAATTCTGGAACTGACGCCTGAATCAGGAAAAAAGCGATGCCGCCCACCAAGATAAATTTTGCGATCGCTTTTGCGAGCTCCACGAGGCTTCGCATGCTGAAAATGCGTTTCAAGCCGGCCAGTGGACTGAGCTTTGATGCCTTAGGCTGGATAGATTTCCAGCTGAAGTTATAACCGCCTATCAATCCTGAGCAGGCGAGCACTACTACCGCAGCAAGGATGAGGACGGGCAGAATCGCAAATAACGCCTCCACCATTGCATCACCCAAACGTGCTGCAGCGACTTGTGGCTCTGAGACAGCCAACGGGTCAAAAACAAGGCCTCGAGCAAAAATATTGGCGACATTCCCAAGCAATGAGGCCCCAAACAGGTAAATGTAAAGCGCGACACAGATAACCGACGCCGCAATGGTCACCTCCTGAGACCGCGCAATCTGGCCCTCCTCCCGCGCCTTACTCAAACGCCGGGCGGTCGGTTCTTCCGTTTTTTCCTGACTGTCGTCCTGCTGATCCGCCATCAGGGCACCACCCACATTGACTGGGCCGTATCGAAAGCCTCCAGCCAAATCCACTCGATACGGTGACCAATGTTAACCATGTAAACCACGATCAATATCATGCCGGTAAGCACCATCGCAGGGAAACCCACCGCAAAAATATTCAGTGCGGGCGCGGCTCTTGTCACAATGCCAATGCAGAGGTTGATCAGCATCATGGTGAGCATGATTGGCAGGGCAACCAACACGGCTCCCAGAAAGGCCATCGCAGTCCATTCAATCACGTTACCCAATGTCTCCTTGACATTAATTGCTCCTCCAATGGGAAGCACCTCGAAACTTTGGAGGATTAATTTGATCATGATCAGGTGGCCACCGACTGAGAGAAAAATCAATGTCGATAAAACCACGAGAAACGACGCCAGAACTGGTACCTGGCCCGCATTAGGATCGATAGTTTGGGCCATTCCCAAACCCATACTCATCGACATGGATTGCCCTGCCAAGACCATGGCCGCGTTAACCACTTGTAATACCACCGCAAATAAAACTCCGATAAACAGCTCTTGTGTTATCAGACGAATTCCCGACGCGCTCGTGGCGTCGATAACGGGCAAATCCAGCATCGGGTAGATAAAGATCGTTAACAACAGTGCAAGAGCTATGCGGATACGAACAGAGACCACCCTCAAAGAAACCAGCGGCGCGGCCAATAACAGCGCAGAAATTCTCAGGAAAGGGATCAGACCAGTAATGAGAATCTGCACCAAGTCATCAAGAATCAAATTCATCGAGTAAAGACTTGGGGAATCAAATCAAAGATGGAAATAAAAAATTCACTCAGCACCGACAGCTGCCAATCTCCCAAAATCAGCAGCGTTACAACCATCGCTGCAAGCTTGGGAATGAAACTTAAGGTCATCTCTTGAATAGAGGTGGCGGCCTGAATGACGCCGATCAAGAGCCCAACTGATAGCGCAATGATCAATACGGGACCGGCGACATAAATCACCGTCCAAATAGCCTCTCTACCGATACCGATGACTTCCGTGGTTTCCATTCAGGAAAACCTACACATAACTGCCGGTCAGAGAACCCATGAGCAAGGTCCAACCATCGATCATAACGAACAGTAACAATTTGAAGGGAAGCGAGATGATCATGGGAGACAGCATCATCATGCCCATCGACATAAGTACGCTGGCTACCACCATGTCAATGATGATGAAAGGGATATACAGCATAAATCCAATGGTAAACGCACTCTTCAATTCAGAGGTAATGAACGCGGGTACCAGTACCGTGAGTGGTGTTTCCATAGGCTCATTAATATCGGGGTTCTGAGAGATGCTAACAAATGTCTGCAGATCCTTGTCTCGCGTCTGCCTGAGCATGAAGCCCTTAAGGGGTACCTGCGCAGCCTCTACGGCTGCCTCAAGACTAATCTCATCATTGGAGTAGGGCGCGAGCGCCTCGTCGTAAACCTCTGTGAATACAGGAGTCATGATAAAAATAGTGAGGAAGAGCGCGATGCCCAGCAAGATTTGATTTGGTGGCGTCTGCGCCGTACCCATGGCCTGTCGCAACAGCGACAGCACGATAATGACCCGCGTAAAACTGGTCATCATCAGCAGAATGGAAGGAAGCAGCGTTAGGACCGTCATCAGCCCCAGAAGCTGCAAGGTCACTGAGTACTCGGTTTCGCCAGCTGCACCTTCGACCGCGCTAAGAATCGGAATAGCGCCCTGTGCCAAGGCGTCGGTTGCCATCAATCCGAATGCCAAAAAAAGCGCTAGTCGCATGCCTCCCCCATCACTGATTCGTCTGTGACGCCGAGGAAAACCTAACCCGAGTGCTGGTTTTCTCTCTGGGGTGAGGGCCCTGACGGCGCCTCGCCTGATAACGTCGCTATGGTGCTGATGTTACCGGCAGTTGCGCCGATTAAGAACCGTTGATTGTCCACCTCGACCAACATGAGTTCCGCAGAGCGATTAAGGCGGACCCGACCCGTGACACGAATCGGCAACCAAGACTTACTGTTGTCACGAAGTCGCCGTAGCGCATAAAAACTGGCTGCCATTGCCAGTGAAACGACAAACAGCGCCGTGACCCATCGAACCCAGCTCAATTCCTCAACCATGCGAAGCTGACTGTTCTAGAGTTTTTCGACGCGGTCTTCTGAGGGCAAAATCCGGGTCAAGCGCACGCCATACCGGTCGTTTACCAGCACCACTTCTCCCTGGGCTACGACCGTATTATTAACGAGCAAATCGAGCGGCTCCCCAGCGTTTCGCTCAAGCTCTATCACGCTTCCTTGCTTCAGCCTGAGCAGATCTCGAATCTTGAGACGTGTCCGACCCACTTCAACCGAGAGCGTGATCGGCACGCTCTGAAGCACATCTGCTGATACCATCGTCATGGCATCAAACGCCTTCTCTCCCATGCCGTTCTCGTCTGTGAGTTGATCGAGCGTGACGTCCGGGGTGGCTTCTTCTTCACTCATATCTGTCTCCTTAAGCCCGACACAGCGATATCAGGCTTCTGCCAATTCAATTGCCTTCAGCAACCGTGCCGCGGCATATCCATTGGCGGTACCCACTTCCGCCTCGAATAGTGGGATATCGTCAATTAAGACCCTGGCGAAATCAAATTTTCTAAGGTCCAGCACGTCTCCCGGTTTCATTTTGTTGAAATCTCCCAAGGTCAGCTCGATCTCGCCCAACAAAACTCTGTGCTGTAACTCGGCATCAGAGGCGGCGCCTGCGAGCTCCCTCGCCCAAATGTCATGATCGACCGAGGGGTCATCGGAGTCTTGCACTCGTCCTCGCAGCACGTCTCTTATCGGCTTTAACGTGGAAAATGGATAGATAATATCAATCGAACCTCGCGCTTTGCCGAGCAACTCAACCTCTAGATGACAAACGATCACCAAATCGTTTTCGTCAACGATCTGAACAAATTGGGGGTTAATTTCCGATGCCACAGGCTCGCATTGAATATCCATGATGGGAGCCCAGGCTTCGTGAATCGAAGCAAAAATGACCTCCAACATAATATTGATAATCCGCGTCTCGGTAGGCGTAAACATTCTCCCTGGGGGCAAACCCTCGATGCCTCGACCAAATCCACCAAAGAAATTGTCAAGGGCCGCAAAGACGACGCTGGGATCAATGACTACCATCGAGGTTCCACGCAAACCGCTCAGGCGCACTGTATTGACGGAAAGCGGAGGTTTCAGGTCCATGAGGTAGTCCGAGTACTTCATCGTCTTCACACGGTCAGCTGTGATTCTGGGGCTGGTACGCAAGACCTCCAGAAGCCCTAGCCGCACATGGCGGGTAAAGCGCTCGGTAATCATATCGACGGCGGCGAGATTAATGCCGATTGTCGTATCTTCCGTCACCAGATTGTGAGGACGGACAGACGCGCTGGAAACATCTGAGGGATCTAGCAGGGTGCCCAGATCCTCGTCAAAGCCATCGTCGGAGGCGAGCGCACTGAGCTCTTCTTCCGAAAGTCTGCTACTGTCTTCAACCATCGTTCCGTCTCAATCTAGGTGCAAAAACTTGCGCTACTGCACTACAAACTCGGTGAATAGGACCGCTTCTACCCCGCCAAAGTCCTCATAATTTTCCAGCACTGCGTTGATTGCAGTCTTCATCTTCTCCGCCAAATCCTTCCTGAAATTCGGCTCCGTCAAGGTCGCTTCATCCACCTTGCGCATCACATCCAGCAGTGCCGAACGAATGGCAAACTCGTGCTTTTCCATATTGGCAACAACACGATCGTCATAATGCGTCATGATTGCCACTTTGATTTGCATCACCTTCCTTGAACTAACGATATTGGCAACCAGCGGTCGCTCTATCTCCATATAGGTATTTTCGAAGCGAGTGAGTTCCGGAGAATCCAGCTTTTCTTTATCGGGACCGCGCGCAAGTTCCTCTGCTTTTTCACGGGCGGCAGCCGCATCAAGCTCTAATTGTTGCACCGTCTGCTCGATTCGCTCTGCTGAATCGGGGTCAAAATATCCTACAAAGTACATGGTGGCTAAAACCGTCACTGCCAGGGTAATCAGCGCCCCCACTCCAATCAGAATGTATGTCAGGATCGGTGACTTTTCCTTTCCTTCGCCCGCGTCTATTTCTTCATCGGCCATGAGCCTCTCCCTTCCTCAACCTCATGCGCTCAGTCTTAAGCCCAAAAGTCTATGGTATCCAGATCAAGATTCAGGTCTAGATCTTCAAGTATATTTTCAGACGTACCAACCACCAGCTGATCGATTGTGTCGCGCGCGTCGCTCTGGTCAGCTTGGGCGCCGCGACCGCGCCCGCCACTTTGTTGCGCATCTGACCCGAGCGTCAGATTCGCCAGCTGAATCCCGTTCTGTTGCAGCGCATCGCGCAATCTTGGCAAGGAGTCGCCCAATAAATCGCGGGTCACAGCATTCGCAGAGCTGATTTGCGCGTCCAATCTTCCCTCGCGCATCTCCATCACCACATCAATGGCACCCAATTCCTTGGGGTGCACATTCAAGGTGAGACGATAGTGCCCTGCCGCAATATTTGCCGCCAACCGATGCCCCAGCGCCTCAGAAAGCTGTCGCGAGACGGCCTCTCGCGCAAGCATATTGCCGCTACCCGAGGTATCAGCCGGCTTGGCGACATCACTCGCCATGGTTCGATCGGCGCCCGCTGATATGCTCTGGCGCATTAGCCCCGCATCTGCCTGCGCAACCAATTTGGCGCTGGTAGTGTCTACCGCCTCTCCGGACAAGAGAACACTCGTTGTGGGGAGTGATTGCTGAGACGCGGGCGCATTAGCCGACCGGCTAATCACGAGTTCTCGCAAGGCGCTCGCAGCTTCAAACGCTGATTTAACCGCGTCACCGGTTTTAAGGGCTGGGTCAGTTTTGGCGTCCGTCGCAACCTGATTCGACTTTACAGACACGCCGCGCATGGCAAATCGGTCCATCGTAGCCAACCGCGCGTTGGCCGCGACTCCTGACTCAGCCGCTACCATCGCCTGAGTGGAAGCGACGTATGTGGAAGGCTGAACCTGTGCCAGTGTTGCGGTTGCGACCTGAGCAAGACTAGCGCCCGCCTGAGCGGCTACACCCGATATCGATACCTGCACTGGTGCAGGTTGAGCAACGGCAGCTAATCGGGCCAACCGTAATTCTGCATCGGACACAACCGAAGCCTGCACGGCAGTAAATGCCGCTGAGCCACTAACGCGCTGAGGCTCTGGGTTCATTGCAGCGGTCGCTACGGACGTTTGCGCCCTGCCTATCTCTGCTTCGAATACATTTCCAATCGCCCGTCCCGCTATATTTGACTGCGGCAACGCGTCAGGCTTCAGAGATTGGCTCACATTGGAAGCAATCGCCGACGCAAGGGCGCCAGACTGCAGAGACTGGCTCACATTGGAAGCAATCGCCGACGCAAGGGCGCCAGACTGCAGAGACTGGCTCACATTGGAAGCAATCGCCGACGCAAGGGCGCCAGACTGCAGAGACTGGCTCACATTGGAAGCAATCGCCGACGCAAGGGCGCCAGGCTCCAAGGCAACACCCTTGCCGAGCACTGAAATTTCACTCTGTACCTCACTCTGGCCCAGCCACGCCCGCAGCAGCGGCGCCAGACGCGCTGCCATAGCGGTTTGTCCGCGATCACTGGCGGCTTGCTCAATCGCCAACGGGCCTACAGACTCGAGCTCAGACTTAATTAGCGGTGCCAGTCCAACAGCCAGCTTTTCAGCGGCCATATGCAGATCATTTTCAGCGGGAATGGTCTCACCGCTGGTCGAATAACTGCTCTTTGAGGCGAGATCCTTCAAGGATCCGGAGATGGCATATTCAATTTGCGCGAGGATTGCCTCGCTAGGGCTGCTTGCGCCTGAGCCTCGTTCGAATCCCGCTAGAACAGACGCTAAAGCAGGGTCGCTGATGAGGGTCGCCGCCGCAGGCGCAACTATTGTTGCAATTGATTCACTGAGCCGGGTATCCGTTGAGTCCGCCGGCATATCAAAAAGTGCTTTGAGGTCTTGCAATACACGCTGACTGCCATTGCCAACATTAGGTTCGATCTCTGCTGAAAATTTAGCTATCCACTCAGTGCTTGGTGTCTCGGGCGCTACACTCAAGGCGATCGGACTCAGTAACGCCGCACTCTCTTCACCTTGGAGAAGGCGCTCCAACGCGGGTGCCGACAATTGAGTCAGCTGGGCACTGGCCTCGGCAATAACAGATGCAGACTTATTCAGCACTAGTGGACTGTCCGCCAAGACGGTCGCTATGTTGCCCCGCAGGTTCTCGAGTATCCCGAGTGACTCAAGTTTCTCGAAGAGGGAGCCGCCACCCAAATTCTGCGCGACGAATGCCGCCTCTCTGTCCGCAGAAACAGAATGCTGTGGCCCGGCAAATAGCTGCGCCAATGCCTCAGCTGACATGCCCGATTGTTTTGCAAAAGAGATAACTGCAGCCTCTTCAGTCTCATCGCCCATCACGACGAGATCAAAATCACGTAACGCATGGGTTTCGGCGTGGGATGCTCCACTTGCAAGCTCGCGCGATGCCAGTTTCACGGCGGACTCTATTGGCCGCGAGGCGGTTGGCAAAGTGCCCGAAACCGGCAAGGGATTGCCGTTACCAGAAAGGCTCTGGGCGCTCTCAGACGCCACCAATGCCTTCTTAAAAGAGGTGCCGGAATTGCCGTTACTTATTGATTTTGAAGCAGAATCTTTGGCCTTTGCGTTCAAGGTGCCAAGCAATTTCGCTATGTCTGATCCGATCTTGGAGTCCACTTTCCGACCACTTATGTCAATGTCGCTCAATGGGATTATGCAAGTCGCGTGCCAAAACCGATCTGGAATGGCTTTGCACGGCCCACTCGTCCAGGGCGTCCGTCTCCAATCGCTCGCGGTGCTGCCGGACCTTTTCTACAGTTTGACTCTGCAAATGTTCATATTTTTGCACCAGTGCATCCGTTTTGGCATGCGCTTCAAGCGCCATCCGGATCTCTTCACGACACTCGACAATACGCCCCTCACACTGGTTGCGCAAAACATCGAGATCCGCCAAGAAGGCCTTAAGAACCCGCCACTCGCCAATATCGCATTGATTTTGCGAAGTAAGCTGCGCACGCAAATTCTGCTGGCGCTCCATCACTTTTTCCCGATTTTGCTCAGTTTCTGACAATAGACGCCGCAAAGCCGCTATCGCAGCCATCTCATGCTGTGATTGCCTTTGGTATTTAAGAACGAGGGGGTCCCATTTAGTGGCCATGCTGACCTCTGGCAATAATCTGCGCCAGCGCGGCATTTGCCTGATTCATATCACAGCTTTCGTCGGCGCTCTGCCGCAGGAAATCCAGCATCAATGGCCTGATGGCTATCGCCATGTCGAGCTCCGGGTCCGTTCCCTTCTCGTATGCACCAACCATAATGAGATCACGATTAGCTTCGTACAATGACCACAGCCGGCGAAAATCAGTTGCACGGTTCAGCTCAGGCGTCCCGAGCACTTTGGCGGCAAGTCTGGAAATCGAGCCTCGAAGGTTAATCGCAGGGTAAATGCCGGAATCCGCCAACTCCCTCGAAAGCATAATTTGTCCATCGAGCGAAGCTCTCGCCACCTCCACAATAGGATCCATGCCCTCGTCGTGCTCGGACAGAACGGTATAGATACTGGTAATCGTACCTCCGTTATCGCCGGGGCCACCCCGCTCAATCATTTTTGGGAGGTCGCTAAAAACAGAAGGTGGGTAGCCCTTGTTAGTGGGGGGTTCCCCCGTTGCCAGGCCAATTTCCCGCTGAGCGTGGGCAATGCGTGTCAAACTGTCGCAAAGCAGAAGAACGTCTTTGCCTTGGTCTCTGAAGTACTCTGCCACCAGATGGGCGACTTCCGCAGCCTGACGGCGCATAACTGAGGCGCAGTCAGAAGTGGCAAGTATGACCACAGCCTTTTTCAAACTTTCAGGGCCCAGACTTTCCGCCAAGAACTCACCGGCCTCACGGCCGCGCTCGCCAATGAGTGCGAGTACGACAACATCTGCCTGGGTGTGGCGCGTCATCATACCGAGCAGGGTACTCTTGCCGACTCCGGAGCCCGCAATCAACCCAACCCGCTGTCCTTTGGCTAACGTGAGCACACCATTAATTGCTCGTACGCCGACATCCAAGGCCTCTGAAACAGGCTTTCTGCGTAACGCGGGCACTGACCGACCGAAAAAATTTGCCGCAAAGCGAGGTGGCACCAGAGGCTTCGAATCAAGTGGACGACCTAGCGGGTCTATCACTCGACCCAGCAAATAATCGCCCACCGGCAAGCCGATTCGGCGGTTGACTAAACGTATCCTGCTGTCACGCGAGATGCCGACAGTCTCTGAGAAAGGAATGAGCTTTAGTGTGTCCTCGGAAAAAGCGACGACTTCTGCTGCGATATTGGGTGCACTCGGGTCCTCGGTTTCAATCTCGCACATGGCGCCGAGTGGTGCTTGCAGCCCGTCGCATTCGACTACATGGCCGGATACATGCCGAACTCTCGCCCAAGTCCACGCCTCGGGTGGCAACAGCTGAGGCCAGCTGCATCGACTATCGGCCAAATCCTGATCGAGTACTACTTCCATCAGATTGGTCTGTTTTTATCGGGAAATTGCGCGATTAGTTGCTCTCGTAGCTGCTCAAACTCCCGCTCGAGCAAGCGATCAACGGTGACTTGGTCATAAGCTATGGAGATATCTCCATCGTTGAGCTCCCCGCCAACAGAAATGGAAAAATTCTGTTCCGGGAACTGAGTGGAGAGCAGCTCCTGATCAATCAATGCAACTGTGTTCTGAGATACCCTGATCTCAATCGGTAGATCCTTAGGCAATTCCGCGCTCTCTAGCGCCCGCACAACGTAATCTTTAAAAAACGAGGGATCTAGCGTCAGCGAACGAAGGCACACCGCCCTCGCAATATCGAGTGACAGATCCGTAACGATAGGCCACAGAGCCGGTAATTCGGCAAATTGCTGCGCCAGCGCCGCAGTGAGACGCTCACCGGCCTCTCGCTCAGCCTGCTGAGCCTCTGTTGCAATTCGCTTCCCTTCCGCAATGCCTTCCTCGTAGCGAGTCTGGAGTTCAGACTCCACATCAAAGGCCGAAGGTACTTCTTCCGCCGGTTCATCAGCGCCGTCAACTGAATCAGCATTTTCGGCGATCATCGCCTGAGCTTCCTGCTCCTCACGCAGGGCCTTCTCCAACGTTTCCTGCCCAATCTGTTCCCAGTGCATGGTCTCGAACCCGGGGGGCACACGAGTGTCTAGGCCTTCAATGGTCGCATTATTAAATGCCCGCGCACGACGACCCGCCGCCAACAGCTCGCTTAGCTCCCAGGCAACATTCCCATCTTGTTTAGACAAAATCATCTCCACGACCGGCGAGCACCAGCTCACCAGCGTCAGACAGCTTTCTGGCGATGCGCATGATATTTTTCTGCGCGTCTTCCACGTCAGAAATGCGCATCGGGCCCTTCGACTCCATATCGTCAATGAACATTGCTTTGGCCCGTTGCGACATGTTGTCGAAGAACTTGTCGCGGGTCTCTTCGCTCGCACCTTTCAGCGCCACCATGAGCAGGTCGGACTCGATATTTCTCATCATGACCTGAATGGCGCGATTATCGACCATTGAGAGATTCTCGAAGGTGAACATGTTGTCCTGAATCTGCAGGGTGAGATCCTCATCCAACTGGGTCAGTGATTGCATCACAGAGGTCTCGAGATCCACCTTGACGAAATTCATGATTTTTGCAGCCGTCTTCACACCACCAAAACTCGATGACTGGGCGGAAGAGTTACTGGAGAACTGCTTTGCCATAATCCGCTCCAGCTCCTCCATGGCAGAAGGCTGAACGGTCTCCAACCTGGCCACTCGTTGCATCACCTCACCACGGTTTTCAGGTGGCAAAAAGCTGAGCACGTCGGCCGCAACGTCGTATTCCAAAACCGACAGAATAATCGCGATGACCTGCGGATGTTCGTTGATGATCATGTCGGAGATGGCGCGCGCATCCATCCAGCGCAAAATCTCCAAACCCTTGCTCGACCCACCGGGGAGTATCCGGCTCAGCACAGAACTGGCTTTGTCATCACCCAGTGCTCGCTTGAGTACCGATTCAACATAATCGGTGGTTCCGAGTCCGAGGTTTGTCTGCTGTTTGATCGTGCCGACAAAATCATCCAACACAGCGCTCACCGCTTCCTGAGAGAGATCGACCACTCCGACCATCGCGGAGCCCAGAGCCTGTACCTCTCGCGGATTCATGTAGCGAATAACGTTGGATGCCTGAGTCTCCCCCATGAGCAACATAATTACCGCAGCCCGCTCGGTCGTCGTCATAGTTTCCAGTTCCGCTCGCACGGACTCTGGCATTTCCTTTTCTTCGACCAGATTGTCTTTTTTTGCCGCTTCAGCCATTTTCTTTCACCCCTTTTATACGGGCTTAATCATCTTTTTCAGCACGTTCGCCACCCGGCCAGCATCTTCAGCCACCAGCAGTCGAACAATGGCGACCTTGTCATCATAGCTGTTCGCGGTATCCAGCATATCTGCGGAAATCGCTGACTTCTTGGGTTTGAGCTTCGCTTTGATTTCATCTAGCGATTCGCCCTCCTCGAGTGCCTGTCTATCCGCGGCACTCAATTCACCATCAAGTAATTGCTCTGCCAAAAGCATTTCATTTTCTTCAATTTTGGGCATGTATACGCGGAGTACCGGTGCAATCACCAGTAAGAAGAATGCAATCAGACCTATTGAGGTCATACCGTGACGACCCCACTCAATCACCGCCGGATCTTTAAACCAGGGAAGTAAATATTCTTGAGGCGGATCGACAAAGAAAGGCGCGGACGAAATCGCTACGCTGTCGCCCCGGGCTGCGTTATAGGGTAACGCTGTGAGAATCAGGGCCCGGAAGCGCTCTATCTCCTCGCCCATTAGTCGCTGCAACTCTGCGTTGGGAATTGGCGCCAATGAGGCCGCACTCACTTCGAGCTCAGCTTCGCTAGCTGCGCTTTCCTCCGAAGACTCGTCGAGACTGTTCGATACGGGCTCGTCCAAGGACGCGTAATATCGTTTTTTGGCGAGATTCTTTAGGGCGTCTTCATTAATGATCACGCCGGCTGTCATTGAGGTCACGCGCCCGGCCTGCTCCTTTACAAATTGAATTTCCTTATCTAGCTCGTAATTGCGTGTCGTTTGCTCACGTTCAGTAGTCGCTGTCTCTGTATTGACGGGGTTTTGTGCGACCTCGCCTTCGGGCACGATCTCCGGCTGATCCGGCGGAATATTGGTCGTACCCCCCGGGACGCCTGACGCGGCTATACCGGTTTGGGTATCTGATGTGACCACCTCAGAACGAATCTCGGGTCTATCCGGCTCAAAGTCCAAATATTGCTCACGCGTTGTTTCACGCTGGGTAAAATCCATTTCCAGATTAACCACTGTCCTCACATTGCCGCCGCCGAGCGCGGGAATCAGCAGCTCGCGAATACGCTCTGAGAGGGCCATCTCTCGCTCCGCCTCGAACCGTGCATTGTTCAGGGCCGGCGTTCCATCTTTGTCCGCATTGCTCCCGGTAAGCAGATTGCCGTAGTTATCCACCACCGTGACATCCTGAGTGGCGAGGTACGGTACGCTGGCGCTGACCAAGTGCACGATGGACAGCACTTGAGCAGGATCTACTACCCGTCCTCTAAAGGGCTTGACCACTACTGAAGCTTTAGCGGGTTGGCGGTCGCGAACAAAAACACTCTGTTTTGGTGCCGCTATATGAACCCGAGCACTCTCAATCGTACTGATCTCCGAAATGGTGCGCGCCAGTTCGACTTCTACTGCGTTGTTATATTGCACTTGCTCCATGAACTGACTGGTAGTCATCGAGCTACCGTCGGCCAGTGATCCCATACCACCGTCAACGGCCGCACGGGGAATACCCTGGGAAGCCAGAAAAATTCTGGCGGATTGAAAATCGTTGGTAGGCACCTCCAACTGGCCCGTGGCTTCATTGATCCGGACCTTATAATTTGAAGTTTTCAATGCCTCGAAGGCAAGCTGCACGTCCGCAGATTCCATACCGTCTGAGACACTGCGGTAGGGCGTGCTGGTCATCGCCGACCAGAAGACAAGTACAAGAAGTAATGAGACGATGGCTATCACCGCAGGCATTGCCTTTCTTACAGCGGGCTGCGACATCACATCTTTCACAACAGGTAGTGCGCCCTGCGGGGCGCCGGTAGCGTTGCCGGCATCACCAGCGGAGACAGTAACATCCCTAGCCTCTTTTGAAGCAGGGGCCTGACTCGATACCTGAGTGGCAGACCCCTCGATCAGTGGCCGTTGTTCGAGCGCAGCTTCCATATTCAGTTTCTCCTACTTGAGCGAGTCGGCGTCTTCACACCGGCATGCTCATCACATCCTGATAAGCTTTAAGAATCTTGTTTCGGACCTGAAGTGTTGCCTCAAAAGCCACTGACGCGCGCTGCGAGTCAATCAGCACGTCCGTCACGCTAATGGAACCGTCCACCTCATATTTGGCCTTGGTATCGGCTGCCTGCATTTGGGTATCGTTTACCGAGCGAATGGCAGCCAACAGATCTGACGCGAATCGGCTCTGGGGCTGCTCATTACTGATAGCAAGGTTCGACGCGTCTAATTTACTGTTCGCCAGCTCGGCCTGACGAATCACACTCATTACACCCTGCATATTGGTTTTATCAATCATGGTTTACCCACCGTTTGATACGCCTCTTCAGAGGATTTCCATTTTTGTAACTTGTGTCGTAGCGTTCTGGGACTGATGCCCAGGCGCTCTGCTGCCTCTTTCTTTGAAGAAGTGTCTTCTAGCGCTGCTCGGATAAGTTGCCACTCAGCCCTTTCCTTGACAGACATGAGGTCCTGCTCTGCCTCGACACCGTCGGGAGACAATGCATGACCCGCCGAGGACGACTCTGACAAAAGCTCACTCTTAATTTGAGGTCGCGACTCGATCTGCAACGCATCGAGAAAGATGTGTTCAGCTCCGATAACTCCCTCTGTGGCGAGCACTTTTGCTCGGCAGATAACGTTATCGAGCTCCCTGACATTGCCGGGCCAGTCATGAAGGCGGAGTTGCTGTATTGCATCCTCTCTGATCTTCATGGCGACGCCAGCAACCTGATCAGACTCCGCGAAAGCAATCGCAAGCTGTTCGATGTCCCCCGGGCGGTCGCGCAGTCGAGGGATCCCGATATGGAACGCGTTGAGGCGGTAAAGTAGATCCTCACGAAACTGGCCACGCGCAACCAAATCCACTAAGTCCCGGTTGGTCGCGGCCACCAACCGTACATCGAAACTGACCTCACGCGTGCTACCGATGCGAGCAGCTTTGCGCTCTTGAATGACCCGCAACAGCTTGGGCTGAACGTGCAGTGGCAATTCACCGACCTCGTCGAGGAACAGCGTGCCTTGATTAGCATCTTCAAAAATGCCGGGTTGATCCTTGATAGCGCCTGTAAAAGAGCCCTTCACGTGCCCGAACAAAATGCTTTCCACCAGATGCTCTGGCATGGCTGAGCAGTTCAGCGCAATGAATGGTCCCGTGGAGCGTGGCGAGGCATTGTGCAAAATCTGAGCGACCACCTCTTTACCAACTCCGGAGGGTCCAGAGAGGAGTGCGGTGACATCGACTTGTGCAACTCGCTCCACCAGCGACAACATCGCCTTGCTAGCCGGGTCCCCAAACACGACGGTTTTGCGTCCAGCCCGCTTCTTGTTTGAGCGCGCCGAATACGGTTCTGCCTTAGATGTGGTCGTCGCTACCAGCTCTGCCCATTGACCTACAACGGCCTCAAACACAGAGGGCCAGTCGTGATTTGGGGCTAAGGGGTAGGGCTGAACAGCTGGCACTCCCAAACGACCGAGAAAGTGCCCCAGTGTGACATCACCCTCCGGGATGAGCGCCAAGAACGGTCCAGCAGTTGACTCGACACTCTGCCGCAAATGCTGTGCAACATCTCTCCAGCCAGAGCCTACGATCAGACAAGATACAACGTCGGGTGACATTCGCTCTGCAAATGAATCGGCGGCCTGGGTAATAGATGCCCGGTTGCCCTGCTCGATTTGCAGCAAGGTGTTATCAGGAACATCGCTGCCGCGAAGAACCATAATATTGAGGTCTGTTCCCGCCTCTGAACTTGCCACACACACCGCCTGAATTGCTCCGAGTATGAGAAATTTAGCAAGTAGGGGGCCAGCATGAAAATATTGATTTAATTCAATGTTTTGCCGATATCGCCGCTAGGGGATCGTCAATTTTACGACATTTTCCGTCAAATTTATGACAGCGGCAAGATTAGGTCTTTGAGATTTGCAATCGGCTCATTTTCTCAATCAAAGTCGTTCGTTTCACTCCCAGCGTCCGGGCAGCTTCAGAGATATTGCCATTAGCATCAGATAGCGCCTTCTCTATCAGCTCTTTCTCGAAATGCGCAACACGCGCCTTGAGCGTTGCCTCTGCGAGCTCTATGTGCGTGGGCGCCTCCGCAGCCGTAATGCCTAACACCCGGCTCATGCCATCCTCGTCGTCGTCCGGAGCAAGGAGAGCCTCGGTTGCGCTCCTCTGTGGCACAGTTGAGGTATAGCCTGCTTGGTTGGGCGTACTACCTTCCAGCAAACCGGTCATTTGCGGCGGCAGAAAATCCCGTGGCAAAGCATACAAGTCGATTTTTTCTCCGGGGAATAATGCCGTGAGACGTCGGCAAAAATTCTCTAACTCCCGCACGTTACCTGGCCAGCGATAGGCTTGAAGCAGCCCGATGGATTTAGCGTTGAGCGTAATTGGATCGCCATGCAGGGCATACCCGTCAGAGAAATAATCAAACAGCTCGATGATCTCTTCTGGCCGCTCCCTCAGAGGAGGGATGGTAATAGGGATGACATTTAGCCGGAAAAACAGGTCCTCTCTGAACCGTCCCGAATCGATCAGCGCTTCTAACGGTTTATGTGTTGCTGAGATAACTCTTACATCGACGGAAATATCGTCCACCGCTCCGACGGGAGTAACGACACCCTCCTGAATCGCCCTCAGTAGCTTCGCCTGAAGCTCCGACGGCATGTCACCAATCTCATCGAGCAACAGCGAGCCACCGTCTGCGAGACGCATTCGACCCGGGTAGCTCGTCACCGCCCCAGAAAACGCCCCTTTTTCATGACCAAAAAGCTCACTTTCTAGAAGCTCTGTTGGAATAGCACTGCAGTTAACCGCAACGAATTTGCCTGCCTCGCCTCGACCAGAGAGGCGATGAATCTCTCTCGCGACCACTTCTTTACCAACCCCGGTAGCGCCACGGATGAGAATCGGCGCGTCAGAGGGGGCTACCCTTTCTATATAAGAGAATAATTCCTGGGTGACGACACTTGAGCCGACAAAGCGCTGGTGCCCTTTCATATCAGCGCCATCTATAGTTATTTGTCACAGGCTGAGGATCTTACGGTGGCAGTTGAGCCGGCGCTTTTGGACTGGGACGCTTGCGTGTTGGTGGTTACAGTAGCAATTTTATTCAAATCACCGCTCACAATGATTTCTGAGTTCGATACGTTGCCACTGCGTCTTCCCCCTCCGTTATTGCCAGCATCAACCAAAATTAAGGTTTTTTCCAGAAATTCATCATCCATGCCCGAGTTACTCTGCCCGCGCTGAGTGCGAGTAGTGACACCTTCCTCTTCAAATTTTTTGCAGACATCTTGGTAGGAAGCACCGCCCAGCTTTTCCGTTGACCCAGCTTGAGAGAACAGCATTGCGGACGAAGCAACGAGAACGAAGAAAGCGTGGTTTTTTACTCCCCGAAAAAGATTCACCAGAGCCTTCTCATCAGAGTTCATGGCTTTTGCAATGCGGCACAAATAATGAGTCATGAGCAAAATGCATCATCGACGCTGTTATAACCCCTTACGCTTGGGATGGCTTGGTGGCAACATACTGCATGCTTGAAAAAGCGGCAACCGCAGGTTGCCTATCTCCAGAAGCCATAGGAACGCCACATTGAATAGTCGTCAGTATATTGGGTCACTTTTTGAGCGATTCTCTGAACATAAAGTCGCCGCTCGCCGACTGAATACGTTTTTGTTTGTGCTCATTATGATGAGTCTTGTCGCGATTACATTGGAGTCAGTTGACTCCATTGAATCTGCGTGGTCCTCGGAACTGCTCATATTCGAATTTATCTCGGTCATTCTCTTCTCGATGGAATACGTGCTGAGAATTTGGTCGGCGCCTGATAATCGTGACCTGCAGGGCAAAACAGCCCTGCAAAAAAGACTTAACTACATTTTCAGTTTTACGGGGCTGATCGACCTGGTTGCCATACTACCGACCCTGCTGCAGTTCATCTGGGTCGGTGCCGACCTCAGATTACTTCGGGTCATGCGGCTGGCGCGGCTACTCAAACTGAGCCACTTCACTACGGCATTAGAAGACCTGGTATCGGCCATTCACTCCGAAAGACAGGCCTTTGGCGCCGCCCTCTATCTCATGGTGGTTGCGCTATTTTTGTCGAGCTCGTTGATTTATATAGTCGAGCGGGAGGCCCAGCCCGACGCTTTTCCCTCGATTCCCGAGACGATGTGGTGGGCGATCGTCACCCTGACCACGGTCGGCTATGGGGACGTATCCCCGGTTACCGCCGCTGGCAAACTCATCGGCGCCATGACCGCAATGATGGGGGTCTGCACCGTAGCGCTCCTGACAGGAATTGTTGGCGCGGGCTTTTCTAAGCAGATGTCCAAGCAATACGCCGAGTTCGAGCACAAGGTCCGTGAGGCGCTTGAAGATGGCATCATCTCCGCCGAAGAAGCCGAGGAAATTGAGGCACTTCGGGAGCGGATGGGGCTGTCAAAAACCCAGGCCGACGAGCTGGCCAATCACCTGATAGAGGCTAAACGCGGTAACCCAGAGTAGATACGAGGGCTGTACCCCACCATCATTGAGGGTAGCAGCAGGGTAGCGGCGCAGCGACGTTAACCGTGGTCGCGAAAACGGAACATGACCGGCATCAGTTTATATTCCGGCTCGCTCTCGAGATATTTCTGCTCCATCTCGGTCCATCGGCTGGTGCCGATTCGCCATCTGAGATGATCATCAAAACCTGCCTCTGATTGCCAGTAGGACATTGCCACCACCGCGTCCTCTTCGAGGTCCTCGGCAACATAGATCCAGTCACAGGCGGGCGCTGCCATGGTTGCCTGAGCGACCACAGAAAAATCCGCCAAAAACGAGGCTTTTTGCGCATCTCTTACCCGATAAGTGGTTTTTACAATCAGAGACATAATGGCGGTTCCTTATTCCAACTTTGCAAAAGTGTAGCTTCGCTCGCGGCTTGCCTCAAGCGCTACGGGCGCAATCAGTCGCCTCAACACGCCGCCTGGCATATTAGACGGTGTTCGCCTTTGCTCATCGAAAGAGGTTAAGCGGGCCTACCTTCAGTCGAAGGTATCATCGGCGCGCTTAGGGTCATCCGGACGAGGACGCCTTCATCGTCTCCAGCATACTCATCATCTGTTCGTGAACCTTATACACGGCCTTCAACGGGCGCACCATCACTTTGAAATCGACAATCTGACCCGATTCCACCCGAATAATATCTACGCCATTAATGTGTATACCATCAATGACACACTCGAACTCCAGCATCGCCGAATCCACCTGAACAACCTCTCTGACATAGTGAAAATCGGTGGCGAAAACCTGACTTGCTGCCGCCAAGTAAAGAAACGTAATGTCGCGGCCGTGCTGGGGGGTGTGCACCACTGGCGACCAAAAGGTGCAGGCAGGGGAGAGCAGTTCAAACAGACCCTCACTGGTGCCCGACGCCATGACGCAATGCCACTTTTCCAGTACATGATCAATACTGTCTGTCATAAAACCGCGTCCCCATAACAATGCTCAACACATTGCGCTATCAATGCTCGATTACCGAACTAC
>Ga0255772_10001320_pt1 | contig 24783 bp, 24 predicted proteins | sample 071ome_34_FD_179970 | JGI IMG/M metagenome (GOLD analysis project Ga0255772, IMG submission 179970) | Coastal salt marsh microbial communities from the Groves Creek Marsh, Skidaway Island, Georgia - 071411BT metaG (version 2) | ecosystem: Environmental > Aquatic > Marine > Intertidal zone >...
AATGTTGGTAGCAATGCGTTGGTTGTAGATAGTAGTGGGAATGTGGGGATTAAGACAAGTAGTCCTAGTGCAACACTTCATGTTGATAGTCAAAATACTACTGCTCCATCTTTAACATTTGGTGCAACATCTGGTCAAATATTTCAAAATGAAAATAGTGAACTTGCGATTGGTCTTTCTAATTCTTCTCCATTTCCACTTTATATACAAGGAAGAACAAATCTTAATGCTGCTAGAGATATTGTTATAAATCCTTTAGGTGGGAATTGTGGGATTGGGACGAGTTCTCCTATCCGTAAGCTTACTGTATCTCAAGCTGGTACTGCTGAATTTGTCCTGCAAGACACTACTCGTACAGTCGATGGTAGAAACTTTCGTATATATTACGGCGGCGGTGGTCTTGCTTTTGGGACTCTGAATGATGCTGGAACCGCTGGCACAGATCGAATGCTTATCGACTCCAGTGGGAATGTTATAATCAACAATTTAGGAACGGGAACCGTATATTCAAACAGTGGAGTATTAACAAACACAAACCCTTCAGACTTAAATTTAAAAGAAAATGTTGTTGAAGTCAGTTATGGGCTTTCAGAGGTAAGGCAACTCCGACCAGTTGAATTTGATTGGATTGCTGATGAAGCAGATAAGCACGAACTTGGGTTTATTGCACAGGAGGTTCAGTTAATCATCCCTGATTTGGTCAATACTTATGAGCGCATTACTAATGAAGAAACAGGCGAAACAGAAATTGGATATGGGTTAGAAAGCACTCAATTTATTCCGGTTTTAGTCAAATCCATCCAAGAACAACAAGCACTAATCGAATCTCAACAGTCCCAAATTGACACCTTGACAACCAAAACTCAAGAACAAGATTTCACAATAGCAAGTTTGATCTCACGAATCGAAGCACTAGAGAACCCATAAAAAAATACTTGACAATTTATTTTTTCTATAGTAGAATATATTTTCATTCTTGATAATTCCTTTCTCCAGGAGATGTTATGATTCTGAAAGATGTTCCTAGAACTGCATTGTTTCTCACCGAATATGAAGCCAATCAAATCAAACCCAAGATTGGGTTTCCTGCCAAGATTATTGAAATAGAAGACCTTTCTTCTGAGCGTGATAGATTTGTTGTTCAGTATGGAAGAATAGAAAAGAAAGAATTTATTCCTCTTGGGTATGTGATATGAAACCATGGCAGAAAGGTCTGGACTTAGATTATCTGATTGCTCAGACAAAAAGATTTTCACATTATAATTCATTCAGCCTTTCGCCTTTTTCTGAAGTCAAAAAGAATAACATTCCTGATATGTTATTAAATGATACATTCCGATGTATTGATGATGTTTGTGTGTTCACACAAAGAACTGTAAAGATGCCATCAAACATCAACATGTATCAGAATGTTTGCTTTGGACAAAAGATGAAAGATGATGTTGTCATTGAGAATCTTTCTTTTGAAAACTTTGACCGTGGTCAGTTGTTTGTTGAATATCTGAATGACATTAAGCAACCAACATGGATTGAAACTTGGACAGAAGATGAACCAACAAATGCAATACTGAAATCATCCAATGCAAAAAAGATTGGTACAAAAATTTCAACCTTTGCAGAACTAAAAGATTATTGGTTTCTTGATGTTGCAAGTTTTTTTGGTGGTCGTGACCATCCAGTTGTGCCGGACTATGAATTCTATAATTTAGCAAAGTTGAAATTGAATTCTTCTTTGATTGAACCATTGGTGAATTCTATTCAGACCAAACTGAATATTCTTCCTGAATTCATTAATCATTATTCTAATTACAACAAAGGTAAATCTTGGTCTGCAATTTCTTTGCGGGGTTATCGTCCTGAACCAGAGTTCATGACAAAGCCTTCAGAGATGAATAATAAATGGAAAGAAGAAAATAAAGACTTGCAATTTGAGATGCAAGATACTACACTATACAAAGAGTTTCCAGAAGTCCGTGAACTTGTTAGCATGTTGAATGCTGAAGAGATTCACAGAATACGCTTCATGAAACTTTCAAAAGGTCAGGGTGAACTGCAAAGACACACCGACCTTGTTGATGAAGACAGCGGAATTGCAAATGGCAAACTGATGCGAATTCATTTTCCTATTGTCACCAATGAGAATGTTCTGTTTAATTCTTGGAGAGTTACAGGTGAGAAACAAACCGAACATATGAAAACAGGTGAAGCATGGTTTCTTGATACAAGAAAACCACATCGTGCAATCAATGGTGGAGAAGAAGACCGTATACATCTTGTGATTGATGTTGTTGCAAATGAATCTGTACGGAGTTTATTGTGAATGCATTGTTTGAAGATACTGCTGATGATTATCTGAAACTGATAGGAGATTGGAAAGATCCTTGGCCAGAACCTGTGATACAAGAACATGATGGTTATCTTGTTGTGCGTGATGACTTATTGAATGCAGGGTCTAAAGTTAGATTTCTGGATTATCTGATAGGTTCTAAACCAGAGATTAACGAATGGGTCTTTGGTTCGTGTCCTGCAACAGGATATGCCCAGATTAGTTTGCCTATTGCATGTCGGAGACATTCAAAGAAAGCAGTGTTGTTCATGGCCAAACGAGACATGAACAACTTACATCCATATCAACAAAGAGGTCTAGAAGAAGGTACCATTTATCATTGGATAGAGAATGGTATGTTACCTGTCACACAAAAAAGAGCAAAAGATTATGCGGCAGCAAATTCAGACAGAATGGTTCTTCCCTTAGGTTTGGAACATCCTACAGTCCTTGCAAGTATTATTAAAGTTGCACAGAATCTTTCGATTACACCAAAAGAAGTTTGGACGGTTGGTTCAAGTGGAACATTGAATCGTGGATTACAGTTAGCCTGGCCTGATGCAAAGATGAATGTTGTCAGTGTTGGACATTCTATGAAACCTCATGAAATAGGAAGAGCGACACATTATAAATCACCATACAAATTTGATAAACCAATCAAGGAAAAAGAAATGCCACCATATCCTAGTGCACCAACTTATGATGCAAAAGTTTGGCCTTTTGTGAAAGAATTTGCTTCACCAGGTTCTTTAATTTGGAATGTTGGATCATGACAGAAGAACTGATTAAACAACATCAAGAAAAAATTCAGTCATTGAATCATTTACTTGAAGAAGCAAGAAAGAGATATGATTGGGTAGCATACGAAAAAATTTTTCAAGAGAAGACTACTCTTGCAGTTGAATTGAGAGAATTACAGGTCAGTCTAAATAAAACTTTAACCAATTCCTAACATGGGGTTGCATATGTTTGCAGAATCAGTTGGTACTATTGATGATATTCAAGGTAGACTTAGAAAACAATATTGGTTAATTGATCATAGTCATGGAAATTATTATGTTGGTAAAATATTTCGTTATGATGATGAGGTAAAACCAGAAGTTCGGCAATTGAAAGTAGGTGACATTATTGATATAGATGATCGTTATTCTCTTCAAAGAGCCTAAGGAGTTTATTTGTTATGAAAAAGTTTTCAAAAAAAGAAATTGAAAAACTTCAACGTGAACATAAGCAGTATAATAAAGAGATGCGGCAAATTCATTGTCACAGTCTGCAAAAGACTTTTGATGAATTTGTCGCTTATCGGTTTGGTAAATCTCTTCCCATCAGAAAAAAAGTATCCACACTTTCTCAAGAAGTTCCTATCTATCAGCGTGAGACTGAAAAAGTTTCCAGTATGAATTCTTTTGGTAAGATTGGTCTTGTAACAAAAGTGAAACAATCTAATAAATATACAGGAGACTTAATTCAAGGTATTGGTGTAATGCACAAGTCAAATGCAGTGCCTGTTATAAATAGTAATGTAGCAAAGGACTTGGCATCAATGCGTAGATAGAAAGGAGCGTCATGGATACCGAAATGATCAAACAGTTAGTTGATGTCGGTGGGACATTAGCTGCACTAGTGGCATGTTTTTGGTATATTAAATTCTTGACGGAAAGACATGAAGTTGAAAGAAAACTATGGATGGACAAGGATACCGAATCAGATAAGGCTCTTAGGGAATTGCTTACTGATTCAAATAGAATTCTTGGAGACATGAAAAATGTTTTCAATGAACATACTCTGCTGTTGCAACAATTGTTGGACAGAAAAATTGAAAGAAGTAGTAATAGACAAGGTTAATAATGAATACATCAAAGATTATTGTTGCACTTGATAATTATTCACCATATATGGCAAGAGAAATCATTGCCAAATATAGTCAACAAGTGTATGGTTTTAAAATGAATCATACACTTTATCCTTACATTGGGAAAGAATATAATAATGTTTTTTGTGATTATAAGTTATACGATATTCCAAGTACTGTTTGTAATGTTATTGAACACTTGATTGATAGTGGTGCTGAAATGGTGACTGTTAATATGAATAATAATCTTGCAGTGTTTGAAGCCATTGAACAGTACTCTGATAAGATAAAACTTCTTGGTGTTACTGCATTGACAAGTTGGGATCATAATGATCCTAATTCTATTCATCGTCAAGAGATTGGTAATATGTATGATCGCACAACATGGATTATGGAGAAGTACAATTTTTGGGGTATGATTTGTTCTCCACGAGATTTAAAATTATTAAAAAATGTTACAAGACTAAAAAAGATTTGTCCTGGAATTCGTAATGCGGATGACGGTAAACAAGATCAGGTAAGAACTGCAACACCAGAAGAAGCATTTGAAAATGGTGCAGACTATCTGGTGATGGGTAGAAGTTTCTTTAAATCTATATAAGACTCTTGCGGGATGTTCCCTCAAGCTGTCTTATAAGCAGTCGGCAAATTTGGGGGTGGTGCCACTGAGGTTCAATTCCTCCATCCCGTACCAAAATTTAAATTAATCATGCATCAACCAACATCCCAAGGTGACCAAAACACTTTTACACAAAATCAATCTAAAGAATTTTATATTAGTAATACTTCTACAAAATTTTATCAAAGGTCACCAAAAATAACTTTTAATTTTAATAAATGGACAATTAGCTGGTGGACTAATGTTAATTCTGAAAAGATTATTCCTAAATTTGGAATTTATGGAGTTGAATCTAATTCTATAAGAATAATGCATAACATTCAATTATTCAAAGGTAATCTTTGTTATAACGGTATTATAAATGATTATAATTATGAAGGAAGTTATGAATATCATATTAAAAATGATTTAAGTTATTTAAATAGATGGAATCATCATGTAATAATTTTTGATACTTCTAAAAATTCTTTTGAACAGATAAGATGGATTTATAATGATGTTGAGATTAAATTAATAGAAACTGCTGATTTAACAGAAGAAGAATTGAAACAACCAAGACTTTTGCAGAAAAAGGAATTTATAGAATCATTTAAATCTCCTTTTCCCATTTCAGGATCTGTTGTAGCAGAAATGGAAAGCGGACCATCAAATATTGTATATGATAAATACGGAATTCGGCCTTTTGCAAAAAATATGAAGGTTTGGTTTGGTGTTTCAGTTGAAGAAAAAATATTATTGTCAGAAGTAAGTGATGGTATACAAAATACTTATACTATGTTAAAACCAGAAAATGATATATCAATTTATTATGATAAATCTGAATCTGATTCTTTTAATATTATTCCTCATCCTGAACGTGATACAAAAATAGTAAATCCAGAAACAAATTTTGAATTTTTTCCTTTCAAAAATAAAATTCAAATAATATTAATTCCTAGTAAAATATTATCTGAAAATGATACAGATAATATTATTACGGAAGACAATAATCATATAATTTTAGATAATTCATTTCCTAATGAAAATTCTATTATATCGGTCAAAGAGAAAACCGATAATAATCCTATAGGCTCTATTGCAGATATAAAATTTTATGATGGTTACGATAATACTACATATGGTAGCAATGGATTTTATTTAACATTTAATCCATCCGACATCAATACGACAACAGATGTATTTGGCATTCCTATTTCTATTCCAGATCCATATGGAAGTTCAGTAGAAGTTCCACCTGATTATTATGCTGATGCTTCTGGTTCAGGTAATCATTGGTTAATAAGTTGAATCTTTGAAGAAAAAACTTGACATGTAAAATTATTTGATGTATTCTATTCTTGTGTTGATTAGTTATGAAAACTATTTGGAGTAGATATGTCAAGGACAACAAGAAGCCACGATATTCTTTTCAAACGTAGTTGCTTTCGCAAACCTCGCTGCGCTCGTGCTCTTCGGTATTCCAAAGATGAATTTGGAATTCGCAAAGGAGCAATCCCTCCAACAGATTATGCTGACATTGATTATTCTTCTTTCAGAGAAGATTGGTTTTTGAAAACATATTTTGTTCCTGTTACTCGCCCATCTGTTACTGATTTAGGAGAAGAAAATGACAACTCATGAATTTGGTGAACTTCAAAATCTTTCTTCTATGTATGACTTTGCTGATGGCACAAAGGCAGAGCAATACATCAAAACTTTTGAAAACGGTTATACAACTTCTACTATCCGTCACACTCATTCATATGGTGGCAATCAAGGACTATATGAAGTTGGACTGTTAGATTCTAATGATAATTTTGTTTCAGTAGAACACATTACTGGAGATGATTCGGTTGTTGGTTTCTTGACGGCCGAAGAAGTTAAGGAAATTCTGAATAAGGTTTCTATGTTGTGAATATAAATAGTTGTTCATAGACTTGGAGTTTTTTATGGACAACTATTCTTATTTTATGGGTCGGGATGGATTCGTCTGGTGGATTGGTGTTGTTGAAGACCGTGATGATCCTGATTTGATTGGACGTGTTAGGGTACGATGTCTTGGTTATCACACTGATGATTTTCAAGACATTGCCACCGATGATCTCCCATGGGCTCATGTAATCCTTCCTCCTACGGCTCCTTACGGAGCAATGCACAATTTGACACCTGGAATGTGGGTTATGGGTTTCTGGAGAGATCCACAATCTATGCAAGAACCTGTTGTCATTGGTGCACTTCCAGGTTATCCTTCATCTGGTCCAAATCCCGCAAAAGGATTTTCTGATCCAAACGATCCAGGAGCACCTGATCCGCAGATCGGAAAATACAAAATCACTCCTGACTATGGTCCGTATCCAACAAGAGTTGGAGAACAAGACACATCTCGCCTTGCAAGAGGAAGAACAGAACCTCATCCAGAAATAGCAGAAAGAGATGGTCTAGCAACATCTTCTGTTCCTACAGCAAATGGAACACCAATCATAAAAGTTGGTGTCGCTCCTGCGGAAAAAGATTTTACAGAAAAATATTTTGATGCTGTAAATGAATCAACAAGCACAACTTGGAACGAACCCAAAGCATCTGATTTGTCTCTTAAAGGACAAGATTTAGATAACAAATATTATACAGAATCTGCAGAAAATAAAGGTGCTGTTGGCGGCAAGAATGCTGAAACTCTAGAAGACAGAACACCTACAATCAAAAGAAGACAAACTGAATATCCATATAACAGAGTTTATGAATCAGAATCAGGACATATTATTGAAATAGATGATACGCCTTTTGCGGAAAGAATGTATCGTAAACATCGGACAGGAACATTCCAAGAATGGGATGCTGATGGAAATTCAGTAACAAGAATAGTTTCAAACAATTATACGATTGTGGCTGGAACAGATTTCGTGAATGTTAAAGGAGATGTTAATCTGACCATTGATTCAAATTGTAAGACATATATTAAAGGTGATTGGGATATTCAGGTTGACGGAAATAAAACTGAAACTGTTAAAGGAAATGTTATTGAAACATATTCTACTGAAGACAAATATACACACACAACAACCGTCAATGGAACAAGAAACGAAACGGTGACCAAAGCAGTTACCGAAACTTATGTATCAACACAAACAACAGCGGCTGGCGGAAAAATTAAAATAACATCCGGTCCAGAAATTGATATGGATGCAGGAGTTATTAATCTAAACTAAGGAAAAAAATATGTGTAATAATCCAAAATGTAAATGTAAAAATTGTAAATGTGAAGATGAATGTACATGTGATGAAGTAAATCCTTGTGGATTGGAGTGCAAATAATGCCACCAGTAGCAAGAAAGGCGGTAACTGAACCAGTATTTACAGTACATCCGGCTGTATTGGATGCAGATCCAGAAGATGGTTGTGTATGTGATGTACTTCCTATTGTAGTAGGAACATTAGCAGGTTCCGGAGATGTATTCGCAAATAGTATTGGTGTTGTAAGAGCAGGAGACCCTGTATTGCCTCATACATTTCCTTGTGCTTGTGCATTACATCCACCTCCTCTCGCAACCTTTAGTGGAACAGTTTTTGCAAATGGGAGAAACATTGGAAGACAAGGTGACTTATATGCTTGTGGTGCAGTTATATTGGCTGGATCGGGTAACGTATTTGCCGGAGGTTAGATGGCAACAAAAAGAAGAATAAGAAAAAGAGATAACAGAACACAATATATAGTTGTATTTCAAGACCTTTATAATGTAAATCGTTATGGTGGATTGATTCGTGCAGTATCATATGAAAATGCAGAATTTATGGCTAGTTGTATTTGTGGAATTGTTATTGGAGAAATAGATCCGGAGACTGGTGAAGAATTTTATTATGAAGACAAGGTAGAAGAATTGAATGAACATACTTTGCGAGATACATGGATGTATTGATATAAATAAACGTAGGAGTATTTTATATGTCAACTAGCGCCTACATAGATGCACAATCAACTAATCTTTCAAAAAGAAGTGCAAGAGTTTATAAAGACCTTAATCTTAATTTTTTAGCACATCCTGTCAAGAAAGATATACAAAGATTGTATGATGTAGAATCCGTCAAAAGAAGTGTACGCAATCTTGTAAATTTAAATAGATTTGACAAACCTTTTCATCCAGAAATATTTGCTGGTGTTCGTGAATTATTATTTGAACCAGTTTCTCCTTTTGTTATTGATATTTTACAATCACAAATAGAAAGTGTATTGAATGTTTATGAGCCAAGAATTGATTTAAGTTCTGTGATTGTCACAGATAATTCTGATAGAAATGAATATATTATTACCATTGAATTTTTTGTCATTAATACACCTGCTGAATTAGTAACATTAGAAACGATATTGCAGAGAGCAAGATAAAAAATGGCAACCAATCCAAGAAGATTTCAGGTAACAGAATTAGATTTTGATGATATAAAATCTAATCTTAAAACATTTCTGAAAGCACAAACTGAATTTACCGATTATGATTTTGAAGGTTCAGGAATGAATATTCTTCTGGACACTTTGGCCTATAATACGCATTATTTAGCATACAATGTGAACATGGCGATGAATGAGGCCTTTTTGGATAGTGCTCTTCTACGTTCTTCTGTTGTTTCTCATGCTAAGACTTTGGGATATACTCCAAGGTCTGCCAGAGCACCAGTTGCATATATTGATGTAACTTTAAACGATAACATTTTAATTAATGCTACATTAGAAAAGGGAACTGTTTTCACAACATCAGTAGATGAAGTGGATTACACTTTTGTTACCAATTCAGATTATACAATTGGAAGAGTGAACGGAATTCTTACGTTTACAAATGTGCCTATCTATGAAGGTACATTAATCACAACAACATATACTGTTAATAAATTGAATGCCGATCAAAGATTTATGTTGGCGTCAGACAGAGCAGACACAACTACTCTTAAAGTTTCTGTTCAAAATTCTTCTTCTGATACAACCACAACGGTATATAATTTAGCCGAAGATATTTCTACTGTTACTGGAGACCAATCATCATATTTTTTACAAGAAGTAGAGGATGGAAAGTTTCAAGTTTATTTTGGTGATGGTGTAGTCGGTCAAGAATTGTCAGATGGAAATTTAGTAATTCTTGAATATGTTGTTACAAACAAAGCTGCTGCAAACTCTGCAAGTGTATTTTCTGCTCCAGGAGATATTAATAGTGTAAACAACATAACACTATCTACAGTTGCTGCAGCGATTGGAGGAGCCGAACCAGAAACTATTAAATCGGTTAGATATAATGCTCCTCTTGATTATTCTTCACAGGGTAGAGCAGTAACCATTGATGATTATAAATTAATCATTCCCAGAATATATCCAAACACTACATCTGTTCAAGTATGGGGTGGTGAAGATAATGATCCGCCAAGATATGGAGAAGTTTTTGCTTCCTTAAAGACTCCAAACAATACTAATCTGACAGAATCACAAAAAGAAACAATCATTAGAGGATTGGACAAATATAATATTGCATCTATTAGAGTTTCTATTTTAAATCCAGAAATTACATATTTAATTGTGAATTGTACTTTCAAATATAATTCTAGCAAAACTACAAAAACAAAAGATGATTTGGAAACTATTGTAAGAAATACTATTAATGAATATAGTGATGTTGACTTGGAAAAATTTGATGGAGTTTTTAGATATTCAAAACTTTCTAGAACAATTGACAATTCCGATACATCTATTCTCTCAAATGTAATGAGAGTGAAGATGAGAAAATCTTTTACACCTTTGATTAATAGTTCCACACAACAATACATTTTAAAATTTTCAAATCGCCTTTATCATCCACATGATGGACACAATGCAATGTTTGGAGGTATTACAGAATCTTCTGGCTTTAGAATAGCAAGCAATGCAAACACAGTTTATGTTGATGATGACGGAATAGGAAATTTACGATTATATTATTTGGTTTCAGGCTCACAAAGAATTTACATTGATAATCAAGTTGGGTCTATTAATTATGTTACAGGAGAATTAATTTTATTTTCTTTGAATATAGAATCCACATCAAATACAGATGGTACTGTAAGTTTTACAATGATTCCAAATTCTTATGATGTTGCACCAGTGAGAAATCAACTAATAGAAATTGATGCTAATGAACTTTTGGTCACAGGTCAAGTAGATACAATTGACACAGGAAATTCTATAGCAGGTACAGATTATACAACCACTGGAGTATTGTATTGAGATGAGTTCTACTATTCAAAATAAAATTTCATCATTAATACAAACTCAATTTCCTGAGTTTATACAAAATGACCATGTACAATTTGTACAGTTTCTAAAATATTATTATCAATTTTTAGAATCTGGAAAATTGACTATTGAAGGTGTTAATAGTTTTATTAAAATTGAAACGAACACACTTAATTATGTTTTAGATCAAAACGATGAAAAGATTGTTCTTGAAGAATCCACAATAAAATTTAAGATTGGTGAAACAATTGTTGGGCAAACATCTGGTGCTCAAGCAAAAGTTCTTGTTGATGATTTTGACCGCAATTCTTGTATTTTTATTTCTGCACAGCAATTGTTTATTCCTGGAGAAACAGTTGTTGGACAAACCTCTGGTGCTAAATCAGCTGTCATTTCCTATCAAGCAAATCCCGTTCAGAACATTCAACAGTTTTTAGACTATGTTGATGCTGATTATACAGTAACAAATTTTTTAGATAAGTTTCGTGATGCTTTTATGACTTCTTTGCCAAGCACTTTGGCATCAGGAATATCAAGAAGAAATTTGATCAAAAATATTAAAGATTTGTATGCAGCAAAAGGAACAACTGACGGACACAAATTATTCTTTAGAATATTGTTTGATGAAGAAGCGACAATCTTATATCCAAGAGATAATATTCTTCGTGCTTCAGATGGTGTTTGGTCTACAGATAAAATTTTAAGAGTTATTGAACTTGGAAATTCTAATTTTACAAATTTAATTGGGCAAAGAATTTACACACTAGATTCAGCTGAAAGAATTGTTTCTAGTGCGGTTGTTGTTACAGTTGTAAAGTTTAGAGAAGGATCAAACTTAATTGCTGAATTGAGTTTAGATGTTGATAGTATTGATGGTACATTTAATGTTGGTGATTTTGTTTATGGTATTGATAGTGTTTTAGATATACAAATTAGAGCTGAAGTTCAAAGTATTGTTACTGGATCAAATATTACTGATGCTGGATTTAATTATAAAGTAGATGATAGAATAATATTTGGTTCTGGTGGAAATAATGCTGCTGTTGCAAAAATAGATTCTGTAGGATCTGGATCTATTGATGAAATTATGATTGAAAGTGGTGGTAGTGGATATGAAATAGGAGATAAATTAAGTTTTGATACTACTGACACAGAAGGTGTTGGTACTGTTGCAAAAGTATCTGTAGTCGGTGGTTCTTTTTTATTAGAAGATGCTACCGATCCTTTTCATATGGTTACAGAAGATGAAGATAATATTATTACAGAAGACAATCTTTATTTACAACTAGAAACTAATTTAGATTCTGATTCATATTTAATAAAAGAAAATTTAGACACCATTATTATTGAGCCAGGTACTTTTTCTGAAGCAGTGGATGATACTTCATGGCATGATGAAGTTGGAGAAATTACAAGAATTAAAATAATTAATGGTGGTTATGGATACACTTCTTTACCTACAGTATATTTTGACCTTGAAGTAAGTCAAACCAATCCTACTCCAACAAATGGAACAGGTGCAAATTTATTTGCACTTTCTACTAGAACACCTGGTATTGGTCATGCTCAAGGTATAGCGATTACTAATTTCGGTTTACAATATACATCTTCTCCACCTATTAGTTTCATAACTAATTTGATTGTTAAGAATGTAACAGGATCTTTTTCTGCCGGTGATGATTTAGTTAGCCATCCAGGAACAGTAACTAATTATGATGCTTCCAGAAGATTATTGAGATTAAATACTTCTGGTAACTTTAAAAAGGGTGATATAGTACAAGGTATTGCAGGTCAAGCTGAAGTACATTTTAATGGTACTGGTACTGCTGAATCTATTGTTGGAACAATAGGAACTACAGTTGGAAATTTTGTGAATGAAAGAGGAAAAATTTCCAATGATGCAATGAGATTACAAGATAGTTATTACTATCAAGATTTTTCCTATGTTGCAAGACTAGGACAGTCAATCAATGAATGGAGATACAGTCACAGAAAAGCAGTTCATCCTGCTGGATGGAATGTATTTGGAGAAGTATCATTTTCTACATTATTGTTAGCTAGACCTACTGTAATGCAATCAACTGCTGTTGATGGTATTCCATTGCTTGATTTTGAAATGTTCTTCTCTAGAGTGTTCGGTAGAAGACTTGGAACAAAAACTGATGGTACTGAAAAATCACAAAATTCAAATGCAGATAAACAAGATCCAGATAACTTATTACCAGATGAACGTGATGTAACCCTGACAAATGAAACATTTGTAAGATTAAATACTAACAGAGGTTCACATCGTAATGGTTCTACTTTGGGTGATTTGGTACGATATGCATTTGCTGTTCCACCTCTTTTGACAAATGAAATTGCATATGATTATTTTGATCCTGGTGGAAGAAGAATTACAACTTCTTATAATCAAAATACTCTTGCTGAAGCCGATGCTCTTTTTGCTAATATTACCAAAGATTTATTTCCAATAAATCAGTTTAAACAATACACAATCAAAGCTGTATCTGATTATTTCTTTTTAAAATTAGATGATGGTTTAGGTAATAAAGGCGGAAAGATTCTTCTAGAAGATTATACTGATGCATATCAGTTTATAACAGAAGACCGTCTTGAAAATATTATCACCGAAGATGGTTTTAATCTTATAGGAGAAGAAGCGTCGGATGGATTCTTACAGACAGAAGAATTAGGAACACCTGAAAATGCTTTTAAAGTAAAACTCAACATTCCACCTCCTTCTGAAATCAGAGTTTATAAACCATATGATTGGAATGTTTTTGGTAATGTTTCTTTTTCTACTGTATTAAGGCTACGTCCGACAATTATTCAAACCATCATTGATGAGACAGCAACTGTTGTTGATGTTCTAAATGTGGAAGTTGATTATTCAACTAGATTGAATGTTGGTGCTAATACCATTGTACAAGTAAGTACAACATTGAAATTGAGTGATAATGCGGGTGCATTGTGGAAAGGTTCTTCTCTTGCAAACTTACCAAAATATGCATTTGTTGAATCTCCGGCTTCTGCTGATGAAGTCACATTGTATTCAATCTACCAATTCAAAGACCGTACCATTAAATCAGTTTCGGATTATTTCTTCTTGAAACTTACAGATGATGATAAGATAGTTTTGGAAGATTCTGGAGGATATCTGCAATCAGAACAACTGGGTATTCCGGATGAAGCATTCAATGTAAAAGTGAATGTTCCTCCAAGAGCTGAAATAGTAACTACATAAATAGTCTAAAAAAGAATGGTTCTTTTACTATTTGAATTATCATCATTTGATATAAATATAAATTAAAAGGGAATAAAAATTATGGCCGCTATTATTACTGAAAAGTTTCGCCTTCACAATGCGGAACAATTCTTAGAATCATTTTCTGAAGCATCTTCCAACAATTATTATTTGTTTATTGGTAAAAGTTCTTCATATACATCAGGAACAACTGGTGGTGATGATAATTCTCCTCCTGTTCCAAATGATGATATTGTAAATGAATTTAGGGCATGGGATGCAATGCTTGCATCAAAATTAATTTCATCTACTGATGTTGCGTATGTTATACCAAGAAAAAATTGGTCAAACAACACAAGATATGATATGTATAAGCACAACATCAGTCCATCAAATCTTGCTTCTTCATCAGCTTCTTCTCTTTGGGAGTCAGATTTTTATTTCATGACTTCTCAATATAAAGTTTATAAAGTTCTTGATAATGCAGGTGGAGCAACATATTCAGGTGCAGAACCCACATCCACACAAACTACACCATTCTTTTTGGGTGGATATTATTTAAAATATATGTACACTGCATCAGCATCATATATCACCAAATTTTTGACAAATGATTTTATTCCTATTGAAGAAGATACTACTGTAACCAATGCTGCAATTTCCGGTGCAATTGAAGTTGTAAGTGTAGAAGGTGGTTCTGGATATGATGATGGCACTTATTATTCTCCTATTGATGGTGATGGTTCAGGAGGAATTGTCCAGATAGTAATTACGGGTGGTGTAGTTCAAAGATTTGGTAGTACAAATTTCACAGAAATTTATGCCAAGGGTACAGGTTATACATATGCTTCTGTTGATTTGAATGATGTGTATTCTGATACAGGACTGACAAGTGCTGCATCAGTTGGTGCTGGAACAGGCGCTTCAATCACACCAATCATTTCTCCTTATGGTGGTCATGGATCTAATGTTTATGCAGAGATGGGTGGGCATTATGTAATGATGAATGCAAAATTATTGCAAGCAGAAGGTGATGATTTTACTGTTGCAAATGATTTTAGAGAAGTTGGTATTGTTGTGGATCCTTATGAATACGGAACAACAACATTATACACTGCTGCTACTGCAAGACAATCTTTTGCTGTAAAACTTGCAGCCGCACCTTTGACTGATTTTTCTATTGATGAAAAAATTACACAAGCAAATACTGGTGCGGTTGGTAGAATTGTTGATTGGGATGCCACGAATAATATCATTTATTATTTGCAAGAATATTATGCTGATTATGGATTGAATACAAGTGGCAATTATGTAGCATTTACTGGAACTGATATTATTACAGGTTCGGCATCAGGCGCAAACGGAACACCATCAACTCTTACGGGTGCCATTGCATTGACTAATGGAAATAATATAAATTTTACGAATGGTTATTCAAATCCTGAATTAGAACCATATAGTGGAAAAATTGTTTACAATGAAAAACGCAGACCTATTTCAAGAGCTGCGGATCAGACAGAAGATATTAAAATTATTGTTGAATTCTGAGAACTGAAAGTATTAATAAATGGAAAATACCAATTTAAATGTTAATCCATATTATGATGATTTTTCTGAAGATAGTAATTTTCACCGGGTGTTGTTTAGACCAGGTTATGCTGTACAAGCGAGAGAATTAACACAACTACAAACTATTCTTCAAAATCAAATTGAAAGACATGGTAGATTTGTTTTTAAAGAAGGAACAGTTGTAATTCCAGGCGCTCTTGGTTTTACAACTGATTATTATGCTGTAAAAATTCAATCAACATTTTCTAATAATGATATATCAGATTATATAAGTGAATATGTTGGTACAAAAATTACAGGAACAACATCTGGAGTAGTGGCTGATGTTATATCAGTAGAACCTGCCACTACAACAGATGAAATTACTCTTTTTGTAAAATACAAAGAATCTGGAACTGATAATGTTACCTCTAGATTTGTTGATGGTGAAAATATTTCTTCCAATGCATCTGTTGGTGGATTTGGAATAGGAATTGATTCTGCTACACTTGTAACAACTAATGCTACTGCAACAGGATCATCAGCAAATATTGAAGAAGGTGTATATTTTATTAGAGGACATTTTGTAAAGGTTTTAAAACAAAGAATTATTCTTGACAAATATACAAACACACCATCATACCGTGTTGGTCTTCTTATTACTGAAACATTAGAAACTCCTGAAGAAGATACAACTTTATTAGATAATGCACAAGGATCTTCCAATTTAAATGCAAAAGGTGCACACCGTCTTAAAATCTCATTGACATTGGCAAAGTTAGGATTGTCAGATGAAAATGATGAAAACTTTGTAGAACTTTTGCGATTAAAAAATGGTGTTGTACAGGAGAAATCAAGAACAACAGAATTTTCTATTTTAGAAGAAACTCTTGCAAGAAGAACCTATGAACAAAATGGTGATTTTATTGTTAAACCATTTGATGTACAGATAAGAGAATGTTTGAATGATGGATTTAATAATGGTGTATATCAAGAGGGAGATATTACTGAAAGTGGAAATGTTGCTTCTGAAGACTTTTTGACATTTCAAGTATCACCAGGTAAGGCTTATGTTCGTGGATATGAAGTAGAATCCATTGCTCCTAAATTTATTGATGTAAGAAAACCAAGATCAACTGATAGTTATAATGGAGCAATCACTCCTGTTGAAGTTGGAAATTATGTTGTTGTAAATAATGTGTACAGTGCACCAGAAATATCTCCTTATATTAGTGGTAGTATTGATGAGCCATATAGAGTTATAGAATTGTATGATACACAAAATACAACTCCAGGTGCATCTAATGGAACAAAAATAGGTTATGCAAGATCAAGAGCATTTGAAAACATAATTCCGTCTGGCACAAATGTTTTTGATTCTGATGCCACATTTAAGTTATATCTTTTTGATATACGAATGTTTACTAGACTTACTTTGAATGGAACACCTGCCAATGGTATTGTTCAAGGTGCAAAAATAACTGGTATAACATCCAAAGCAACAGGATTTGTTACAAGTGATTCATCAGGAACAAATGTTGTTCTTACTACAGTAACTGGTAATTTTCTTGTTGGCGAATCTATCAAATCAACTTCAGCCACTACAGCTGATGAAATTTTAGATGATGGTGCTACTGATTTAACTATTCAATCTATTAATATTTCAGATTTTAGTTCTGTAAAACAAGTTTATATGCCAAATGGTAATACAATTGATTTTACAGCAGATGTTGTTCTTCAAAATTCTTTTAATCTTACTGGATTTGTAACCAATTCTGGAACAACTATTAATGGTTTTCAAACTATATTTTCTACTGAATTAAGAACAGGAGATGTAGTTTCTTTTCCATCTGGAGCTTCTGGTGCTCTTGAAGATAGAGTTGTCACTGTAGTTAGTGATACAGAATTGACTATTCCAACCGTTCTCTCCAATACTGTTACATCAGTAACTGCTACAAGAAAGAGGTCTCAATTAGTAGATCAAAATAAAAATCTTCTATTAAGAAAACTTCTTAAAAAATCTATCAAAACTCTTAAAACAGAAAACAATAGTGGAGTTTCTGATAGTACAGTTACCATCAGAAGATCCTTTGTAGGACAAACAAACAGTACAGCTGGTGAATTAGCATTTACTGTAGGATCAAATGAAACATTTGATGCAGTAGATAATATCAACTATAGTTTGGTAATATTGTCACCTGGAACCGGATCAGGTGTTGCTGGTCAGATTGTGAATTTGAATGATGTATCTGTTCAAAATAATTCTAATAGTTTGACAATTACTTCTGCTGCTATTTTTGGTAACGGTGCAAGTGTTAGATTAATAGCGACTGTTACAAGAACCATAGTAGAAGAAAAGACTAAAAACAGAAATCGTATGACTATGGTTTTGGTAGATAATGATGGAATTACACATGCGGCTGAATATGGAACTTCTGCACACCATAAAGAAATAAGTTTAGGTTATGCTGATGTTTTAAAAGTACATGCGATTTATGATTCAGAAGATGCTGGTACAGATCCAGTTTTGCCTCAATGGACGTTGGCAAGTAGTACAAGTGTTTTTATCAAAGGAGAAATAATTACAGGACAAACATCAGGTGCTAAAGGTAGAATTATTAATCCTTCTGGTAATATAACTTTTATTCCTCTTAATACTATTTCATTCTCTTCAGGCGAAACAATTAAAGGTGGAGAAAGTCAAGTAACAGCTGTTCTAGATACATTTACTGCTGGATCAAAAGATATTACAAACAGATATGTTCTTGATACAGGACAAAGAGATAATTATTACGATATTGGAAGAATTGTTAGAAAATCGGATTCTGTAGAACCAATAGGCAGATTGTTGGTTGTTTTTGATTATTTTTCACATATTGGTTCTGGAGATTTTTTCACAGTTGATTCTTATTCTACTATTGACTATAAAGACATTCCAACATACACTGCTACAAGAGTAGATCCAGAAGTGAGAGAACCCACAGGTGAATATGATTTAAGGGATACAGTTGATTTTAGACCTAGAGTAGCTGATGCTACATTCTCTTCTCCAACAGTACAAGTTCAAAATCAAGATGCTCACAAAGTAACGGGAATGTCATTTAATTTTCAAGATAGAAAATTTTTTGGAGATGGTGTTTCTGTAATAAACATTCCAAAAGACAATTCAAATTTTGGATATGATTTTGAATATTATCTAGGTAGAATTGATTCATTCACAATCACACCTACTGGTGAGTTTAAAGTTATTCAAGGAACTCCATCTGAAAATCCTGCTCCTCCAAAAATGGCAGAAGGTGGATTGAAACTTGCAGAAAACAATGTGGCTCCTTTCATGGTGAATGTGAAAGATGCAATCACAAATAAAGAAGTCAAAAAGAAATATACTGCTGCTGATTTAGGTAAACTTGAATCAAGAATATCAAATATTGAATATTATACTGCTTTAAATTTACTAGAAAAAGATGCTCAATCATTTGAAATAATAGATGAAAATGGTTTGAATAGATTCAAATCAGGATTTTTGGTTGATAACTTTACCGGACATTCTGTTGGTGATGTTTTACATCCAGATTATAATGTTTCAATTGATATGGAAAATAGAGAATTACGACCTAAATTTTATATGAAAGGTATTTCTCTTTTAGAAGAAAATACAACTGATGCAGAAAGGTCAAATGATTTTTATAGAAAAACAGGTGATCTAATTACACTTCCTTATGAAGATGTAGTCACTGTTCAACAGCCTTTTGCTACAAGAGTTGAAAATCTAAATCCAGTTTTGAATTTTTCTTGGAATGGAGTTTGTAAACTTTCACCTTCTGGTGATGAATGGTTTGAAGTGAATCTTCTACCAGATTTGATTGTCAATAGAGAAGGTAATTTTGATACGGTTTTCGCTCAAAACAGAAATGCTATTGGAACTGTCTGGAATTCATGGCAGACCCAATGGAGTGGTCAAATACAAAGAACGAACAATACACAATGGAGTGGAAGACAGCTTATACAAAGAACTGTCACAACAGAAACAGGTGTTAGTACCAGATCAGGAATTCAAACTTCTGTTGTTGCACAGATAGATGAGCAATCTTTGGGTGAAAGAGTTATTTCTCAGGCACTCATACCATTTATTCGTTCTAGAAATGTAACATTTAATGTTACAGGAATGAAACCAAGAACCAGAGTTTATCCTTTCTTTGATAGAACTAATATTGCTGCTCATGTTACACCAAGTGGCGGAAATGCTGGAGATGCATTGATCACTGGAGCATCTGGATCTTTGCAGGGTACATTCTTAATTCCGGATCCAAATGTAAGAGGTAATCCACAATTCAGAACAGGTGAAAGATTATTCAGACTTACATCTGATGCAAATAATGGAGAAACCAATGTAGAAACATTTGCTCAAGCCATATATTCTGCAACTGGTATTTTGAATACTGTTCAAGAAACAATCATTGCAACAAGAAATGCAAGAGTTGAAGTAAGAGATGTTTCTCAGACAACAAATAGCACCCGGCAGACTGTACAACAAAGAACAATTGCTTGGAGAGATCCAATTGCTCAATCTTTCACAGTAAATACCGATGGTGGTGAATACATCACAAAATTAGATGTATTCTTTTCACAAAAAGATGATGACATTCCGGTAACCTGTCAAATCAGAGAAATGGTAAATGGATATCCTGTTTTAAATGTTTTGCCATTTGGTTCAACAACATTAGAATCAAGTCAAGTATCTGTTTCTGAAGATGCATCTGCTGCTACTACATTTACTTTTGATTCTCCTGTATATCTAAAAGAAGGTATTGAATATTGTATTGTATTACTGACCAATTCTGACAAATATTTGGTTTGGATTTCTAGAATGGGTGAACAAGAGGTAAGTGGTACAAGATTAGTTTCTGAACAGCCTTATCTTGGTGTACTTTTCAAATCACAAAACAATTCAACTTGGTCAGCGTATGATTTTGAAGATTTGAAATTTACACTTTACAGAGCATCATTTAATACATCAGCAACTGCTAATGTTGTATTTCATAATGATGACCTTCCTGTGAAAACACTAGATGAAAATCCAATCAGAACTTTTGCGGGTAGCAATATTGTAAAGATTTATCATCAGAATCATCATATGTATCATACATCAAATAATGTACAAATTTCTGGTGTAACTTCTGATGATGGTGTTAATTTAAATGGTATTCCATTGACTGAAATTAATGCTACTCATTCTTCTATAAGTAATATTGAAATAGATTCTTATACAATTACTGTGACAACAAACGCAACCGCAAGTGGATTGAGTGGTGGATCTTCTGTTACTGCAACAGAAAATGCGTTAATGGATCAAGTACAAACTCTTTTTCCTGTAATTGAACATCCTGAAACATCTATCTCATTGAAAATGGCCTCAACTTCTGGGACATCACCAGACGGCAATCAAGTGCCATTCTTAAAAGATGCTACTATTAATGCAAAATCAATTACGATAAACGAAAATTATTATTTCACTAATCCAAGAATGATATGTTCAGAGTTGAATGAAACTAATGAATTGAGTGGTTCTAAATCATTGGATTTAATTTTTACAATGGAAACAACTGTTGATAATTTATCACCAATAATTGATACAGATAGAAAAACATTGGTTGCGGTCACAAATAGACTGAACAATGTTTTAACTGATGCTGACATTTATCCTTCAGAAGAATTCATAACAGCAAATGATCCTGAGGGTGATAGTCTTGAAACAGTATATGTCACTAAAAAAGTTCAACTAAAAACTCCTGCTTTGGCCATTAGAGTTATTCTATCGGCTGTGCAATTGGCATCTTCTAACATTGAGGTTATGTATAAAACACTCCGGTCTGATGATGCAAGTGACTTTGATGAAATTGGTTGGACATATTTTAATACAAATGGTGATCCTGATACTTTTGTCAATTCTTCTACTACAAATGATGATTTTCTAGAGAGGGAATATACTGTAAATAACCTTGAAGAATTTATTGCATTTGCTATTAAAATAAGAATGAGAGGTACAAACAGTTGTGAAGTTCCAAGAATTAAAGACCTCAGAGCAATTGCGCTGGCAACATAAGATAGGTATTTAAAATGGGCGCATTTGTAAAGGTGGAAGGACATTCTGATTTAGAAAGAGATAAAAATTCAAACGCTATTATCAATACAAATTTTTCAGCATATGAAGCAGCTAAGAAAAGAGCAACCGCTGAAAAAAGAAAAAATGATGATATTAGGGATGCAATAAGAGATATAAATATTCTAAAGAATGAGATGAAAGAAATTCGTTCACTTTTAATAAAAATGGTAGAAAGCAAAAACAATGGCAATTCATAATATCCCAGCAAGTTCTACATTTGAAGAATGGAGAGTAGACTATAATAGTCTATCAGTAGATTTAGGTGATTTTAATGCAGGTGTGACAGGTAGTATTGCATCTGGTTCTGCTACACACACTACAGCTGAGAATGCAGTAGAATCATTAGTTGTTGACATAAATTCTATTCTTGATGGAACCCACCAATTTACTGGTGAAGTCACCTTTCAATCAAATGTAAATATTAATGGAGACCTTACACTTGATGGTAATATTACCATTGGTGACCAAACTTCAGATACTCTCACCATTACTGCTGGACTAGATAGTAATTTAATTCCTGATGCTACTAACACTTATGACATAGGATCTTCATTAAAGGGTTGGAGAAATCTTTTTGTTACAACAGAAGCTACTCTTGCATCAGCAAAAGTTTCTGACCTTACATCTGACAGAATTGTTCTTGCTGGTGTAGATGGTGCATTGGAAGATGATATAAATTTTACCTTTGACGGGACAACATTAAACATAGGACCAACCGGAGAATTTACTGTTGATGTTGCTTCTGGAAACACACAAGTCAAAGGTACTCTTGATGTAGATGGTCAAGGAACAATTTCTAGTTTGAATGTTCAGGATTTAACTGATAATCATATTGTATTATCTGGACTGAATGGTGAATTAGAAGAAGATGCAAATTTTACTTTTGATGGAACTACATTTAATATAGGTTCCGCAGGAGAATTTACTGTTGATGTTGCTTCTGGAAATACTTTTATTAATGGTACATTGGAAACAAATGGTCAAGCAACACTTGCTACAGTTGTTGTCGAAAATTTAACTTCTGGAAGAATTGTTCTTGCTGGTACAAGTAGTGCATTAGAAGATAATACAAATTTGACTTTTAATGGAACTACACTGACCGTCACTGGAGACATTTCTGCACAAGATTTGTATGCATCAAATATTGTTTATTTGCAAGGAACAACTGGTTCCACAAGCACAACAACTGGTACACTGATTGTTTCTGGTGGTACTGGTATATCTGAAAATCTTTATGTTGGTGGTGATATTAATGCAACTGGTGCTATTAATGCTAGTTCTGTTAATGTGAGTGGCGGAGAATCTTTAGCAACAACAGGATTTTCTATCGCAATTTCTGTTGCGCTGGCGTAAAGTCTCATAAATAGAATTATAAAGGAAAGATAGTAGAATGGCAAATAATTTTAAAAATGCTGGTGCAAGTGGTGTTAGTACATCAAGTGGTTCACCAACTACAATTTATACATCAAATAATGGTGGTGCTGTAAATTCCATTCTGATTGAATTGGATGTGGCAAACACAGGAACAAGTGCTGTTGCGGCATCAGTTCTTTTGTATGATACTTCTGCTTCGGCATCATATCATATTGTCAAGGATGCTCCAATTCCTGCTGGATCTACGATGAAAGTAGTTTCTGGACAAAAAATTGTTTTGAATGGAGATGATGAAATTAGAGTTCATGCTACTGCTGCAACAGTAGATGTTGTGGCCTCAATCCTAGAGGATGTAAGCTAAAATGTCATACATAGGTTATCCGTACGTTACTGACCAAGCATATAATCTAGAATTTGAAGGTCAATACGTCAAAATACCAAACGGAACAACTGCACAAAGGTCTACTATTCCAGTTGCAGAAGCAGGAATGTTTCGGTTCAATACAGATGAAAGTTCCTTTGAAGGATATGATGGTTCTGAATGGGGTAGTATTGGTGGTGGATTTGAAGGCGCATTCACTTTAGCAAATTCAACAGTACAAACAATCTATCTATCAGCATTGCCATTCTATCTTGAGAATGGCAATTTTTCACCAATTTGTTTGAAAGCAGGTGTAGTTCCTTTCTTACTTGCTGATGGAGTAACAGAAATAGAATATAAGGTAAACTAAAATGGCAAATGTAGAATTAGTAAAAGCAATCAAAAATGGTAATGTTGTTACCAGTCTAGGAGAATTGGCAGCAGGTGATACTGTTACTATGAAAGGTGATGGAAGTACAGTTGCAGGTGCATTGGCTTTAAACAATGCTGCAAATACATTTTCTACAACTCTTCAATCAGGTGCAGTTTCATCCAATGTTACATTTACACTTCCTACTGCTGATGGTACACCAAATCAAGTTATAAGAACAGATGGAAGTGGAAATCTTTCATTTGTGAATGATACCGATACAGGTATTGTTAGTGTACAAGAAGATACAAGTCCTGTGCTTGGTGGCAATCTTGATGTAAATGGAAATTCTATTGTCACTGCTTCAAACGGAAATGTTACATTCCAACCAAATGGAACAGGAGTTGTTGACTTTAAAAATGATAATACACAAGTAAGTGAAGTGAGATTGTATTGTGAATCAAACAATTCTCATTATGTAGCAGTAAAATCTGCTGCTCACGCTAATCTTAGTAGTAGTGGAAGTGTGACTTTGACATTACCAGCAGAAACAGGAACAGTTTCAACTCAATCTTATGCAACAGGAAAAGCAGTTGCATTCTCAATCGTCTTTGGCGGATAATTTTATAAAAGGAAAATAGAAAATGACAAATATTGTAAATGTAGCTTCTATCTATGGACGTATAGCACATATCGC
>Ga0255772_10001335_pt1 | contig 24670 bp, 20 predicted proteins | sample 071ome_34_FD_179970 | JGI IMG/M metagenome (GOLD analysis project Ga0255772, IMG submission 179970) | Coastal salt marsh microbial communities from the Groves Creek Marsh, Skidaway Island, Georgia - 071411BT metaG (version 2) | ecosystem: Environmental > Aquatic > Marine > Intertidal zone >...
TTTCAAGGAACTTCCTCGCCATGTCCATGCCAATGAAATCATTCTTCCCTTTGTACTCACAGAACATCTTGTAAATCGTATGAGAAGATTTAAGAGCGGTAGGAACATCTTTGAATCTCCAGTGCTTGCAAATGTCCTCAGTGTATGGTCTCACAAGCAAAACTCCTTGTTCCCCCCTGCCAATGCGGTAGAGTTTTCTCGTCTCTTTTTGCGTAAAGTCAAGAGACTTGTAGTCCAAGTTGTAATCAAATTCCTTCATGATGTAAAGGTGATGGCACTCCCCTTAGAGTGCGGCATCTATTGAATTTCTATAGTAGCAGATTTGGTAAGTCGCATACACTGCTGTTTGTATTTATTCATACACTTTCTTTGGGGACTCAATTTCTGTGATTGCAGCATAGATCAATGAGTTAAAACTCTTCGCCATGATACGATAACCTGTTCCAACATACAGTTGACCTGCTACAACTGAGACAGTACAGATGCCCCAGAAGATGTAGTACCACTTGGACTTGACTTGATGACTTTTGTTTTTCATTCTGGGTTACAAATTACAAAACTGAAGAAATTACCTTGAGTGTCTGATGCTTGACGGCAATAGTATTGCGGTGGTGGTTCTGGAATCTTTGAAAGAGTTATGATTGCAAGTACAATCTGAATAAAGGGAAGAATGAATACTACCTTTTCTCTCATTGTAGTGCCTTCTCAAGTTGATTGATACGCATAAACTCTTCGTATGCTTTATCAGAACGTTCCGAAAGAATACTCAAGATGTCTTGACGAATGACATCAGTGTCCACATAGTCGTCAAAATACTTGTCAAGTGCCTCTTTCAGATAGCGTCTCCTGTGCCATTCTGGAGAGTAAGGTCGGTAATCCATGGTCATATCATATATGATGGTATTATAGTGCCTTCAAGGCGCTTCTGTCAACCCTACAGACCGATTTCGTTCCAGGTCTTGGGTGTACCGATACCTTTTCTGTTGTCTCTGACCTTCTGCCAGTAAAATAAGATACCAGTGAACCTCCATACCCATGCCCGAATAGTATCTCCCTTCACATATTCTTGTGGTTCTTCATAGTTACCATAAGGATCTGGACCACCAGCAGGCATTGCAACTGGTTTAATTCCACGCAACCAATAGACTGCTTCTGCAATTCTCATTGAGCGTTTCATGTGGAAATCATGAGTCACAACGAATACAATATCTGCCTTAAACTCATCTCTCACTCTCTTCAGTGTGTGAGTGAAGTTAGTGACAGTATCCCAGGCATCATAGTCAAGATAAACTCTATTGGGATCAACACCCTTTTGCATATAGTATTCTAAAGGATTGCCACCCTCACTTGACACAAGAATCTTTGCATCTGGATAGATATCTGCTAACTGAGCACATTTATTTGCTCTGTCCATTCCACCACCCAGGTGAAGAATAAGTCTATTCATTGTTGTCTCCTAGTCCTAGTTCGTTAAGATAGTCTATCCACCATTGTGGGTCTTTGTTTCTTCTCCAGTTAGGTACTTCCATACCCTTTTCAGAGTAGTATTCAAACAAAGCTTCATCTATAATCTGTTTTACTTCCATATTCCTCATCCTCTTCGTCAACGTCTGCATATACGTTTGCCATGTAGACGTGTGGTTTTCTGGATTCATCTCTGACATGTTTTTGCTCGTCGTTAATGGCAGACATCCATACTGCGAGTTTCATCATTATGTAGATCGCTGCAAGTGGCGTAAAGCAAGCAATGAGTATGAGTGGTCTCATTCTTCTATCTCCCAACACTTTTCAAAGCGGTTCCTTAATTCATTTAGTTTATTTCTTTCTTGAGTTTCAGTAATGTAACCATTTATATCTTTTTCATCTTGACTCAATTCCATACGATACTTAAGTTTGATATCAATTAGTCTCACCATATCCATATAATACTCAAGACCTTTTGAAGCAAACTCGTCGTATGTCATTCAAACAGTCCTTGTTCTTTCATGAACTGTAGAGTCTCTTTCATACTACCGACATGCTTGAATCCAATGTTAATCTGTGGATACTCTGCATCTTTACCAAACTCTGATTCAAATCCTCTTTGAGTAAAGTGCTCATTGAGTTTATACTCTAAAAACTCACCGCCAAGAGATCTCAAAAGAGATGCAATTCTTTCACACTCTTGACTTCCGTTTGAATAAATTACTGCTGTTTCTGTCAATCTCTTTGCCTCCAGTCCTCAGGACGTTCTTCATTAAACCAATCTACAATTTCATCAGCACTATCAAATCCAGTGCGATGGTTTGATGGGTCAGGGTCACCTAATCCCATAATGTTCATAAAGTCATCAAGACTGCCTTCTACCATATCTGGATTAGCAGCATGTCTTCTTGCTTTTCTAAGCATCTCACGAGCAGTGGTATTTGCTTTACCAAGTTTTTCTGCCCAAATCATATCCTCAAGTTTGACCTCTTCTCCATTTGCAATGCACTTACAAATGAACTCTAAGCGAAGTCTATAATTGGTAGAAAGCATTCTCTAACCCTCTTTGTTTTTATTTATTTCCCTCATTATATCTTCCGCCATACGATGTGATCTGTATCGTATCTGCCATGAAGTAATGAAGTTATAAGGATGCAACTTAATGATATAATACAATGATTTAAATTTTGTCTCTAAGAGTTTATAAACCAAATAAAAGTACCTACCAAAGTTTGGATCTGTTGCTATCAAATATGCAAGTACGCAGAAGACACTAAACAATGAATAGTAGTACAGTTTCATAGTCATTAGTACCTAGTATTTGATCTTAACCCTGACAGAGTGATTCTAGTGACGGATTGGGTATTTGTCAAGGGTTGACAGATTTTATAAAGATATGTATAATATTCTGTAGCAGTGCGTAACGAAACTTTGAGTAAATGGGGAGAAATGATTAAGAATCCAACACATTCGCATAGATATTGTTAGAATGTGGACACACGATAAACATCCATGACTCTTCCATCCCAAGGCAGAAAACTCACAGACAATGAGATCTACAGTATCACTAATGCTGTAAAGGATGCAGGTATTCAGCAAGTGCATCCAGAGAAGATGGAAGCATTTGCAGAGTGGATGGTAGAAAGACTAAAAGAAGAACCCTCTGCAACAGATCGTGCAAAGGGTTCTGGTACTCATTGAGAGTTCGTGGGTTATCTTAAAGTGGATGAGAGACCCACTCTCCACCAGTATATTGAAATCTGTGACCTATTGGATTGTTGTTATCATCGGTGCCACCAGGATACCAAACGATATCTCCCTCTGATAATTCTGGAAATGAAAGTTGTGAAAGTTGTTCTTTTGCTTCGTTAATTGTCATGATTTTAAATTGCTGTGCTGTTGGAATTAATAACGTTAGTAACACGAATATCTCTTACTGGATACCAAGGTTGCTGCATTAAATCAATACTAAATCCTTTGTAAGTTGAATTTACAAGTCTAATTGTAACATAACCAGTGCTATCCACATAGACAGTATTACCTGGATTATAAGTTCCATGATGATATCTACTATATCCTGCTAATGCTCCATTCCAGTTGTGGAACATTATATATTCCACAGATGTAGCAGAACCAGTATACTGATATCCTTCAATTCTAAATCCACCCATAATATAATCTATTTGACCATGAGGTGAACCACCACCCCACAGTGATGTTCTCAAGTGAGCATAAGTATTTCCAGTATTTACATATCCATACCAATACCAATTTACAACTTTACGACCGACTAGTTTTAATGTAGTATTAAGGGATGATGGTCCATTGGATCCAATAGACATTGGACCGCTACAGTGTGCATCTATATCACAATAATCTTTTGATGCAGAACCGAGTGCGGTTTGAGTGTTATTACCAAAGAAAATTTTACCATCAGAAAGAATATTTAATCTATCAAGTGAATTTGTTTCATCATAAATTCTAAATCTATGGGTATTTTGTCCTGTTGAACCAAGTATGCGATATGTTCCTCCAGGTCCAGTACTCTTTAACCACAAATCAGCTTCTATTCCAGTGATTTGAAGTTGCTGAGATGCTCCTCCAACAATATCAAGTTTATGTGTTGGAGTTTGAGATCCGATACCGACATCGCCACTTGAAGTTATACGAAGTCTTTCATTATTTCCATTCGTCAGCACTCTTAAATCACCACTACCATTATAGGCAGCAGCAACATTTAAATTGTCATCACCCCAAATGTAATGCGCTCTGCCACTGCTTAATTTTTTAAGTTCTAATTGTCCGCCATTAGTCTTAGCAAGAGAAAGGTTTCCAAAACCACTTGATGTAATTGGAACAGCGGTTCCAATACCCACGTCACCAGCAGAAGTTATACGAAGTCTTTCTTCTGACACAGCAGCATGTGGTCTTGTTATAAACGCAAGATGACAACCAAAATCGTTTGAATTTGAATCCTTAATTGCCGCTATACCAGTTCCAGCATTGTTGTGATAAGCACCTGTGCTAATCTCAAATGCAAGTCCTGCTGCATTTCCACCACTTGCATTAGTGTCATTTTGTTTGATGACAACATCATGCCAAGTATTTCCATCAGATGCATCAAATTGTGTCTGTCTGTTGTCTGGTCTTATGTTTAATCTAGCAGGTCCGTAAATGTCACCAGTCGCTCCAACTGCAAGGTCACCACCAGAAGTTATACGAACTTTTTCTCCATCATGATTATTAAAGGTCATATAACCTTTTCTGTTAACACCAGAAACCCAATTTCCACCATCAGGATTTACACCAATAGACCATGCTAAATTTGAATTATCGCTATCATTACTTGATCCATACCAAGCGATTCTACCCATATCATGAGTATCAATCGGTTGCCCTGCTGCACCATTTCTTCTAAAGAATTGCAACTCTGATCTATCTGAAGCAGTTGTGCTCAGATTTCCGATCATTACCGATCCATTTACACCAAATTTTGGATCATATGTAGAAATTGGTGTTGACTGACCAAAATTTGGATTATTAGTTCCGATACCAACAATGCCAGTTGAAGTTATACGAAGTCTTTCTGAACCTGAAGTTCCAAAAACAAGATTACCTACTTCTCTGTAAGTAATAGATGCATCGTAGTTAGCGGCTACACCAATTGTCAATCCAGATGATGCATCACTTCCTGTGTCTCCTGTAGTAAAGTAAGCGTAAGCATGATCTCCAGATCCAGTTCCAGGATTGTGAACATGAAGTTTTGCTATTGGATTATCTGTCCCGATGCCGACATTGCCACTTGAATTTATACGAAGCGCCTCTGCCTGAGTTCCATTATTCGCAATATTAAAAACTAAATTTCCATCATTAACAGAACCGTCATTAAATGATGCTATGGATGCCGCAGTATATTCTGTATTAGAACTATCTACGTCTGTATTTCTCCATCTAATAGCACCTATTTCAGTGGCACTTCCAGAATTTGCTTTGACAAAATCAATTACTGTCGTAGTATTACCGTTTGATGCTGGTGTTGATGCTGATGCATTCTTGTAGATTCTAATTTTTTGAGATCCATCTTGAGAAATTTCAAGATCTGATGATGGATTAGTAATTCCAATGCCAACATTGCCACCTGATGTTATACGAAGTGCTTCTGATCCTGCTGCCTTAAATGAAAGAGAGTCATCAGCATTATCATATTGTACTTCTCCTCCGTTATCAGATGTTTGATCTCCAAATCTAACTCTTGCTTTTCTAGTATCTGAAGATGTAATTTGAATAATCGCATTAGAGTTGGAATTATTTACATGCAAAAGTTGCGATGGACTATTAATTCCAATACCAATCTCACCAGTATCAGTAACAGTAACTGCCTGAGTGGAACCATCATAAAGTCTTAGAATGTCCCCTGTACCGCTCTGTGTGACCGCTACAGCGACGTTAGTATTATTTGCCGCTACTTCTAACTTATCAACCTCTGTAACGATTGTATCAAGAGTTGTAGTGCTTCCCTGAACTTCAAGATCGCCAGTAATCACTGCACCTATCGCAGTGATGATACCAGTTGAATTAATGTTATGTGATGTGATATTGCCACTACCAAGGTCAATGCCAGTGGTATGAATCGTTGTTGCCGATCCAACTTGAACTGTTGCTGCAGTTATGACTCCAACAGTGTTCAATTCCTGGATAGTAAGACTATTTCCAGTGCTGATACCAGCAGCAGCGACCTTAGTAAATGCCATCTATATGACTCTTTTTTACTTATTTATCAGACAGGTGCTGAATCCTTATCTGCAACCAGTTTGAGTCTCCATGCTTCTTTGACTGCATCTGTCCAGGCAGCGGTGCAGATTGCTTGAACATCTGCATCCTCTCCAGACAGGTCAGTGTCTACCAGAGCATCATTCTCATCCAGTGTTCCAGGATGAAGAACGTGACGATGGAATGAACGTGTGACTTCTACACCATCTCTTTCAATGATAGTCGCACAGCGAACTTGGACTGCTTTGTATTGACCAACGACTTCAATCTTGTCGTTTTCGCATCTTTCAGTAAGTGCCATTAGGATAATCCTCCGAATTAAACAGGTCTAGGCGTAGTATTTATCAATTAAACATAATACTGAATTGTGATGCGCAAATACTGACTACTCGTAGAATCATGAGTCGCTGGCCAACCAGAATATGGTGTACTACCTTTTGATGCTCCCAAACTTACTGTGGTCACACTTCCACCTATGTATCCATATAAATGATGATTATTAGTTGTTTCTGTATCACTAGAATATACAAAATGTAGTCCTCTTTGATATCCTATCGCGGAGGTTGAATTGTTACTACTACTAGATGTAAATGGCAGTCCACTAAAATAACGTAAAACATGGTTCCTAGCAACAGTATGAAGATTATCGCAGGTGATCATAACTGTAACTAATCTACCAACTTTCGTATAATATGCAGTGTAATTATTTGTAGTATCAGTTGTACTTATGTTGGTGCGGTCACTGTGACTGTTTAGTGTTACGGTAAATGATCCTTCTTCATAATCATCCAGTAACTCAGAAGTTGTTGTTCCAGACCCATTAGCAGTCTGAGAGAAGTCAATACCAGATCCAGATGTCATTATAACAATATTTCCACTATCATTAATTTTTACTTTTTCACCACCATCAACAAAAAATCTAATTGATGAAGCACCACCAGCATTATCATGATCTGCTGCCAACACTAATTCGTCAGCATTATATGCAGCAATAAAATTATTTCTTGGTAAATCACTCCTATCTAATCTAATTTTTGGTTGAGAACTATCATATAAGTGTATATTTGCTCCTGGATTATCTGTCCCGATGCCGATATTGCCACCAGTTTCTATCGTTAATCTTTTTTGCCATGAACCATCATAAGTGTTTAGATTTAGTGAGTTGTCACTAGAACTCATGTATAGGTTATGGTATTCAACCTTATTATCTGGATCGCTAAATGCTATACCACCATCCTGATTCGTTATGCTGACATTTCCCCAAACATCTAATGTTGCTTGTGGATTATCTGTCCCGATGCCGACACTGCCACCTGATGTTATTTTGGCGGCATTTATCCCACCATCACGAATGAAATTAATATCATATCCTTCTATTTGTAGAGAAGTATATGCACTTGTATTTCTATTGTACGATAAAAGTCTAGAAATTCCAGACTCTGCAGGTGAAATCTCAACTCCCTGAGCACCATCAGAAACTACAAATTTCTTTTGAGGATTATCTGTCCCGATGCCAACATTGCCACTTGAATTTATACGAAGTCTTTCAGAATCTGCAGTGTGGAATTCCATATGATCGGTATTGTGATCATATCTAATCAATCCCTCACTCACACCATCCTCAGATTCAGTTCCTGAATTATCACAGAAAGAGATGTCACCTACACTTGTCGCAGATCCTCTAATAACTAAAGCAGGTTTAGAATCTCCACTATCTCCTAATGCTATACAAGGACTAAATGATGTGTATCCTGCGTTTCCAGTATCGTTAACGGCGACATTGCCACCTGAAGTTATACGAAATTGTTCAGTACCACCTGGAAGAAACCTTAAATCATCGCTATTGTGAAATATAAATGATTGTCCAGTGCTGCCTTTTAGTTCAATACCTGCAACATTTGCGTTTGTATTCTCAAGACGCAAAATGTTCGTTGTTGTGCCTGAGATGTGAACATTTCTGGTTGGATCATCAGTTCCAATGCCAACGCGACCAGTTGAAGTTATTCTAACTTTCTCAGTATTATTAGTCCCCAGTGCCAACACATTAGTCGCTGGTGAAAACACTGAAGCACCAGTGCCTACTGTGATTTCTCCACTAGTTGTTTGTATCTGTGCGAAGGTAGTGACACCAGAGAATACAGCACCAGTATTCGTAATACTTATTGTACCTAAACCACTTCTATTATTAATAGTATTAACACGAATTTCTGATGCCATCTTATATCAGATACTTTTTAGGTATTTATGAAGGGATAATCCTCCGAATTAAACAGGTCTAGGCGTAGTATTTATTATGAAGTCCTATAAACAATTCCAAATCTCAGCTGCAGTCCACTGAAATTAGCATTAGTCATCGCTGCAGAAAAATTATAAAAATTTGTAATTGCCGAACCACCACTCATATGAACTTGTGGTATGACACTTCCGCTACTAATATATCCAAATCCAGAAGCGTTTGCTCCATTTGAAACGTCTGCACCTGAGGGATTAAATCCAACAAATGGTAAACCAGAAATTATAGCATTGTTGCCATTTGCCTGCGATGGGTATACAACTCTTATTTGAACATTAACAAGATTTCCAATCTTAACATAATGTCCTCGTGCTTCACTAAAAGTTAAACTTGCTCCACTTCCATCAGTAGGAGTAAAAGTTCCTTCTTCATAATCGTCCAGGAGAGCACCAGTGCTTCCAGAAGCGGACCCAGAGGCAGCAGAGAATGAAATACCATGACCACTTGCCATGATAACATCACCATCACTAATTCTGAGGTCTGCCTGCTGAATAGTTACATCACCTTTATTTGTATTGGCACTGAATACAGTTACACCAGTAATAGTTTCACTAAGATTAGAAATTTGAGTGAATAGAACATTGTCCGATGCGATACCATCAAAGTAACATGAATCAAAATCCGTTGTCCAACCACTACCACCACTTCCGCTAAATCTTATTGCATAATAATCAGTAGAATCGTATGTTAATTGTACTAATTCTGCTTCAGTATGACCATATCCGTTAGAACCACTATGCAGTCCCATGATCGCACCACTTGTGTGTGTTCCATCATGATTTGTTTGGAATGTAATATCAAAAAGTTGTGCTGCACATGCACTGGTTCCAGGACTTCTTGCTGTTGTAATCCTACCACTAAGTCTAACATTTGGTTGAGATGATGTGCAAAGCAATAGGTAATTGACTACACTATTACCAGATTGGAACCCAGTGATTAGTCTGTAAAATTCAGGATATACATTGACACCAGAACCAGAATCAATTAGATTACCTCGTATAATGCCATCAGAAGTTATATTAAGTCTTATTGATGCATTGGTTGCAGCTGCTGAAGCATCTCCTCCAGTATAAAATGTTAATGCACCAGCATCAGATCTGATACGAGTAGAACCACCCGTGTCTGTTTGAACAATATCGGCAAATTGGTCTGGAGATTCTATTAATAATTGAATATTATTACTGGAATAAACGTGCAAAGGTCGTATTGGATTATTTGTCCCGATGCCGATATTGCCACTTGAATCTATACGAAGTCTTTCAGAACCTCCAGTATGTGCAGCAAAGTAAGGAGATCCACCATTATAAAAACCTTCCAATCTAGCAATTTCTTCATCTGATTGGGACCCTAAAAAGACATTAGCAGAATTTCCATCTCCAGAAAGAATACTTATACCAGAACCATCACTATCTTTAATTACAAGATTATCAGCTCCAGCATTAGCAGAACCAGTGTTAGTTCCACTTGTAATGGTTACTTTACCATCAGAAGATATACCAAGTTTTTCATTTGCAATAGATGCACCATCAACTCTGAATGAAAATGCACTATCTGCTATTTCATTGTATGAATCTGCTTCAAAGATGAATAAACTTCCATTATATCTGATTCTACTATCCGAATCATTGTCCGAATCAGTCCATTGTGCTTGTGGACCTGTGGAATATAAATGAAGTCTTGATGATGGATTATCTGTCCCGATGCCAACATTACCACCATCAGCAACAGTCACTACCTGACTAGCACCACCATAAAGTCTTAAAATATCCCCAGCACCACTCTGAGTAATCGCTACTCCAACAGTTGAATTATTAGCACTTACTTCTAACTTATCTACTTCTGTTACAATTGTATCTAGAGTGGTGGTCGTACCCTCAACAGTGAGATCTCCTGTAACTCTTACCGTTGTGGCAGTGACAACACCTGCATTGACGTTACCAGTATCAAGACTTAAAGATGCTCCAGTGGAATCAAAGAACTGTAAATTCGCACCAGGTGCCGCAGTAATACTATTAATACCAGAGATACTATTACTTCTGATAATCGTCATTTCTTACTTTTTCCCTATATTTTGGTATTTATCAGACGACAACGTACTCACCGTCAATCGTCAGAACTCCAGCAACATTAGCAGGACCAGCAATCAGTCCGCTGAAGTTAGTTCCGATGTAGTGATTACCATTGAGGGTATTATCAAAGATGATCATACCATTAGAAACATAAAGTCCCTGGAATGAATTACCAATACCAGTAAGATCAGAATTATCAAGATTAGTTGTATTAACACCTACTGACTTATATGTTGCAATACCTGCATCGTATGGTCTCCATGTACCACCAGCACCTGTAGCGATCTGGATATCAACAATTCCAGTACCACTATTGAAACTGAGAAGACTTTCCGCATTTTGGAAGTTTAATTTCTTAACTCCAATGGTTGCAATTCCAACTCCAGCAGATTGAATGCCAATATTGAATCCACCAATCGCAGAAACAATACCACTAGCGGTTGCATTATTGACAACAATATTATCTGTACTCTTAAGTGCTACGTTACCAACTCTTCCATAGAATCCAGTAACTTCACTAGATGTTGCACCAGCGAATCCAATGTGGCGAACCTGAATCTCAACTCCATTACCAGGAGCAGAGACAAAGGTAATAATGTTCTCTGATAAGTTATATGCTCTGGTGGTGGTATTGTCTGATGGATATTGAACAACACCATCCAGAGTTACAAGAACGTTCTGGTTGTTTGCAGGTATCTTAGAGAGAACAAAGTCTACCGTGCTGTTGTCACCTGTGAAGTTATCAACAGTATTATCTGAGATATCAAATGTTGGGAAGTTATTTGCAACAATAGAACCGAAGAAGGTATCCGTTGCAGCAGGTGCCGTAGAGAATATGATAGTGGAATCATGAGAGATTCCAAAGCCTGCTGTAGGAGTTGTGCTATCTTGTGGTTCCTGAATAACACCGTTGACGGAAATCATCAACTGTGCTGCTCTGGTGACTCCTGCCTTAGTTCCGTTGGTATGAGTTGCCTTGAACTTGGTGTTGACACTATCAAATGCAACATTCAGAGTGTGAGAAGAACCAGAACCAACTGCTGTTAAATCAATTGCAGTTCCTGCCGCTGCATCTGCTGCATCTGCTGCAAGTTGAATTGTGTTCTGATCACTCTTGATAATGAAATAGACACCATTGGGTAGACCGCCAATTGCACTGCCACCACCATCATTATAAGTAACTCTCTGTCCTGTTACAAAGCGATGCCCATAAATGCCAATCGTATCGTCAGCGGTAGATACAACTGCAGAATCTGATGCATCAAACGTCAGAGTATACGTCTTGATGTCATCAAGAAGTCTGAACGCATTATTTTCTCCAGTTGCGGGAACCTGTCCAATATATGGCATTTTATTTTCTAGGACTTCTTATGTATTTATTGCGTCAATAACTGCTTGTGGTGTTGCATCAATAACTGATTGTGCCGCCGCACGTTCTTCCTCATCTTTAACAACCAGTGGGTTTCTAATGGTTTCGGTGGTTGTTTCTAGTGTTTCTGGATCTGTTGTAGTCACTTCAACAAACTCTTCAAGTGGTTCAATGGCAGTTTGAGTGATTACTGTTTCTGTAACATCAGACATTATTTGATTACCTTGTTCATCAAAGGTTGGTAGTCCTTCTTCATCCAATACTGGTTCTTGTCCAATTACAACTTCTTCTGTGATTTCCTCACGTCCTTCAAGGAGAACATATTGTGAGAGTCTCTCAGCAGCATTTACATACTCACGAAGTTGCTTATTGAACGTCCAGTTGTCTGCTGCCTCCTGAACCCAATCTGGTACTGGTCCTATTGTAACTCCACCAGTGATTGTCTTTGGGTGCCTATTTTTTATTTCTTGAATTGATGCCTTCCATGCATCTACACCTTCGTGGTAGATTTGATCAAATTGGTCAGCATAAGAAGGGTATTCCTGTTGACGAAGAGTAGCGTAGTCAGGTTCAATGACATTAGGACCTGCTACAATTTCAATACCTTGTTCGGCAACGTCTTGGATGAATTGTTGATAATCTTTATTGTTTTCATCAATGGGAATACTACCATTGAGTGAATTAATATAAAAAGTATCTCCAAGTTGTATAAATTTGTAATTAGTCATAGTTCTGCGTCAAACTCCGTATGTTCTGCTGTTCTCATCATTACTACATTTGTTGCTAAATTGACTCCGCCATTATTTGCTTGACTATATCCTAAATTACACATCATTATTCCAGAATTTGTAGCAAATTGTCTTTGTACATATAATTCATAATTTGAAGCAAGTGTAACATATGCAGAACTAAAACCTTGTGAAGTAATTGTTGCTGCTCCATTATCTTTACCACGCACTGTTGGTATTGCTCTCATAGGAGTTGGAAGTATAATAGTAGAAGCGTCTAATTCTGCGTTGGAATACACCGTTCCTGTTGCTGATCGTGTTGCCCACCATCCAGATACAATATATTGGTAATACCTCTGACACAAGGAAAGTTCTTCACCATATGAACGGTGCTCAAATTCAGTGGCGTTTTTGCCGACTTCTAGTTGTGGTTGGGCAATCTCAATGTAGTCACCAGATGTAACACTTACGTTACCATTGGTTGATGTTGAGCATACAAAGTTTATTTCTAAACCATATCCGTTTGCAGTAACTGCGCCTGTAGACGGGATAAAAGTGATAGACAGTTTTTCCCATTCGCCACTACCAGAGTGCCAATCAAAACTTTGAAGAATACCAGGTGTACCGTAGTCGTAAATATAAATACCTGAGTTAGGATTATTTGACCGCATCCAAACCGATAAAGTTGTTAATTTACCTGCGGTAGGTGTTCTGCCATTAGAATTTGCTTCTAGATATTGGCGTATGCCGAAACGACCAGTGCCTGTAGAAGTAGCTTCAATACGCCAGATATTCATTAACTCACCATTAATAGTTTGATTCCTATCTCTACGAGTGTTAGTAGTAACAACTTGTACAAGATGTTTCCACCTATCTAGTCTGTATGCATTTTGCCCTGTAGCCGTGTTACTGCTGTAGTCACCACGCTGACTTATTTCAAACCCGCCATTAATTATCAAATTCTTCCTACCAGCACTCACAAGGTCTCTGGCATCTTGAGCAGTCTCTGCTCTCATTAACTCATTACCTTTAAGTCCTATAGGTCTTTCAAGTTCTTTTAGTTTTTCTCTAAAATTAAAGGAAGATTTTGTAACGTTAACAGTCATATTATTGTTGTGCTATAAGACCATCGTAGGCAGATATGGCGGTGGTAACTGCCGTTGTAGTATTATTTATTCTACGTAGTCCTCGGAAGTCACTACGTCCAGAAGAAGTTCCAACGTGCAATAAATCTTCTTTATCATCATATGCCAGTGCCGTTACTGCGTCTGATGAACCGTATAAGGTGCAGGCAGCGTTCTCTTGGAAGAGAACCTTTTCGTCCTCATACATCTTCTTGATTTGTTCTGCTGATGGTGCTGATGCTGATACTCTCCATAGTGCCATATTGCCACCTTGGAATTCAAATTGAAAATCACTCCTTATACCAAATGATAAAATTGCACTAGTATTAGTAACAGAATTTGTGCCAACATCTGCACTTCCAAGAAGTACTCCATCAGCATACAAATACATTACCGATCCTCGTTTTACACCACTATAAAAGTGCCAATTTCCATCAAGATAACTTGAACTGGTAGCAATTGCAAGACCCGTACCAGCGGATATGAGGAATTGATATTGACTACTTGTTACATATCCTCGTAGTCTATTTCCAGTCCTTGCTGGATCCATACGTTCAAATAAATATCCACCAGTTGAATTTGATTTAAACCATCCAATAACGCTAATATCTCCAGTTCCAACATCCAAATCAGAATTATAAGGTTGCATCAAATAATTACTACCACTAAATCCACTATAAGCAACCAAATCGGCACCAGTCGCAACGGCACTCTTGGTGATTGTTCCGAATACTTGGAGTCCGTTTTCGTTTACGGAGCGGTCTGGGTCTGCTATGCGGACTGTTACATTATCGGTTCTAGCAGTAGTATTGGCACCGTCTGGGATAATAGAGATATACCCAGTTGTAGAAGTTGCAGTAAATGTTTTGGCGTATGTCGTACCAGCAACAGTGCTAGTTTGGTTAAAATATTGAGATCCTCCAACTGATGTACCACATTGATACGCCTGATTTCCAGAGGTTGTTGTGAATGTAATCACATAAGTTTCACCTACCACAGTAGAAAATGCCTGATATGGTTCTCCATTTCCAACACCAGCGTTTCCCCTAACAACTTCTAATTCTCCACTAACAATGGAGAATGTGTGAACTGATCCATTTGTATTATATGTTTGCCATTCAGAACCCAGAGCACTTGAAAAATCTCCATTGGTAATCAACTCACTTCCAGTTACATTCGTAGCATCAGTATCAGACAGGAAAGCACCTTTGATGTCTCCTACTTGATAACCGCTGTTGTAAGTTGCATTTATATGGCAATGCATACTACTAGATGGCGTATCAATATTTGGATTTACTATGCAAATACCAGAGTCTCTATATAAGTTTGCTCCATATATTCCCCCCAAAACAAATCCTTCTTTTAAAGAAGAAGTAAGTTGAGCCCATCCCAAATTAACTTTATACTGTCCAGGTATATTTGGACTAGTTATCCAGAATTTATGTGTTGCAGTTTCAATATCCGCGATTCCAACTCTAGTATAATCATTACTAGCAGTAGTTACAATGTATTTTGTATCAAAAACTGATGGCGTGTCCCAATATCCAGATCCGTAGATTGTACTAGTTATATTTGAAACATTTCCATCATCCTTAATGATACTTACACCACCATCAGTCGCAACGGCAATGGTGGGAATAGGAAGTCCAGTGGCATCATCAATAGGTGCATTTGGTAGCACGGTCATTGCTACGTCGTTGCATTGAGTATGAACAATCGTTGTTGTGGAAATTTTAGTGTAACTTTTTACAGTATTTCTTTCATCTCCAAGATTGCCATTTCTTTTGAAATCTCCTTCATCAGTCATCATGGTAGAGGAGTCGTCAATAAAATTGAATCTAGTTACACCTTTAACAATATTAGCAATGTGTCCAGAAATCCTATATTGACAGTCTACCATTACACCATTTAACATCGCAACTTTTCTGGTTTGGTATGGTCCAGCAGCGTAGTAAAGTGTAGATGTTGTTTGATCATTTCCACCGCCTTGATTATTATTTCTAAATACCATCCACATTGGAAGATCTGGATCATCACCATCATAAATAGTGATCATAGGATCAGTATTTGTTGCCGCATTTTGAACCGTAATAACAGCAACAGCAGGAAACTCCCTTCTGCTGCCTCTGGTTGTCGTATTTAAGGTCTCATTATACCAAGAGGTGTGCTGGGTTCTATGTCTCCAAGCACCACCATCAGAGTCTTTAGAAGTATCATAGACAAAAACGTCATTAGCAGTATCAGCAATCTCTGAGTTAATTTGAGATACCTCATCAAAGTGAAGTTTCTTGATCTTCACACGATCAGGATTCTGATATGCCAATCCACCCAACATACTGTTAGTGGGTACTTGACTTAGACCAATTCCAACTAGATTAGGCATTGCTTATACTTCTCTATGTTCTTATTTATTGTGCTGTGAGACCTTGTAACTGTGCGTTTGGAAGTCTCTTGGGGTAGTATGATAGTCTTTTGATATGTCCGTCAAGATTATTATTTGTCCTATCATCATTATATCCACCAAACAAAAATCTGTCTAAACCTGTAGGTAATGCACCAGAATTATCTGTTGATTGAATTACACTGTTTATAGTTCCAGCAAAATCGTTTTCTTTATACGCAAGAGCATACTTGTTATATACTCCTTGACCTGTTGTATGAGTTGCTCCAATCAAAGCAGTAGCACTCCCACTAACATAAACTCTACCAACATATCCAGAATTATCATAAAATTCTCCAAACTGAATCATATTCTGATAACTATCGGCAGATGCCCTTATAGCACCAATACCAGCACCTTCAGTTCCATCATTACCTCTGTCGCATTCTGCAAAAAATGTTCCTTCTAAAGTATTGAAGATTTCAGTGAAGTTTGTTCCGTTAATAGTTGCGAAGTCTGCGGCACGAGTCACTGTGCTTCCTGATGTGGGGATGTAGGAGGTTGGGAAACCACCTATTTCCATTTGAGCGCCCCAAACTAAAATATCACCAGATGATGCTGTTAACCCACCTTTTGCTTCTACTCCATTGTTTATTCCAATAGCACTAGTGTATGTGAATCTAAATCTTTTCCATTCCGTTGTCACCGTAACTGATGTGCTGCTACTAGCACTACCATCAGCATGTAGTGCTATTGATTGATTTGATCCTGTATTACTTTTTAGATATATTGAAAGAGTAACAAGAGTGCTAGAACCCAAAGAACCAGTTCCTTGCCTCAAAATTGCTCTGTCGCTTCCAGTGCTTCCAATATTCCATTGCCATCTAGTTGCTGTAGTTGTTCCATCAGGAGCAGTAGCATAATTTGCAGTAGTCGTATTTGTAGTTACTGATCCAACATTAGTTTTTGACCATACTGTGCCTGGGATTGAATTTACAAATCTATTAGTTCTTGATTCTTCAATCAGCAATCCCAAACTCTCACCAGTCTCTGGGTCGTGATCAAATCTTGGAGTATTATTAGGAGCAGTGCGAATAATACCTAACTCATCAGTATAAGTTCCAATACTATCTCTGGTGAAGGTGATGACATCATCTAATACTTTAGTCGCAGCAAAGTTAAGATCTAATGAAGGTCTGATGGATGGGTATTCTACTGTTCCATCAATAGAAATAGATGCAGTACCCATTGTAAGAGTACCCGTAATTCTTGCATCTCCCTCTACTCTAAGTTTCTTGTCTGGATTTTCTGTCCCGATGCCAACATTGCCACTTGAAGTTATACGAAGTCTTTCTTCAGTATTCGTGGTAAATCTTAAAGAATTATCTGAATGAAAATAACTTATTGATCCAACATCAGCATCTGCCGTATCCCCAAAGTAAAGAGCAGTTGCTGATCCAGTTCCACCTACGATAGAAATGGCAGATCCAGATCCTGCTCCAGCATCCGATCCTGGATGAGTGAATAGGCTAGTTTGTCCATCTACTGCATCTCCAGTATATTCACCATTGAACCTACTTACTTCAATGCTTCCAGCGTATACTTTTAATTTTTGAGTTGGATTATTTGTCCCGATACCAACATTGCCAGTTGAAGTTATACGAAGTCTTTCTACCCTTGATTGGGTAGAGGTTGTTTCAAATATAAGGTCTTGGCCACGAATTGCTAGTTGTTCGTAAGTGAAATTAGATGGTCTTGTTGCGGCAATAACTCCTGTTCCATCCGAATCATTAATTGTTAGTAAAAGTTCAGAGTTTGTACTGTCTTCTTGTAATAAAATTCCAGGATTATTACCAGTTATTGTTAAATTCTTAGATGGATTGGTTGTCCCGATGCCGACATTGCCCGATGACGTTACGGTCATCTTTTGAGTTTCACTACCAGATGTTCCAGTCCAGAATGTTACATCACCGTATTCATTAACAATGTCAAATTGACCAATGTTTTGATATCTTAAAAATGCTCTTCTTGTGGCATCTTGCTCAAATCTTAAATATGGTGATCCATTAGTACCTGCTTGTATTTTTATGTAAGGATTTTGCTCTTTAGATACAATATTCCCAACAACATCCAGTTTTTCGGAAGGACTTAATGTATTAATACCAATATTGCCAGTTGATGTTTTGACATGAAATTGTACGGATGAACGATTTTCTGGGCCAAAATAAATTCCGTTACCACCCGTTTGTCCCCAAATAGATCCAGCATTCATTGTATAATATGAGGCATTATTTGGAGAATCAACTCCTGCAGCAAATACTTTAAATCCTGCTGATCCTGGTATTGTTGAATCTTGTTTTACAAAAACTTCTGCTCCATTACCATATACATGGACTTTTGAAGTTGGATTAGTCAGTCCGATGCCAACATTTCCACCATTAAGAACAGTAAAGACTTCAGATGCACCATCAAAGAGATTTAAGATATCACCAGTGCCACTCTGGGTAATCGCTACTCCAACTGTACTATTATTTGCCGCTACTTCTAACTTATCTACTTCTGTTACAATTGTATCCAGTGTACTATAACTACCCTGAACAGTAAGGTCTCCACTAATCGTTACGCTTGAAGCAGTTACTACACCAACAGTGATATTTGGAGTTCCACTAAGTCCTGTAGCGTCTCCACTCAAAGGTCCACTGAATGAAGATGCAGTTACAACTCCAGATGAACTGACATTAGTAATTAATAGACTGGTTCCAGTCGCAATGCCGCTCGTGGTAACTTTACTAAGATTAGTTAGAGACATTTATAACCAGATTTTTAGTTATTTATCGCATCAATCACTTCTTGTGGTGTGGTATCAACAACTGCTTGTGCTGCTGCTCTTTCTTCCTCATCCTTGACAATCAATGGGTTTCTGACAGTCTCTGTGGTTGACTCCATTGTTTCTTCATTATAAGTAGTAACCTCTACTGTTGCTTCCAGTGGTTCAATAGCAGTTTGTGTGACTACATTCTCTGTGACATTGACAGTCTCTAACTCACCAGTCTCTTCATTCCAGACTTCTTTGGTTTCTACTACAACATCTTCACGAATCTCTGGACGACCTTCGGAGAGGACATAACGATCTAATCTCTCAACAGCAGCAACATATTCACGAAGTTGTTTGTTGAATGTCCAGTTGTCTGCTGCCTCCTGAACCCAAGCAGGAACTTCACCGATGGTTGTGCCACCTGTGATGGTCTTTGGATACTTATCTTTGATTGCCTGAATCGTATCTTCCCAAGTGGTAGTCCCATTGACCTTATCCCAATACATCATATCTAATTGTTCTTCACGGGATGGGTATTCCTGTTGACGAAGAGTAGCGTAGTCAGGTTCAATGACATCAGGACCTTCTACAATTCCAATACCTTGTTCATTTATCTCTTCAAGAATTTTTTGATAATATGGATTATCCGAATGCGTAGAAATAAATTCGTTGTCTTTTTTGATTATTGAATCATTTAATATTTTATATTTTGTCATAGTTCTGCGTCACAAGCGTAAGTTAGAAAATTTGAATAGTTGCCAGTATTACCAAAATCCATACCGTATATATCATACCCAAGAGCATTCGCACTAGACCAACCAGCTGGATTACTGTGAGTAAGAACAACACTACTAGGAGTTGCTCTTTTAACAACTTTCCACATCACATTTCCCCTAGAAATACCATCATTCCTAATAGTATAAAACCTTCCAGTTCCTGCGGTGCTGTATTCAAAATACCTCTGGCACAGAGCAAGTTCCTCAGCATATGAACGGTGCTCAAATTCAGTGGCAACTTTACCTCTTTCTAACTGACAACCAGTGAGATATAAATTATTTGCTGGTGCAGTTCCAGCATAAAAAATTATTGCCAAACATAAGTTAGTGCCACCAGGAGAAACACCAACTGTAAATGTGTGCGTAAATTTTTGCCAAGATGTAGTATAGTTAAAAGTTGTAGATGATATTGCTACAGAATTAGTACTGCTATTTGGATCATCTCTAAATTCAGTTGCAAATAAAATACTATTATTTGCGCCACCTTTCATCCAACAACTAAAAGTCCAAGTTGTTCCTACTTTAAAAGGACCAGCATTTCCAATACGAGTAAGTTCTACTCCTTGTAGTGCAGCGTGTCTTGTTCCACCAGAACCATTCGCTGCCATTAACATTGAATATGTAAATGGTTCTCCTGATGGAACATCGGTGGATCTACTTATATCTGTTGGATCTGTACTACATTTCCATCTATCTGCCGTATAACCTGCACTTGCTGGATTTGTAAATGATGATCCTCTTTGCCATACATCCATTCCACCATTAATCACCAAATTCTTCCGACCAGCACTCACAAGGTCTCTGGCATCTTGAGCAGTCTCTGCTCTCATCAACTCATTACCTTTGACCCCAATAGGTCTTTCAAGTTCGGAGAGTTTCTCTCTGATATTAAATGCTGATTTATTAACTCTGACTGTCATAGATTATTGCTCCGCTACAAGACCATTAGATGCTGACATAGCAGTGGTCACGGCAGTTGTTGTATTATTTATTCTGCGTAGTCCTTGGAAGTCACTGCGTCCTGATGAGGTTCCTGCGTAAAGAATATTGGTTGAGTCATCATAAGCGAGTGCTGTTACTGCGTCTGATGAACCATATAAGGTACACTTGGCGTTCTCTTGGAAGAGAACCTTCTCGTCCTCATAGATTTTTTTGATTTGTTCTGCTGATGGTACTGAACCAGAAATACGAAGAAGTGCCATCCTATCAAATGTATAATCCAATGCAAAACCGTTAGCATATCTATCTACTGTCAAGACCTGCCCTGTTACTCCGTCATCAAAAGATGCAGAAGCATTACTTCCAGTCACTGTTTGAACTAACTCACCATTCATCCAAAATTCCATAGCACCACCTTTTCTTACAAATCCAATATGATTATATACGCCCGCAGTCATTGCCCTTACATTGCCAGTAACTTCAGAACCACCAGCAAGTCTATATCTATGGTATCCATTAGAATTAATAACAAAATATGATCTACCTGTTGAGGAAAAAGGATCAGGAGCTCTATCAATAATATAGTGATTACTAGAAAGGGTATTTTTTAAAACCCAGACAAAAATACTAAAATCACCAGTTCCAAAATTCAAATCTGAATTATATGGTTGTTTTAGATAATTAGTAGAACTCACTCCATGATAAGCAACCAGTTCGGCACCAGTTGCAACGGCACTCTTGTTGATTGTTCCGAATACTTGAAGTCCTTTGTTGTTTACAGAACGGTCTTCTTCTAACTCATAAAGAAACACATTATCAACAGTTCCAACTTGTCCAACAGATCCATTACCTACAATTTGAACATTTAATGTAGTTGTAGTTGCTGTAAAATATTTAGAATATGAAGCACCATTTCCCATATTAATAGCACCGTATTGAGATTGTGCAAGACCACTAGCATTTCCAAACCATATTTGGAATGCAGTGGAAAAATTATGTGATATTGAATCAATATCAAGTCTATAAGTCTTACCAACCTCAACAGTTACATATAATCTAGCATAGGGATTTCCTGCAGTTGCAGTCATTTGCAATTGTCCGCTGACAGCAGCAATTGTGGATTGATAAGGAGCAGTCCAGTTTCCAGTTCCAGTGTCAAAAGTACTATTATTGCCAGAAATCAAACTAGAGGAAGATGCTGCTGTAGTATCAGTATCAGACAGGAAAGCACCTTTGATGTTTCCGTGCATCCATCCAGTGTTGTAGTCAGAAGTGATATTTGCAACAGAACTGGTATTGCTAGTTGCGCTTTCTTTTGTGTGATATAATCTAGTAAGGTATTGCTTATCGTCACTTCCCGCAAAATCTCTTCCATTATTGGCAATTATACCTTGACCACTATTACCAAATGCTGAAGAACCTAAATTGGCGGAGGGGTAATAATTGTCAGTTAATTGAGTATCGTCTGATGAAGGGATAGTTTCATAATACGCTAAATGCCTTTCTTGTCCATTTGTTGTTCCCCAACTAAAGAATAAACTGTTGTTTTCATCAAAAGCAACTTGATGGGAAAATTCATTCTGATTTGCAGCAGAACGATATAAATCAACAACAGTTCCATCATCCTTAATAACACTGACGCCACCATCAGTTGCAACGGCAATAGTGGGAATAGGAAGTCCAGTGGCATCATCAATCGGTGCGTTTGGTAGCACGGTCATTGCTACGTCGTTTACTGCAACATTTACGATGCCAGTTCCAGACGAAGTTAATTGTGTTCCAGTAAAAGTACCTACACCTCCCCTATTAACTATAGCGCCATATCCAACTTTTAAATAATCTGTGTATCTATACGCATATAAATCAGATATAAACCTAATATCATCCATTGCATTATCAGACATTCCAATAATTAAATTTCCATTTAATGCGAAAATACTAGAAATGGTAGTACCGCTCCTGTTTATCACCATCCACATTGGAAGGTCTGGATCATCTCCATCATAGATGACAACTCTTGAGGTTTCAGCAACAATCACAGCAACAGCAGGAAACTCTCTTCTACTACCTCTGGTTGCTGTATTCAGAGTCTCATTATACCAAGAGGTGTGTTGAGTTCTTTTTCTCCAAGCACCACCATCAGAGTCCTTGCGAGTATCATAAACAAAGACATCAACAGCAGTATCAGAAATAACCGAATCAATACTTTCTAATTTTGTACTTCCTGATATTGTATCAATATATGCGCTACCATTATTATCCTTCGTGACTAATTTATCAACGGAAGGTCTTTCAAGTTCTTTTAACTTCTCTCTTAAATTGAACTGGCCTTTTGTAAAATTAACAGTCATATTATTGTTGTGCTATACTTCCGTCGTATGCTGAAATTGCAGTTGTTACTGCTGTCGTAGTATTATTTATTCTGCGTAGTCCCTGGAAATCTGATCTACCACTTGATGTTCCAACGTGAAGTAATTCTGTTTTTTCGTCGTATGCTAATGCAGTCACAGCATCAGAAGAACCATATAAACTGCAGGCAGCATTCTCTTGGAAGAGAACCTTTTCGTCCTCATACATCTTCTTAATTTGTTCTGCTGATGGTGCTGATGCTGATACTCTCCATAGTGCTAATGAACCATTTGCTAAAGCACTACCTGCTCCCCCATAATTACCAAATGCTAGTTCAGCACTGCTATTATTGATTGTATTTAATGCACTTCCTGTTGTTGAAGCATTTAAAATTCCATCTAGATAGATGTAAACTCCACCTGACCCATCATATACTCCAACCAAATGATGCCAAATACTATCATCTATAGAAATAGTTCCTAATGCTCTCCTGTCTGTGGTATTATCATCAACTAAAAAATTTGCATGACCATCTGAATCAATATAAACACCAAATCTTGAAGCAGTTGATGCATAAGAGTCTCTAGAAATTACATATTCTACTGTGGAGTTGCTATTTAATTTAATCCATCCCATTACAGAAAAATCACCAGTTCCAAAATCTAAATCAGAATTGTAAGGTTGTTGTAGGTAATTGCTATTACTCCACCCACTATAAGCAACCAGTTCGGCACCAGTCGCAACGGCACTCTTGGTGACTGTTCCGAATACTTGAAGTCCGTTTTCGTTTACGGAGCGGTCTTCTTCTGCTATGCGGAGAGAAACATTGTCAAGTATTAACGTGTATCCGTTATGAGATCCTCCCCAAAAATATCCATAAATTGCAACTCTTAAGTTACTCTCGGTGCTAGGAATAGTTACAGTTGCCGAATAAGTTCCATTGGAAATATTTGATTCTATTAACAAAGTATATCTTGAGGTCCCACTAGTTGCGTCTTGTAAAGAGACATATATGTTTGTCTCTGTTCCTCCAACCCTTTCTACTGAAAATACATATGTTCCAGCAGATAATGTTGGTAAATTTTGATGAATTTCTCCATTCGTAGTTGTTAATGTGATAGTTGCCTGTCCACCAGATATTGACAATCCAGTGTCTCCTCTTGCGGTCCAATCACTATTTGAAGCAAAATCTCCATTAGTAATCAACTCACTTCCAGTTACATTCGTAGTATCAGTATCAGACAAGAAAGCACCTTTGATGTCTCCGTACATCCATCCAGTGTTATAATCTGGACGAATATGCAATCCCATAAAATTATTATTTGGGAGAGAAAAACCATCAGTTTCTTTTACATCACCAGTTGTTTTATGTAAGAATAATCCTCCTTGATATGGTGTATAACTACCTGGATTATATCCTGTTGCAGTATAGTCTTTTGTTATTGCATCTGATGTAATAGAACCTTGCGGTAAAATTCTTGTTATACCAGAACCACCAGTTTCAGATACACATAAAACAACATTTGGTGCAGAAGTAACATCAGAAGAACTTAATTTATCATATTCAACATAATATACATATCCTGAACTAATA
>Ga0255772_10001337_pt1 | contig 24658 bp, 6 predicted proteins | sample 071ome_34_FD_179970 | JGI IMG/M metagenome (GOLD analysis project Ga0255772, IMG submission 179970) | Coastal salt marsh microbial communities from the Groves Creek Marsh, Skidaway Island, Georgia - 071411BT metaG (version 2) | ecosystem: Environmental > Aquatic > Marine > Intertidal zone > Salt...
CTTCATTCGCAATTGTATTGGATATTGTAGAAAATGGAACGGGTTCACTTCCAACATTAGTTGAGAACACTTCAGAAAATATTAGATTCACAACCGATATTCTTCAAATAACATCTTCAGCTGCAACTGCTAGTGTGGATGATGTATCATTCATTTCATCTTCATTCGCAATTGTAACTTCGATTGTTACAAACGGAACTGGTTCATTGCCAACTAAAACAAATTATGGTTCAGCATTAACTTCATCAAATGTAGTTGCTGCATACAACCTATTGATTGATAACATCTCATTCATTCAAGATGAAACTATCGCTTACTTATCATCTTCTTGGAGTACTGCTTCATACGATGAATCTAAGTGTAGAAGAGATGTTGGATACATTGTAAGTGGAGCCGCTGAGGATTTATTACATGGTGTAGTATCTCAATCCGTTGTAAATGGTGAGTTCTACTACAAACAACCATCACTTGCTGAAACTGTACAATTGAATCAAACAATCGATGGTATCAATTACGCAAGTAGATTATCACAAAAAATTGTACAAAACGAATTATTCCAAACTGCATCTGTTGAAAGAAAAGCGGCTTGGGATTTAATTGATTCTAACATCGATTTCATTAAGGATGAGACAATCCTTTATCTAAGTTCTTCTTGGAGTGGATTTGATTATAATGAGGTAACTTGTAAGAGAGATGTGGGATACATCTTAGATGCGGTAAGAACCGATGTTTACTATGGTGGTAACGAAAGAAGTATCATTGCAGGTGAATACTATTACCTATATCCATCTCAAGCAACTGTTGGAAACGATGGTGATACTGGTGGACAATTAAACCAAACATTAGATGGTATCAATTACGCTAGAAGATTGGCTGAGAAAGTAATCGTAAGTACTACTTTCACTCAACCAACTCAAGCGGTATTAGATGCTAAAGAATTATTAGTAGAAAACAAACAATTTATCAAAGATGAAGTTGTAGAATTTGTATCTTCATCTTGGAGTGAATTCTCATATAACGAAACAACTTGTAAGAGGGATGTGGGATATATTTTAGATGCAGCAATCACCGATTTAGTTTATGGTGGTAACGAAAGAAGTAGAGTGGCATCCGAATACTATTATAGATACCCATCATCTGCTATTGTAGGTGGTGTACCATCATCTACTCAACAAAAAGACCCAACAGTAGATGCTATTGAATATTTAGGTGGTATTTCTGAAGAAATCATTTTAGGTTCTACATTTACATCAATAGATTCTACTAAATTATCTATTGCAAATTCTATTAGAGAAAATAGAACATATATTCAACAAAATGTATTAGATTATGTTGAGTTTAATTATCCAAATCTACAATATAATAAATCAAAATGTTTTAGAGATATTGGATTTATTACCGATGCCATTGTAACAGATTTTGTATATGGTGGTAATGAACGAAGTATTCAAGCTGGTACATTCTATTATACATTCCCATCACAAGCAACTGGATATCAATTAGATGAAACTATTAGTGGTATCAATTATGGTAGGGATTTAACTGAATTGATTATTAGAGGTGGTAAGCAATTAGAAGATTCATTTGATACTGTTGTTAAAATTATTGAAAGTGGTAGTTCTGTAAACGTAGATACTGCTATTGGATTTGCATCAAATGGTTTACCAATTTCACAAGTTGGTATTCCTAAAAATTCTTATGGAGATAATTTATTAAGAGTTACAACTGGTGTAACCTTACCATCTGATATTACTGAAATAGCTAATACTGCGGGTGGAATTAAGTTTAACAATAATTCACAATATACATCTTCTATTTCAGCATCTCTTACAACATCGGCAGAGATATCTGAATCCTTTAGAAAAGTTATTGATATAATTGATTATGGAATTAGTGGTAGTAAAGAAATATCAGGTTCATTTGATTCATCATCTTATTTTGAAGTTGTAACTTTACCAAATGATTCTACTGCATTCTATATCAATGATAATCAATTAAAATACTTTGATGGTAGAGAAGGATGGGCATTAGGTGGTGAAGATACAGGTTCATTCTTAGGTTCTAAAAAAGACCCAACTTTAACATTGGTTAGAAATGAAATGTATAATTTCTCAATCAATGATTTGGGTTCTGAAGATGTAACCATTAATGAACCATTCTTAATTAAAACTAAGAGAACCGCTGGAACTACTTATGATGTATATGAAAGTGTTGGCTTGATAAATAATGGCATTACATTTGGTACAATCACTTTCACTCCATTAGCCGATACACCTGATACACTTTATTATGTGAATCCAAATAATGTTTCTGCTAGTGGTGTAATCAATATTGTAGATAGTTTACCATTATCGGAAGAACAATCATATGTATATGTCCCAACTAAAGGTGAGTTTGAAAAAGTAACAAATACTACAAACAATATTAAAGTTACATCAACTACACAATACACATCATCTCTAAATGCTGGTGTAGTTGATAGAAATAATGTAAGTGCTTCTTTTGGTACTGTAATTAATATTTTACAAAGTGGAAGTTCGGTTGCACCAACAATCACTAAAAACATTGATAACTTAATTAAGAGAAGTGGTACTACACAAGTAACTTCTTCACTAAGTGGTTCATCCGATACTATTTCAAAAATATCTTCATCATTTGCAATTGTATTGGATATTATTGAAAATGGTACAGGGTCTTTACCAACCCAAATTGATAATACCGAAGAAGCAATAGCTGTTGGTAATGTTTCTCAATTTGTAACATCATCAGTATCAGCATCAATAGATGATATTTCATTTATATCAGAATCATTTGAGATTGTAACAAGAATAATTGAATTTGGAAGTGGTTCTTATCAAACGGCATCACTATATGGTAGTGAGATAACTTCTTCTACAACAGTTGCTGCATACAACTTAATAAAACAAAATATTGATTTCATTCAAGAAGAAACAATTGCATATTTATCATCTTCTTGGTCAACTGCTTCTTATAATGAAGCGAGTTGTAGTAGAGATGTTGGTTTAATTGTTAGTGGTGCTGCTGAGGATTTAATCCACAATGTTTACTCTGCATCGGTTGTAAATGGTAAGTTTTATTTAGAATATCCATCTGAAGCAGAAAAATCTCAATTAAACCAAACATTAGATGGTATTAGATATGCTAGTAGGTTAGCTCAAAAAATTGCTTCTAATGTAACATTCTCGTCTCCATCACAAGATAGATTAGATACACAAACTATTATAAACAATAATAAGGAATTTGTAAAAGAAGAAGCAATTACATTCTTATCTTCTTCTTGGTCTGCATTTGATTACAATGAAGAAAAATGTAAAAGAGATATTGTACATATATTAGATGCTACAATTACTGATATTGTGTATGGTGGTAATGAACGAAGTATCAACGCTGGTGTATTCTATTACAAATACCCATCCGAAGCAACTGGTTCTCAATTATTCCCAACTTTGGATGGTATTGAATATGCTGGAGAAGTTGCACAAAAAGTGGTAAGCGGAGCAGTATTCATCGAACCAACTTCGGATAAAGTAAATACATATAACTTAGTACATGAAAATAGAGATTTAATCCAAGATGAAGTTATTCAATATATTTCATCTTCTTGGAATTCATTTGATTATGATGATGTTAAGTGTAGAAGAGATACTGGATACATCTTAGATGCAGCTACAACCGATTTAATTTATGGTGGTAACCAACGAAGTGTAATCGCTGGAGATTTCTATTACAAATATCCATCACAAGCAACTGGTTCACAATTGAATCAAACTGTGGATGGTATTGTTCATGCTCAAAGATTGGCTGATAAAATGATGACTAACACTGTGTTAGTAAACCCATCAGTAGAAAAAGAAGGATTATATCAAACAATTGAAAGAAACAGAGAATTAGTTCAAGCTGAAGTAATTTCTTACATCTCATCTTCTTGGGTTGGATTCGATTACGATGAAGCTAAATGTAGTAGAGATGTTGGACACATTTTAGATGCTGTTGCAACTGATTTAAGATATGGTGGTAATGAAAGAAGTATAATCGCTGGTGAATATTATTGGAGATATCCATCTGATGCAACCGATGGACAGAAAACACAAACAATTGATGGTATTGTGCATGCAGCTAACTTAGTTCAAAAACTAATTCAGAATGTAGTTCTAACACAACCAACTTCAGATAAGTTAGAAATTTGGAATACAATTAGAAGTAATAGAAGTTTAATTCAGAAAGAAGTAACTGAATACATTGATTATGCATTCCCATTCTTTACTTATAATAGAGAAAAATGTAGAAGAGATGTTGGGCATATCTTAGATGGTGTAGCAACTGATGTATTGTGGGGAGGAAATGAGAGAAGTGTTAAGAGTGGTGAGTTCTATTACTTATATCCATCTGAGGCAACTACTGTACAAATAGAAGAAACTATAATCGGAATTAGATACGCTGAAAGTTTACTAAAAAATATAATTTCAAATAAAACTTTATTATCTCCATCAAAAGTTTCAAATACTGATGGAAATATCAAAGTAACATCTTATAACTCAGTAACCTCATCTATCGCATTAAGTGGTTCATATCAAACTGAAATAAGTGAATCATATGATAGTGTAACTGGAATTATTAGAACTGGAATTGAATCATTCACACCAACAACTGCAACTTATGACCCTGCAAATGGTGATTTCGTAATGACAATTCCTAAGCATGGATTGGATGCTGGAGATAGTATTTATTTAGAACCATTATCGTTTACATTTACTTGTGAGATGGATGGTAACAGAACCGAACACAAATTACCTTCAGTTGGACAACCTGCATACGATAATAGATTAACAATTGGTTCTAAAACCGATAACACAATAACTGTAAATGTTGGTAAATCAGGTCCAAATGTAGAGTTCAACCCAACAACCGCATCATATGACCCAGCAACTGGTGATTTTGTGGTAACTGTGGAAAGTCATAGTTTAAGTGTTGGTGAAGGTGTAGTAATGACGGCTGAATCATTTGCGTTTACTTGTGATATGGATAACAATCAATCGGTTAAATCATATCCAAGAGTAGGTATTGACCCTAAAGCAGTTCGTTCAATTCCTCTTACGGCCGTAACGGATACTACAATGACATTTAATGTAGGAGCATCAGGTCCGAATAAATACTTTACACCTGTATCTGCTTCTTACAACGCTCTAAGTGGAGATATGACTCTAACTGTTACTGAATCATTTGGTTTAGGAGTTGGTAGAAGTGTGGTATTGGAAAACGAATCATTTGCATTTACTTGTGACCAAGATGGTGATTCATCTGTTCACTCTTATCCAAGAAGTGGTTCTGACCCATACGCTGAAAAATCAATTGTGATTACTTCGGTTGGTACAACATCACATACTGTAACTGATGCACCTTATGATTCAGCAACTGGTGATGTTACTATAACAATCACATCTCACGGATTCTCAAATGGAGATTACATCAAATTAGATGATAACTCTCTAACATATACTTGTGTATTAGATGGGAATGTAACTCAGAAATCTTACCCAAGACCTAATTACGATTATCCAAGTGGAAGATGGTTGGAGATTTCAAATGTAACTACAAATACATTTGATATTAATATTGGTTCATCATCATATGTAGGTTCACATACATTCATAACTGCATCGGTTGATGGATTAGAAAGACAAGATGGTACATTTACAATCAATGTGGGGGATGCTGGAAGTGCTTCTGGTTCTTTACATACATTTGTATCGGCATCCAATAGAGCAGTTAAACATGAACCCCAATCAGTTCATACATTCGTATCTGCATCAAATGGAGCATTGAAACATTTACCTCAATCAGCTCACACATTTGTTAGAACTCAGAGAGATTCAGTAAGTACATTACCTGTATTAACTGAAAATATTGAAGGATTAATTAAGATTACTGATACAACACAATTTACTTCTTCTTTAAGTGGTAGTGGTGTGGAATCGGCATATGTAACTAGAAGTGTAGGATTTATCAATGATATTATCAGATTAGGAACTGATGATATCCCATTTGCATTAGCTAAATGGTATGATGATACATTGGATACTCCACAACAGTTAACAACGGGTTCTTATACTCAAATAGCTGGACCTACATTAGATTCAGAATACAACAATGGTTCAATTATATCTTTAACTGGTGATGGTAGTGATTTCTTCAAAAAAGAAGTTACAGTCAATGGTGTAAGAATTGTTGTAGCCGGTGATGTTGGTGGACAAACTGCTGTACCTGATGCATTTACTGAGAAAGTTGCTCGTATGTTTGAATTATTTACTGACCCAAGTGGTTCGGGAATAAATGAAACATTCCAAAGAAATTTAATTAAAACATTAAGTGGTGATAGTGGAACTTACCACGCTGGATTACCAACTATACAAAGAGTAGCAAGAGGAGCTGGAAGTGATTATACTCCAAACTTCCTTGATGATGCTGGTATTTTATATTGGAACTTAACAAACTTGTTTGATACTCATGTACAAAACGATATGGTTTGGTATCTAAACTCAACAGGTGATATATCTGGTTCTGGTGATATAGATGCACAAGAAGTAATTGAACACATATTCCACACATTACATATGCATGGTTTACCTGCAGATGATATAAAACTATATTCTTATTTGGCATCTGATTGGCAGACTGGTGATTTATATCTTGCAATGGAAGAGGCATATGATGCTGGATTGTGGGATTCATCGGGATATGGTGGTAATAGTTGGAAAACTGATTCTGATGCATTTGAGGTAGCTGCTAAAGAATATCTATATTTGTTAAACTTCTCAATGTTTGAATATACCGATTTATGGGAAAATGGAAGTCTTTCTCCTGAGTGGGATGATTCAATGAGAACACAAGCTGGAATTTTAGCAAATAACCCATTAGGTTATGCATTCCATAACACATATATTTCACCTACAATTAGTAAACCATCATTGGCAACTATTAGAAGTATATTCCAAGATGGTGATTTGGGTGACCCAACAATAGCAGGTGAATCTGGATATGTTGTAACTCCAACTGGAACTTATGATGTGACCGATGAGTTAGTCATTGTTAGTTCTTCGGTTAAGATTGTAAATGATATAATTCAAAGTGGTACTGGTTCACTACCAACTCAAATTTCAAATACATCAAATACTATTAAAGTAGGAACAGTAGACCAATTCATTGGAGTACAAAGTGGTTCATTAACTGAAATTGATTTAGTTAAAAACAGAGCAGGTATTATAGAGAATGTGGTACAAAATGGAACGGGTTCACTTCCAATATTAGTTAGAACAAATAGTGATATTACAAACCTAATCAAGTATACTGATAGTTCTCAAATAACCGGTAGTAGTGGTGATAAAGTTCAAGAGAAAATTATTTCTTCATCATTTGGTATTGTGGTTGATATTCTAAACAATGGTACTGGTTCACTACCAACATTAGTTGATTATGAAACAAGAATTGATGCACCTAAGAGTGTTAATGCATATAACTTATTAAAGGATAATATTGAGTTTATTCAAGATGAAACTATTGCATTCCTTTCTTCATCATGGACTGAATTTGATTACAATGAAGCAAAATGTAGAAGAGATTTAGGATTTATTATTAGTGGAGCAGCAGAAGATTTAATTTGGAATGCAAATTCATCTTCAATAGTAAACGGTAAATTCTACTATGAATATCCATCTCAAGCAACTGGTTCTCAATTACAACAAACACTTGATGGTATTATCTATGCAAGTAATATGGCACAAAACATTGTTAGAGGTAGAACTTATGTAACTGCTTCACAAAATGTGTCTGCATCATTTGAATTGTTAAGAAACAATAGAGAATTTATTAAAGAAGAAACAATCGCATTTGTATCTTCTTCATGGAGTGATTTCTACTACTCAGAATCTAAATGTAGAAGAGATACCGGATATATTGTAGATGCTATCGCAACTGACTTACTATATGGTGGTAATGAAAGAAGTACAATAGCAGCAGAATATTACTATCGTTACCCATCAGCAGCAATTGTGGGTGGTGTACCAAATGAAAATCAACAAAAAGACCCAACGGTAACTGCAATAAACTACATTAAAGGTTTAGTTGGAGAACTTGTAAGTGGTTCTACCTTTGTATCACCAAGTAACGAAGTTGAATACACTTATGATTCAATAAGAGAAAATAGACAATTTATTCAAAATGAAACAGTAGCATTTATTAATGCAAAATACCCTGATTTAATTTACAACGAAGCAAGTTGTAGTAGAGATACTGGGTTTATTGTTGATGCTATTGCTACTGATTTAAGATGGGGTGGTAACCAAAGAAGTATTACCGCAGGTGAGTTCTATTATAAATTCCCATCTAAAGCAATATCATCTCAGGCAAGTTCAACAATTGATGGTGTAGTATACATCAAAGACTTGATTGAAAGTATTGCAAATAAAGAAACATTATCAGTACCACAAAGAACACTTAATACAGATTCTAATATTAAGTTCTTGACACATAATCAGTTTACTGGTTCACTAAGTGGTAGTTTAGAAAATATAGCATTTGTTTCATCTTCAATTGATATAGTCACTACGATAATCGCAAATGGAACGGGTTCTTATGAAACTGCAAGTTTATATGGAGTTCGTTCTACTGACCCATCTACTCTCGCTGCTTATGAGATTATCAAGGAAAATATTGACTTTATCAAAGATGAAACAATTGCTTACTTATCATCTTCTTGGAGTACATCATCGTACAACGAGGAGAAATGTAAAAGAGATGTTGGATTTATTATTAGTGGAGCAGCAGAAGATTTAGTTTATAACACTTATTCTGCATCTATTGTAAATGGTAAATTCTATTACGAATACCCATCAGAAGCAAATGGAACGGGTTCACAGATAAATCAAACATTAGATGGAATTTTCTACGCAAGTAGAATTACACAAAAATTAATTCAGAATATTGAATTTGAAACTGCTTCATTAGAAGTATCATCTTCTTACAACTTGATAAGAGAAAATAGACAATTTATTCAAAGTGAATCTATTTCTTACTTATCATCTTCTTGGAGTTCGTTTGACTATAATGAAGAAAAGTGTAAACGAGATATAACTCATATTATTGACGCAGTATCAACTGATATTCTTTATGGTGGAAATGAAAGAAGTATTACAGCAGGAAACTTCTACTACAAATACCCATCATCTGCAACAACTGCTCAAGTTGACCCAACAACAACTGGTATTAATTATGCTGGTGATTTAATGGAAAACCTTATTCAAAACAATGAATTTGTAACTGCAACTGCAGAAAGAATTGCAGGAAACAAAACATTATTAGAAAATAGAAGTTTTATCCAAAATGAAGTAATAGCATATATTTCTTCTTCTTGGAGTGGTTTTGAATATAATGAAGCAAGTTGTAGTAGAGATACCGGATATATTGTAGACGCAGTTGCGACTGACTTACTATATGGTGGTAACGAAAGAAGTAGAACTGCGGGAGAATATTACTATTTATATCCATCTGAAGCAACTACAACTCAAGCAAATCAAACAACTGATGGTGTGAAATACGCAAGTGGTATTGCACAAAAGTTAGTTCAAAACATTGAGTTTGTAACTGCTTCCAATGAAGTATCGGCATCTTGGAACTTACTAAGAGATAACAAAGAATTTATTCAAAATGAAGTTATTGCCTTTGTATCTTCTTCTTGGAGTGGTGTTTACTACGATGAGGAAAAATGTAAAAGAGATGTTGGTTTCCTAATTGATGCTACTGCTACTGATTTATTCTATGGTGGTAACGAAAGAAGTGTAACCGCAGGTAGTTACTATTGGAGATATCCTTCAAGAGCAACTAACAAGGGTGTACCTTCAGAAGAAAATCAATTAGACCCAACTGTTGATGGAATTAGATATGCAAAAGGATTATCACAAAAAGTAATTCAAAATACTGAATTTACTACTCCTACTAATTCTACTTTAGTTGGTGCAGAATTATTGATTGGAAATAAAAACTTAATTCAAAATGAAGTTATTACATTCTTATCTTCATCTTGGAGTGAATTTGAATACAATCAAGAAAAATGTTTTAGAGATGTTGGATATATTATTGACGCAGTAAGAACTGATATGGTTTATGGTGGTAATGAAAGAAGTTTACAAGCAGGTAGATTCTATTACTACATACCTTCAGTAGCAATTACGGAACAAAAACCACAAACAATTGATGGTATTGATTTCGCAAAAGGACTTGCTGAAAGAGTAATATTGAAAGACCAATTAACAAGAGCACCATTTAATACAAGAGTATCGGTTGACTTGTTAAGAGCAAATAAAAAAGTATTACAAGGTAAGGCAATATCTTATACAAATGGAGCATTCCCAGACTTTGTGTACAATGAAGAAAAATGTTATAGAGATACGGGATTCATCGTAGACGCAATCGCAACAGATTTATTATATGGTGGTAACGAACGAAGTATCGAAGCAGCAAAATCATACTATAATGGTGTGTATGGAGATGCATCCGCAGTTGTTAATGAACAAAAATACGAAACTGCGGAAACTAATAGATTTTTGAGAACTCAATTCCAGAGAATTGTAAGGAACTCTCCGTTAGAATTATTTGGTTCCTTAATAATTACTACTGGACATGACTTCTCTTATGCGGGTTCCGGTGTAACTTATAAAGCATTACCTCCTAACCAAGGTGGTGCAGGTGTACCAGACCCAACAAAAGAAATAACAGAAATAGGTGGAGGTAGAGTATTCTTTACTTCGGGTAATGAACTTGGTGACTTTAGAATTGGTGCAGGACTGGTAATTAACCAGGCAACAGGTACACTTCAGGGTCGAACATTCTCTCGTTCATTGTTCTCGTTAGTAACACCATTCTCACTTGCACTACAAGACTAAAAAGGAAAAAAGATATGGCAGATGTATTTGTACCACTTAACGCATTCAAATCAGTAGTAACTTCTTTAACAGGCGAGGAAGATGTAGTGTATACTACACCCTCTGGGGTTTCTACAATTATTCTTTCTGCTCAGATTACAAATCAGAATGTAGCACAGAATAATAATGTTACACTTAAATTAGATTCTAATAGAAAGATACCAGTACCTCAAGTTCAAAATATTGAAAATACCGGTAGTTTTATTAGTTCTTCACAACTTTTAGAAATAAACAGAACCTTCTTAAAGAAAGAAGCAACCGCATATGCAAATTTCTTAAATAACTTGGAAGATATTCCATTTGCATTCACTTCATCAAAATTTGAAACTTATGTAGATGAAGCATTAGACGCTGTTACTTTTGATATTGAAAATGGTGGTACTTTAAGAACTCAAAAAGAAGCATTGTCTTATTATGATAAAAATGGTGTAAGATTAGATACTGATTTATTACAAGTAACTTCATCGTATAACACGATAAATTATGTAAATACCTTATCACAGCAAATTCTAAAAAATGAATCAGTTACTGGTTCGGTAGATATTGACAGATTATATCAAACTACATTTACACAATCATACGATGCAACATTAACAGCAGAATCTGGTTCTCCTGCTATTATAGAGGATTTATTTGAAGTAATTGCAAATACAAACTTTATACCAGTAAGACAACCCCAAGAAAAGATAGAATTAGTTAAAGATTTCCCAATACGAAAAGGAGATTCATTTTCACCAGTTACCGCAGGTAAACTGGTAATGGAGGAAGAGTTTTCTTTGGTAGTTTCCGGGTCAACAGACTTAAAAGTTATACTTTCTATTCTTGAAAGCGCAAATGAATAATATTTACTATTATATACCCGAGTAGATGAGTCAATTATTAAGTGGAAAAGTTAGAGTAATCAGACCGAGTGATGTATCGGTTGATAGATACGAGTTCTTAGAACTTGCGGAGGCAGAACCTAATTTAGGTGTACCTATTAGTGGGAGTCTGTCATCGGGTTCTATCGCACTTGTTGCTTCTGATGCTGATGGTAATAGACTTTTCGTAACTAAAATACAATTAGAAGAATTTACGGGTTCTTTTAGTGGTTCATTCGCAGGAGATGGTTCTGAATTAAATAACTTACCTGATACTTCATTATTAAGAAGTGGTTCGGCATCTGCATCAATCGCACCAAACACAGGATTCTTAGTAAATGTATCTTCATCATTTGATGGGGACATGGACATTAATGGTGATGTTAGAATTACTGGTGATTTATTAGTAGATAATAGAATTGTAGCAAGAGAAATACTTGTTGAAATTATTTCTTCTTCAATTATTTTCTCAAGTGGTTCAAATCGATTTGGAAACGATGTAACCGATTTACAAGAATTTACGGGTTCACTATCCATTTCAGGTTCTTTTGGTCTTAGAGGTGATGCAAATGTAACTGGTTCGGTCTTTGTTACAAATGATATAGAGGTAAACGCAGTTTCCGCATCATTCTTTAGTGGTAGTGGTAGAGATTTATTTGATATTCCACAATCAGCACTTTCAGAAGATGCCTCTTTAATTGCAAGTGGAGCAATTACCGCATCAACAGCAGACAATCAATTTAGAGTTACTTCCGTTGAAAGTGGTTCTTTATTTGATGGTGATGTAAAACTTGTAACGGGTTCGGTATTTAGTGGTAGTGGTAGAGATTTATTTGATATTCCAAGAAGTGCATTAACTGAAGACGCACTTTTATCATCTTTCATAGCAAGTGGTTCAGTAACCGCATCAGTTGACCCTGATTTTGGATTTAGATTAGAGGGTACTGATAGAGCAGAATTTAGTTCTTCTTTATTTGTAGAAGGTGGAGTATCCGCATCAGTATTTAGTGGTAGTGGTCAAGGACTTTTTGATATTCCTCGTTCAGCATTAACCGAAGACGCATTATTAACTGATTTAATAACAAGTGGTTCGGTAACAGCATCGGTTTCACCAGATGATGGATTTGTAGTAACATCCGAAGAAAGTGGTTCACTTTTTATTGGTGATGTAAAACTACAAAGTGGTTCGGTATTTAGTGGTTCGGGTAGAGATTTATTTAATATACCTCGTTCGGCACTCACCGAAGATGCTTTATTATCTTCATTTATAGTAAGTGGTTCAGTAACTGCTTCTGTTTCACCAGATGATGGATTTGTAGTAACCGCAGTTGAAAGTGGTTCAACATTCTTTGGTGAAGTTAGAGTAGTTAGTGGAAGTTCTTTTAGTGGTAGTGGTGAAAAGTTATTTGATATACCTCTTGCAGCATTATCAGATGAAACACAACAAGCAATTAACGCTGCGATTGCAGCAGAGGCAAAATTATTAGCAACGGGTTCGGTTACTGCTTCGGTAGACCCTGAAGATGGGTTTATAGTAATATCTGAAGCAAGTGGTTCTACATTTACGGGTGAATTAAGATTAACATCGGGGTCTGACTTTAGTGGTTCGGGTGCAAAATTATTTAATATTCCAAGAACTGCACTTACTCAAGATGCTTTAATTTCTTCATTCATCGCATCGGGTTCAGTAACAGCATCGGTAGACCCAGAAACCGGATTCAAAGTAGAAGACTTTGGTTCGGGTATATTAGGAACAAGGTCAGAATTTAGTGGTTCTGTATTTGTATCAAGAAATGTAAGTATTGGAAATGACTTAGATGTAGTTGGTGCAATATCTGGTGCGTTCTTTAGTGGTAGTGGTAGAGATTTATTTGATATTCCATTATCTGCTTTCGCAGAAGAAGTTGTTGCTTCAACAAGAATACAACAAGGTAATGTAACGGCATCGGTTTCTAATGAAGATGGATTCAAAGTTAAATCATTAGATAGTGGTTCTCAATTCACAGGTTCAATAGATGTACTTGGTGGAATTTCTATTAGTAGTGGTTCGGTATTTAGTGGTAGTGGTGCAGAATTATTTGATATTCCAAGAACCGCACTTACTGAAGATGCTTTACTTTCCGCATTTATCGCATCGGGTTCAGTAACGGCATCTACATCACCAGATGATGGATTCGTAGTAACTTCAGTCGATAGTGGTTCTACTTTCTTTGGAGAAGTAAGAGTACAATCAGGTTCTGCTTTTAGTGGTTCGGGTGAAAAGTTATTTAACATTCCCGTAGCAGCAATTGCAGATTTAGATACATCAAAAATATTTAGTGGTTCAGTAACAGCATCTACATCACCAGATGACGGATTTGTAGTAACTTCGTATGATAGTGGTTCAACATTCTTTGGTGATATAAAACTATATACTGGTTCGTTTAGTGGTAGTGGTGCTAATTTATTTAATATACCAAGAAACGCATTAACTGAAGATGCCTTAGATTCAAATAGAATTATTAGTGGAGCATTCTCTGCGTCAATTGACCCCAAGACTGGACTTACTGTAAACGCAAGTGCATCAATTGATGGTGATTTGGTAGTAGCAGGAGCAATTGTTTCTAATGAACTTTATACGAATTATATAGCAACTACAATAATCTATTCTTCGGGTTCAAATCAATTTGGAAATGATTTAAGTGATAGACAAGAGTTTACTGGTTCGGTATTTGTAACTAACTCTTTAGATGTTGATGGTGTAATTAGTGGTGATGGTAGTGGACTATTTAATATTCCACAAGCAGCATTATCAGATGATTCCCCAAGAATTGCAACAGGTTCGGTATCCGCATCAGTATTTGAATATAGAGAGTTCCTTGTTGCCTCATCTGAAGGTTCAGTTCGTTCTATATTTAGTGGTTCGATAGATACTCAAAATTATATTTCTGCATCATTATTTAGAGGTGATGGTAGTGGTTTATTTAATATTCCACAATCCGCACTTTCAGAAGATGCATCAAGAATAGCATCAGGTTCAGTAACAGCATCGGTTTCTCCAAATGAAGGATTTATTGTAAATGAGTTTGGTAGATTTGAAGATGATTTAAGAGTAAGTGGTAGTTTTATAGTATCTGCCTCAAATCAAATTGTTCCTACGGGTTCTTTAGATACTCACTTCTTTGTATACAATGTTGGTAATACTGCGTACTCAATCGATGGTAGATTGAATCCAGATTTAGTATTAGTTAAAAATCTTGCATACGAATTTGAAATATCAGCATCAGGACATCCTTTCTACTTAAAAACCGCAGCAGGAACAGGAACTGGTAACGCACTTCCATTTACAAACAATGGTGGAACGAGTGGTTCTATTTTCTTCTCTGCATCTGCACAAGGTACATATTACTATAATTGTGAAAATCATGCCGAAATGGCAGGTACAATCTATGTTGTAGATGAATATGTACAAAGTGGGTCAATAGAATTATACAATGATACTAAAATAGAGGGTGATTTAGACCTAAATGGAAACTTAGATGTACAGAGTAGAATAGACTTTGGAACTACAATAGTTGGTCCTAAGGCAGTAATAACCCAAGTATCTGCATCTTTCTTTAGTGGTAGTGGTAGAGATTTATTTGATATTCCTATTTCACAAGATGCAAGGGATTTCCCACTACAAGCAGCAATTGCAACTGGTTCGGTAACGGCATCACTATCACCTGACTTTAGATTTGAAATGAATGCTACCGCATCTATTAGTGGTGGATTAAATGTTGGTGGTAATGTTAAAACTACTGGTTCTTTATTAGTATCGGCATCATTTGAACCATTTGAAGATATTACAAGTCTAAATGTAGATGTTCAAAACTTTGATGGTAGTAACAAATATGTTATCAATTCAGAAAGACAACCCACATTAGAATTCTTAGTTGGTTCAACTTATACATTTTGGCAAACGGGTAGTAATAACCTAACACATGATTTAAGATTATCTACAACTTCAGATGGTACTCATAATAGTGGTACTGTGTATACGGGAAGTGTAGATACTGGAAGTATAGAAGCAGGGGAAAGTGGTTCAAGAGTAATTATTGATGTTAATTCGAACACACCAACAACTCTTTATTACTATTGTATTAATCACTCTGGTATGGGTGGTCAAATTAATGTACTTAGTGAAGAACCAACTAATGCTAATATTGTATTTGATGGTAGAGTTGATATTAGTGATAATGTAACGGTTGAAAAGACTCTAAAGGCAGACAAATTAGTTGCCAATGAAATAAGTGGTAACTTTAGTGGTTCGGGTAGAAATTTATTTGATATTCCTCGTTCTGCATTTACTGGTGACGCATTTAGAATCGCATCTGGGTCTGTAACTGCATCGGTAACACCTGATGATGGATTTGTAGTTGAATCAATAGATAGTGGTTCTCGATTAATTGGTGATGTACAAATAACTGGTTCAACTATTATTGATACCAACTTAGATGTAGAGGGATTAACTACATTACAAACTTTATCAGCACCAAATAGTAATACATTTGGTTCTACAACAGAATCGTTACAACAAATAACAGGTTCGGTTGATGTAACTGGTTCAATAAATGTAACGGGTTCAGTTCTCGCAACTGAATTTGTGGGTGATGGTTCTAAATTAACTGGTGTAATCGCAGAAAGAGCAGAAGATACTCCATTGATTGTTAGTGGAGGTGTAACCGCATCAGTATCACCAGAATTTGGATTTAGAGTAGAATCTCAAGCAAGTGGTTCTGAGTTTACTGGTTCAATAGATGTAGATGGAGACTTAAAAATTACAGGTATCTATACGGGTGATGGTAGTGGACTTACAAATATTGATATTGCTAATTTAGCAATTGATTCATCTCGTATCTTTACTGGTTCAATAACTGCATCAGTTGACCCTGATGGATTCTTTAGAGTTGAGGGTGCGGGAGCAACACCTGTAACATCTGAATTTAGTGGTTCGGTTCTTGTTAGTGGTTCAATCACTGCTACAACATACTTTGGTGATGGTTCTAATTTACAAAATGTACAAGCAGCAGCAGCACCAAAAATAGCAAGTGGTTCGGTAACAGCATCAGTATCACCGGTATTCGGATTTAGAGTTGAATCTGAAGATAGTGGTTCTGAGTTTACTGGTTCGGTTGATATTAGTGGTTCATTATCAGCATCTTTATTTAGAGGTGATGGTAGTGGTCTATTTAACATCCCCGCAGAATCCTTAACTGACCTTGAGTTAGATAGAATTAAATCGGGTTCGGGTCTTGCAATTATTGACCCGAATGAAATGAATGTTAATGTTAGATTAACCGCATCAGTATTTGCTGGTGATGGTTCTGAACTATTTAACATTCCCGCAGAATCCTTAACGGACTTACAATTAGACAGAATTACATCAGGTTCGGCATTTGCAATCATATCACCTGATAAAGGTTTAGAAATATTTACACCAGCAGACAAGGTTGATATAACTGCTTCACTTAATGTTAGTGGTGCATTAAATGTACAAGATGGTGATTTAATCGTAGAGAGTGGTGGTGTAATATATGGTGATGGTGCAGGACTTAGAAATATTAATATTGCAAACTTAGCATTTGAAACAAATCTACTTCAAAGTGGTGCCTTCACTGCGGAAATTTCACCTGACTTTGGATTTGTTGTAAATGCATCAGCATCAGTTAGTGGTAATTTAAGTGTAGAAAATACTATATTTGCTCCAAGATTTGAAGGTGGGTTATTTAGTGGTTCACTTAAAGGTCCTTATGAGGGAGAAGGTGACGCAGAAGATAGAGAAATACTAATATTTGACCAATCGTTAAATAAGTTTGTACCAGTTCCTGAATCAACACCAACAACAACGGTTCCATTTAGTGATGTAACTCAAGTAACTGTTGTTCACAACTTTGATTTAGATTATCCAATTGTACAAGTTTATGAAACAGGTTCAAACTCACAACTAATTCCTGCTTCTATTGAATCTATTGACAATAATACAGTAAAAATTACATTCAGTACACTAACGAGTGGACAAGTTGTTGTTGGTAGTGGTGGTTCTAAGATTAGTGGAGCAGTTAGTGGTGATAATGTAATTGGAATAGTAAACTCGGCATCAAGAGCAATAACTGCAGAACAAGCAGACTTAGCACTTGGAGTTGTAGGTTTAGATTCTGCATCTATCGCAGCAATCCAAGATTTAGAAAACTTTATAAGAAACGAACAAACTGCCTCAATGACAGTTTTATCGGCATCTTACGCAGTCACTGCTTCATTCGCATTGAATGGTGGTGGAGGTGGTGGTAGTGGAGACTTCCTTGGTACTGCATCGTTTGTAACATCATCTGATGTATATGGTCCATTTGGAAGTGATAGTATTCAATCAGCATCTTATTCAAATTACGCAGTAACTGCCTCTTATGCTATAAACGCAGTATCTGCTGAAGATTATGTTAGAAATGACCAAACCGCATCTATGACGGTTCTTTCTTCATCATTTGCATTAACCGCATCATTCGCACTAAATGCAGGTGGAGGAGTTGGTACAGGTTTCCCATTCTCGGGTTCAGCAGAATTAACTGGTAGTTTGAATATATCAGGTGACTTAATTGTTAGTGGTGGTGCATTTATAGAAGATTTACCAGTAGGTAGTTCATCTACTATTATTTCATATGACCCAACTAATGGTAGGTTAGAACAACAAAGTATAACTATTGCAAGTGGTACATCTGGTACGGCGGGTACAACTGGTACTGGTGGTTCATCGGGTTCAAGTGGAAGTAGTGGAACATCAGGTACATCAGGAACATCTGGTACAACCGGTTCTGAAGGTACTTCGGGAACATCGGGTACGAGTGGTACAAGTGGAACAAGTGGTACATCAGGTACATCAGGAACATCAGGTTCTTCGGGTTCTGCTGGTACGAGTGGTACAAGTGGAACAAGTGGAACGGCAGGTACATCTGGAACTTCAGGAAGTTCAGGAACTTCGGGTTCAAGTGGAACTTCGGGTACAAGTGGTAGTTCTGGTTCAAGTGGAACTTCAGGAACCTCTGGTAGTTCAGGTTCTTCAGGAACAAGTGGAACTTCGGGAAGTTCGGGAACTTCGGGTACATCTGGTAGTTCAGGTTCAAGTGGTACTGCCGCAGAAGACCCTGTTACTGATATTTTCATAGTAACTGCCAATGGTTCTAATTTCTACAATATAGATGGAGTTAGACAACCAACTCTAACACTATTACGAGGATTTACTTATGAGTTTGATGAAAGTGATGCTACAAATAGTGGTCATGCTATAGCATTATCAACAACTTCTGATGGTACACATGGTGGAGGTAGTGAATATACAGTAGGTGTAACGAGAACGGGAAGTCCAGGTGTAAGTGGAGCAGAATTAAGATTTAAGGTTCCTGATAACGCACCAAATACATTATACTATTATTGTGTTAACCACACGGGAATGGGTGGTACACTTTTAATTGATACTCTTTCAAGTGGTACATCTGGTAGTTCAGGTACTTCAGGAAGTTCAGGAACAAGTGGTACAACGGGTTCTGCTGGTACGAGTGGTACATCTGGTACGAGTGGTACAAATGGTTCTTCAGGTAGTTCTGGTTCATCGGGTTCATCTGGTTCAAGTGGAACAAGTGGTTCTTCTGGTTCATCAGGAACAAGTGGTTCTTCGGGTTCTGATGGTTCAAGTGGAACAAGTGGAAGTTCGGGAAGTTCAGGAACTGCTGGTTCAAGTGGTACGGCAGGTTCAAGTGGAACAAGTGGAAGTTCGGGAAGTAGTGGAACCGCAGGAACAAGTGGTTCAAGTGGTTCTTCTGGTTCAGGTGGAGAAAGTGGTACATCTGGTACATCAGGTTCTTCGGGTACAAGTGGTATAGATGGTGAAGATGGAACAAGTGGTACATCTGGTGTGAGTGGAACTTCAGGAACGAGTGGTTCTGATGGTATTGATGGTACAAATGGTACAAGTGGTTCAACGGGTTCAGCAGGAACGAGTGGTACAAGTGGTACAACTGGTACTTCGGGTTCAAGTGGAACATCTGGTAGAGATGGTACATCAGGTACATCAGGTAGTTCGGGTAGTTCGGGTACAACTGGTTCTGATGGAACATCAGGAACATCAGGAACAAGTGGAACGAGTGGTACAAGTGGAGACCCTGGTACAAGTGGTACTTCAGGAAGTTCAGGAACAAGTGGAACGAGTGGTACAACTGGTTCTGATGGTACAAGTGGAAGTAGTGGCACAAGTGGAACATCTGGTACAAATGGTACTTCAGGAAGTTCAGGAACAAGTGGAAGTAGTGGTACAACCGGTACTTCGGGTTCAAGTGGCACAAGTGGAACATCTGGTGAAGATGGTACATCTGGAACGAGTGGAACGAATGGAACTTCGGGAACTTCGGGAACGAGTGGATTAGGTACAGATGGAACTTCAGGTTCTTCTGGTACGAGTGGAGAGACAGGAACAAGTGGAACAAGTGGTACAGATGGAACCTCTGGAACTTCGGGAACAAGTGGTTCAACTGGAACCGATGGTACGAGTGGAAGTAGTGGTACAAGTGGTACAAGTGGAACTTCAGGAACCTCTGGTAGTTCAGGTTCTTCAGGAACAAGTGGAAGTAGTGGCACAAGTGGAACGAGTGGAAGTAGTGGTACGAGTGGTTTAGATGGTACATTATTTGGTTCATCAGGAACCTCTGGTACTTCAGGAACATCTGGTACATCGGGTACAAGTGGAAGTACGGGTACTTCTGGTACGAGTGGTCAAGATGGAACATTCTTTGGTTCATCTGGTACAAGTGGTACAACTGGTTCCGATGGTACGAGTGGAACAAGTGGAACAACTGGTACATCAGGAACTTCGGGTTCTGCTGGTACGAGTGGTTCAAGTGGTTTAGATGGAACATTCTTTGGAAGTAGTGGAACTTCAGGAACATCTGGTACTTCGGGTACAACAGGTACATCTGGAACAAGTGGAACTGCTGGTACGGCAGGTACAAGTGGTGTTGATGGTACATTATTTGGAAGTAGTGGTACGAGTGGAGAAACTGGAACTTCAGGAACAACTGGTACGAGTGGTACAAGTGGAACGCAGGGTACATCGGGTACAAGTGGTGTAGATGGTACTTTATTTGGTAGTTCAGGTTCAAGTGGAACTTCAGGAACATCAGGTACAACCGGTACATCTGGTTCAAGTGGAACTTCAGGAACATCTGGTTCTTCGGGTGTAGATGGTACTTTATTTGGTTCAAGTGGTTCGAGTGGAACGAGTGGTACATCGGGTACTTCGGGAACAACTGGTACGAGTGGTACAAGTGGAACGAGTGGTCAAGATGGTACTTTATTCGGTTCAAGTGGTTCAAGTGGAACCGCAGGAACGAGTGGTTCAAACGGTTCATCTGGTACATCGGGAACTTCTGGAACAAGTGGAACTTCTGGTACGAGTGGTCAAGATGGTACTTTGTTTGGAAGTAGTGGTACAAGTGGTACAAGTGGTACAACTGGTACATCAGGAACTTCGGGCACACGAGGTACATCGGGTACTTCTGGTCAAGATGGTACTTTATTTGGTTCATCTGGTACTTCAGGTACATCGGGAACCTCTGGTACAAGTGGTGAAAGTGGTTCAAGTGGAACTTCTGGTACAAGTGGTACTTCAGGTTTAGATGGTACTTTATTCGGTTCAAGTGGTTCAAGTGGTACAGCAGGTACAACTGGTTCGGAAGGGACTTCAGGTACAAGTGGTGTAAGTGGTTCAAGTGGAACTTCTGGTACGAGTGGTCAAGATGGTACTTTATTTGGTTCAAGTGGTAGTTCAGGTACTTCAGGAACATCTGGAACTTCAGGTACAAGTGGTTCAACTGGAACCAATGGTACAAGTGGAACTGGTGGTACTTCAGGTTTAGATGGTACTTTGTTTGGAAGTAGTGGTTCAAGTGGAACAAGTGGTGTTAGTGGTACAACCGGTACTGCAGGTACATCAGGAACTTCGGCAGCAGGTTCGAATGGTACTTCAGGTACTTCAGGTTTAGATGGTACTTTATTTGGTTCAAGTGGTTCGAGTGGAACGAGTGGTACATCTGGTATCAATGGTACAAACGGAACATCTGGTGTAAGTGGAACAAGTGGTTCATCGGGTAGTTCTATACCTTTAAGTGGTACAACCAATAATGGTTTAACTACATATAACAATGCTTTAGCAGGATTGGATGTAGAGAGTGGACTAACTTATGATGGTAATACATTAGATGTAACTGGTATCATTGACGCATCAGTATCTATTCATACAACATTATTTGAAGAATTAGTAAGTGCAGAAGGAACGGGTGGTAATGTAACATTGGATTTAACATCAGCAAACAACTTTACATATACGGTTAATACAAATGCTACATTTACATTCTCAAACCCACCATCAAATCCAAAAGCATTAGGATTTACACTACTTTTACAAAATGGTGGTAATTATACAATAGGATGGCCTGGTACAGTTCAATGGGCAGGTGGTGTAGCACCCGCATTAACTTCAAATGGTTATGATGTATTAGTATTCTACACATTTGATGGTGGAACAAATTATTGGGGATTCCTTAGTGGAGCAGATTTAAGATAAACGATAAGTTATGAATTATGAGTATAGCAAGAAGATTAGTAAGTTCAGGGGGAGGAGGTGGAGCAGTGGCCTTTAGTTTTGATTTAACAGTAACTGCAGGACAAACATATACCTTACCTTTATTTTCAGTTGGTGGTACACAACCAAATATTTCGGTATCTTGGGGTGATGGTTCTGCTGACTCGGTAGTAACTTCTACAACCGATGTAAATGCTACGCACACCTTTTCAAGTGGTGGAACATATACAGTAAATATTACTGGGTCATTACCTGGTTTCAGGGTGGATAATGATAGTTTTAGATTATTATATTCTGCCATAAATAGTTTTGGTAATGTTGGTATAAGACAGATAAATTTTTATGGTTGTTCCAATATAACCACAATAAGTGGAATTTCTGATTTGGATGGTTTAGCAAGGGTAACACAGTTTAACAATACATTTAGAGGAACTGGTATCACATCAATCCCATCGGGATTATTTGAATATGCAACATCTGCACAAGAATTTACAGATACATTTTCATTTACGGGTATAACATCAGTACCAAATAACTTATTCGATAATGCAGGAACTTCGGTAGCGTCATTTAACTCTACTTTTTTAGGATGTTTATCTTTAACAACAGTTCCAACCAATATGTTTCAATATAACACCGCAGTTCTTTCATTCTCATCAACTTTTAGAAATTGTAGAGCATTAACTAATATACCAACATTTGTATATAATTCAAATGCTACTTTATTTTCTAATATATTTAATATGAGTTCAACAACAAACGGTTCATCATCTTGGGATTTAGATGAGGCACTATGGTTAAGAACACCAACTCCATTGGGTACAAACGCATATAACAATTGTACAGGTATTGGTACTAACCCATCCTCAACTTATGATTATAATGATATACCATTAAATTGGAAATAATTATGTATATAAAAGTATCAGGTTCAGTAACAACATATCCATACACTATTCAAGATTTGAAAAGTGATAATCCTAATATTAGTTTTCCTAATGTTTTAACGGATTCGGTATTGAATAACTTTAATGTATATTCCGTAATTCAAGTTGAAAATGGTGGAGACTATACAAAAGATTATGTAGAGGGAACTCCAACACAATCTGGTTCAGTTTATGTACAAAATTGGACAGAATCAGACGCAAGTAGTGAGGATATAGAAACAAGAAAAAATGAAAAGTGGGAAGAAGTTAGAGATATAAGAGATAATTTATTAGCACAATCAGATTGGACACAATTTCAAGATTCACCAATTACTGGTTCTTTGTTAACTGATTGGCAAACTTATAGACAAGGACTAAGAGATATTACAAGTCAAGAGAATCCATACTCTTTAACTTGGCCCACAAAACCATCTTAACAAAAAGATTAAGTTATATTTATACCTATAAACAATGAGTAGATAAATGAGAATAGACCAACCCAGTTTTTCAGGTTCGATTACACAAGCATCAATTGCGTATGCTGAATTAAGTGGTTCGTTTACGGGTGGATTTACTGGTTCATTTACTGGTGATATCACCGTAGAACAAGCAGAATTTACAAATCTTACTGTAAAAGATACACTTAGAGTTGGAATTGAAAATACAAGTGGAACTTCTATTATTGTTTCTCAATCTATGGACATTAGTGGTTCTGTTAATGTTGGACCTAATGATTCATTTAATGTTGATGGGGTAAGTGTTTTAGATTCAGCAATCGCATTTGCAATTGCTTTAGGATAAAAGGATAAAATATGGCAAACACATTTAAGAATAGTATTCAAGGACCTGCAGGAACTGCGGGTTTATCAGTTTATACCTGTCCTGCTGCAACTTCGGCAACCGTGATTGGTGTAAATGTTGCTAATATAGTAACACAAAATATTAATGTAGATGTTCAAATAACTGATAATTCCGCTGCAGTAACTAAATATTTATTAAAAGGTGCGGTAATTCCACAAGGTTCGGCAACAATATTAGTTGGTGGTGAACAAAAAGTGGTAATGGAAGCAAATGATTCAATAACAGTTACTTCAAATGTTGATAACTCGGCAGATGTGGTAGTATCAGTATTAGAAATTACATAAAGTAATAATATATGAAGTTCACCGGTATAGACCCAAATGGTATTAATCAGATAAGTCAATCTTTACTTTCCATTGATGTAAATGGAGT
>Ga0255772_10001344_pt1 | contig 24604 bp, 19 predicted proteins | sample 071ome_34_FD_179970 | JGI IMG/M metagenome (GOLD analysis project Ga0255772, IMG submission 179970) | Coastal salt marsh microbial communities from the Groves Creek Marsh, Skidaway Island, Georgia - 071411BT metaG (version 2) | ecosystem: Environmental > Aquatic > Marine > Intertidal zone >...
TATTTATTTTAGTAAATCAACAAGGATCTGCTTCATTACTTCAAAGAAAGTTAAAACTAGGCTATAATAGAGCTGGAAGGCTAATTGATCAAATGGAAGATGCTGGTATTGTTGGGCCATTTGAAGGAAGCAAACCAAGACAAGTTTTAATCTCAGACTTAAACTCTTTAGAAAGTTTACTAGGTGAAATCAGGAATTAATTTTAATAAATTTCTACTAATATGTTTATTTAGTCTTTATAGTCTAAATGGACAAAAAAAGGGAATTCAAATATTAGAAGAAGTAATGAATAATTCAATGAATATTGAAGATTCTAATTATAGATTTATAATTACATCAGAAAGCGAAAATGATTTCTTCCCAATAAGTGGAGAACTATATATAAAAAAGGAAAAGTATTTTATTGATACTGAAGAAATAGATCAAATTTATGATGGAAATAAGCTTTATACAATTATTCATGAAAATGAAGAAGTAATTATCACATCTGATTCAAACACTTTTTTTAATTTCACTCCTAAACAAGTTTTTAATTTTTTTAAAGATGACTTTGAAATAGAAATAAAAGAAACTCAAGATGTTTCTCATTATTTGATTGCTCGGAATTTAGTAAAAGAAAATTTGGTATACAGAATAATTATTGATTCTAAATTGTTATCAATAAAAAGAATTGAAATTAGAAATAAAGATGATCTAACTTTAAGTAGATTTTTAACATTAAGTTATAAATTCAATTTATCTCTTCCATCTTCTTTATTTAAATTTGATAAAAATAAGTTTAAAGATTATATAATAATTGAAAATTGAAAATTTTAGACAAATACATATTAAAGTTTTACTTAAATAGATTCTTAGGTGTGTTTGCTATTTGTTTTATAATATTTATAATTCAAACATTTTGGCTTTATATAGATGAGCTTGCAGGTAAGGGTTTAGATATAATTACAATAGGAAAGTTTTTCTTATACTTCTCACCTAAGTTAGTTCCATTAGTTCTACCATTATCTATATTACTCGCATCACTTATTACTTATGGTACTCTTTCTGAAAACTATGAATTTATAGCAATGAAATCTAATGGTATTTCAATTGTCAGAAGTATGATAGCATTATTTATTTTTCATGTTTTTTTAGGTATAGGATCATTTTATTTTTCAAATCATGTAGCAACATTAGGAGAGGTCAAATCATATAACTTAAGAAAGAATCTGGCCAAATTAAAACCCACATTAAGTATTAGAGAAGGAATATTCAATGATATTGGTGATTTAAATATTAAAGTTTCTAGAAAGTATGGTGATAATGAACAGTTTCTAGAGGATATAATACTTCATTCAATTTCTGAAGATCAAATTAATAGAATTGTTATTAAGGCTGAAACAGGAGAGGTAAGAAATTTAAATGATAATTATCTTCAGTTAGTATTAAAAAATGGTAATAGATATGAAGATTTAAATCCATCCTCTGCTGCAGACAAACAAAAACATCCCCATTCTAAAGCTTCATTTGACGAATATATTTTAAACATTGACATTTCAGATTTTAATAATGTTAATCTTGATGAAGAAAATTATAAGTCAACTTATAAAATGCAAAAAATTAACCAACTTAAAACTAGTTCTGATACTTTGGAAATTATGTTTGATAAAGATTTTGAAGTATTTGTGCAAAAATTCTTAATTGGTCATACCATGAAAAAACTTCCAAACTTATATCCAGATCAAATTCAGAATTTGAATTATAATTTAAATTCATCTTTTTTAGATATTATTAGTGATCCCAAACCATATGAACTTAATAGTATTCTTAATAGGGCAGATAATGAAGTAGATATCTATTTAAGACAACTTGATAATAAAAAAAAGAGCTTCTTTTTACAACAAAAACTTATTAATCTGCACAAGCTTACCATCAATGAAAGATATAGCATAATCTTTGCATGTATATTTTTGTTTTTAATAGGTGCATCACTTGGAGCAATTATAAGAAAGGGAGGTTTAGGCTTACCTTTAGTATTATCAATTGTAATATTCCTTACATATCATTATATAGGTGTTTTTGGAAAGAACGCTGCAGAAGACAATTCGTTAAGTCCATTCATTGGAAGTTGGATTTCAACTTTTGTAATTGCTCCATTTGCAATTTATTTAACTAGAATTGTTTCAATGGATAGAGGTTTTAATTTTACTTTCTTTGATAGACTTTACTTAATTTTTAAAAAAAAAAATAAGTAAGAATGAATAAAATTAGACTTGACAAAATTGAAGATGCTATAGAATCTATCAAAAAAGGTGAGATAATAATTGTTGTCGATGATGAAAATCGTGAAAATGAAGGTGATTTCATAACTGCTGCTGAAACAATCAATTCAGATAAAATCAATTTTATGGCAAAACATGGTAGAGGTCTAATCTGTGTGCCGATGTCAGAAAATTTATGTTCTAATCTTAGTCTTGAGAAGATGGTGCCCAAGAATACAGACCCATTAGAGACAGCTTTCACAGTTTCTGTTGACCTTAAAGGAAATGGAGTTACATCTGGTATATCAGCATCTGATCGAGCTAAAACGGTTAAAGCTCTTGTTGATAGTAATACTAAACCCGATGATCTACAAAGACCAGGACATGTTTTTCCTTTAATTGCAAAAGATGGTGGCGTACTAAGAAGGACTGGACATACTGAAGCTGCTATTGATTTTGCTAGACTAGCTGGTTATAAATCAGCAGGTGTTATCGTTGAAATTATGAATGATGATGGTTCAATGTCTAGGCTTCCTGAACTTTACAATGTTGCAAAAAAATTTAATCTTAAAATTGTTTCGATTGAAGATCTTGTTGCTTACAGGATGAAGAATGATAGTTTAATTGATAAAATTTTTGATGAAAATATAAAAACGAATTTCGGTGAATATCGATTAAGAGCATTTAAACAAGTAAATAATGAGCAAGTTCACATTGCACTTACCCTTGGAGACTGGAAAACATCTGAAATAATTTTAACTAGAATCAACTCATCCATGAATGACAATAATGTAACTAAAATTTTGAAAGGAACAAATGAAATTAAATACAATGAAATTTTTAAAAAAATTAATGATGAAGGTAAAGGTGCAATTATTTTTATCAATCAAAGTCAATCTCCAAAAAATATAATTGATAAGTTGAAGTCATTAATTGACACTTCTGAAAAACCTAAAATTGACTTTAGAGATTTTGGAATTGGTGCTCAGATACTTCACGAAATTGGAATTTCAAAAATTAATTTACTTACTAATTCTAGACAAAAGGCAAGAATAGGTTTATCTGGGTATGGATTAAGTATAGAGAATTACACTAATTACTAAATGTATCAATCCAGAGTTTAACTGCCATATAAGAAACCATAATTAGAAGTGTAATTCTAATTATTTTATCTCCTTTCTTCACAGACCATCTACTAGATAACCATGCTCCTATAATTGAACCGATAACCATCCAAAAACCTACCACCCATAGTATTTTACCATCTAAAGCAAATATTAAAACTGCAGCAATAGAATATATAAATACTGAAAATGCTTTGATTGAATTTGTTCTTAATAAGTTCATTTTATTTATTTGGGTCAATAGTAACATTATTACAATACCAACACCTGCTTGTAAAAAGCCACCATAAACTCCTATAAAAAAGAATCCAATGAGTGCTAAAACAAGGTATTTACCTGAAAGCCTTTCAGGTAAATCAAAAGAGGCGATTGATTTAGATCTAAATACAATTATAAGTCCAACTGAAATCATGATAATTGCAAGAAATCTCTTAAATGTATCACCATCTATATCAATAGCTATTCTTGCACCTATTATAGCGCCAAAGGTAGCTACTATTCCAAAATACAGACCCCATGGATGAGTTGTAATACCCTTACTTCTATATCCATAACTTGCAACTAAAGCACCAGTTATTACCATTAATCTATTTGTTCCATTAGCAGTGGCTTCATCTAGACCTAAGAAGAGAATTAAAATAGGTAAAGTAACTAATGAACCACCACCAGCAAGTGTATTAACAACACCAGCAAAAAGTCCGATACCAACTAGAATTAAAATTGAATTTATATCTAAAAGCATGATATAAATAACAAGATAATTCTTTTTTATTTACATAAAGTTTTAAATATTTTTTTATTATCAAAATCATGTATATTTGCAACTCAGTTGGAGAAATGGCAGAGTGGTCGAATGCGGCAGTCTTGAAAACTGTTGAGGGTCACACCTCCGGGGGTTCGAATCCCTCTTTCTCCGCTAAATTACCTCGGAAGATATCTTTCTTTCGAGGTTTTTTATTGAGATAAAATGGCTCCATATACTGCTCGATTCAACTCAATTACATATTCATCAGTATTTGGAATTTTTTGGGTCATAATAATTCCTATAATTTCCTCCTTAGGATCAATAAAAAAATGAGTTTTAAAGTATCCTCCCCAATATATTTGACCAGTATTTGCTGGACTGGGATCTTTCGAAGTATCATATAGAACTCCAAATCCTAACCCAAATCCTCTACTCTGACCTATAAGATTTCCAACATGGTTTTTTAACATTAAAACCACAGTCTCTTCTTTTAATATACGATTACCATTATAGACTCCTTTGTTTAAAATCATTTTACAAAATTTGAGAAAATCTTCAGTGGATGAAAAAATACCATGTGTTCCTCCATAAACTAAATTTCCTGAAGGGGGAACTTGAACATGGCTATTAATTAGATTTCCATCATCTGTGTTAAAATGCACTTGCATTATTCTATGTTGTTGACTCTGATCAACATTGTAACCAGTGTCACTCATAGATAATGGATCGAATATATTTTCTCTAAGATAACTGTCGATAGATTGGCCTGATATTTTTTGAAGAATTAGAGCTAAAATATCTGGAGCAGCACTATAATACCACTGCTCACCAGGTTGGCCAATCAAAGGTACTTGCATAAGCTTATCCACTCTTTCTTCGAGCATGTTATATACTGCAGGATCAAATAGATCATTGTACATTAACTTAAAGAGTTGTTGATCAAATATATTTTTCTCTAGGCCATGCGAAAGACCTGCAGTATGTGTAAGTAAGTGTCTAATAGTTATAGGTTCCTTAATATCATCAGTAGGCCCATAAATTCCCTTATTCATATCTTTAACTACCCTGAGTTTTTCTAAAGGAGGATAATAATGATATGCATAATCATCTAAACTCAATTTTCCTCTTTCAATCAACTGCATAATGGCTACACTCATAATAGGCTTAGTCATTGACTGAATATAGTAAATGCTATTTTTTTCTAAAGTGCGATTGTCTTTTAAACTACTAAATCCAAAAGATTTATGCCAAACGTTTTCCCCTTTATGATTAATCAAAATCTCTATTCCCGCAGCTTTGCTATTATTTATTTCTTCTTTTAAATAGACTTCAAAGTCTTTTAATTTTGATAGTTCTAGGCTTGATTGTGCAATACAAATTGTATTAAAAGTAAAGTAAAATACTAATATTAGATTTTTGAAATTCATAATTTATTGACAATATAGAAATCAACATAATTCTAAAAAAATTATATTAATATTAATTTCACAAGTAATAATTTGACCTATTGGAATAAATGGTTAAGATTAAATAGACTATTTTTAAATTAAGGTATGATGCTTAACTCTAAAAATATTGGCTTAATTTCAGGTCCTTTAGCATTCATTTTAGTAATGTTATTTTTTCACCCTGAAGGCTTGAGTTCAGAAGCTAATGCGGTATTAGCTTCAACAATTTGGATAGCAATTTGGTGGATAACTGAGGTTATTCCTATTGCAGTTACAGCTCTTATACCAATTGTATTATTTCCACTGACTGGAGGGCTTTCGTTATCTGAAACCACAGCCTCTTTTGGACATAAATATGTTTTCTTATACGTTGGTGGATTTATAATTGCAATAGCAATACAGAAATGGAATTTACATAAAAGAATAGCTCTAAACATTATAAATATTATTGGGACTAGTGTTGTTAACATTATTCTTGGTTTTATGATAGCAACAGCTTTTATGTCTATGTGGATATCTAATACTGCAACTGCTGTTATGATGTTACCTATTGCTCTTGCAATTGTTTCTCAGCTTAGAGATAATCCAGATACTGATAAAGATGAAAATAAGATATTTGGTAAAGCTTTAATGTTAGGTATAGCTTACAGTGCTTCAATTGGAGGAGTTGCGACTCTTATTGGAACACCTCCAAATCTAGTATTAGCAGGAGTAGTTCAAGAATCATTTGGATATGAAATAACTTTTGCTCAATGGTTTAAGTTTGGGCTTCCTATTTCAATAATACTATTATTTATATGCTGGAAGTACTTAACAAGTTTTGCATTTAGCTTTAAACAAAAGGCTTTTCCTGGAGGTAGGGTAGAAATATTAAAACAGTTAAATAAGCTTGGTAAAATTTCATATGAGGAGAAATTAGTAGCAATAATTTTTACTTTAACAGCATTTGCTTGGATTACAAGAGATAACTTATTAAAAACTTTAGTTCCAGTTATTGATGATACAATTATAGCAATGATTAGTGCTGTTATTATTTTTCTACTACCTACTAGGAATAAGAAAAGAAGACTTTTAAATTGGGATGAAGCAGTAAAACTTCCTTGGGGTATATTATTATTATTTGGAGGTGGAATGGCTTTAGCTGCTGGTTTTAAAAATAGTGGATTAGCATTATGGATTGGAACTCAAATGACATTGTTAGATGGTGTCTCTCTTATCTTATTAGTTTTTATTTTAATTACATCTGTTAATTTTTTAACTGAGATTACATCTAATCTAGCAACTACTGCAATGTTGTTACCAGTCTTGTATCCAATGGCTATGACAATTAATGTTCACCCATTTATATTAATGGTTTCTGCTACTGTTGCTGCTTCATGTGCATTCATGCTGCCTGTTGCTACTCCTCCAAATGCAGTAGTTTTTGGTTCAGGATATCTGAGGATTCCTGATATGGTTCGCGTTGGAATCTGGATGAATCTCTTATCGATTTTACTCCTTACTCTCTTTATCTACTTTATTCTTCCATATTTATGGGATTTTGACCCATTAAATTATGTAATACCAACTAAATAGTTTTAAGGTTTTTTAAAATATAAATATCTCTAAAAATTAAGTAATTTAAAGATTATCTTATCCCCAGTCTTTAATTGAGCCAAATTATTTAATGACTTTTCATTTAGTTGAAGGATCCTAGGGTATCCTCCTGTTGTCTGACAATCTCTATGAAGAATTATTATCTGACCAGATGGTGTAAGTTGAACAGTTCCTGGTATAACTCCAGATGAAATAATAGAATTAACTCCATCCTGAATTTTTTCATTTAAATAATAAGCCATTCTATTATTTATTCCTATTGAAAATTCTTGATTTATAAGAGTATCTATAGACTTCTTACTCAAACATTCAAATTCTGGACCCTTTAAAACTTGGATATTAGAATCTACTTTAAATTTTTTTAGAGTGTATTTATGAGTTATTTCTTTATTATTGACTTCGAATTTAAATTCATCACCCTTTTCAATTACACTAGATTTAGTAATCTGTGAGAAGAATGATTTACTTCCAAGAATTACATCTGAATGTATATTTCCTTTAATTGAAATATAACATCTAGAACCAACAGATGAGTTATTTATTTTTAGGATATCTCCTTTGTTAACCTCAATAGGTCTATAGAGACTAATTTTATTTTCATTTAACATTGGATTAAAGTCTGCACCTGTAATACAAATAACAGTAGACTCCTCGAACTTAATAGTTGGCCCAATAAGAGTAGCCTCTATCAGTGAATTATTTAAAGGGTTACCTAGAATAAGATTTGCAATTTTAGCATTTTCTTTATCCATATATCCTGAATACGGAACTCCAATATTTCGATATCCAAATCTTCCTTCATCCTGAATTGTGGTATAAAGTCCTTTTGCAATAAATTTGATCATAACTCTTTTAGTTTTGGTTTATCAAATCTATTTTTAGAAGATTTATATTCAGATTTAGATATCTCCACAAATTGTATCTTATCCCCTGGTTTACTAAAACATGGATTTTTATGGTTGATATTAAATAATTCAACTGGTGATATACCTATTATATTCCACCCTCCTGGACTTTGTCTTGGATATATACATGTTTGATCTAGAGCTAGACCTATTGATCCTTTTCTAATTTTTAAAGAAGGTTTTTCTTTTCTCTCACAATAAAGTTTTTTATCAGTTTTACCCAAATACATAAATCCAGGTAAGAATCCCATTGACAGAACATCATATGTTTTTGATAAATGAGTATCAATTATTTCTCTTACTGAAATGTTGTTTTTAACAGAAATTAGGTTAATATCTGTTGCATATTCTAAATCGTAGCATACAGGTATTTCCCAGACTTTAATTTTTCTATTATTCTTACTAACTTTTTCATAATCTATCATTTTTATTTTTTCAATTATTTCACTAATTGAAGTTCTGTTTAAGTCGAATATTATAAGGATAGATGATATTGATTGCACACAATCTTTGATATCATTTTTACAAATACTTGAAATTTCATCTTTATATGATGAGATTAACTTTGTTAAATTTGAATTAATTTCACCATTCCACTTAATTAATAAAGAGTTTTCACTTAAGTTAAAGAATTCCATTACTTTATATTTTTAAAAACTTTATTAATCTCCTTAAGAATTTCAATTACATTATCAGTATCAGAATGGATACATATTGTATCAGCTTTTATTGATTGATATACACCATTTATAGACTTAATTTTTTTTGAATCTATTATATTAGATATTTGGTCTATAACTAATTTAGAAGTATTGATTAAAGCATCTTTATTATCTCTAGATACCAAAGATAGATTATCATTATAGACTCTATCACCAAATGCCTCATACATTATTCTAAATCCTTTTTCTAATGCAGATTTTTCAATTTCTGAATTATAAGGTATATATATATAACATTCTTCTTGAAAGCTTTTGATGGTATCTAAATAAAATTCAGATAAGTCCCTATCGGTAAACATTTGATTATATAAAGCTCCATGAGCTTTTATGTGATGAAGTTTTGTTCCATAAAATTCAGCAATTGATTTAAGTCTTTCAATCTGATCTAATAGACTAAAATATAGTTCAGATCTTGAAATATCAATTTTTTTTCTGCCAAAGTTTTCTTTATCTGGGTAAGATGGATGTGCACCAATTAAAACTTTATTCTTAATAGAAATTTCGACACACTCAATCATACTCTGAGAATCTCCTGCATGACCTCCACAAGCAATATTACATGAATTAATAAGAGGCATAATTATATGCTCATTATTAAGTCCTTCACCTAAATCACAATTAATATTTATCATCAGAAAATTAAAATTAATCCTCTAAATCCTAGAATTATAGTGATCATTATGATTATAATTCCAAAAGTATTTTGATACTTATAGGTATATTTTTTTCCAACTATGCTATTATTATTTACTAACCATAATAAAATAATTGCAACTATCGGCAGAAGTAAACTATTTGAAAATTGAGCAAACTTTATTATTTCTATTGGATTTATCTCAATCATAGAAATAATTACTCCAAAAATTAACACAATCATCCATACAAGTCTAAATTTGAAAGTCTTCATTGATTTTTTCCAACCAAAACAACTTTTTGCTACATATGCCGCTGCTAGAGGTGCTGTAATAGAAGATGTTATACCTGATGCAAATAAACCTATTCCAAGAAAATAAATTGCAAATTTTCCATATAATGGCTCCAGTCCTTTAGCTAAATCAATTACACTTTTAACATCCTGACTATTTACAGATGCTGCTGTAACAATAATTGAAAGAGAAACAATACCACCTAAAAAAATTGACACAAAACTTTCAATTCTTGCTGTTTGAAGTTTTTTAATAGAATCCCATTTTTCAGTTACTAAAGATGAATGTAAAAAAATATTGTAGGGGACAACAGTTGTGCCAATTAAACCTAGTACTATTAATATACTGTTTTCATCGAAATTAGGTATGAACATTCCCTCGATTAAAGAATTCAAATTAGGTTTTGTAACTATGGCAGTTATTAAAAAAGAAACACTCATTGTTAAAACCAAAAAAATCAAAGATTTCTCTATTAATTTATAGTTTCCTTGAAACAGAATTAAAAATGCAGCTATACCAATTAATACGGGAATATAGCTAATTGAATCAATACCAATTATTGCTGATATACCTAATGATGCTCCTGTTATATTACCAGCTTCATACGCAGCATTTCCAATTAGTATTGACGAGATTATAAGTACTATTAAGAATTTTTTAAAATAAATTGAATTTACTGATTTACTTATAACTTCAGCTACATTCATCTTTGTTACTAATCCAACTCGTAGCGATAGCTCCTGGAGAAATATAGTTGCAAAAATTGATAGAATTAAAGCCCAAATTAATGAATAACCATAGGATACACCTGCTATAGTACAAAGAGTAACAGTTCCAGGCCCAATAAATGCTGCAGCAATTAATATACCTGGCCCTATTTCTCTAGTCCATTTCATTAAGGCACTCTTATCTTATCACCAAGTAAAATTGCATTTAAAAAGAATCTATTAGTTCCATACCATGATCCTCTAAAATTAGGATTATTGGAAAATAATATTGCTCTTCCCGAACCAATTTTTGATACAAGTAATGATACTGTCTTATCAATCTTTTCTGAATTATTTTTAGTAATAAAACCATCAATTATTGGATTGGTAGTATATCTAACTACTGATGAATATTCATTTTTAGATGGTTTAATCCAGACAGTATTATTTTTATAAACAGGTACAATTGGATCCTCATACCCAAAACTCAAAGGATGTGACATATCAATTTGAGTGTTTAAAATTATTCCACCGATTTGCTCTTTACCTCTATTATCAGAAGCATCAACATATGGCTTAAATTCATTCTCATTATTGCTTTTTTCAGTCTTATATAATTCTTCATCTACAATTTTTGAATCAATTAAAAATTCAGAACCTGTACCAATTGAGATAATAGTGTTACCCTTGCTAGCCCAATTTTTAATTTTATTAATCTGTGACTCATTAAAATTATAATTTCCTGAAACTATGACCATTGAAGTATACTCATCAATATTTACTTTATCAAAATTTCTAATAGGAATTTTTGTGATTGGCATTCCGACCCTTTGATCTAAAAGGTGCCAAACTTCACCTGCTTCATATGATCTAACTCCAGTTCCAATTAACATCATTACTTTTTGTTTTTTTAGTGGAACTACTAAATTACTTCCCAAATCAATTCCTTCTGAACTAAGCCCTGAAGAGACTGAAAAAATATCAATTTTGAATTCATTTTGAATTTTTTGAAGACTTTGAAATAATTCAGATGAGTTCATTTTTTGAAGACTTACAGGAATAATAAGTGATCCATAATCAAATGATTTTAATCCCTGAGAGGTATTTATCTTAAAAGGTTTAAAAGAACTAGAAACTAATATATCATTATCTAATAGTTTATTTATAACTGCAGGAATATTATAATCTACCGAATTAATTATATAACTATACTCAGCTTTACTGACTTGATTAGTATAAAAAATATCATCTAAACCTTTAACTTGATCACCTTTCATTTCTCTTAAGGCAGGAGAATAATTAATATCATAGAAATTAGCAATTGACCATGATGATGCGTCATAAAAAACACTGTCTCTGAATTCAGTATTTGTCTCAAAGATTGATCTAATAGTCCTGTAGTTTTTTTGCTTAGTTGGAACAAAAAAGTCATTACCATTTCTTGTGACCTTTAAATCATGTATCAAAAGTTTGTCAATAAATGCTTTAGTCTTATTTCTATCTTTACCCAATGTAAATGAATAACCTTTTATTCTTTTTTTATCAGCATCAGTTAATGCTGATGCAAAAAATCTTTGCTGATATTCCATTAATTCACCTTTCATAGCAACAGAAGCTTTAATAGTAGTCATTCCTGATACATATTGGTTTCTTATTGTAAATGGAAAAGTAATTTCTCCAAATTGTGTTTTTTGTTTGTGCCCTCTTGAACTAGCTTGTTCAAATAGCATCCCAATACCTCCAAGAAGATCCGCATAAGAAGAGTGATAGCCAGGGTATGTCTTATCAAATGCTTCTTTAGAAAAGTACATTGAACCTATTTCATCAAGTCCTTTTGCGAAGAATGAACCAAATAAAGTCTCAAAATATTCATAGTTCTCTTGAGGTATTACTGGGTCTTTTGCAGCATGTGTCTTCCAAGGCACAAAAAAATATGTGCTATTAGTTCCCATCTCATGAAAATCCATAGTTACATTCGGGTACCAATTATGATGAAAATTAATTTTACCTCTCGTTTCCGGATGAATTCCCAACAGAACATCTCTATTTAAATCAAACCAATAATGATTTGTTCTACCACCAGGCCAATATTCATTGTGCTCAGCATCTTGTGGGTCGTCAACAAGCGGTGAACCTTTATAACTATTAACCCATTGAGTATGTCTATCCCTACCATCTGGATTTATAGTAGGATCAATCAAAACTATTGAATTATCAAGATAGTCTTGAATTTCTTGAGATTTAGATGCAACTAAAGTATAGGCAGTAAGCATTGCAGCTTCTGAGCTAGATGGCTCATTACCATGAACATTATAACCTAAATTAATTATCACAGGAAAATTATCTGGCTTTTGTGAATCTATATAGCCTTCATATTCTGGCTTTAAGTATGAAATATGACTTTTTCTAATTTCCTCTAGATTTTCAATTTTCTTTGGTGAACTTAATATTAGATAAATTAATTTACGCCCCTCATGGGAAGTTGCATATTGAAACATATCTGCTTTATCAGATGTTTCAGATAAATATTCCATGTATGACACAATTAAATCATGTCTTGTATGCATCTCACCAATTGGATATCCTAGAAACTGTTCAGGTGATAAGATGTCACTATCAAATGGAGCATATTTTGAAAAATAATAATCCTGCGAAAATATTGAACCTAAAAATAATAGGTTAATTAGTATAAATTTTTTCATAATTCTATTCATTTATTCCTGGAAGTGAATTTGGATTTTCAACTTGCCAGTCAAAGTTTTTAGCTTTTAATTTTAATGGGTATAACTGGTCTAGATTATCAGCATCATATAATCTACCATTTTTCATAACCATTTTTACAGTATTTGTATTTCTTATGTTTTCTAAAGGATCTTCATCTAATATCACCAAATCTGCTAGCTTTCCACTTTCAATTGATCCTAATTCTTTATCTAAACCAATAGCATAGGCACCTATTATAGTAGAAACTCTAAGCATATCGTGATTAGAAATACCACCAGTAGCCATACTCCAAAGCTCCCAATGATATGCAAGCCCTTGAAGTTGACCATGAGAACCAACTCCTGCTATACCTCCGGCCTCAACAAGATCTTTTACAAATACACTTAGCTCTGGGAAGGTATACTCTTCTTCCATGAACCATCCAGCATTTCTTCGTCTTGTTTTAGACTCAACTTCCATTTTTGGAGTAAAATAATTTAGTTTTTCATCTTTATTTACATTTTCCGTAGCATAATAATAGTTTTCAGCCCATGGACCACCATATGTAACAAGAAGAGTTGGAGTATAAGCCTTTTTTGTAAATGCAGTTAATCCAATTAGATCATCATATACTGGATATATGGGATGATTATGTTCTTGACCTGGATAACCATCAATAGTTTCAGTAATATTTAATCTTAAATCTAATGCACCTTCAGTTGTAGGCATTATATTTTGTTCTTTAGCAGCCATTAATATCCATTGTCTCTGTTGACGGTTTCCTGCCCTGTACATTTTAATAGTCTTGGTGTTATAATATTTTGAATATTGTTTAAGTACATCTTTAGCTTCATCTAAACTATTAATATTATACCCCCAATAACCTACACCAGGTCCAGTTGAATATACCCTTGGTCCTAATATTTTACCTGTATCAACCATATCACTGTAAGTAAGAACATCCGTAGTACCAGTTTGAGGATCTCTAGTTGTAGTTACACCATATGCTAAATTTGCTGCATATGAGAAAGGTTGATTCTTCTGTAGACCCCAACTAGGTCTCATATGTGCATGAGTATCAACAAAACCTGGTAAAATAATTTTTCCATTTAAATCAATAACCTCAGTAGATTCATCTATATTAATTTGATTCTCACTTACTTCTTTAATACGATTATTAACTATATATATTTGACCATTTTCTATGATCTCATCTTCATTCATAGTAATTATTTTGGCATTTTTAAGTAAAATTGAACTCTCGGGTATATCTCTATTTAATTTTACTATAACCTCCAATTCATCAGCTAGAAATTCATCTTCATCTTCATCATTAACTAATTCTTTGGCTAACTCTGGGTTTAGTTTTGCAATCTCTTCAGCTAAATCTTCTTTTTTCTTTTCATCTTCAGTTAGGTCTTTATCTTTTTCTTTCATTTTTTTATCAAACTCATCCGAATCCTTTAAGTTATATGAGAAGAAAGAAGAGCCTAATGACCAATAGACAGTCTCTGAGTCATTATCCCAAAAAGGAAACTCACCTCCAATTTTAGTTAACTTTTTTGCAGGAAATGAAGAAAATTTTGGGTTAGATAAAGATATTTTTAAAGACTCTTTACCAGTGTATGGGATTGTGAAACTATATATATTGTTACTAACCTTAGCAAGACCCTGCTTTCCATCTGGTGATATCATTACAACACTTGCTGTTGAAGGTGTTTTAGAACTATAGGTAGTAATTCCTGTTACTTTTACAATTTTCTTCTCATCTGTTCCGTCCCATTTAATCGACACTAATCCATTTCTTGAACTATATAGGTAAATTCTATCTTCACCTTTAACAAAGTGAGGGTAAGATCTACCTTTAGAGTCATCTATGTAATTAAGCTTACCTCCATTTGATGATATCCACATCAATTTATCATTAGATTTAAAAGCATATGGACCATAACTTTCTTTGTAACTTCCTTCATCACCCGATATAAATACAATTTTATCCCCAGATTCATTCCAAACAGGAAAAGTAAAGACACCTTTTTCCTTTATATTTTGACTTTGAGTTAAAAGAATTGGATCTCTTCTGCCATCAGATCTCACCTTATAAATTGAGCCTCCGTCTTTATTATTCCATGAAACAAAAGCAATTTCTCTTCCATCTGGACTCCAAGCAGGCATTGCTTCAATAGTTTCATCAACAAACTCAGTTAGTCTATTCATTTCTTTAGTATTCAAATCCATTACATATAACTTGTTTACTGCTGTAAATACAATTTTAGATTTATCTGGAGAAATTTTAGCATCTCTAATCTGGGTAGCATTCATTATTTTTTCATCTGAGATTGCATAGTCAAACTTGAGCTCAGGTCCAACTTCTACTATTTCATCAACCTTGAATGGTATTACAGATGAAGTACCATTCATAATAGATATTTTATTAATTTTTCCTCCATAAAAAACAATTAAATAGTTATTGTCTGGAGTAAATGACATATTTGGCAAAACACCTAAGGTTGCTTGAGACTCTTGATCATCTTTTTGAACAGGAAATGCAAGCCATTTTTCTTCACCAGTTTTTAAATCCCTTATTCTCAAAGCAGTTTTATCTTCAAATCTTGTTCCATAAACGAGCCATTTTCCATTTGGAGATAATGTCGGCGTAAATGCAGATCCAAATCTTGATGTTTCTCTTTTAGTTTCTCCTGTTTCTCTATCATATTTGGATATCTGATATTGAGGAAAACTAGCATTATATTGCCAAGAATTTCTTCTTTCTGCGTACCAAATATATCTATCATCATGGCTAACTACAGGCTGAACAATCTTTAAGGAAGAGGGTTCACCTATTAATTGAACACCAGAACCACCTTCTTTGTGATACATATGTAATTTTAGATTTCTAAATCCTGTTGAAGCAATAATGTAGTCACCATCTTTTGACCAATCTGCAAATGCAGTTTGGTTATCTTTTCCTTTAGTAATTTGAAGTGAGTCATTAGTCTCTAAATCTCTAGTCCATACATTTACATTTCCACTTTTATCACTTGTATATACAATTGAATTTCCATCTGGAGAAAATCTAGGATGTGAATCATAAGCCATTCCTTTAGTTATTCTTTTTGCTTCACCTCCGGTTATTGGAATTGAATAAATATCTCCAAGCATATCAAATAATATAGTGCTGCCATCTGGACTAACATCAAGTGAAATCCATGTTCCAGTATCAGTATTAAGTTCAAAGAATCTATCTGGTTTTATTGGTAGATTTTTATTTTTTTTCTCTTCTTTTTTAGCCTCATCTTTTTTCTCTTCCTGAGCAAATGAAAAGTTTCCAATTAAAATAAAAGCTGAGATTGTAAGTAGTAATCGTCTCATGATTTTTTTTTTGTAAATATATAGATTTGAATTTTTTTAATACTTAAAATTTAATGTTTTAGTTATATTTGGATATAAAAAATATCTAATGAAAAAACATATTATTCTTTTATTAATGCTTTTTGCATTTGATTTAGCTTTTTCTCAAAGTAAGCTTCAAATAATAAATCAAATAGTTTCAGAAGTAGAAAACAATTCTCAACTTGAAACCCTAGCCCATGAATTAATGGATCAGATTGGTCCTAGATTGACTGGAACTCCTCAAATGCTATTAGCACATGACTGGGTGGTTAATACATATACTAAATGGGATATAAATGCTGAAAATGAGCAATTTGGTCAGTGGAGAGCATGGGAAAGAGGAATAAGTCATATTGATATGATGTCACCATGGGTTAAATCATTAGAGGGGCAGCAGCTTTCATGGAGTGCAAGTACTAAAAAAAATGGAGAGCTTGGGGAAGTAGTAACAATCCCTTTTGAGTCTAAAGAAGTTTTTGATCAATGGCTAACCAATATTAAAGGAAAACATATTTTATTCGGAACCCCTGATATCTCAGGTAGACCAGATTATGATATCAAAAGATGGGCAAAAGAAAAAACATTAGAAGATATAAGAAAATTTAGAATTACTAAAAGAAGAAATGATTTTCAAAATTTCAGAAAAACTGGATATGACTACAGAGATATGATTAAAGCAATCGAAGAAGCTAAACCAGCATCAATAGTAATGAGCTCATGGACAAATAGTTTTGGAACTAATACTATTTTTAGTCCTGGTTTTTATGGTATAAGCTCTGAAACCCCTACTGTTGATATTAGTATGGAAGATTTTGGACTTCTATATAGGTTAGCAGAAAAAAATCAAAAGCCAACTTTAAATGTTAACATTCAGTCAAAAGAACTTGGTAAAGTTCCAACCTATAACTCTTTAGGAAGAATTGAAGGTGTAGAAAAACCAAATGAATATGTAATTCTTTCAGCACATTTGGACTCTACAGGTGGTGGAACTGGTGCAACAGATAATGGTACAGGAACTATTACAATGATGGAGGTAATGAGGATCTTGAAGAAAATTTACCCAAACCCAAAGAGAACAATTATTGCTGCTCATTGGGGTGCTGAAGAACAAGGACTTAATGGATCAAGTGCTTTTGTTGAAGATCATCCAGAGATAGTAGAAAACTTACAGGCTTTATTTAATCAAGATAATGGAACAGGAAGAGTAGTTCAAATAAATGGCCATGGATTTACTGAGGCATACAGATTTATAGGAGAATGGCTTCAATATGTACCATCAGAAATAAGAGATGAGATTGATACAGAATTTCCTGGAATACCAATTCCTCTTAATTCCTATGAAGAAAATGGAGTAATTGTTCCCTCTGGTGGTTCATCTGATTGGAGAAACTTTGTTTCATCAGGAGTTCCAGGTTTTAATTTAAGATCTCTTGATTTTTCTTATGGTGGTGATAGTCAGTATCACTATACTTGGCATACTAATAGAGATACTTATGATAAAATAGTCTTTGATGATGTAAGAGATAATGTAATCCTGATAGCTATATTAACATACCTTGCAAGTGAGGAAGAAGAATTAATGCCAAGAGATAGAAGATTACTTCCTATTGATCCTTTAACAGGTAAAAGAGGAGAATGGCCTTCTCTTAGAATTCCTAATAGAGACGGAACTGAAGATAACTAATATGGAAAACCTATTATTGCTGTTTGAAAATATTACATCTGTTAATAGAGCAATAATAATAATTTCTGGTATTACCTTTTTTTGGATAATTGAAGGAATTGTGCCTTTTAAATTCCTTAGTTATAAAAAATGGATCCATTCAATTCCAAATTTTTTATTAACTATAACTACTTTAATTGTAAATTTTTTCTTTGCATTTTTATTAGTCTTTGCTTCTGATTGGTCAAACCAAAATAACTTTGGAATAATACATTTAATCAATTCATCTACATTAATAAGCGTAATAATTGGATTATTGTTACTTGATTTAATTGGAGCATACCTTCCCCATTTAGTTCAACACAAGGTAAAATTGTTATGGTACATACATATTGTACATCATACTGATAATAAAGTTGATACAACAACTGCCAACAGACATCATCCATTAGAAAGTATAGTTAGGTTTATATTTACATTTATTGGAATATTCGTGTCAGGAGCTCCCATAGGTCTAGTTCTTCTATATCAATCTATCTCAGTTCTTGCTTCTCAGTTTAATCATGCTAATATTCAAATCTCTAGTAGGTTTGATAATATTTTAAGCTATGTAATTGTGTCTCCAAATATGCATAAGGTTCATCACCACTTTGAATTACCTTATACAGATTCAAACTATGGTAATATTTTTTCTATATGGGATAGAATTTTTGGAACCTACATGGAATTAGATAAGAATAAAATAATATATGGAGTAGATACTGATATTGACGAGAAGTTAAATTCCAAATTTGTAAGCTTACTAGAAAGGCCATTTAAAAAATGGTATAATCATTTTAGATGATTTCTTTAATTTTTTTTGTTAAGGAATCTATTCGTGTGAAAATTGACTCTTCTCCCTTCGACATATCCTTAACTTTAAAAATATCTTCCTTCAGTTCTTCCTCGCCAATAATTACAACAAAATCAATTCCCTTTTTATTTGCATAGTCTAATTGCTTTTTAATTGAAATGTTGTCAGGATATATTTCGCAGATAATACCATCTTTTCTTAACTGATTTACAGAGTCAATAAAATTAAATATTTTATCAGTCCCAAAATTTAGAAATAGGAATGACTTAGATGAGTCTAATATGTTAGGGAAAAGATTAAGCTCTTCGAGGATTAAAAAAATTCTATCAAAACCAAAAGATATACCAAAGCCACTTAATTTAGGATTATTCTTCTGGACTAAGTCATCATATCTCCCTCCTCCTCCAATGGAACCTATATTAAAGTCCTTGGGAGAGGAGATCTCAACTATGGTACCAGTATAATATCCCAAACCTCTTGCAAGAGATAAGTCAAATTTAATCTCAATATTGTTTAGTTTAAATTGATTACAGGTATTAATTATTTTTTCAATTAAATCAATTGAATTAGAAGAAATATTTTTAGTATTGAACTCTTTTCTGACAATATCAATTTTATTTTCATTAGAACCCTCTATATTAAGAAAAAACATAAGTTTATCAATTGACTCAGCACTAATTCCTTTTTTGACTAATTCATCTTCAACTCCATTAATACCAATTTTATCAGACTTATCTAGTATTGAAGAAATTTCGGATAAGCTATTGAGATTCATAATTTTTGTAATACCCTCAAGAATTTCTCTATTATTTATCCTCAGAACTAATCTTGGCAATCCAAGACTATCAAAAACATAGTCATATACTTTAATACACTCTACCTCATTTAAATAGTTTTTTTCTCCAATAATATCGACATCACATTGAAGAAATTCTCTGTATCTACCCTTTTGAGGTCTATCAGCTCTCCAAACTAGCTGCGTTTGAAATCTTTTAAATGGTAGGGTAATAACATTTAAGTTTTGTTGAACATACCTAGATAAAGGAACTGTTAGATCATACCTCAGGGCTTTATCACTTATAGAGTTGGCAAATTTTGATAGCTTTCCATCATTAAGTGAATTTAAATCTGCTTTTTTAACTTTTTCACCTGAGGATAGAATCTTAAATATTAAAGAGTCCTCTTCATCTCCATATTTATCTGTAAGTAAAGAGAGATTTTCAAATGAAGGTGTTTGTATCTCCTCAAAATTAAATGACTCGAAGGTGTCTCTTAAAACTTTTAAAAGATAATTTCTTTTTTTTAATTCTAATGAAGAAAAATCTCTTGTTCCTTTTGGTGTATTCAGTTTTTGAGACATCAAAAATTTATTTGATAATCATGTGAACATTAAAGTTATGAAATTATTTCTTTTCGGCTAGAAGCTCAAAATTTAATTGAGTGGAAACTTCTCTATGAAGCCTAATAGATGCCTGGTATTTTCCAACTCTTTTAATAGATTTACCGGGAATTGAAATATTTTCTTTTTCTACTTCAATTTTTTTATCAACTAAACCTTTAGCAACATCAGCATTAGAGATTGAACCAAAAAGTTTTCCATCTGGTCCAACTTTTGCTGAAATTTTAAGATCAAGTTTAGAAATTTTTGCAGCTAATTTCTCAGCAGCATCAATTATGGACTTTTCTTTAAAAGCTTTTTGTTTTAGGTTTTCAGCTAATACTTTTTTGGCAGATTCTGTTGCTAAAACAGCTTTTCCTGTTGGTATCAGAAAATTCCTACCATAACCAGACTTAACTGTTACTATTTCATCTTTAAAACCAACGTTTGCAACGTTCTCTTTTAATATAATCTCCATAATTATTTTAATAAGTCTCCAACATATGGCAACAAAGCTAAATGTCTAGCTCTCTTAACTGCAGTTGCAACTTTTCTTTGATATTTTAGTGAAGTACCTGTTAGTCTTCTTGGTAGAATTTTTCCTTGCTCATTAATAAATCTGTTTAAAAAGTCAGGATCTTTGTAATCAACATATTTAATACCTGATCTTCTAAACATACAATATTTCTTTACTTTAGAAGTATTGATATCTAGGGGAGAAAGATATCTTACCTCACCCTCACTTTTAATTTTTGATTGCTCATCAATACCTGCCATAATTAACTAGCTTTTTTTGTATTTCTATTTCTTCTTTTTTCTGCCCACTCGACAGCATCTTTTTCGAGAGTTACAGTCAAATACCTCATAACAGTTTCGTCTCTTTTAAACTCAAGTTCTAGAGACGATATAGTATCTGCAGGAGCAGTATATTCAATAAGATTATAAAACCCAGTACTCTTATTTTGGATAGTATACGCTAACTTTTTTAAACCCCAAATTTCTTTACTAATAATCTTAGCACTATTAGACTTTAAATACTTTTCGTATTTGTCTACTACTTTTTCAACTTGCTCTTCTGAAAGAGCAGGGTTTAAAATAAATACCGTTTCGTAGTTTTTCATCTTAAAATCTTAGGCCGCAAAATTAGGTTTTTAAATAATATCTGCCAAATTTATTTTTAAGTAAAGTATTTGCTAATTAGGATCAACATCTACAATGACTTTTACGCTTCTATATTTTGATATAGAATCAAAACTTTTCATAATTAATAAAAATTTACTTCTAAAAAGATTTAAATCCTTTAAATCTTTAAGTTTTACAAGAAATTCTTTATGATATTCATTTTTAATTCTTGAAATTTCTGGATATACAGGCCCTAATATTAGACCTTTAAAATTTGCTCTTATAGCAATATTTAACCAATTAGAAGAACTATTTAGTTTATCAAAACTTTTGTCTTTCATAGTTATCCTAATAAGTCTTACAAAGGGTGGATAATTATAGTCTTTTCTTTCGATAAGTTGTTTTTCATACATTTTATCGAAATCGTTATTAATTACATTAATAATAATTGGATGATCTGGTTGGTATGTTTGAAGATACACCCTACCCCTTTCACCTGATCTTCCAGATCTTCCAGCAACTTGAGTTAAAACTTGAAAAGCTTTTTCGTGTGCTCTAAAATTAGGAAAATTCAAAAAATGATCAGTATTAATTACTCCAACAAGACCCACATTTTTAAAGTCTAAACCTTTAGTTATCATCTGAGTACCAATTAATATATCGATTTCATTGTCGGCAAACGAATTGATTATTTTATCAAATGCCCATTTACCTCTAGTTGTGTCCCAATCCATTCTACTTATGCTTGAATTAGGAAAAATTTCTTTTATTATTTCTTCTATTTGTTCAGTTCCATCTCCTCTAAAGCCCATTGTTTCAATTCCACATGAATTACATTTTATCTCAGCTTTTGATTGGAATCCACAATAGTGGCATCTCAATGTATTAGAGTGTAAGTGATATGTTAAACTAACATCACAATTATCACACATAATATTATGACCACAGGAACCACATAGCCATTGAGGAGAATACCCTCTTCTATTTCTAAATAAAATAACTTGTCTACCTTGATTTAATGTATTATTAATTTCATATATCAATTTTTTTGAAAATATGGGACTGAATTCATGTTTAGGTTCAGTTTTCATATCAATTGTATGGATAAAAGGCATCTCTATATTGCTATATCTTTCTTTTATTTCAACAAAACCATATTTATTATTTTTAGCATTGTAAATTGATTCAATTGAGGGAGTAGCTGAGCCTAAAATAATTTTAGTTTTAAAAATTTTGGATAAGTAAATAGCTGAATCTCGAGCATTATATCTAGGAGAAGGTTCTTGCTGCTTATATGAAACTTCATGCTCCTCATCAATAATTATAAGACCTAAATCATCAAAAGGAAGAAATATAGCTGATCTTGCACCAATAACTAGCTTCGAGTTCTCTTCATTATTACTAATGCTTTCCCAAACTTCAGTTCTTTCATTTAGAGAATATCTAGAATGGTATACGGATATCTTACTAGCAAAATGATTTTTTAATTTTTGAATTATTTGTGTTGTTAAAGAAATCTCAGGCAGTAAATAAAGTACTTGCTTTCCAAGTTTTAAGTATTGTTCAATAAGCTTTATATATATTTCAGTTTTTCCAGATGAAGTTACACCATGAAGAAGAATAATATCTTTTTCCCTGATTTGTTTATTTAAGTTATATAAAACATCATTTTGGAGTTCAGTTAATAAATTGGGGGAATCAATTTTTAGGTCATTGTTATGGTTTCTTTCAATCTTTATTTTTTTAACGGTTATAAAGCCCTTTTTTTGGAGACTTTTAAGAGTAGTATTTGAAAATCTAATATTTTTTTTCAAATCCTTAATAATTAAATAATCTTTAGATTTAATCTGACTAATAATTGAAAATAAAAGCTCTTTCTGCTTAGGGGTATTCTTTAGAAGATCTAAAGACCCATTAATGTTTGTTTGATCAATTAATCTCCTATCGAGAAATACTACACTTATAAGTTTTGGTCTATACTTTTCTTGTAGCTCATAATTTAATTCAACATATCCATTTAATATCATCTTTTGTATAATTGGATATGGATTTTTCTTATTTAAAATTTTAGATATATCACTTAACTTAAGGTTTTGGAAATCAAGGGCATCATATATTAAGTACTCATCATCTGACATTTTATTCGCAATTTCATCAGATATCTCTTTTTTTATAACTAAACTGTCACTTTCAAGAAGAAAGGTTGAGGGTATAGCTGCTTTCATAACATCACCAATAGGTGAGAAATAATATTTAGACAACCAATTCCAAAAATCAATTTGATTTTTTGACACTAATCTCTTATTATCATATATGAATTCTATTGGTTTAGTTTCATAAGATTTGGGTTTATCATTATGTAATTTATTTACTATACCAGTGTAAATTTTTCTTTTACCAAAACTTACAGCAACTCTATAGCCAATTTCTAATTTATTAAATTCATCTTGAGATAATTCATATGTAAAAGTGTCCTTAAGTGGAAGAGGGAGTATAACATCTACATAGTAATTCATGCTTAATTATAATTTATTCTTTCTAATTTAGCAATTAGCCAGATGAAAAAGTTTTTTTTAATTATAATTCTTTTAATTTCTTCTTTAACCTACTCTCAAGATCTAACTGAAGTAGTTAAAGGAAGAGTTCAAAGTGAAACTTCAGAATCAATTCTACAAAACGTTCACGTTCTTAATCTCACTAAGGTAAAAGGAACAATTACAAATTCTTCAGGAGAGTTTGAGATTCAAGCTAAGGTTAACGATACTCTTTATTTTTCTTACATAGGTTATAAACCCTTAAAAATAGTTGTTACAAATGATCTAGTAAGATTTGATGATAATACTATTGAATTAACTGAACTTGCCTTTGCATTGGAAGAGATAATAATAAAACCTTATCAACTAACTGGTTATCTTGAAATCGATGTAAAGAACGCGCCTGTAAATACATCAACAAGATATAGAATTATTGGTCTTAATTTAGGTTATGAAGCAGGTAGAAGGTCAAGATCTGGTATATCAAAAGTAATTGGTGCAATATTTAATCCAGCAGATTTTTTAAATAATTTATTCAAAAAAAA
>Ga0255772_10001385_pt1 | contig 24272 bp, 18 predicted proteins | sample 071ome_34_FD_179970 | JGI IMG/M metagenome (GOLD analysis project Ga0255772, IMG submission 179970) | Coastal salt marsh microbial communities from the Groves Creek Marsh, Skidaway Island, Georgia - 071411BT metaG (version 2) | ecosystem: Environmental > Aquatic > Marine > Intertidal zone >...
AAGGCCAGGAACCGATCGCTATACTGCTAATGCAAAGTGGTCTCTGCAGTTTGACGAAATTGTATATAACAATCAAAAAATCGAATCCCTTAGCGCCGAAGGTAATTTGTCCCGAGGAACACTCAATACCAAAACTGAGGTCCAGAGCGCCCTTATTTCGGCCAACTTGATCAGCACTCATAGCCTGTCAAAGAGCAATTCGAGGCACACCTTTGTCTGTTCAATCGATAAACTCGATTTGAGTTCTTTGAGCACATCGGGCAATCTTCCCCTGCGTTTTAATACCAAGATTATAGGTACGCTAAGAGGCAATTCGATACCCCAAATGGTGGGTAACCTTTCTTTTGAAGAAAGTGCACTCACGCGCGGAAGTGATAACACAATTTTCAAAAATTTTATTGCACGCTTAGATCGAAAAAATGCACAACGAACTATAGAAATACTCAATTCAGAAATTATAGACGGCTCGATCGTTGGAAACTATCGCTTACAGGCATTACCCTCATTGTTACGTGCTACTATAGATCGGGCGTTTCCAGTTTTTGCAACTTCCAAAACACGTGCCGAGGGAAGTGCACTGGTAGATTTGCGAATTGGTTCTAAGGTGCTTAAGGCAATAGACCCAAATATCGTTTCTGATGAGCCCATTTTGATCACCGGCAAGCTCAGTGACCAAGAGCCTAACGCCTATTTGAAATTGGAAACGCCCATTTTTAGAGCACCCGAACTGACCGCTGAAAACATTTCTGTTTTGATTGCACCCGAAGTCGATCAAGAGAGTGTTTTAGAGATCGGAAAATTGCAAATTAAGGACTACTCATTCAATGCGCTACGAGCAACGAGTGATTTGATTGAAAAAAAAATCAGCTTACACCTTTCAGCCACTGGGGGACAGGACAACCAAGATGTCTATGATTTGTATTTTGAACAAGAGCAGCAGCCCAAAAAACAGTTGTTTACGATCCTCCCTTCTCAAATACGTTTTAGAAACAATACCTGGCAAGTCAACCCACTAAGTCAAGCTGCTCAAGGTGTGGAGTTAGATTTGGAAACCGGCACCTTTAACATCAATAATATTAGTGTAACAACCGATCAGTATGGATTGGCTTTTTCGGGTTACTACAATCAAGAAAATGATTTTGAGATTGCTTTGGCATTAGACCAAGTAGAGATTGCATCAATTTTGCCTCAGCCCAACCAATTTTATTTTGAGGGAGTGGCAACTTCAAGGCTGCAAATCAAACGCTCACAACTCGAAAATATTTTTATTTTGAATGGCATCATTGAAGATCTAAAAATCAATGGGGCCGATCAGGGTAGGTTTAAAATCAACAGCCAGGGAAATACAAAAATCAACGCGTATGCTATTGATTTTTCTTTGATAAAATCAGAAGCGCAAACCTTATCTGGAAGGGGAAACTTGACCTTTACAGCAGCACAGCCTCGTTTGGACCTCAACATCGATTTTCAAAATTTTGATCTCGCCCTGTTGCAACCGCTTGGAGGCAGCTCGATTACCGACTTTTCGGGTTCTTTGGAGGGTAACGCTAACCTCTTTGGGTCCCTAAACAATCTAAGCCACCAGGGTGAACTCTCGCTCAAGAATGCACAATTATTTATTCCATACATCAATAAAGGGCTTATTTTCGAGCCCCAACAATCCGTGTTGTTGACCGATCAAAATTTCACCTTCAGAAATGCCCTTATCACTACAGATGGCTCCGCGGGTACTGCGCTTCTAAACGGAACGATTTCCCACAATAGATTTAAAGATTGGGCGATTGATTTTAAATTTAATACCGCTGGCATTCAAATTTTAAATAAAAAAGAAACACCCGATGCGCTTTTTTATGGTACTGGTTTTTTTGAAGGGCAAATCGCGCTAACAGGGTCCTTCAAAAATCCTTTATTAGCGCTTTATGGCAAAACAAATCCAGGGACTTCCATAAAAATCCCATGGATTGAAGCCTACAATGTTTCGGACGCCTCATTTGTCAATTTTGTTGCTAAAAGCGAATCTGATAAAGCACCTTCATTGCGTGAGAAAGAGGACGCAAATGGTCTTGACATGCGCTTTGAACTCGAGGTTACTCCCGAAGCAGAGATTGAAATTGTTATTGATGAAGTTTCGAAAAGCTATCTAAAAGGGAACGGTTCTGGAAATTTACTGATGGAAATAGACACCAAAGGCAAATTTAACATGTGGGGAGATTTTATCGCGCAACAAGGGATTTATAATTTTAAGAACTTGGGTGTTATTGACAAAAAGTTCAACGTAAAGCCAGGAGGTACCATTGTTTGGGAGGGCGACCCGCTCGGTGCTCAAATGCAACTAGAAGCCGTGTATCAGGTCCCCGGTGGGGCCAATCCAGCACTTTTGTTAGACAACCCTGATTTTAACAGAAAAATACCCACCGAGGTACTTATTCGGTTGCAGGGGGATCTGCTAAAACCCGAAAACCCTTTGTTTGAAATCGATTTTCCAAATACTGGAGGTACCGTGGTCACGGAGTTGCAATACCGTTTGAACGACCCACAACGTGCTCAGCTTCAAGCCATCTCGCTACTGTCTCAAGGGATTTTTATCAATGATGTTGGCGTCTCAGTTCAGGGATTGGCGAACAATCTTTATGAAAAGGCCTCTGATGTATTTTCTAGCCTTGTGGGCGAAGAGAATGAAAAACTAAAAATAGGCGTAAATTATTTGCAAGGAGACAAAAGTAGCCCGGTAGAAATTGTCTCCGAAGACCGATTGGGCTTAACGCTTTCAACGCAGTTGAGTGATCGTATTTTGGTCAATGGAAAAATTGGTGTGCCGGTTGGAGGTGTAGAAGAGACTTTGATCGTCGGAGATGTTCAGATAGATTTTATTCTTAACGAAGCGGGGTCGTTGCGAGCCAAAGTCTTTAACAAAGAAAATGAATTTCGATATTTTGGTGATGAGCTTGGTTATACTCAAGGCTTGGGACTGTCTTATCAGGTAGACTTCAATACGTTTTCGGATTTGATTCAAAAAATCATTAAAAAAGAACAAAAGAAAGCCAACTACCGGGCTACTCCCAAAACGACAGGTCTCGGACTTCAATTCATAAACAAGCAATAATTGTCAAATACTAACATGGAAAGTGAATTTTGTTTGGATCGTAAAAAACTCGTTAAAAGAACAAAACAGCTGGGGACTTTTTTTGTTTTGGCAGTCAAAAACATTCAAATAAATAGTAAATTGTGGCGGATTTTATGAAAGCAATCAAGACTATCGGTGTTTTAACTTCTGGAGGCGACGCCCCCGGGATGAATGCAGCCATTCGAGCGGTGGTACGCACGGCTGCTTTTCACAAATTGAAATGCGTAGCGATTTTTCAAGGCTATCAAGGCCTTATAGACGACGTAACCCGTGTGATGACACCACGATCGGTAAACAATATCATCAACAAAGGTGGCACCATGTTAAAATCGGCACGCTGCCTCGAGTTCCGTACTAAAGAAGGAAGGAAAAAAGCCTTTGAAACCATCCAAAAACACGAAATCGATGCCTTAGTCGTAATTGGCGGAGATGGCTCTTTTACCGGAGCGATGATTTTTCAAAAGGAGTTTGACTTACCGGTCATCGGAATACCAGGAACTATTGACAATGACATCTACGGCACAAGCCACACATTGGGATACGACACTGCGCTAAACACCGTCACAGAGGCAATTGATAAAATTCGAGACACTGCCAGTTCGCACAACCGCTTATTTTTTGTCGAAGTCATGGGGCGCGATGCGGGGCATATCGCCTTAAACGCAGGTATTGGTTCGGGTGCTGAAGAAATATTGATCCCCGAAGAAAATATGGGACTCGATCGTCTTTTAGAATCCCTCAAAAGAAGTGAGAAATCCGGCAAATCTTCAAGTATTGTTGTTATTGCAGAAGGAGATAAAACAGGAAAAAATGTTTTCGAAATCGCCTCTTATGTAGAAAAAAACCTGCCTTATTATGAGGTGCGTGTTTCAGTACTTGGACACATGCAACGGGGTGGTGCTCCAAGTTGTTTTGACCGTGTATTGGCCTCAAGAATGGGCGTTTATGCAATAGAAACCCTTTTGGAAGGAAAATCAAATCTTATGGTTGGCATCAAAGATGATAACATGATTTTGACCCAATTGGACAAAGCAATCAAAGGAAAATCTAAAATAAATAAAGAACTGATCCGTGTGTCAGACATTTTAACCATATAGAATAATCAATAATTAATTTAAACTTTAGAAAATGGCTTTACGAATAGGTATTAATGGATTTGGACGAATTGGACGCTTGGTTTTTCGCGCAGCAATGAAACAAGATGATGTAGTTGTTGTAGGAATCAACGATTTGTTGGATGTAGATCATCTTGCATATCTGCTAAAATACGATTCTGTTCACGGACAATACGATGGAACTGTTGAAGTAAAAGACAATAACCTAGTCGTTGATGGCCACGAAGTTAAAATTTCGGCTGAACGTAACCCTGCCGACATCGGATGGGGTGCACTTAACACGGATGTTGTAGCAGAATGTACAGGAATTTTTACCACCTTAGACTCTGCAGAATCACACATCAAAGGAGGCGCAAAAAAGGTTGTAATTTCTGCTCCCTCTGCAGATGCTCCTATGTTTGTTATGGGGGTCAATCACCATACTGCTACAGCAGATCAAAAAATTGTATCAAACGCTTCATGTACAACCAACTGTTTGGCGCCGATTGCTAAAGTACTCAATGACAATTTTGAAATTGTAGAGGGATTGATGACAACGGTACACGCAACCACAGCAACGCAATTTACAGTGGACGGTCCATCACGTAAAGATTTTAGAGGCGGGCGAAGTGCACTACTCAACATCATACCCGCATCAACAGGAGCTGCAAAAGCAGTAACTAAAGTAATTCCTTCTTTGGTGGGCAAACTTACTGGGATGGCTTTTAGAGTGCCCACAGCCAACGTTTCTGTTGTTGATCTTACTGTTCGCTTAAAAAAAGAAACCTCCTATGCTGAGATTCAAGCGGCTATGAAAGCTGCCTCAGAAAATGAAATGAAGGGTATTTTGGGTTATGAAGACGGACCGTTGGTTTCTCAGGATTTTGTAGGTGATGCACGTACTTCAATTTTTGATGCAGAAGCAGGTATGGAATTGAATGCCAACTTTTTCAAAATAGTAAGCTGGTACGATAACGAGTGTGGGTATTCTAACAAACTACTCGAACTTGCAAAACACATCAACCAGCTCTAGGTTATGATACTGGTTGTTGATAGCGGTTCTACAAAAACCGATTGGATTGCTATAGATGCTAAAGGAGTGGTGTTATTTTCTACACAAACTTTAGGTCTCAATCCTCAAGTACTCTCAAGTGCGATTCTTACGGAGCGAATCATCAACAATTTTGATTTGTATCAAAATCGCAAAAATGTAACCCATTTGTATTTCTATGGTGCAGGCTGCGGAATCGCTTCTCCACAAGAACGTATAAAAAAGGTTTTTAAAGAGATTTTTACCAATGCTGTGCTCAATATCAAAGAAGATACCTATGCTGCAGTATATGCTACTGCAGAGCCCGAAGAGGCATCGATTGTCTGTATATTGGGAACGGGGTCTAACTGTACCTATTTTGACGGAAAAGCCGTTGAGCAAAAGGTTACCTCTTTAGGCTATGTATTGATGGATGAAGCAAGTGGAAATTTTTATGGAAAGCAACTCATCCGAGCCTACTATTTTAACGAGATGCCACCCGAACTACGTTTAAAGTTCGAGAGTGAGTTTGAGTTGGACGCCGATACAATTAAAGAAAACATTTATCGCAAAGAAAATCCGAACACTTACTTGGCACGTTTTGCAAAATTTTTGATCGAAAACAAGGATCATGAGATGATGCAGAACATCATAGAAAATGGTATGATTCGCTTTATCAACCATCAAATTTTGCAATTTAAAGATGCGCGTCAAGTACCCATACATTTTGTAGGCTCTATTGCGTTTTTACTCAAAGATGAAATTGAGCGCGTCTTGAAAACCTTTGAACTAAAATTGGGCCGTGTGGTTAAACGACCCATAGACGGTTTGGTGGCGTATCACAAAAGTTTATTGGACGTAGATTTCTTGTAGAAGCAATTTATTCTACCGCAATCATCGAAATTTCTACATTGACGTTTTTTGGCAAGGTCTTTACTGCAACCGTTTCTCTTGCGGGTGCTGTTGCTTCGTCAAAATAACTTCCATAGATCGTGTTGACTTCTTGAAAAAACGCCATATCACTTAAAAAAATGGTTGTTTTGACTACATGCGCAAAACTCATACCGCCTGCTTGGAGTACAGCACTAAGATTTTCCATAACCTGTTTGGTTTCTTCAGTAATCGTATTGTTAACCAATTCCATGGTTTTTGGATTTAGAGCTACTTGTCCAGATAAATAGAGGGTACTGCCCACTTTTATAGCTTGATTGTATGGACCTATAGGTGCGGGTGCATTTGGGGTAGTAATGATTTTTTTATTCATAAGATGAGTAGTTATAATTTACGGTCAGGTTCTCTGTTTTTTTCGTATTTGATATCGCTGAGCATTCCAGATTTGATCCCAATAAAGAAATTCCAAGAGGCACGATCACTGAAAGGAACCCAGCTAAAATTCATTTTCCAACTGTCCAAATTGCGATCAAATCGCAATTGGGTGTAGGTAAAGCCTTTACCCTTGAAGTCATAACCCGAAGAGAGGCCAACTTTCCATTTTGGGGTCAATTCTATATTGCCAGAAAACATGAGTGAATTGGTAGAAAACGTGTTTTGACCTGTCGAATTCACATAGGTCATTGAGTGAGCAAATTTGAGATTCCAAGGCAATTTGGTCCGATATATAGGATAGGTTTTTGCAGGTTCTTCATCGCCTTCTTCCATTCTATTATTTACACTAGGCGCCTGGCCAAACAGGTCGTCACCACGACCACCGCTAGAAGTTATGTCTGTATTTTCTTCCACCGCATCACCACTGCCAAAGGTGCTGTTGTTTATAGAATAACTCATATTCATATTGGCGCTGGTCATGCGTAATCCAAAGGTGTTCACTCGGTTTTTATTTGCATCTAGCGCATAAGGATCCAATGTTGCTCCTAGGTTAATTGACATCTTGCCCTTAAGCATGTCCACTCCTGTAGTCATCCGAACGGGACTCCAATTAAATTCTTTGGCGGCGGCATTATAGGACGTACTTAAATTGAGGTTTTTTAGAAGGTTGATTTTTTTTAACTCGGTATTGGTAGTATCGCGATCAACAACCTTGGCTTCAAAGTTATTGCTTATCGAAATGCCAACACTACTCGAGTAACTTTTGCCAGGTAGGCCAAACAGGCTGGGTTCAAAACGGGTATATTCTCTTGTGTTTCCGTCAGCATCAATGATGTATTCGTCGTAGTATTTTTCAAAACTGGGGTTGATCCCATAGCTGATTGCCGGGCGCATGGTATGGCGTATGGATCGGATTCTTCCTTTATCGAAGTTGACAATTCCGTAAATGGTCGTTCCCAAGCTTGAACTAAAATTATAGGTTCTAAATGCTCCAAAACCAAGCGTATCTTTAACAACACCTCCTGCCGCTTCACTATAATCATTATAGCGTACGGTTTTGGGAGTCCAAATTTCTTTTAAACTACCGCCCATAGAAAGGCTCAAATATTTTAAAACCTTAAAGTTGGTTGAGATGGGTATGTTATGGATCATGCCTGATTGAGCGGAATCAAACATCCCCTTTTTAAACAGTTTATCTTCGTCTGTGATAATTCGTTGTTCGGCTCTGGTAGTATACTGGAAGTTGATGTTTTGTAAGGCACCTTTCTTTGGAGCGTCTTTGGGAGCAAATGGAAAAATACGCTCCATGCTGGCCTGAAAAGTTGGTAGGGTTAGATTGACCTGTTTGGTTCTCGAATTTTGGGATAGGGTTGTGGTTATCGAAGTATTGATCCTTGGCGTACCTGGGAAAATTTTGTTGTACGAAATGGAAGAACTTAGGTTGTTGTTTAAAAAATTAGGAGAATTTAACTGATTGACCGATTGTTGATAATAATCACTACTTCCATAGTTCACTGATGCTGAAAAATTGGAGTAGGGGCTTGCCTTTGCATCTTTAGAATGCGACCAACGCACATTGAACACAGTAGAATTTGAATAATCGGGCAATCCGCGTTCTCCACTCACCAGTTTTTCATAGCGCAGGCTGAGGTTGCCTGAATATTTGTACCGCTTTTTGTACACCGAGCTGGTCGCAAAACCATAACTGCCATTGGTATAATAATCAGCCAAAAGGGTCAGGTTAAAATATTCGGAAAGGTTGAAATAATATCCCCCGTTTTGTATGGCATATCCGCGATTGTTGTTTTCGCCAATAGTAGGAAAAATAAAACCGGATTCTTGCTGTTGTGAGGACGGAAAATAAGCGAAAGGCAAGGCCACGGGTGTTGGCACATCGGCTATATACATGTTTGTAAAACCCGTAACAATTTTTCCTTGTGGCACCAGTTTTGCTCTTCGGGTTTTAAAATAATAATCCGCATCTTCAAGTTCTCCGGCTGTTGTTACCTTCGCATTTTGTAGATAATAGACCGAATCGTTTTCTTTTTTGGTGAATCCCGCAAAAACATTCATTCCAGCTTCTGCAGATTTTGAATTCCAAATGAGCGCCTTTTGTGTGTCAAAGTTAAATCGGATGGAGTCTGGGTTTACCTCATTGCCGCCTTGTCTAAAGTATGGAAATTGATCCAAGGTCCCTAAGCTATCAATAGCAATACGACCCGCATAGACCTCGTTTTTGGCGTAGTCCAAAACGATTATTCCAGACTTGAGCAAGATGTCTTGATATTGCATTTCGGCCTCATTGTAGAGGTAGAGTTTATTTTCTTTTTTATTGATCCGGATCGAATCTTTGGCATCATATTTTACCTTATCCAAAAGCAAGGGCTTTTTTTTAGAAAGTGTATCACTCTGTATGGTCGCCTGGGTTTCTTTGGGCAAGGTATTTGAAGTAGTAGATGACGAAGGTTCTTGAGCCTGCACGTTGAAGATGCAAAAACATATTAACAATCCAACTGTAAAAAAAGAGTTTGTGTGCAAGTTGATTAATCCTAAATTTGTTATTGTATAATAACCTTTTAAGGTCCAAAATTAAGGATATTTTTAGAGAGTTTACGTCGGTTTTAAGTCTTATTAAAATGAAAGCTTACAGCAAAAATAAATATGCCCCATCGCGTTTTACGTACTATTTATTGCTATTGGCCTTCATCGGTTACGCGCCTGTTTTCGCAAACATCCCACCAAAACCATTTGTAGTGGTTATTGATGCAGGGCATGGTGGCAAAGATCCTGGAAATCGAGGTAATGGCTATTACGAAAAAAAAATAGCCCTAAATATTGCGCTAGAGTTGGGAAAACGCCTAGCAAGAGAAAAAAATTTAAAAATCATCTACACCCGCAAAACAGATGTTTTTGTTGATCTAATTGAGCGTGCAAATATTGCCAATCGGGCAGACGCAGACTTATTTGTATCGATCCATTGTGACGCTCACAATTCGCAAGCATATGGTGCAGGCACATTTGTTTTAGGGCTTCATGCCAACCAGCGCAATTTTGAAATTGCCAAAAAAGAAAACTCTGTAATTTTTTTCGAAGACAATTACGAAGAAAATTATGCCGGTTTTGACCCCAACAATCCAGAGTCTGTCATTGGTCTTACTCTAATGCAAGAAACCTATCTGGATCAAAGCATAGCGGCAGCAGATGCCATCCAAAAACGATTTGTCCGCAACCTGAATCGCAAAAATAGGACCGTAAAGCAAGCCGGTTTTATCGTGCTCAAATACACCTATATGCCAAGTGTTTTGGTCGAAACGGGTTTTTTAACAAATCGAAATGAAGGCGCTTTTCTAAACTCCAAAAAAGGGCAAAACGACATGGCAGAAGCCATCGCCAGTGCCATTATTGACTACAAAAACACCTTGGCGCAAAGTGTCGTAGATGCGGTGCAGACTACCCCCAATGCGGCTCCAAAGTCAACCTTGTCCACCGCTGCAGTGACCAAACTTGAGTTTAGCGTGCAAATTGCTGCCAGTCAAAAATCAGTTGGATTAGAAAGCTTTAATTGGAAAGGACTAAAGGGGGTTTTTAACGAAAAACAAGGCAAAATATATCGATATTATTATGGCAAAACCCCAACCTATGAAGACGCGCAACGTTTGTTGAAAATTGCCAAATCCAAAGGCTATCCAAGTGCATTTTTGGTCGCGTTTGAAAATGGAAAAAAAATAACTCTTGAGCAAGCCCTACGATAAGCACATGCACGCCCAAAGGGCCATAAATATTTTGTAACTTTGAAATCTAAAAACACCACAAATTGAAATTTTCACGCGAAATAAAAACTTCCTTACTTGTCATCTTCGGAATCGGTTTTTTTTACTTCGGATTCAACTTTCTCAAAGGCAGTTCTATTTTTTCTAAACAAAAAATTCTCTATGCTGTCTATGATGAGGTAGAGGGCTTGTCGATTGGGGCAGATGTCAACATCAACGGCTTGTCTATTGGTAAAATCACCAAAATTGATTTTGTCCCCAACAGCACCAAAATTTTGGTCACCATGCGGATTCGTGCCGATTTGAACTTTTCGAAGTCCAGCAGTGCTATTCTTTATGAAGCAGGTCTCATTGGAGGGAAAGCAATCCTGATCCAAACCAAGTTTGAACAAGGAAAAGTCATAAAATCTGGTGACACCCTTCCTTCGTCCACCCAGCCTGGATTTACCGAATTGGTCAACCAACAAATTGCACCACTTCAGCAAAAACTAACAAGCACCTTGACCAGCGTTGATGAGTTATTTGATGGAGTTAGTAATGTCCTGAACAACCAAACACAAGAAAACCTAAAAACCACCCTTACCGAGCTGACACGAACAGTTGAAAACATCAATTCGATTTCTAAAAAACTAGACGTGTTGCTCTCAAATAATACAACAGCCATTGACACAACGCTTAAAAATTTGGCCTCAACTTCCTCAAATTTAAATCAGATCAGTGATTCTTTGGCTATTGTAAATATCAAATCCATGCTTGATAAATACAATCAAGTTGCTCAAAACCTAAACCAAATTCTTGAACAGGTAAACCGAGGAGAGGGAACTGCCGGAAAATTGATCAACGACCCCAAATTATACCAAAACCTTGACGAAACCCTCAATGCGCTTCAAACACTGATCAATGACCTAAAAGAAAATCCGAAGCGTTATGTTCATTTTTCGTTATTTGGAAAAAAAAATAAGCCCTACAACAAAGAACAAGAAGACTAACAAACATGAGTTACCTGCCTAATGTTTTATTTGGATTGTTGCTGGTTGGGGCAATTGTTTTTTTTATAAAAAACCTCAACCGTATCCGTAAAAATATTTTGTTGGGACGTCACATCGATCGTTCTGATCAAAAATCCGAGCGATGGAAAAACATGGCACGCATTGCCTTGGGACAATCCAAAATGGTTCGCAGACCCATAGCTGGAATACTCCATATCATTGTTTATGTAGGCTTTTTGTTCATTAACATCGAATTGCTAGAAATTGTTCTCGATGGACTTCTTGGTACACACCGCATTTTTGCACCTGTTTTAGGGGGTTTTTACGATTTCTTGATCGCAGCTTTTGAATGGTTTGCTTTGGGCGTATTGTTGACCGTCATTGTGTTTTGGTCCCGTAGAAATGTTTTGCGAATACAACGTTTCTGGAAAGCCGAAATGAACGGCTGGCCCAAATGGGATGCGGATCTCATCTTGTATTTTGAAATCGTTCTAATGACCCTCTTCTTAGCTATGAATGCGGCAGATTATGCCCTGCAACTTCGGGGTGCAGCCGACTACATCGTAGCCGGTAGTTTTCCGATTTCTAAATTTTTGGTGCCCTTATTTGAAACCATAACCACACCAAATTTGATGGTTTTAGAGCGCACTTTTTGGTGGATGCACATCGTTGGAATATTAGGTTTTCTAAATTACCTCTATTATTCGAAACACCTGCATATACTCTTGGCGTTTCCCAATACCTATTTTGCCAATCTAAAGCCCAAAGGCAGTTTTGCCAATAACCCCATGGTCTCCAAAGAGGTCAAATTGATGCTCGATCCAAATGCAGACCCCTATGCAGCACCTGCAGACGATACAGCTACAGATTTTAAATTTGGAGCTGCAGATGTTACAGACCTCAATTGGGTTCAATTGTTAAATGCTTATACCTGTACCGAGTGTGGTCGTTGCACCAGTCAATGTCCAGCAAATCTAACAGGCAAAAAGCTTTCTCCTAGAAAAATCATGATGGACACCCGAGACCGCCTAACCGAAGTAGGGATGCATCTAGAAAAATCAAAAAGCCCCTCGATAAACGATGGTAAGCAGCTTTTAGGAGACTATATTACCCCAGAAGAGTTATGGGCGTGTACCTCATGCAACGCTTGTGTAGAGGCCTGTCCGGTTGATATCGATCCCTTATCGATTATCATGGATATGCGCCAATATTTGGTTATGGAACAATCTGCAGCCCCTGCAGCCCTAAACAACATGATGAGCAATATCGAAAATAATGGTGCGCCTTGGCCGTTCAACAATCAAGACCGTCTTAAATGGAATCAGAATTAATTAATCTCAATATCTAAATGGAAAAAGAAGAAGCAGAAAGCTATTTACACAAAAAAGTTGAAAACGGGGAAGTGGTAAGCCCAGTATTGCCTGAAGGTATCAAAAATTATCTGATCGATATCGACGGAACAATATGTGATGATATTCCAAACGAAGAACCAGAGCGAATGGAAACGGCTGCACTTTACCCTGATGCTTTAGAAACGTTAAACAAATGGTACGACGAGGGCCACCTCATTTGCTTTTTCACCTCCCGCGTAGAGGCCCATCGCGACGTTACCGAAAGATGGTTAAAGAAAAACGGTTTTAAATACCACAGCTTGCTCATGGGCAAACCACGTGGGGGTAATTACCATTGGATCGACAACCACCTTGTTCGTGCTACACGATACAACGGAAAGTTTACCGATTTGGTAGAAAAAGAAGTAACCATCGAAGTTTTTGACGACGGAAAATCACAATAAAATAAAAATCATGGAAGTGCCAACAGTAGCAGCAATGGCTGCAGCCGGAAAAAAACCAGACATCGTGTTTTGGGTAGGTTGCGCTGGAAGTTTTGACGAACGTGCCAAAAAGATCACCAAGGCATTCATCAAAATTCTGACACAATGTGATGTGTCCTATGCTGTGTTAGGCACCGAAGAAAGTTGTACCGGCGATCCTGCAAAACGTTCTGGAAACGAATTTTTGTTTCAGATGCAAGCATTGACAAATATCCAGGTGCTCAACGCTTATGAGGTTACACGGATCGTCACAGCTTGTCCCCATTGTTTCAATACTTTAAAAAATGAGTACCCCGAATTGGGCGGAAATTTTGAAGTTATTCACCATACCCAATTGCTGGAGCAACTCTTGGTTCAAGGCAAATTGGTTTTACAAGGTGGGAGTTATAAAGGTAAAAAAATCACCTACCACGATCCCTGTTATTTGGGCCGCGCCAATCAGGCCTATGAAGCCCCTAGAACATTGATCAAAAAATTAGATGCGGCACTGGTAGAAATGAAAAACTGCAAGTCAAAAGGCTTGTGTTGTGGTGCTGGTGGTGCACAGATGTTTAAAGAACCCGAAAAGGGCAACAAAGACATCAATATCCTACGAACAGAAGAAGCACTTGAAACCAAGGCAGAAGTAATTGCTGCGGCTTGCCCTTTTTGCAATACAATGCTTACCGACGGCATAAAAAACAAAGAAAAATCTGCCGAAATCCCCGTCAAAGATATTGCCGAAATAATCGCAGAAGCGCAAGATTTATAACCTATGATCGTACCTTTTGATCAGTTGCCAGACGACGCTCGAGTTTGGATTTATCCATCAAATAAGAAATTTGATCCCGAACTCATCGAAAAGCTGCAGCATGCCTGCACTCAATTTTTAGAACAATGGACGGCTCATGGTCAATCACTCCATGCGGGATTTTATTTTCCTTATAACCAATTTATCGTGATTGGACTCAATCAACAAGAGCAAGCAGCCACTGGCTGTTCTATTGATGCATCGGTCCGTTTTATTCAGCAACTAGAAAGCCAATATGATTTGATTTTGCTTGATAAAATGAATGTGACCTTCAAGCAAGGAACCTATGTAAGCTACAAAACGCTGACAGAGTTTAAGACCATGGCTTCGCAACGTGCTGTGTCAAAAAATACCATTGTTTTTAATAACTTAGTAGTAAACAAGGCGGACTTTTTGGAGGCTTGGGAAGTCCCAGCCTATGAAAGTTGGCACAGTCGATTCTTTTAGATAATGAAACATTTTATTTTATTCGTGTTTGTAACGTTGGGAATCGTTCAAACAATTGAAGCACAACAACCCGATCCGCTCCGATCAGCAGATGCCATAGCGCAGCTAAAATGGGTCGACAGTGTTTATCAAAGTCTGACTTTAGAAGAAAAAATAGGGCAGCTTTTTGTACCGATGGTGTATCCAAAGCAGGATGAAAATCACCTCAATGAAATGCTTGAGCTAGTAAAAACCTACCAGTTGGGAGGTGTTATATTTTCTAAAGGTACCCCTTACAAGCAAAGCCGTTGGCTCAACACCCTCCAGCAACAAACCAAAGTGCCACTGTTGGCCACACTTGATGCAGAGTGGGGTGCAGCCATGCGACTGGATTCGCTCACTCCTTTTCCATGGAACATGACCCTTGGTGCAATTCAAGACCCATCCATAATTACATCGATTGGATATCAAATGGGCCAACAACTCAAGCGTTTGGGAATTCACATGAATTTTGCGCCCGTTTTGGACATCAATACCAATCCTGAAAATCCTATAATTGGAAATCGTTCTTTTGGCGAGGATGCCAAATCAGTAACCGAAAAAGCAAAAGCCATGATGGAAGGGCTTCAACAAGCCAGAATTTTAACTTCAGGTAAGCACTTTCCAGGGCATGGTGATACTGCACAAGACTCGCATAAAACTCTACCAACCGTTAGTTTTGATCGCGCACGCATCGATTCCGTCGAATTGGCTCCCTATAAAACCCTAATGGGAGCGGGCTTATCTTCGGTCATGGTTGCCCACCTTAACATACCTGCAATTGATCCTAGCGGCCTGCCCATGTCACTTTCAAAAAAAGCCATTAAAGAAGTATTACTCAATCAAATGGGTTTCAATGGATTGGTTTTGACAGATGCGATGAATATGAAAGGGGTTGCCGATTATCAAGGAGTCAAAAATGCTGATTTGGCTGCCTTTTTAGCCGGAAATGATATGTTATTGATTTCTAATGACATCCCTGAAGGGATAAAAACATTTAAAAAAGCCTACCGCAGAAAGGAGATTACAGAAGCGCGTTTGGCCCATTCTGTAAAGAAGATTTTAAAAGCCAAATACTATGTTGGCCTTCATCATTATACGCCTATAGATATGGAGCGTGATTTGATTGGATTGTCCACTACCAAAGATACACTGTTGCTCACACAAGCTATGGAACGTGCCATTACTGTTTTAAAAAATGAAAACATACTGCCGTTAAATCCAGACAAGCAGTATGGTTATCTTATGCTTGGCGATGACGAAGGTGCTGGTTTTTTATCCCAGCTTCAAAAATACGGTAAGGTGCGACTGGTCAAAGGTGATGATTTTACCACTATAGTCAACCAACTTGAAGGTATAGAAGCTTTGATTATTGGATTTCATCGTTCGGATGCCACTCCTTACAAAAATGAGAAATTTTCTACTGATGAAGTCGCTTTGATAAACGCTTTGGCACAGAAAATTCCTGTGGTTCTTGATGTATTTGTTAAGCCCTATGCCTTAAAAGCTTTAGAGGGTAATACCAGCCTAAAGGGAATCGTTGTGAGTTATCAAAACAATACCATCGCACAACGTGTAAGTGCCGATGTCCTTTGGGGAACTACAGATGCACGTGGTCTTTTGCCTGTAACAGTATCTGACGATTATCCGGTAGGGTCGGGGATTATGCTTCAATCGCTAAAAAAACTAGGTTATGCAACCCCTGCGATGCAAGGTTTTGACCCCGAAAAGCTGAAACAAATAGAAGCATTTGCACAAGTCGTTTTAGACTCCACCATGACCCCTGGACTTCAAATGTTGGTCGCCCGAAGGGGTAAAATAATTTTCCACAAGAGTTTTGGTTATCATACTTATGAAAAGAAACGACCGGTTCAAAATTCGGATGTTTACGACCTGGCCTCATTGACTAAAATTTTGGGAACCATGCCCATGGTATTAAAAGCCTATGACGAATACAAATTTAACCTCAATTCTTCATTGGGTGCTTTGTTGACAGACTGGAAAACCACCAACAAAAACGACCTGTCCGTTCGAGAGATTTTGTCACATTATGGCAGGCTAACCCCATTTATTCCATTTTATAAAGCCACTTTGGATAAAAATGGTAAGCCTAGAAGAAAATTTTATAGGAAAAATAAATCCACACGTTTTGGAATTCGTGTTACGGACGAATTGTACCTAAGATCGTCTTATAACAAAGAAATCCTAAAAGAGGTAAAGCAGAGTAATCTTCGTGATACTCTGGAGTATAAGTACTCTGATTTGGCTTTTTTTCTGATGAAATATTATTTGGAAGAAACCTACCAAAAACCTTTAGATCAACTGGTTTCCAGTACGTTTTATACGCCTCTGGGTCTAAAAAACACAATGTATAACGCAGCAGATCGGATTCCCTTGGATCGAATCACACCCTCCGAAGACGATACTTTTTTTAGGTATAAAAAATTGCAAGGCTATGTTCATGATGAGGGAGCCGCCATGTTGGGTGGTGTAGGAGGGCATGCAGGTTTGTTTTCTAATGCCTTTGAGGTGGCAGTTTTGATGCAAATGTACTTGCAAAAAGGATTCTATGATGGTAAGCGGTTTTTTAAAGAAACGACTTTTGACGCCTTTAACAATTGTTACTATTGTGATGAAAACAACCGTAGAGGAGTTGGTTTTGACAAACCCCAACTTGAAGGTCGCGGATCTACTTGTGGTTGTGTTTCACATACCAGTTTTGGCCATTTTGGATTTACAGGCACCTACACATGGGCCGACCCCGAAAAAGAAATTGTTTTTGTTTTTCTCAGCAACAGAACCTATCCAACTCGAGCCAATAATTTGCTAGGAGAGCATGATATCCGCACCCGTATGCAAGGCTTGGTATATGATGCACTAATTGATTGACATATGAAAATAGCGATTGTTTGTTATCCAACGTTTGGTGGAAGTGGCGTCGTTGCTACAGAACTAGGTATTGCCTTGTCTCAATCCGGACATCAAGTCCATTTTGTTACCTATCATCAACCGGTTAGATTGGAGTCGCTCAACGACAACCTCTATTTTCACGAAGTTCATGTGCCAGAATATGACTTGTTTAAATACCAGCCTTATGAATTGGCCTTGTCATCAAAACTGGTAGATGTAATCAAGTCATATCAGATCGATGTCTTGCATGTACATTATGCCATACCACACGCATATGCAGCTTATATGGCCCGCAAAATGCTCGAAGACCAAGGGATTCGTATTCCTATCGTAACAACCTTGCATGGAACCGATATAACACTTGTTGGAAGTCACCCTTTTTATAAAAGTGCCGTTACATTTAGCATCAATCACTCGGACATCGTAACCTCGGTTTCACAAAGTCTAAAGGAAGATACCCTCCGGCATTTTAAAATCAAAAAAGAGATACACGTAATTCCTAATTTTATTGATGTAAGCAAATACCAAAATATGGATATGCCCTGCAGTCGCGAATTGATTGCACAAAAAGAAGAAAAGGTCATCACCCATATCAGTAACCTTAGGCCGCTAAAAAGACTTTCAGATGTAATTCATGTTTTTAAAGCAATAGCCGATCAAATGCCAGCCAAGCTCATGATCGTTGGGGAAGGCCCAGAAAAGGCCAAAGCGGTTCGTTTGGTTTCAAAATTAAAACTCGATCGCAAGGTGGCCTTCTTGGGTAAAAGTTTGGAGATCGATAAGATACTGTGTTATTCGGACTTGTTCTTATTGCCTTCTGAAAAAGAGAGCTTTGGATTGGCTGCACTTGAGGCAATGATTCATAAGGTACCGGTGATATCAACTAATGTTGGTGGGCTACCCGAGGTAAATATCCATGGAAAAACAGGCTATTTGTTTCCAATAGGAGCCGTAGATGAAATGGCCAATGCGGCGCTGGGGCTTTTGCAAGATTCTAAAAAGCTCAAAACTTTTAAACAAGCTGCTTTTGATCAAGCCAAGACCTTTGACTTACATGTTGTTTTAGAAAAATATGAAGCGATTTATCAAGCCGCAATTAATGAATAATTGTCATTTGGGATGGTAAATTTTTTGGGCCGTATTATAAACTTCCTCTTTATTTAGCGTCATTTTTTTTGTTTTAAAGTCTTTATACAACTCCATTTGATCGTTAAAATGGGGTGAGTCGGGATGATCTGAACTTCCATAAGAGATTACAGACTCGATTTCGGGCCCATCGGGGCTAAACTTTACCAATTCGATGTAAGACTCACCGCTAACGACCTGACGTTTTCCGTTTTTGTAGGGGACTGCAGCCATTGCCGTAATCACATCTGGTAGACCAAAAATCGGATATTCTTTTTGGCCACGAACTAATTTTTGGAACGTACCGAGCGTTACTTCTGTTGTTTTAAAATGCTTGAGCATATAGGCTTTTGTGTCCCTGAGGGCCATTAGCAAGGTGTGTTTTGGAAAAATTTTTGGCGCAGGCAAATCATTGAAATATTTAAAGAGCTCATAGTATAAAATTGCAAAAGCCCCGGCACCATAAGAATTAGCATCTGCCTTGCGGTCCCATTGTTGGATGCTATGTATTAGAGATCGGAGTTCAGGATAGCTTTGTGCATCAAGATCAAAGAGGGCATTGATGTTCATAAAGCTGTATTGTAAGGGTTCGGGAAATTGCCGATCGTATTTGATCCTTTTAAAGTCTTTGTAATCGAGTCGATCATATTCATCTATCAAATTTTTTAGCCGTGTAGAACGATTGTTGTCATAGGTTTCAAATCCCATATTGGGGTTAAACAGACGTTGATCAGGATTGTCTTGCTCAGAAGAACTTCTAAATGGTGTATGATTGGCGTTATAAACATAACCGGACTTGGGCTGGAGTACCTGTGGCAGCGACTCGATATCGTAGGTAGTCGTCCAAAGGGTTTTGTGTGTGTTTCCTGGGACGACATTTTCCCAATCATAACCATCGGCACGTTTTGGAATGAGTCCATTTGATATGTAAAATATGGTATCGTTTCGGTCTGCATATCCGATGTTATAACCTGGCAAGGCTTTCATTTTTAGTGCTTTATAGAACTCTGTGAAGTTACGCGCCTTGTTCATACGCCACCATTGTTCTAGGGCTCGTATTTCAAAAAGGGCAGGTGTACGAAGCGCATAGTACCCGTATTTGTTTTTTAGTGTAGGTCCATAGATACTGCTGAAGAACTTTTTTTTCACTCGGATTGAAATACCGAGAAGTTTTAGTGTGATTTCTGCCTTGTGCTGTTCCAAAGTATAGTATTGATCGTCTACGCGGTATTTATATTTTTCTTTGGGATGCATTTCGAGGGCAAAAACATCCATCTTGTCAGGTTGATTTACGGTATGTGCCCAAGCAAGATTTTCGTTTGCTCCTATGAGTATATTGGGGCTTCCTGCAAATAGTGCACCCAATATGTTGGTGCCCTCTTCGCTGCACAGGTGTGCCTCATACCAAGATACTGGGCCATCTAGAGGTTGATGTGTATTGATGGCTAGATAGGTAGCACCGTCTTTGGTTTTTTGACTGTTAAATGCAAAGGTATTAGAGCCCTTCATGGGTTCGGGTTCAAGCTGCAAGTTTACTTGATTGTCCAAAACGCGAGAGACCCATTGATCACCTTTTGAAGAAATGAATAATTGTAACTGGGCATAACGAAGCATCATTTTTGGTGTGACAGGAAATAGTCCGTCATAAAGCACTTCTTGTGGGTGTGTGGCTGCATATTGGTTGAGACCTGCGGCATAACCTTCGAGTACTTTTTTGTAGGCCACACTGATTTGGGTCTCGTATTGTGCCTCTACTAGCGATTCGGAGGCAATCAATTGAGCTACAAAATCTGCTGCACCACCTTTAAGTCCAAGATGTTTACTGAGCATGGCGTTTCCGGCTAGATAGCCTTGTTGAATGGTTTTAAAATCATCTTCGGCATGGGCCCATGCTAGCCCATAGGCCACTTCTGCATCCGTCTTTGCAAATATATGTGGCACACCATAGGGGTCACGGACGATGTCTATGTTTTGGGGGTCTATTTGAGCGCTGAGCGACGTAAACAGGAGCAGGCTGCAAGCAGCCATCAAAAGATTCTTTTTCATTGCAAGTTTTTTTATTTATAGCAACACTGTTTTTCCAGTGCGAACCGATTCATCACAGGCCAATGCAATATGTAAACTGCTTATGGCTTGTAGTAGGTGTTCTGTAAGATCTTGATTTTCTATGATTGCATTATAAAAATAAGCTTGCTCGTTATCACATAGCTTTTGGTGGTCAGGGGCGTCATCAAAACGAATGTTTTGATCGTCTTTTAAAAATTCGTTTTGTTCATTTACAGCACCATGGTGAATCAGCATCAGGTCAGTTTTGGTATGCCCATCGATGTCATCAGACTGTGTATTGTCTTGCGTCAGTGAAACCGATCCTTTGGGTCCAAAAACATCTTTGATAAAAAATGCTGTTTCGCTAACCATGGGGCCCCAGCCCGCTTCATACCATCCAACGGAGCCATCATCAAAGCGGATCTGTAACTGGCCATAATTGTAGTTGGTTTCTGGGATTTCATCAGTAAGTCGAACTCCAATTGCAGAAACACTCACAGGATTGGCTTGAGTCATTTGGCACATAACGTCTAGATAATGCACTCCACAATCTACAATGGGACTAAGCGATTGCATTAAGTTTTTGTGCACATCCCACATATAGCCTTTACTTTGTTGGTTGAGGTTCATGCGCATCACCAAGGGTTTTCCCATTTTTCTGGCTTCCGTTATGAAGCGATTCCAAATGGGGTGGTGTCTAAGAATATATCCAACCACTACTTTTTTGTTTTTAGCTTTAGCTTTTTCAAAAATTCGTTTTCCACCGGCAACCGTAGTAGCAATTGGTTTTTCTAAAAAAACATGGCAGTCATTTTCTAAAGCGGTCAGGGTATAGGCTTCGTGGGTTTCTGGATAGGTGGAGATGCAAACTGCATCGGGTTGGCTTTGGGTCATTGCCGTATCAAAGCTGTCATAACAAGGATAGTCGCCTTTTAGCACTTTATTAAGTTTTTCTTTGCTTGGCCCTCGAGAGACCAATCCACAAATTTCGAAACCACCATGATTTTCGTAGGCATGTGCATGGGAAATCCCCATATTGCCACAACCTACTATAAGTACACGTATTTTATTTTTCGTCATAATTGAATTAATGGTTTGAATATAAGTTCAAACAAATCGTTTTACAACATTTTTTGGCATTATATAGGGTTCTCTCAAGTGAAGTTTTTTATTTTTAAAAATAAATTTAAATTTTATGACTCGTAGTATCTTTTTCCTGACGCTCATTTCAATTTCAATGATTTCCTGTCAAGCCCCAAAAATTCAATCTTTGGCAGACCACGCATTCATTCCCTATCCCAATCAGATTAGTGCTACTGATCAGGCGCTTTCTATCGGATCAATTGATCAAATATTAGTTGCTGAAGCAACACAAGGGCTTGGTGAAGAAATCGCTGAATCCTGGAAACAACTTACTGATCAATCTCTTGAAGTCGTAACGGATGGTGCTGTTTCGTTTCAACTGATTCTTGAAGAATCGGATCAACAAAATGAAGAACAATACCAATTGCAGATTGACAACAAGAGTATTACGATTGCCTCTGGGACTGTTGTTGGACTTTATAGAGGCTGGCAAACACTAAAGCAGTTAATCGAATTGCGCCAGGAAGCTACAGAAAAAGACTATTTGCCGACCGGTACGATTACCGATTCGCCAGACTATGCCTATCGGGGCACCATGCTCGATGTATCACGTCATTTTTTTACTGTTGAAGAAGTAAAACGCCACATCGATCTGATTGCACCCTATAAAATCAATTATTTGCATTTGCATTTAAGTGATGATCAAGGGTGGCGCATCGAAATCAAATCTTGGCCCAAGCTTACCGAAATAGGAGGAACAACAGAAGTAGGTGGGGGACCAGGAGGTTTCTATACCCAAGAACAATACAAAGATTTGGTGGCCTATGCCCAAAATAAATACATCACTATAGTTCCGGAAATTGATATGCCCGGACATACCAATGCTGCACTGGCATCATATGCTGAGCTCAATTGCAACGGAACCGCAACTGAGTTATACACAGGTACGGATGTCGGATTTTCTACCCTGTGTGTGGACAAAGAAGTTACCTATACTTTTGTGGAGGATGTGATTCGAGAAATAAGTGCAATCACACCGGGTCCTTATTTTCATATCGGTGGCGATGAATCTCATGTAACGTCCAAAAAGGATTTCATCACATTTATAAATCGTGTCTATGAGATGCTTCCAAAATATGACAAAATTCCAATCGGTTGGGACGAGGTGCAACTGGCAGATATGCCCAATCCCTCTGTGGCTCAATATTGGGCAAATGCAGAGAACGCTTTAGCAGCTAAGAAAAAAGGCGCCCAATTATTAATCTCTCCTGCCTCGTATGCCTATTTGGATATGAAATACGACAGTCTTACTGTCTCTGGCCTGAAATGGGCAGGATATGTTCCTGTAGAAAAGGGCTATTCTTGGGATCCGGTAGCCTTGGTAGAAGGAATAGAAAAAGAGGATATTCTTGGTGTCGAAGCCCCCTTGTGGTCCGAAACTGTGGGGAACTCTCCAGAAATGGAATTGCTGGCATTTCCTAGACTATTGGGTTATGCAGAGATAGGATGGACCCGGCCAGAATCCCGCAATTGGGAAGCATATAAGGCGCGTTTGGCACAACATGGTAAGTTTCTAGACCAAAAAGCGGTTAACTTCTATAAATCGCCCGCTGTAGATTGGAAGCAATAAATCTTCCTAACTTGCGTAATATATTCCGACATAGATGCGATAGGCAAGATACACCCCAGTAACGGCCCAGATCCAATATCTATTTTTCATATACCATTCCATGGGTGTAATGTCGTTTTATGAGCGGTTAATTTTAGGGAAAGTGTACGAGTAGTTTCGCAACTGAATCCTTTTGTGTTTTGGAATCAGTTTGGGTTTGTCAGTCAAAATTTTTCCAAAAGACGCCTTAGATTCCGTGGTAAGTGGATCAGAAAGCAAAGGGTTTTTGACGCCCAGTTTTTCGATTAAATTTTGGGTGGTTTTCAATTTCATGTGCCCCAATAATTGTTGAATGAGTTCCACATTCATCCCCTCTGATATACTGCGTTGCACAAAGGTATATTTTGCGACATTAAAAGTGAGTGTATGCTGTACTTGCGCCTTTTGCGCCCATTTGAGCAACATTATATTGTTTTCACTTTTGGAGCGAATGCGCGGAAATAACAATTTGGGATTGGGGGCTGGACTGCCCAAAAGCGCGATTGCGTTTTGGTGTAAAGGGTACAAATAGGGGCGGCCATTGCGATCGGGAATGTCCAAAAGCCATGCGTCCATTTCTCTAATGATGTTTTTCCAGCAAAGATCTTTGATCATCAAATAATTGAGCCCGGTATGCAAAGCAAATAAAAATGCGTTTTTAACATCATGGTTGGCACAATGAGTGCTGTTGAGTTTTATGATATCTTCTTCATTGAGCACAATATATCTTTGGGAGTCAATTGATTTTAATTTTGGGAATCGTGGCGCATGTTTCAGTTTTTGTTTGGCAGCCGCGTGCTGAAGTACTCGCTTAAATTTTGAATAGTACAAATTGATTGACTTTTGCTGCAATGATTGTCCAGTGCTTTTGAGCGCTTTTTTTTCTAGGAAGGATAAAAAATCTTGATAAAATGTAGCGTTTAGATCTTCAAAAGAAATTTTGGACTTAAAGTTCTTAAGGTGTTTTTCGAGTCCTTGCCAAGTCACTTTACTCGAGGGATGCCGCTTAATTTGGACTTTTATATATTGATCCAAAAA
>Ga0255772_10001391_pt1 | contig 24229 bp, 18 predicted proteins | sample 071ome_34_FD_179970 | JGI IMG/M metagenome (GOLD analysis project Ga0255772, IMG submission 179970) | Coastal salt marsh microbial communities from the Groves Creek Marsh, Skidaway Island, Georgia - 071411BT metaG (version 2) | ecosystem: Environmental > Aquatic > Marine > Intertidal zone >...
CTGTCGGTGACCGAATGTGAACATTTTTCCGCCGTACAAGGTTTGGCGATGTTCCGCAGTCATGATGATCTTGGGAATGTCATAGGTGTCTCCGTCTACAGGGATGCATCCTTTCAGGCTTTCGAAGGAGACCCCTTCGCGTCTCAGGTAACGGTCATCGATGCAGATCAATGCCGCAAGTTGGGCTCCGGCAGAGTGCCCCCCTACGATGATGCGGTTTGGATCACCTCCGTATTTTGTAATGTTCCGGTGTACCCACCCGATCGATTTGGCAATATCTGAAATCAAAGTTTCCATGTTCACATCAGGCAGCAAGCGATAATTGGTGGACACCATCAAGCAGCCTTTCTCCGTGAATACCTTTGGCTTCAGCGCCACATCACTTTTGTCTCCAACAACCCAACCCCCTCCATGAATCCAGAAAATGACCGGCAGTTTGACCGAGGATTTTTTTTCAGGAGCGTAGATGTCCAATACATGCCTCTCATGCCCTGATTGAGTGTAGGCGACATTGGATGTCGCCTCCTGAGAGACGATGGTGTGTTGAATACTCAAAAGGATGAGCGATAGCGAATGAATCCTGTTCAATTTCATAACACAGTGTAACAAGTTGGAGCATAGCCTACAGGATCCTCTTCCTTCAAAGCGACTGAAATCAAATGCAAAAAGACCAGACCCCGTTTCGAACGAGATCTGGTCATATCGTTGTGTTAAAGCTGTTTCTACTTAGAAGTTGAATGCCGCCTGCAACCAATACCTTGTGCGGCCGGCTCTGCCATCGTCTCCATCTTGATAGAGAGCTGCCTTGGCAAGGAGACTGAAGTATTTGCCCAGTTTTTTGGTGGCAAGTATGTTGACTTCGTTACCGTAGTCGTTGCCTCCATCTTCTGCGGAGAAATCATGGTAAAGGATTTTCAATGGAACCCCGCCCGGTAGGTTGTATCCAATCCAGGCATACATGTCTTCAAGACCATCTGCCGGCGTCCCCAGGAATGTATCTGCCCAACCATTGAATGCATGCGCCGTAGCCAGTGGAGTTGAAAAGCCGATGGTCCCGTTGTCGCTTGCCAAAACTTCATACCCGGCTCCGAAGTTGAATTTCTTGTAAAACCCTCCTGCATTCAGATGGTAATACGGAGCAGAGTAGTCAACAGGATTATCACCGTAGTCGGATTGTATCGCAAATTCTGTTTTGTATGATACCGCCCAGTCTTCGTTGATCGGATACTTTCCATCGAAACTTCCCCCAAAAGTGGCGGACGACAGTGCCAGCGCGTCCTGTAGATCGAGCAGGTAACCATAACCGGTCAGTTTGCCTGGTTTTCCAAGGTCATAGGCAACATGAAACAAGTGTGAGTCTGAATCCCAGTTGCCCGCGGGATGGTCATCTCCAAAAATACGATGTATCCGGAACAAATAGGCATAGAACAGTTCCGTTTTGGGAATCAGGCTGGTGTTTTTCAGGCTGACTGCATCGAAGGTTTGTTCGTTTTGTCGCCATACGACGTTTCCAACAAATCGAGCGTTATCCAGAACGATACGCTGGCGGCCAAACTTGATGGTGGTATCCATTTTTTCGTAAGAAAGCCAGGCGCGGTTTACTTCGGTGGCCTCGGGATCCGCTATAACAGATTTTGTGGCGGAGCTTGGATTGAGTCCTGCCGGATTGTAATTGTCTTCATCCAGAAGGCTGGTGACATTTTCAAACTCGAGCATGGATTGAAATCCTGACAGTTTTCCTGTGGTGTAACCAAGCCGGGTCCGCAAGGTGAGGGCATTGGATTCAGCGGGATCCGCACCGCCACCAAACGATTCGATGTCGGCATATTCATAGCGGAGGTTGGAGTTTACATTCACCTTACCTTCCGTAAGGAAGCCTGGCAGTTTCTCTTTATACCACGGTATCGGTTCAGCCGTATCCTCTCCTTTGATGGATAGATGCCCCAGCGACTGCAGGGCCAATAGGAGGCCGAGCAAATGCGATTGATTGGAGTATTTGTTTAAACGATTCATCAGTATTCAGTTTCTTGGGTTCATGTTCAGGAGTCTTCACGCATTGCCGGACTGGTCAGCACACGCTTCATGAGTGCCAGATAGGATGCGATGGAAGACATTGGTGACCTCAGTTGAGGGTGCATCGGATTGAGCACCGTAGATGCCATGTCTTTGCGATCAAGGATATGATTCATGAATCGTTTGCATGGATTTAATGAAGGATATGCATGGGTCTTGAGTTCCTGTATGAAGGCTTGTTTTTCAATGCGATTCTCCTGGCTTTTTGATTCCATTGACCAGTCAGTAACTCTTAAAAATCCAAAGTTCCATTTTCATGAGATTGCCTTAGGGCGTGATAAGTGTCGTGTTTTACGTTTATTGTCGTTTTTTATGCAGGCAGGTGATCAGATTGATTCAATGTGTGAGTTCGGTTTGATGGGAATGGGTTGAAAAAGGGAATTGATAGTATGCAAATCATTCTCAATACTGACCTCTTCCAAACCACTGAGTTTTCAAATTGAGATGAAACACGCGATTCGTAATCTGATGGCCTTATGCTGTGTTGTATGCGTTATATCCGTATCGGCTGCAACATTGAGGAACAGTCGGCCAAATATCATCCTCGTCCTGACGGATGATCAGGGGTTTGGTGATGCCAGTTGTTTGAATCCGAATGCCAAATTTCAAACGCCGAACCTTGACCGATTGGCCGCCGAAGGCATTGCTTTTACCAATGCGCACTGCGCCGACACGGTTTGCACTCCTTCCAGATATGGGTTGCTGACGGGACGTTATTGTTGGCGCACTGTTAAAAAGACAGGTGTGCTGGGTGCCGAAGCTAAATGTCTGATCGAGGATGGCCGGACGACTCTTGCCTCGATGTTGCGCGATCAGGGATATCAGACAGCCATGGTTGGGAAATGGCATTTGGGGATGGATTTTCCCGGGGAGAAAGGAAACCGTGATTGGACTCAACCCGTTCGTGACATGCCTCTCGACAAGGGGTTTGATTACTTCTACGGCATTCCGGCTTCGCTGAATTACGGAGTGCTCGCCTGGTTCGAGGGACGCTATGCCAAAGTCCCGCCGACCGTCTTCACAGCAAAGAAACCCAACCAACGGCACGTCGATTATCGCATCATGCCTCCTTATCAGGATACCCCTGAGCAAACACTTGAAGTACTGGGGAAGGATGGGATGGAGGTGGCTTCTGATTTTGTGGACAATCAGTGCCTGACACGATTCACAGATAAAGCCATTGATTGGATGGAGGCGAGTCAGAAAGGGGGCGATAAGGATAAACCTTTCTTCTTATATCTTCCGTTTACTTCGCCGCATTACCCGGTTTGTCCGTTACCGGCGTTTCATGGGAAGGGTGATTGTGGTGGTTATGGGGAGTTTGTCATGGAGACCGATCACCATGTTGGTCGCATACTGGATTTTCTTGAGCGTTCAGGTCTTGAGGAGAATACGCTGGTTGTTTTTACCAGTGACAACGGTCCTGAAAATTCATGGCGGCAACGGATTGATGATTTTGGTCATCACAGCAATGGGAATTTCCGTGGAGGAAAACGTGACATCTACGAAGGTGGACATCGAGTGCCATTCTTTGTTCGTTGGCCGGAGGGAATCAAGCTGCCTGGACGCCGATGGAACGGATTGGTCGGGCAAGTTGATTTGCTGGCGACATTTGCTGAGATCCTCGGTGCAGATGTGCCGGAAGACGCCGGAGAGGATAGTTTGAGTTTCGCATCCGTGTTAGTTGATCCATCCACTACTCAACAACGTTTGCCGCTGATCAATCATGCCGCCAATGGTCGTTTTTCCATTACAGAAGAACATTGGAAACTGGTCCTGCCCCATCAAAAGAAAACGGTCCGAGCTGAATTGTACGACTTGTCATCCGATCCTGGTGAAAAAAATGACATCATGAGTGATCATCCTGAAATCGCTGCCCGGTTGCAGCAAAAGATTACCGAAATCGTGCGTAACGGGCGAACCTCATCAGGGCCACCCGTAGCCAATGATACAGGCTACTGGAAAGATTTGGCCTGGATGAAAGCCGACGAATATTAATATGATCTCACCAAGAGTGCTTTTGATCCTGTCCTTGAGCTTAACTGTCATAGGCTCTCAAACTGTAAATTCTGATGAAGCTCGCTATGTCCGGGATGCAGATACTGGCATTACTATACTCGAGGGTTTTGATGCCGAGTTGATCTATGATGTCCCCAAGTCACAAGGATCCTGGGTGGCCATGGCTTTCGATCCGAAGGGGAGGCTCATCGTCTCGGATCAGGATGACAAAGGCGTTTTCCGGGTGAACCTTCCAGGTGGGAATGATGGCGCGAACGAGGTGAAGGTTGAGAGTCTTGAGGGTTTTCCTTATCTGCCGATCAAGTGGGGAAGACGCACTGTGGGTGGGGCGTTGGGGTTTTTGTACGCATTTGACAGTCTCTACATGTCGTCCATGAAAGGCTTCTACCGCATACGGGACACGGATGGAGACGATCAATATGATGAATTCAAACTCCTCAAAAAGCTGGGTGTGGGCTACGAGCATTCGGCACACTCCATCATTTTGTCGGAAGATGGCAAGGCACTTTATCTGGTGGTAGGAAACCATACTCGCGTTCCTGAAGGTGTTCCCAGTTTGCAGCCTCCGGTATGGGATACCGATTCTTTGCTGCAGGAGATGCCCGATGCGATGGGGCATGCGGTTAGTATTCGTCCTCCGGCCGGTTATATCTGTCGCATTTCACCGGACGGTGAGGATTGGGCGATGATTGCATCCGGGTTTCGGAATGCGGTGGACATTGCGTTGAACAGGGAAGGGGAATTGTTCACGTATGACTCCGATCTTGAATTTGACATCGGTGTGCCCTGGTATCGTCCCACACGCGTCAATCATGTAACATCGGCAAGTGAATTCGGTTGGCGTGCTGGTTCCGCCAAATGGCCGGAGTATTTTGCGGATGGAAATGGTGCCGTGATCAACATAGGCCCTGGTTCTCCGACCGGCATCAGTTTTGGGCATCATTCCAACTGGCCAAATCAATTTAAGGATAAACTGTTCATTTGTGACTGGACTTTTGGGGCTATTAACATGGTGGAGTTGGAAGAGAGCGGCTCCAGTTACACCGGCACCAAAACCGAGTTTCTCAATGGCGAACCCCTGAATATTTCAGCCATGCGGTTTGGCCCGGACGGCAACATGTACTTTCTGGTTGGGGGACGCAACACGGATTCGAAGCTCTATCGAATCACATACACCGGGCCCGACATTCCTGGCGATGTCAAAGACCTGACAAAGAACCAACATCTCCGCGACCTGCGTCATTCACTGGAAGCGTACCATGGTTCGTCGAATGGAGGAGAGGTTGCCATTCAAAAGGCCTGGCCTTATCTGTCGCATGAAGACCGGAATATTCGTTACGCCGCCCGTCTCGCCATTGAAAACCAGCCCGTTTCCTTATGGCAAGATCGAGTGTTTGCCGAAACGGAACCAAGAGCCATCATTTACTCCGCTATGGCACTGAGTCGTCATGGAGACAAAAGGCTTTCGAATCGACTTTTGGGGAAGCTTCACACGATACCCTTTCAATCTTTGGAAAACGAAGATCGTTTGGCGCTTCTCAGAGCTTATTCGCTTTGTTTTATCCGGATGGATGAACCCGCTCCTGAAAAAATTCACGCGATCATTGCTCAGTTGGATCCGCATTTCCCCAGCGAAAACGAAGCGCTCAACACCGAACTTTGCCGTGTCTTATGTTACCTGGATGCGCCAGATGTCGTGAGGAAAACCATTGCATTGATGAAGGTGACGCAGACCAAAACGCTCGATTATGACAGGCAAACCTTGCAGCGTCACGAGTACGGCAAGGCCATCCTGCAAACCATGGCCAACACGCCCAATATTCAAAATATTCAATACGCCTACTCATTGCGACGTGTTCAAAACGGATGGACGCTCGATGATCGCAAATACTTTTTTGGCTGGATGAACGAAACACTCATGAAAAGCGGTGGAAAGAGTTTTGCCGGATACATGCGAGCGATCAGGGAAGACGCCATTCAGCACCTGCCCCCTGAGGCCGCTTCTTCAGTGTCATGGTTGTTGGGGGACATTGAGTCCGTCGATCTGAGCCAACTCCCGACACCCAAAGGACCCCCGGTTGCCTGGACCACCGACAAGTCGATGGAGCTGTTCAAGGACTCACTGCAGGGTCGCGATTTTCAAAACGGCAAAACCATGTTTTCAGCTGGACGCTGTGTGGCATGTCATCGTTTCCAGGGATCGGGTGGTTATTCGGGGCCTGATCTTGGTTCGGTGGGTAATCGTTATACGGTTCGGGATATCCTGCAGTCCATCTGCGAACCCAGTCATTCCATCTCGGAACAATACCAGGCCAGCACCGTGCACATGAAGGATGGCTCGATGTTGTATGGACGGATCATTTACCGGAATGAGGATGAATTGGCACTGGCGTCCAATCCCTTCAATTTCGGTCAAATCACCAAAACACCAGTAGAACAAGTGGAGGAGATAAAACCCTCTCAGATATCCCTGATGCCGATGGGGACCATATACGGCATGAATGCTGAGGAGCTCAAGGACTTGATCGCTTACCTCATTTCCGGAGGAAATCGCAGGCACGAAGTATTTCAGTGAATTGAACTGAGAAACCCAGTGAATGATGTGAACTTACCGTTAATTGTTTGCGCGAAATGTTGAATGTTGAGACGTGACCCCAAACACACAAACAAGTGATTAGGCATCGCCTTGCTTGTTCGTTGATTTAGGGTTGTTCGAGCCTTCGTTTTGAATTGGATCCTGGAAGGGGGTGTTCTGGACATAAAAAAAGGCGTCCAGTTGTGATGAAAGTTTGGTTTTTAGTTGGTTGATCGTGCTTCGAGCCGCTCGGAAGAGTTTCAGGCGTTCGCCGGCGAGTTTACGGCTTTCTTTTCGCAGGCGACGCAAAACTTCCGCCATGGCTTTTGTCTGGAAACCTGGAAATACTTTTTCCAGTTCAGTTAAAAGTTGGTTGCGTGTTTGTTTGGTGTCCCGGATGACGGATAACGCTTCTGCTTCACTTACCTCCCCTGCTTCCACATATCTCAACAGAGTGCATCGGAATAATCCACACCGAGCCGGACGGCAGTGGTAGGTTTGACATGCGTCTTGTCGATAGCCTGAGCAGGGTTGCTGCATGATCCAGTCACCGTGATCATCCTGTTGAATACGAAGTTCGGCGGATCTAAGGGATTCGACAGAATCTTCCGACTGAAGTCGTACACGCGTGAACAGTGTTCCGTCACAACAGAACCCGCAGGCCAGGCAAAGTCTTTCTTCCAGATCTTGATTCACTTACTTCAGTCTCGATCAAACTTGCATCAAAGGCCTCGCTTTGGTCTTTCACTTGGTTAACCGTTTCCCAAAAAACAGCTTGGCGGACGGCGCGGTCCACAAAACGGGATAAATCTCCTTTCTTCATGCCTGATAGTGCCAGGTGAGATCTGACAACTTTATCGGTCTCTTCCGGTATGACCAATGTCCATCGTGTTGACATCTGCAATTCCTCTCTCTTTGTATGCTTATACGTATAAGCGTATATGTGGTGCCTCAAATTTGTCAAGGGGGCACCCTTCCTCTCAATTTCAGATATCGTATCGTCTTCGTTCCATATTCCTCGTGAAAAGTCCTGGAAAATCGTATGTCACTACAGACTTGACCACTGGTGTGCAAGGCGGAAACTGATCCAATGAGCTTGCGCCCTGAATTACGTTTTGTAGCGGGATGCTTTTCTTTTGTTTTCTTTCTGCAAATCACTGGTCTGGAATCCGCTGCATTTCCTCCGATCGCTACTCCGGACGAGATCCATAACCGATTGGAAAAAGCTTCTCGAGCACATCCTCGGTTATTTGCCGATGCTGAAACTTTCTCCAACCTTAAAACATCCATTAAAGCTAGCCTTTACAGTCGGATGATCGCGGACCAGGTGATACAAGATGCAAAACAACTGATGGATGTCTCTCCGGTTTCCAGAGTGCTGCAGGGGCGTCGTTTGCTGGGTGTGTCACGACGTTGTCTGGAACGAGTGAACCAATTGGCCATGGCTTACCAATTGACGGAAAACAAGGCATTTGCCCGGCGTTGTATTCAGGAAATGCTGGTCGTCGCTGCATTCGACGATTGGAATCCGTCTCATTTTCTCGATGTCGCGGAAATGACCATGGCTTTGGCGGTGGGATACGACTGGTTATATCACGAGTTGACGGTGGAGGAGCGGAGAATCATCCGGACTGCCATTGTTGAGAAAAGTCTGAAGCTCCCGTTTGAGACCCGACACAAGGGTTGGGTTAAATCTCGTAATAACTGGGGCCAGGTGTGCCACGGAGGGCTCATTGCCGGAGCACTTGCCATTTTGGAAGATGAACCCGAACTGGCGGCACGCACGGTCCATCAGGCGATTCAGCATGTCGTGCATTCCATGGAAGCCTTTGCACCGAAGGGAAGCTATCCGGAAGGACCGGGTTATTGGGCTTATGGAACCACTTACAATGTCCTGTTGATCGAGGAATTGGAAAATGTCTTGGGAACAGATTTTGGTTTGTCTCAAGCACCAGGGTTTGATCAAACCGGTTCATATCTCGCACTGGTGACGGGCCCTTCAGGTGAAACGTTCAATTACTCCGATGGGGGATCGGGCAGAAGTCCGCAACCGGCGATGCATTGGTTTGCACGGCGTTATCAAAGACCGGATTGGTTGATCGGGGAATTCGAGTTGTTGAAGGCGCGAGCGAGTAGTGGAGGGCGGTTTCAACCTTTGACATTGCTTTGGATGAGTGAGCCAATGGAGAAGCTGGATGTCCGATTGCCGCTTCATTGGCAGAGTGAAGGTGAAGTGCCGATCGCCCTGCACCGTTCTTCGTGGACGGACCCGGACCATGTGTTTGTCGGGTTCAAAGGAGGTTCTCCATCTGCCAATCATGGGAACATGGACATCGGCTCGTTCGTGCTGGATGCGGATGGCGTTCGGTGGGCGATGGACCTGGGGGCTGAAGGGTATCACGGCATCGAATCACGTGGAATGAATCTCTGGGATCGCTCACAGGATTCGGACCGCTGGACCATTCTGCGTCAATCAAACCATGGACATGGCACCCTGGTCGTTGGACGACAACTGCAAAAAGCTTCGGGGTTTGGCCGCTTTGTTGAATTTTCCGATGATCCATCCATTTCTTACTCCGTACTGGATATGACCGAAGTTTATGCCGGACAGTTGAAACAGGTTCTAAGAGGAGTGGCATTGTTGCCCAGCAAAGAGGTGGTCATTCGAGATGATGTTTCAGGAGGCCGAGCGGGGCAAACGATTCGGTGGGGTATGGTGACCCGCGCCGTGCCAACCTTGTTGTCCGACAAAGTCCTTCGCTTGGAGCTTGAGGATAAAAGGTTGGATATTCGATTTCAAAGCAGTCTGGGGGGGCAATGGAAATTCATCAATCTTGAACAGCCTCCCAACGAATGGGACTCGCCCAATCCCGGAGTTACCTTGTTGACCTACGAAAGTGAGTTCGGCGATGATGGCTCCTTGACATGGGTATCAGTGATGACTCCAGGCAGCGCGATGGGAGCCGATCTGAAAATCAAGTTGCTCAGTCAGCAAACGCTCGAAAACTGGAAAACAATCAAATGAACATTTGGAAAGCATTCCTCACTTTTTTTATTCTGTTGACACAAGTCACGGTTCAGTCCGAACCGGCGCAATACGACATTGTGATATACGGAGGCACCAGTGCCGGCATCGTGGCGGGACTTCAAGCCAAGGCCATGGGTAAATCCGTCGTGGTGATCGAGCCCACCCATCGTGAAGGCGGTTTGACCACCGGCGGTCTTGGGCAAACGGACATAGGCAACAAGCATGTGATCGGTGGTTTGTCCCGCCAGTTTTACGAACGCATCGCCAATTACTATGCCAACGACAGCGCCTGGAAGTGGCAAAAGCCCGAGGATTACCGAAGCGGCGGACAAAGCATCACCCAAAAGGGGGAATCCGCTCTGTGGACCTTCGAACCCAGTGCAGCGCTCAAGGTGTATCGTGATTGGATCCACACAACAGGACTCACCATTGTCCACAGTGAACGCCTGGATCGTGAAAACGGTGTCAGCAAGGATGGGGCCGTCATTCGATCGATTACCATGGAATCGGGACGAACCTTCAAGGGACGTGTTTTTATGGATACCACCTATGAAGGGGATCTCATGGCTGCCGCTGGAATCAGTTACACCCTTGGACGCGAGGCGGATGCTCAGTATGGTGAAACATTGAATGGTGTCCAGACCAGGCAGGCACGCTATCATAACTTTGTCGACGGAGTCGATCCTTACCTGATCAAGGGTGATCCTGATAGCGGGCTGTTACCGTTTTTGGATCCAAATGGACCTGGTGAAGAAGAATCTGCCGATCTTAAAATACAGGCTTATTGTTTTCGTATGTGTCTGACCGATCATCCGGACAACCGTATTCCGTTTCACAAACCAGAGGGGTACGATCCGTTGTGGTATGAGCTGTTGTTGCGGAATTTCGAAGCAGGAGAACGCGGGATGCCTTGGATCAATTCCAGCATGCCCAACCGCAAAACCGACACCAACAATCGCACCGGGTTTTCAACGGATTTCATCGGTCAGAACTACGACTACCCGGAAGCCGGTTATGAGGAACGCGATGCCATCCGGGCGCGTCATCTCCTGTATCAACAAGGCCTGATGTGGACCCTCGCCAATCATCCGCGCGTGCCGGACAAGATACGCAATGAAGTGGCCCGCTGGGGAATGAGTCGTGATGAGTTCGTGGAAGGTAACGGTTGGCAGCAGCAGCTTTATGTTCGCGAAGCGCGTCGCATGGTGAGTGATTTTGTGATGACCCAGAACCATTGTCAGCAACGGGACATCGTGGAGGATTCCATAGGTATGGGCGCCTACACCATGGACTCGCACAATGTTCAGCGATATGTGAACGCTGATGGTTTTGCCAAGAATGAAGGTGATGTGGAGGTAGGAGGTTTTCCTCCTTATCCGATCAGCTATCGGGCGATCGTGCCGCGACGAGAAGAATCGACCAATCTGATGGTGCCTGTATGTCTGTCTGCCAGTCACATGGCTTTCGGGTCGATCCGTATGGAGCCTGTGTTCATGGTCCTGGGTCAATCCGCCGCGACCGCCGCATGTCTCGCCCTGGATGCTGCTGTTTCCATTCAGGATGTCCCTTACGAAACATTAAAAGAACGATTGGAACGGGACGGGCAGATCCTTAATTACGGAGCGTCTTACCAACAATCCCAATTGGACGGCATCATCGTCGACGATACCAAGGCGATTCTTTCAGGAAATTGGAAACAATCGACGTTGCTGGCAGGTTATCGCATGGGCTACAAACACGACGGAGACGCTCGTGACGGAAAATCATCTGCGACCTTTGCCGCCAAGCTGCCCAAGCCCGGCAAATACGAAGTGCAGATCGCCTGGACCTCCAATCCCAACCGTGCCACCAACGTTCCTGTTCTAATCAAACATGCCCAAGGCATCGAGAGATTTGTCCTTAACCAGAGAGAGGACCCGAATCTCGATATAGGATTTCATCGCTTGGGTATGTTCCCTTGTGGGCGCAATGCAGAAGTCATCATTTCCAATAAAGGAACGAATGGGCATGTCATCATTGATGCGGTCCGATGGGTGGAAGTGGTGGAATAGTAATCTGTTTGTTATCCTGCGTTGACTACTTTGGGCAAGGTGTATACATTATGATGTATGACTCGTACGCAGGTCTATCTTACGGCAGCTGAATCCCAAGGAGTGGCAAGAGTTGCGGCGACTACTGGTCGCAAGCAAAGTGAAGTCATTCGCGAAGCGATCGACCAATACCTTCAACGTCTTGGACCTCAGGATCGATTGGGACGACTTCGCGCTGGTTGCGGCATCTGGAGTGATCGAGATGACATTGATCTCAGGAAAATGCGGGAAGAATTTGATCGGTTTTAATCATGCTGATCGATACCGATGTCATGATTGATTACCTCCGGGGCGTCGAGGTGGCGGTAAATTTTCTTGAGAAGCACGTCGATGACTTGCACGTTTCGGTGATTACGGTTGCGGAATTATATCAGGGAGTGAGAGAGGGAAAGGAGCGCACAAAACTCAGCATGACTCTTTCTGCTTTGACAGTTCTCCCCGTCACTGAGGAAATAGCAGAATTGGCGGGATTGATGCGTAGAGAATTTCGAACATCGCTGGGATGTGGATTGGCCGACTGCCTCATCGCTGCGACATCTTCCCAGCATCAACTTCCATTGGCTACTTTGAACGAGAAACATTTCAAGATGTTGGAACGGGTTGTGGTTCCTTATCGGAAAAGTTGACGCTACCAGCACGAATATGGGGCATTATTGTAAAATATGTGGATGTAATCGAGCTAATGAGAAGTTTTCCGGCAAGGGACATAAAAACCACATTTGCAAGGAATGTTCCAAACTGCCAAAGGAGAAGATTCAATTTGAAATGGCCATGGAAGAGATATTCGATTTTATGCATCAATCGAATATTTCCCAGAAGAATATCGAACGCTTGCAAAAGCATCTTCAATCCTCCAACGAGACAATTGTCAAACACGCCTCGCTTGTATTGGAGGTCGCCAAAATCAAACCACATAAAAGGAGGCGAATAAAGTTTTTGGCTAGAGAAAACCGGGAACTGCTCAATCAATTATTCGAGACAGGGCTCATACTTGATCACTGGTAGAAATAAGCCAGAAAGATCAAACTAAGGTTCGCCGCAGTCGGATGCTTCAAGATTCAGGGATTGGCAAAACCGATTTACCATGGCTCGACTTTCCTCTGGCCAATCAGAATTTTCTGAGAACTCTCGAAGCCGATCTACAGGGATAGCATCCAAAATGGAGAACTTGTGAAGCGATTCAAGTTTCTGTGTTGATTTGAAGGAGTGGCAATTTGTGATTCGTTTGATGTTCCATAGTGCTGGTCTGATATGGTCTCCTTCAACCATTTCCATGATGAAATTTTTCGCACACTTTAGGCAAATTCGTAGATGGAATTCATCTTGTCTATCCTTCTGGGCGAAATGACGCAAGGCATGCAATTTTGACAAAAGCAGAGATATGGGGGTGAGGATTTGTATATGTCTGCTGATTCCATCAACGCAGGATACTTCCTGTTGCACGCAAGCCTTGGAAAGATTGTTTGTGTCAAGCCCCGGGACCGTGTGAATGAATTCGATGAGAGTTTTGCAACCTTGAATCGAGAATGGAATGGCCCCAACCCAGACCGTCATTTCATACGAATTTGGGTAGACTGCCTTTAGTTTCAATCGCGAAGCTAATTGGTTTAGATCCTCCCGTCCTCCCCAAAAATCTATGTCCCGGCTGGTAACTGGAGTTTGATGCCCATCGAAACTAAGTTCAACACCATAACGTTCAGCCCACCAAGCAACCGCCTGGCCTCCCACCAATGGGCAATCGTCTGGAATGTGAGTAAATAAGATTTGAAAATCATTTGGCCGAAAATGTCCAGATGGTTCCAAAACCGATCTTTTGTTTAGGTCAGGCGTCATCGAAATCTTCGTCGGTAATGAAAGTTTCGTCGAAAATCAGAGGGCCAAGCAATGATCCTTTGTCAATCATTTGCGCCAAGCAAAAGGGATCCCTGCCGCTGCATGAATCAAGTTCCTCTTGCCTGGAAACGAACCTGTCTTCGGCCTTTTGTCTGCGAAGAATGATTGACTGATCTTCCTTTTTCATTATCCCTTGCCGTTTACTCCAACCTATCGTCAACCGAGGGGTGGACGCAACTGGTTATTGCATGCTCATTATTCAAGAACTTCATCCACTACTCGTCCGTGAATATCGGTCAGTCGGTAATCACGCCCCTGAAAGCGATAGGTCAGCCGTTCGTGATCAAACCCTAGCAGATGCATGATGGTGGCGTTCAGATCGTGGATGTGCACCGGATCCTTGACGATGTTGTAGGAAAAGTCGTCTGTTTCCCCGTGTGTCAATCCACCCTTGATGCCGCCTCCCGCCAGCCAGATCGAGTAACATCTTGGGTGATGGTCGCGCCCATAATCCGTTTCGGTGAGTTGGCCTTGTGAGTAGACTGTTCGGCCGAATTCTCCTCCCCAGACGACCAGTGTGTCATCGAGCAGTCCTCGTTCCTTGAGTTCCTCCAAGAGAGCGGCTGATGGTTGGTCGGTGTCGTAGCATTGGGTGCGGACACCTTCCGGACACTTGTTGTGCTGGTCCCATCCACGGTGATAAAGCTGGATGAACCGCACGCCTCGTTCCGCAAGACGCCTGGCCAGGATGCAGTTGGCGGCGTAGGTTCCTGGCTTTTTGGATTCCGGTCCATAACGCTCGAACACCGCCTCCGGTTCTTTTGAAAGATCGGCGAGTTCAGGGACGGATGCCTGCATGCGGTAAGCCATTTCGTATTGTTCAATCCGCGCTTCGATCTGTGGGTCCAGAGTCTGCGCAAATCTCAATCGATTCAAAGCCGCAACATCGTCCAACATTTCGCGGCGTTGGTGGCGCGTGATGCCCGGAGGATCGGTCAGGTAAAGCACCGGATCTTTTCCCGGGCTGAATCGCACTCCCTGATAGCGTGTGGGAAGAAAACCCGATCCCCACATGCGTTCGTGCAGAGGTTGCGCATTGGTGGGGCCGCTCGGACGCGAAATCATGACCACAAAAGCGGGGAGATTTTCGTTTTCCGAACCAAGTCCATAAGACGTCCAGGCTCCCAATGAAGGGCGTCCGGCGACTTGATGTCCGGTTTGAAGGAGTGTCATGGCCGGGTCATGGTTAATCGCTTCGGTGTGCAGGGTGCGGATCAGGCAGATGTCATCGGCGCAGCGTCCGGTGTGAGGCAGTATTTCGCTCAGATGCATGCCCGAATCGCCAAATTGTGGAAATTTGTAAATGGATGGCGCGATAGGAAACGATTTTTGTCCGGCAGTCATGCCGGTAAGCCGTTGGCCACGTCTGACCGAATCCGGCAGTTCCTGTTTGAAACGTTTGCTCAATGCTGGCTTGTAATCGAACAGATCCAATTGCGATGGGGCACCTGCTTGTGTCAGCCAAATGATGCGTCGGATGCGACTTTGGAAATGAGGGCGAGGCGGTGTTGCAGCTTTCCCGTCCGATCCCATGAGTGAAGCCAACGCTGCCAATCCGGCTCCTGCTGTGGATTGCCGCAGGAATTGCCTGCGGGCGATCGTTCTCAAAGTCTCGTTTTCCAAATGTGCAGGAGAGTTCATGTCATTCACGTGTGACCGTTTCGTCGAGGTTGAGAATGATGCTGGCGGCGATGGTGTGAGCAGCCCAATCGGCCGGATCATGTTCCATATTTGAATTAATTTCACCCGATTCACCTGTGCTCAGGAGGGCGTTGGCTTGATCTGGAGCGTTCGCAAACTCGTTGAGCGATCTTTCAACGGCTTTCGTCAAATAGTTCAATTCTTCGGTGCTTGGGGGGCGTGCCAATACCAGGCGGAATCCGTGAGCCAAACGTGCATCCAATGTTGGAACGGGCGCCTCCAGCATTCGGCTCGCCAGGTGGCGGGCTGCTTCGACATAGGTGGTGTCGTTCATCAAATTCAACGCTTGCATGGGAGTGTTGGTGCGGCTTCGGCGCACAGCGCAGGATTCGCGAAAGGGCACATCAAAGGTCAACATGGCCGGGTGCGGCACCGAGCGTTTCCAATAGGTGTACATCGTGCGCCGGAACAAGTCCTCGCCTTTGTCCTGAACATAGGTGTTTGCGCTGCTACCCGCGACAACTTGTTCGTAAAGCCCGGGGGGATGATAGGGTTTGACGGATGGTCCGCCTATTCTCAGAGAAAGCAATCCGCTTGCAGCCAGGGCTTGGTCTCTTAGAAATTCTGCTTGGAGTCTGTGACGGGAACTGCGTGCCAGAAGCCGGTTTTCCGGATCATGTTCGAGTAGCTCTTGCCTGGTATGCGAACTCTGTCGATAGGTGGCGCTGGTCGTCAGGAGCCTCATCATGGCTTTGATGTTCCATCCGGATTCGACCAATTCCACCGCCAACCAATCCAAAAGGGCTGGATGACTCGGTCGTTCTCCACGTGTTCCAAAGTCTTCCGGAGTGGGGACAATGCCGGTGCCAAACACGGATTGCCAAAGGCGGTTGACTGTGACGCGTGCGGTCAACGGATTCTCGGGATCCATTAACCACCGTGCCAACCCCAGTCGGTTACGGGGAAGATCTTCGTCCATGGGGGGCAAGGAAGTCGGTGTGTCAGGATACACCTGTTGACCTGGGCGATCATAGGAACCACGGACGAGGATGTAAGTCGGTCTGGGCTCGGGGAGTTCATCCATCACCAAAGCTGTCGGTATTGCCAGGTCCGCCAGGTCTGCTTTCTTTTTCAAATCATCTACTCTTTTTTTCAAGGTCTCGCGTTGATCTGAATCCTCGGGAGTATTGGCCAACAGTTGCTCGGCTTTTCCAAGTTCAGCTTGGGCGAGTGCGCGGGTTGATTCCTGTTCTGGAGAGGGGAGCTGGATCATGGGGGGATTGTTTCGTTGAATCGGCGTTCCGTAATTTCCCCGTCCTTGTTCGCTCACGTTATGAAAAAAAGCGTAGATCGAATAATAATCGCGTTGAGAAAATGGATCGTATTTGTGATCGTGACATCGGGCGCAGATAAACGTTTGCCCCAACCAAATGGTCATGGTGGTCTCCACCCGGTCCGAGCAATACTCCGCCAGAAACTCTTCAGGTATGATGCCACCTTCTTCGTTCATCATGTGATTACGATGGAAGCCCGTGGCGATGCGTTGTTGAAGGGTAGGGTCTGGCAGTAGATCGCCGGCTAGTTGTTCTACGGTGAACACGTCGAAAGGCATGTTTTGATTAAACGCATCAATCACCCAATCGCGCCATGCAAACATTTCGCGGTCCCGGTCTACCTGGTATCCATTGGTGTCCGCATAACGCGCCGCATCCAACCAATCCACTGCCATGCGTTCACCGTAATGGGGCGAATCCAATAATCGGTCGACAACTTTCTCAAAAGCGTCCGGAGAATCATCGGCCAGGAACGCATCGACCTCCGCCAGGGTAGGGGGGAGTCCCGTTAAATCCAAAGTCACCCGGCGAATCAATGTGGTTCGATCGGCTTCCGGAGATGGTGTGAGGTTTTCATCCAGTAGGCGTTGCAACATGAAATGATCCACTTCATTGCGTGGCCAGTCAGAGTGTTGAGTCAGTCTGGGCAACGCTTCTCGCCTGGGTGGCGTCCATGCCCAGTGCCCCTCGTATTCGGCTCCGGCATCCACCCATTGTCGCAGCAGATTTTTTTGGGTTTCGGTCAAAGCCTTGTTGGCTTCCGGTGGTGGCATTTGCTCTTCCGGATCCTGGGATTGGATTCGACTGATCAACACGCTGCAATCAGAACACCCAGGTTCAATCGCAGCATAACCTCCCAAATCCATCCTCGATCCTGATTCCGTATCCAAACGTAAACCTGATTTGCGATGGCTTTCATCCGGACCATGACACTGAAAACAATGATCCGAAAGGATGGGAAGGATGTCTCGCGTGAAATCAATGTGGGATGAAGCCTGCACGTTCGCCTGGATCAGGAATATGCATATTGCCGTCAAGTAACAGATCAAATGCCCGCGTGTGGCGTGCTTTGAGTCTGCGCAATTTTTGTTGCCAGTTGGGGAGTATAAGTGATGCTGAGTGCTGTTGAACAAATGAACCAAGAAGAGCCACAATCTCTTGTGCAGGTTGATATGTATCGGTGGTAAAGGCATCTCTCTGGAAGCAGTTCTTTATTCTTGTCTGGTTTTAACAAAGACTGCCAAGATTTGTGTCCGACCTCAAGAGAGATTGACAAGATAAGTATCGACACATTTGTAGTTGTTCGTTATCCAGTCGCTTAGATCTTGGTCTAGATTTAAAGATATCTATCCCAGCTCAAGATAAGGCTTCCAGTTCAGGGCGATCGGATGGGCGCAGCTGACGGGTCTTTTCGATGTAGCTTCCAATCCAAATCCATTGGATAACATCAAATGTAATCGAAAAAACAAAGGCAAAGGAATCCATGGATTCCATGCCCGTAAAATCTCGGGCAATGATCGCCATGACAACGGATACTGGCACTGCGATGCAAATAAGCTTTATGCCGACAATCCAGGCGAAAACAAAAAACTTGCATAGAAATTGGTTTCCAAACCCTTCATTGATGCCCTTCAGATAAAGCATCCCCCATATTGTTATGCCAACACTGATCATAGAAGCCATGACATCCAATGGCCTTGCTTCTCCATCGGGAAAGGCACTCGCAATCGCCATCATCAGCACCACACCCAGGAAATAGGGGCCGGCTTCTGATTCTTCGAAGGTTTGGCGCTGGAATTTCTCAATGATCGGATTTGCGTCCCACATCTGCATAGCCATTACTATGAATCACTTGTTGGATGAATTAAAGGTGAAAAAAGTCATTCCCAGGTGGCAAGGAATTCCACCAGGTCCCGCAATTCGAACGGGGTGAGGATGCCGATCATGGGGGGCATGGTGGAGGCCTGTATGACGGTGCGTTGATTGATGTCGGGTGTGGCTAGTTCCAGTTTTTCTCCGGCGACGTTGATGAATGTCAGCGTCTCGTTTGTTTCGGATGCGATGCGTCCGGAGTGTGTGGTGCCGTCTTTAAGTTGAATCATGGTGAGGGCATAGCCTTCCGCCAGTTTTGCAGAGGGATGGATGAGCGCCTCAAGAAGATATTCGCGTGTCTTGGTTTTTCCAATGCCTGTGAGCACCGGACCGACCTGGTTTTCGGGGCCTCCGGCGTCGTGACAGCGAATGCATTGTGCGGCGATGTGTCCTTCGAATACCTGCTTGCCCCTCTCGAAGTCTCCTCCCACCAGGGCTGATTGATGGTAGGTCAAATCCATGGGGCTTCCCAAAGCTTGCCGGTATTGGGTCGCTTTGTCTGCCAGGTCGGATCCTTTCTGGTTTGAAGCTGCTTCAAGGATATCAAGGTGGAGCTTCGGATCGAGATTCCCTTTTTCCATGGTCTTGAAGTATTGCATCAGGATGGAACGGCTGGAGTCTTTTGACATGCTTCCAAGCTGCTTGAGTCCGAGTTGTTGTTCTTGAATGGTGAGTGACTGTCCCCTGGTGTTGAAATAGGTGGCAAACTGCTGCCTGTCGGTCCTGGCGAGAGAGTCGAGTGCCTGCATGCGCAGGGGAGCTTGATCGGACTGAAGCGCTTTGTCGATGACTTGGGACAGTTCGCTGTATCCGGATTCTGTCAGGGCCGAGAGGGAACGGATGCGTGTGGAAAGATCAAATTCCGGGGAGTTGACCCAAACGGCCAGAGCGGCATCGTTGACTTTGATTTGATAGGTGTCCACCAGGCGGATCAATTCAGAACGGAGTGTGGGAGAGGCCTCATTGAGCACGGATTGGAATTCTTTTTTGAGGACATTGTCTGCCGCCTCAGGTTGCCGGTTTTCCGGGTGCCGCACACGTCCGGTGACGCGGTCGAGATAGGGGGCTGCGTTCCAGGTTGCAAGTGATTCCAATGCCTCGATGCGCATGGCTTCCGGTGCGGTTTGGTCCTGGGCGTAGTTCATCAGTCGGTCGGCGTTTTCCTGTTTGCCGATGCGCATGTTCGCATGGATGGCGCGTCGCACGATGACTTCGTCATGCTGCATGGACTCCGGAAGATTCGACAGCAAGGAAGCCAGATCGGGCAGCGCATCTGTGATGGAAAAGTCGTCATGGATCGCGCGAGCGGCTTCTCTTACAACATCAATGTGATCGTCGTGAAGGAATGACCTTACCTCAACTGCATTGAGACGGCGCAGGGCGACGACTGCGGCTAACCGCACAGAAAGGGAATCATGCGATGCACAACCTTTCAACGCTGCAACGTCTTTCATCCCAGCCCAAGCCATAACGCCGGCATGCCTCAAGAATGGATCCTGTTCGGCGTTCTTTTCCAACATTTGAGTGACCGCTGAAAATCCGGTTGGATCACCAATTTTTCCAAGCGCAATCCCTGCCATATAACGGACACGGGGATGATCATCGTTCAGGCTTTTAATGATTTTCCTGGACAGGGAAGTTGCTCGCAGGTCGCCGGCAATTTTGATGCTTTGAGCACGCACTTCAGGTTCCGGATCTTCCATAGGGAGGCGCTTCAAAATCGATTCCGGAACGCGATCTTCAAATTGCCCGATGCCCCAAAGAGCATGTACGCGGGCCAGAATGGGTGCGTTGGAATGAAGGGATATTTCAATGAGTGAATCCAATTGATTTCGTCGGACCAACTCGAATTGAGCTTTTAATCGGATGCGTTGATCCGCGTGTCCCAGCCAGGCAATCAAATCTTGCTTCGCTTGTTCTTTGAACGATGTGCCAATCAGTCGTTTCACTTCTTCACGCAGTGCCGAACCTGCCACGTTCGGATCATCCACTTTGTAGATCGCGCCTTTGTCGTTGGGCATCCACATGCCATCCCAGTCGGCAATGTAGGCAGCGCCGTCGGGACCGAAGTTGATGGCGCTGGCCATCAGTCCCTGGTGAAAGATGTGTTCGTCCACCATTTCAAAGTAGGCACCCTTTGGTTGCGCGCGAAATGCCGTGATCTTTTTCACCGGAAACTGGGCGAGGAAAAAGAATCCTTTATAGCGATCATTCAGCGCAGTACCGGGATTATATTTGAATCCGCCCGGACCGACGGAATAATTGTTGATCGGTGGAGTGATGTAAGCCGCTTGTCCTTCGTGATGGGGGATCCACATTTTTTCTTCGATCCAGGGACTGTAGGTCGGCATGCCGGTGTAGGTGGCCCATCCTTTGGTTCGGAACTGCCAGTTCAGGCGCCACCCGGAATCTGATCCTTCGGTGATGTAAACAAAGCGTTCACGTTCACCCCGAACGTCGCCGTCGTTGTCCACCGAAAACCAGTTGCCGAAATCATCGAACGCGATTTCCTGAACGTTTCGTAATCCGTAGGCGAACAGTTCCAGATCGGAACCATTCGGACGCATTCGGAGTACGCCGCCGGTGTTGGGGTGATGAATCTTGTTCCCTTCTTTTGTCGTGACCGAAATACCGTTGTCTCCCACTGAAAAATAGATCCAGCCATCGGGTCCCACGGTAAGTCCATGGATGTCATGCCCGTCCATGGCGGCATGCACGCCGAAGCCTCGATGTAAGATCTCCCTACTGTCGGCGATACCGTCCTGATCCTTGTCGGTGAGTCGCCAGATGTCTGGATAGATGGTGTAATAAACGTCGTTTCCATAAGGCAGGACACCTGCAGCGGCTCCGTTGTTGGGTTCATTAAATCCTTCGGCAAACACTTTGCTTGTGTCCGCTTTGCCGTCGTCGTCGGTGTCTTCGATCCGGTGGATGCGTTCCTTGACCATGGTCAAGTCTCGCCAGTCGTGGCTGCCATCTTCATTTCGATCTTCGAGCCAACTGCGATTCTCGGCGCTTTTTTCAGGTGCCATCCATCGCTTAAATAGTTCGATTTGTTTGGGGATGGTGTCGGATTCCAGGTCTTCCTTGATCCATTCCTTGTGAGCACGGATGTCGATGTCCACGCTGCCGCGTCGAGCCGTTTCGACGACAAACAAGCGGCCCTGATCATCGAAACTCAACGCAACCGGATTGATCAAAAGCGGCTCCCGCGCCCACAATTCCATTTCCAACCCGCGATCAACGAGAGGAACGTATTCGGTGGCGGCTGGATATTCCTGTTGAGCGGGCAGAGATTGGGTGAAGGAAAAGAGGATCGCGAGCATCATGTTGCACAACATTTGCACGCCCTTTACATCCACTGATATGATCGAGGGAAATCGCATGGGATAATCATGAGCGAACAATGCATGTGAAGCACGCAAAAACCACCCAACGATGCATAAGCTGCCAAAGCCATCAGATTATCATTCGATCTCAGTGCTGAACTGGAATGACTAACTTGACTAAGTTGAAAAAGCGTTCCATGATCACATTAGATGAAGACGATTACGACCCATGATGCGAAGACGCATTTGTCGCGCTATCTGGCAGAGGTGGAAGAAGGGGGCAGGATCACTATTGCACGCGGCAAAAAACCGGTGGCGATGTTGGTTCCGATCAAGTCCATCAAGAAGCAAGTTCGCCCCAAAGTGGGAAATATAAAAGGGCCACGGTATGAGTTCCCTGATAACGCATTTAAGGCGTTGAATGAGGAGGAACTCAAGGAGTGGGGATTGTGAACCTTTTGTTGGATACCTGCACGTTTCTCTGGTTGGCGCAGCAGCCGGACAAGATCAGCGTAACAGCCTCCAAATTGATCGATAACACCGACAATGAACTGTATTTGAGCCAGGTCAGTGTGTTGGAAATTGTGATGAAACACTCTGCCGGTAAACTGCCCTTACCGGATGCTCCGAGGAAATGGATTTCTTCCAAGTTAAGATTTCATCAAGTTACCGATTTTCCTTTAACGAAAGAAGTCATGTTCCATAGCGGGGAATTGCCCCGGGTTCATGCCGATCCATTCGATCGTTTACTGGCGGCTCACGCGATCATTGAAGGGTTTACCTTACTGTCGCCAGACAAGCCCTTTTCAAACTTGGGAGCATCCCGAATTTGGTGAGTTGGAAGAGCATTTAATTTAAAGTATCAAATCAATCATGAAACAACGCTATTTCATTCTAATCTTGATCCTGGGCTTGTGGGGGATTTCCACGATATCCAACCGGATCGTTGCACAAGACCAACCCGTCGGCCGGTTGTCCGATTATCGGCAAACGGATGCCTACTACAACGAGTTGCACCGTCCCCAGTTTCATTTCACGCCTCCGATGAACTGGATGAATGATCCGAATGGGATGGTGTATTTTGATGGCGAATATCACTTGTTTTATCAACACAACCCGCATGGCAACACCTGGGGGCACATGAGTTGGGGGCATGCCGTGAGTCCGGATCTGGTGCATTGGGAGCACTTGCCGATCGCCCTGCAGGATCATTATGGGGTGATGATTTTTTCCGGCAGCGCGGTCGTGGATTTTAAGAACACAAGTGGGTTTGGAAATGGAGAGCTTCCGCCGCTGGTCGCCATTTATACGGGGCATGGTCATGGGAAACAGACCCAGGATATTGCCTATAGCAACGATCGGGGGCGCACTTGGACGAAGTATGCGGGGAATCCTGTGATTGATCTGAACATGTCCGACTTTCGCGATCCGAAGGTGTTCTGGCATGAAGCGTCCGAGAAATGGGTCATGACCGTCTCCATGCCCTTGGAACGTAAGGTGCGTTTTTACGGTTCACGCAATTTAAAGGAATGGGACCTGCTGAGCGAGTTTGGTCCGGCTGGTGCCGTGAAGGGGATTTGGGAATGTCCGGATCTGTTCCCGGTTGCAATAGAAGGTACACAAGATTCCAAGTGGGTGTTGATTGTCAACATAGGCAGCGGTGCCATCGCGGGAGGATCGGGTTGTCAGTATTTTATCGGCGATTTTGATGGAACCAGATTTGAAGTTGATGAGATCAGCAATCAAAATAAACGCCAATCCGACCGCCCAACAGGTCGTGTGATTGCTGATTTTGAAGGTGACTCTTTTGGTGAAGGTTGGGTGGCCACCGGGGCCTCTTTTGCACCCGGACCGATCAAGACTCAGGATCCTTTCAGCGGTTATCTGGGCAAGGGATTGGCCACCAGTTGGGGAAACGGGGATGTGGATCAGGGGACTCTGCGTTCGCCGGAAATAAAAATCGAAGGCAAGTACATTCACTTTCTCATTGGTGGCGGGAATCATCCGGGAGAGGCATGTTTTAATCTGGTAATCGATGGTGAAGTCGCACTCTCCGCCACCGGTACCAATAGTGGCATGCTCCAGTGGCATTCCTGGGATGTGGAAAAATTCAATGGGAAGCATGCTGTTCTGGAACTGCTTGATCAGCACTCGGGCGGATGGGGGCAGATCTTTGTTGATCACATCGTGATGGGGGATGAGCCTTTCGAAGATCCGGGTGAGCCTGCTCTTTGGGTGGATTATGGGAAGGACTTTTACGCGGCGGTCAGTTGGGCCGATGTGCCTGCCGAGGATGGCCGGCGTTTGTGGTTGGGCTGGATGAGTAATTGGCAGTACGCCAACAACATCCCAACCCACCCCTGGCGGAGCGCCAT
>Ga0255772_10001392_pt1 | contig 24225 bp, 17 predicted proteins | sample 071ome_34_FD_179970 | JGI IMG/M metagenome (GOLD analysis project Ga0255772, IMG submission 179970) | Coastal salt marsh microbial communities from the Groves Creek Marsh, Skidaway Island, Georgia - 071411BT metaG (version 2) | ecosystem: Environmental > Aquatic > Marine > Intertidal zone >...
TCTGTAGTAATAACTGTTTGCAGGTGTAAAGTTAAGTGTAATGTCTGTAAAGTCACCTAGTGTTGTATCTGTTGCTCTAATAGTAGTTGGATAGTTTGTACTCCAAGCACCATTTAGTGTTGACCAATCAACTGTACCGCTTACTACACCGTTTGATGCAATGCTTAGTCCGCTTGGTAATCCACCACTTGGCGCACTAATGCTTACACCGTGTACAGCATCACTAGCATCAATGTCAGTGTTAAACGAAGCCATTGTGTTAAAGTTAAAAGTTTGGTTGTTGGTTACGTTTGTAAATGTTGGTGCCGCGTTGTTACGAGAAGTAAACGTAAAGTCTTTTGCTCCAACTTTACCTGCGGTATCAACTGCACAAATAGTAATATTTTGTACTGTATCGCCGGTCACACTTGGTGCAGTACCTGAAATTTGTCCTGTGCTTGAGTTAATGCTTGCTCCAACAATGTTACCACTACCGTAGTTGCTACCTTCGCCGGCCGCATTTGAAAATCTATATGTTACAGCACCTGCCGCATCTGGGTCAGTTGCCGCTACTGTGTCAGTAACACTTAGATTACTTAATGCTTGTCCTTCAAACACAGTACCTAAGTTTGTTGCTGTACTAAAAACCGGAGCCGCTTCAACGTCAATAGCATCACCTAAGATACTACTTAAACCTGTACCGTTTTGTACTCTAACATCATATGGTTCGTCTGCTTGTTGTAGTCTGTTAGCGCCAGTAAATGTAATTGTAATTTGTGAAGCACTATCTCGTGTTACACTTGAAGTTGGATATTGAGCACCACTGTTACCTAATACAGTAACAATAACTGTTTGTTCAAAGTTACTACCTGTAATAACAACAGTTTGTGTTGCGTCATCTTGGTTAACTGTACTTGGTGATGCACTACTTACTTGTGGTGGAGCCGCAATTGACGTCCAGCCATTGGTGCTATACTGTTCTAGGAATCCTAGATCTGTATTAAATCTAACATAACCAAGTTGTGGGTTAGCAGGTCTACTAGCAGTATTACCAGTTGGAATACCTGTAAAGTCTCCTGTAAACTGTCTATTCTTACCTGTAAAGTCTCTAATATCTGCCATTATAATACCTCAATCAGTTTCCAACCAGCAGTAGCATCGGCATATACTAAACCAATACCTGCGTTTTCTATACCTAGTGTTAAGTTTTGTGCTAATCCCATGATGTTGTGTCCATTTCTATTTATCGTTACATTGTTAGTATCGAAAGTTCCTGCTTTATCAATAATTCTAACAGTGTCACCTATTTGAGCCGATCCAGGAAGTGTAACAATTACAGGTCCACCGCTTGTGTCAACAAACCAGCCTTCGCCTTTTGCCGCGTTAAAATCTGCTGATGCAATTTGCCATCTAATTGATCCTGCAGGTTCCCAAGTACCACTTTGTCCATAAACTTCTAAACTTGCAGTGTCTGAGTTATATCTAAAGTAACCAGTGTCTGCTGGGTTTGGTCTTTGTGCAGTAGTACCTACTGGTAGTGAAATATGCGATGTTCCGCCAAACTGTTCAAATCTTTCATCAATTTTAGCCGACACATATGTAACAACAGCACGTTCTGTTGGTACCGCAGTATCTGAATTGTCTGCCATTGTACCATCTGTACTAAATTCGTTAATTGTAGCACCCTGTTTACCTGCGGTAATTGAACCAAGTTGTAGTTCGTTCAAACCTGTTAAGTCAAATTCTTCCGAACTTAGTGTTGCTCTACCAGTACTCTGTTCAACCTTGAAGTAGTCACCAACACGGAAGTCACCGTCTTGGTCAGTGGTTACGTAGAATACTCGTCCTCCACCTTCTGTGTCAACTTCTCTTGCTTGATCTGGTTTTTGTGTATAGTCGTCTTGAATGATAACCGGATAGTTTGTATCAGCAAAACCACCTGAACCTACGTCTAGGAAGTCATGTCCTGTCATACGTACCTGGCTAAATGCTTCACGGAATACTACAAAGGTGTTATCATCTGGTGTTTTGTTACTGGTAACAGCAGGATCTAGTGAAATCAGTGCAGTACCATAATTTGTTTTTTCTGGTGCAACACTTCTACCTTGGTTTAGAATATCATAAATTACTGTTACGTTTGTATCAGCAAGTGTAATACCTGCCGCTTCTGCGCCTGGTAAACCTGTTACTTGTGGTTCACTGGTATATGTTGTTCCAGGAGCACTTTGATTCAGTGCATTACCAACAAGTGTTTTTAAATGGTTGATTGCCGCAAGTGTTTCTGTTTTCTGATCGGTAATTGCTTTCAATCCACTTCCGTTGGTATAATATTCATATGCCGCATCAATTGATTGACCATTTGAATTAGTATCTAAATCAAATACTAGTGCATCTACAATCAGTCCAACATCTCTTTCACAAGTTACTTCATCATATGAAAAACTAGGATATGTAGCATTGGTATATCCAATTACTTCTTTTTGCAACCATGTTCTGTTTGCTTGAAGAATTGCTTGTGAATTTGGATAATTTCCGGTTGTGTAACTTGGTGCTGTGTAATTAGCAACTCCGATTACAAAATATGTTTCGTCATCTCCTGTAATCTGGAACACGGAACCTTCTTTTGGATTTCTGTTCAACGAGTTAACAGTAAAGGTTGTACCTCTACCAATACCTGCGAAACCTGCTCTTGTTGCACTTACTGTTCTAGTGATTGTTGTTCCTTGGAATAGACTGAATCCAACAGTTGTGTTACCCAGTGCAAGATTTGCACTATCAATAGCATTAATTGTTTTTGTTGCCCTTGTGTTTTGTGGTACTGGGTACGATTCAGTATTGAATGTATAACTGCCATTGGTTACAGTGCCTAAGCCGAGTGCTTTATCTTTTTGTACATTGAATATCACAGCGTTTGGTCCATCGTTACCGATAGCAAGAATGTTAACACCGTCAAGCACAACTCCCGAAATATCTAGGTTGGTTGTGTTTCTAAATGTGTTAATCCAATCTAATTGACCATTTGATGTATATCTAGAAAGCAATGCTCTATTAACCGTGTTCGAAGAAGTGTTTACGTAACCACCTAGGTATACATCTGTACCTAGTGGGTAAACATCTCTCCAACTGGAGTTTTCTGCACCCGTTTGCACTTCTGCTTGCCATTCAATGTTACCAAGAACATCAATTCTTGCACTCCAAGCATTCCAGTTTGATGCACTAATGAAATAGTGCCCAACCGCCATAAAGTAAATGCCGTCGCCGTTTCCGCTATCAAGTCTTAGTTGTTCAAAATAAACACCATTGTATTGGAATGATTCTTGCGTTGCACCTGTGTCGTTAATTCTTGTTAAAATTGTGTTTCTATTAATAGGGTCAAAAGTTGAAACATACAAACATCTTTCGTATTCTGCGCCGCCTTCTGCCGCATATGTATCTGTTGATGTTGTTGGATTTACAGTGTAGGCCATTGCTGTAACTTGTAACTGATTGTTTAAACTTGAATCATTATATTCTAATGTTTTTGCCCACTGCTCAACACCTGCAGGATTTAGTTTTACAATACCTGCACCTGATGTTGCATGATCACCGCCACCGTACACATCGTCTGCATCAACTGCAATAGCAGTAATAGAGTTCATGTCACCGATGTCTTTGTCCCATTGTATTTCACCTGAAATACTTAACTTCATAATAAAGCCGTTGTTAACACCGGCTTTGAATACTGTACCGCCTATATATAATTCTTCACCATCGATTGATTCGATTACTTCGGCTGTACCAAAGTGTGTTTGATATTCATAAATCCATTCTACTGAACCTTGTGGATTGAATCTAATTACTACAGGATAACTTGCTGTGTTATCCCATGTTGAACTAATGTCACTGCCCGTTGGGTTAGTGTGTCCACAAATATATGTGTTACCATTAATATCTTTTACCTGTCCATGGATATGAATGTCAGATCCAATATTTGAAATTGAATTTAGCGTTTCGTCTGCTAGTTGTAATTTACCTGTAAGTGGTGTTTCTGCTTGTGAGAAGCCACGTGCAACAGCACCATATTCTCCATAGGAGTTGTTACCAACTAGTGCTCTGATCTTACCACCCGATTCTGCAAGATAACCGATGTTACAATAGTACGTGAACACTGATACAAGTTCTACCCTTGCATCTGATTTAACGTGGATACCAACACCGTCACTGTTTAACTGTGTCCAGTCGTTAGCAACAGCAGATTTATATCCACCGTTGTGCAATGCACCGTCAATTAACATACCTGTACCTTCGTTTGCGAAAGCAGTACAGTTTTGTACATATGGTGATTGTGAAGTAATCCACACACTTGTGTCATCTGGACCGTATCCAGGATCAAGTGCGGTCATTACTGAACCAGTACTAAAGTTTCTAAACACAATGTTACGTAAACGTGAACCGTTGTTTAGTTGGAATACATCTGAGTTAGCATTAGGCGTTGATCCGTCTTTTGAAATACCAACACCAAATCCTTTGTCTGCAACAGTTTCTGGAGCAATAGTAACAGCACCAAGACCGTTACCCTCAATAACCACACTGCGTCCAATTTTCATAGGACATAATTCTGTGTAAGTTCCTGCGGCAATATTAATTTTACATTGGCCTAAACCGTAAGTTTGTTCACAAGCGTGAGATAGTGTTCTCCAACTTGTAGCCATTGTACGACCGTCGTTGGTATCATCGCCTTCTAGTGTAACATAGTATTCTGTTTGTGGTGTTCTGTGACCCCAGGTCGGTAGTCCGTTGTTTACAGTTAATATCGCACCCGCATCACCAATTGGTAATCTTTCTACTGCACCAACAGCATTGCGATAAATCATATCTCCCGTTGTTGTCATTGGTGAACTAATATCACCCTGTGCAAGTATGCTCCACTTGGTTGGTGAACTGCTTGGTGTATTACCTGTATTTTTTTCTGCTATGCTGATGTATGAACTTTGTTGATATTCAGCAATATCATTAATCTTGTATTCTGTACTTGGGTCGTAAGTACCTTTCCATTCAACACCATCTGAAAATACTTCCCAGTTAGCATCTGGTGGCATACCTGCAAGTGAACTGTCCGAAGCATAACTGTTTACACAAATATATGCTCTACCGCCGTGGCTTACAATATCACCTTTTACATAAGGATCAATTGGTGAACCATCCCAGTCGCCTCTCCAACGCATACCGTCAACAAACAATTCAAAGAACTGTTCTGATTCTGGATCTCTAGAAGTTGAACCGTCGTCAAAGTTATTAAATGTACAAATGTAAACTTTACCGCCGTAGCGTGTTAAGTCACCAGGACCAAAGTTTAATCTTACGTCCCAATCGCCTCTCCAGTTTAAACCTTTTACATAAACTGTCCAATATTCTGTTGTAAGTGGATTTGGTGCATCTCTATCTTCTGCTTTTTTAACACAAAGATATACATAGCCACCCCAGTTTATAAGTTCACCTGGATAGTATGTTGTATTATCAGCCCAATCACCTCTCCAACTAAATCCTTCTGCAATTAAATCCCAATCTCCTGAAGGTGGACTTGTTGTTGTAATTTTATTTGCGGAATATGTGTTACCACCATGTACTACTACTTCACCTGGTTTGTACTCGTAACCAATGCCTGGTGTGTGCTGATGTACATAACTGAAACCTTTGTTTAGGATATCCCAATGTAATTCTGAATAAAGAGTTGACCATGCACCGTCGTCATACATACCTGAATGGTTTGCACAAACAGGATAAACTGTTGGAGCACCTACTGGTACAACAAACTGAACATATCTATTATTTGCGGTTGCAAAACCATTTACATAATCCGTAAATGTATCTTGTCTGACACCATCTAACCACCAACTAACACCTTCCATCCAGTAGTCATAATTTCCACCATTAAAGTGTCCGTTCTTGGAAGTTGAAATGTACATTGGATGTGTATCATTTGAACTATCACTTTGATCGAAGATGTAGGTATTGCGTTCGTATAAATCTAGGTTCGGTGTTAATACACCGTCCACATAATATTTGTTACCATACCCACCCGGGTTAGCAACTGTGAAAACTTTTGTGTAAGTTGCAAGACCTTCTCCTGGTCTTACGTTTGTTGAATCTTGTTTTGCATAGTAAGTGTTTCCGCCAAAGCGTACAACGTCACCTCTTTCATAATCTACTGTTGCGTCCCATACACCTTCAAACTGCATACCATCTGCAAGTTTTTGCCAGTATGAAGAATTACTAGGAGCAGTATCAGTTGATTCGTCAGCGGCATGGTCTTCAGTACAAATATAAATTCCTGAACCATATGTAACAATATCATTTAGTGCATAACGTCCTGAGTTTTCCCAAACGCCTCGATTAGCAACACCAGTGGTCATTAACTGCCATCTACTTGCATTTAGGTCAGTTTCAAAAATATTTCCTGCTGTATGTCCAACTAAACAAACATAAAGGTTGGCACCATACTTAACAACATCATTTACTTTAAAATTAAAATATCCAGCGCCTGTTGACCAGTCACCTTTCCAGTCAAAACCTGAATTCATCAAGTTCCATTTGTTTAGTGTTAAGTCTGCGTAAAAATCTGTTCCAGATGTGTGGTTTTCTGTCGCTACATAAGTGTTAGCACCATAGCGAACAATATCATCTTTAATATAAGCAGTAGAGGCAGTCCAATCGCCCTGCCATTTAAATTTAAGTCTACCGAGAATTATTTCTGCCATTGTTTGTTTCTACCTTGCAAGTTATTGCTTGTATTTATGTCCATTACACAGGATCTCCGTATGTATGATTTTCGTTATATTTGACCCTTAAAAAGCCATTATCGTCCAAATAATACAGTATGCTTTCTTGTACTACCTGCCATTGTTCGTATGACATGCCCGTTTCCTGATCACGCAAGTTTCTGTACGGATATGCGTTAGCAGGGTCGTCACGATCGTCTGTATTTGGTGGATCATCAAGCACATTTCCGTTAGTAAGTGTGATTTCTTCATTTCTGTCCTGAAGATCTGCATTTGTATACACAAGCACATCGTTATCAGATGCTTGTATATTAATATAACTTTCGCCAGCCATGTTTGTATGGTACCAACAATAGTAGTATAATATACCAGGTGCTGGTTGATTGGCCGCATTTTTATCTGCTACTGTGATTTGAATACTTCTAGTTGTAGCAGTGTCAAAGTTGTTTACATAGGAATTTTGATCAACTGTAGCACCGTTGATATGATACGTAACACCGTCTGTGTAAACACTACCACCTACCGCTAGGGTACCGTTAAGTGTTGTGCTAAACAGCATAGGATGCCCTGTATTTGAACTATCATCTAGGTTAATTTCGTAGGTATGTCCGGAGAAAAAGTATGGTGAATCTACAACACGATCATTTAAACTGTATCTATTTCCGCCAGGAGTGCTTACAACTTTAGCCGTGTAAGTGGTGATACCTGATTTAGTATCCTGAATCTTGTTAAATCCGTGAAAACCAGCAAATGACTTGCCTAAGCGTCTAATCTCAGCCATATTAACTCCTATTGCTAGTATTTAGCAAATAAACAGATTACAAAGACTATGATTATATTATTAAACAGCAATATATTGAATATGTAAATCTAGAGTTTCTTGAAATCTTGTACGTATTGCTACTGAAGCAACGTTAGACACTTCAACTAAATCTCCTTCTTTTACCTGTACAGAGTTTACGTCCCCAGTTCCTGAAAGAACTTTTATTATTGCTTTTTGATCTGGAAGAAGCATATCACTTTTAACTGTCAATTGTTCAAATTGGTGAGTAGATTCTTCACTAAATGTGTTTTTTGAACTTTTAATTTCTGTTGCCATGTTTTTCCTCCAAAAATATTTATCACATAATTACATATATGAAACTACTTGGTATTAGAATCTGCGAGCATGATAGCAATTTTGCATTTTTTGATGGATCAACAGTAAAGTATCACAAAATTGAAAGAACAAAGCAGATTAAACATTTTGCTTATAATAGTTTAACTGATTGGATTAGTGATTTTGAGAGTATTTTTGATACTGAAATTAGTACTATTGACGAGATCGCAATAGTGTTTGATCCTTGGAATTATAATATACCGCTTGTAGAAGAAAACTTTTTTCCATATGTTGGTTTTGATCACTTCAATTTACCAGTTAAAGTTTATAGATTAAATCATCATTATGCTCATGCATTAAGTACATGGATGCTTGATCCAGTACCATACGACAAAGCAATCATAATAGACGGATTTGGTGACCACGATATTGCTTGGTCAGTATTTGATAAAAATGGAATAGTAAAAACAGGATCTCATAAAACCAATGGATCAATTGGTACAGAAATGGCCCAGGCTGGAAAATTTTTAGGTATTACAGCAGAACACGGAATTGATATTGCTGGTAAGTTAATGGGATTACAAGCATATGGAAGGATTGACATTGATTTTTTAGAACACTTACAGCAATACAATATCGAACATGTGTTAAAAATATTTGATGTTAAAGAATGGCTACATTTTAAAGGACAAGTAATTGGTCAAAATTCTTTTTTAGATTGGATAGCAACAGTTCATAAAAGAATTGAGCAAGTTTTAATTAACTTCTTTAATAAGTTTTGTGATGTAGACGAAAGAATAGTTTACGCAGGTGGAGTTGCACAAAATGTATTATGGAATACTGCATTAAAAAACAAATTTTCTAATTTAATCATACCCCCTCATTGTGCTGACGATGGTTTAAGTTTAGGTGCATTAGAATTTTTGAGATTAAAGAACGATTTACATAGTTTTACTTTAGATGATTTTCCATTTTGTCAACAAGATGTTGCTCCTGTAACAAAAGTTACAGATGAAACAATAGATATTGTTGCTGATCTACTTGCACAGGGAAAAACTGTAGGTTGGTATCAAGATTATGGTGAAGTAGGGCCTAGAGCATTAGGCAATAGAAGTATTTTAGTAAATCCTCTTTTAGAAAATGCTAAAGAAATAACAAATACAATAAAAAATAGGGAAGAATACAGACCGTTTGGTGCAAGTGTATTGAATGAACACAAAGATTTATATTTTAATGGATTGCATGATAATCCTTTTATGCTTTTTGTTGGAGAATGTATAAATGATTCTATAAAATCAATCAGACACATAGATAATACTTGCAGAGTTCAAACTGTTGACAAAAACGGTACTAGTTTTAGAAGGTTATTAGAAAAATTTTATGAAAAAACAGGTTGTCCTGTTTTACTTAACACTAGTCTTAATATTGCCGGTAAGCCTTTAGCCGGTAATCCAAAAGACGGTGGCGAAGTTTTTAAAAATACCAAATTAGATTGTTTAGTAATAGGAAATGATTATGCAGTTAAAGAAATATGATATAGGGTGTCCGCTTATTGTTTCAACATTTGCTGAACATAGTAATATAAAACAATTATTGCTAGAAAAAATAAGCACTAGTGAATCACAACTTGTAAAAAATTCTAATGATTTAATATCTAGAACTGATTTTTATATCGACAAACCTCGAGATTATAAAGACTTTATTGTTCCTAAACTTGCTGACCATATGAAGGGTGTGTTTTTAGAGTTTAATATTCCTGAGTTTTCTATAGGTAATGTTTGGTTTCAACAATATAATATGTTAGACAAACACGACTGGCATATACACCCTAACTGTCACTGGACTAATGTTTATTTTTTAGAATTACCCACAAACGAAAACAAGACTTTAATCAAGCAAGTTTTATCAAATAGTAATATCGAGTATGATGCTAAAGAGGGAGATATTATAACTTTTCCTAGTTTTTTATATCACAAGTCACGTAAAAACATATCTCAAGAACAAAAAACAATAATTTCTTTTAATATTAATTTTGGATAACACTATTTCTTATGTGTTTAGATAACAATTTGCCTATTTTGGCTTCGTTATATTTTTGATAAAAGTAATTTAGTGGTTTTATAATCTTTTTAGTGTACAATCTAGTGTTATAAAGATCGTTTTGTAAATTTATAATATCTTGTGTTCTATAAAACTGTTTTAAATTTACTTTTTTTGATGTATTAAACTTTACAACTGCAAACGGTTCATTTTTGTTTAATTTAACCTTACTATCTTTTATCATGAATGCACAATCTAATGGTCGAAACCATTGATTTATATTAAATTTCCCTTCAATCAACGTTGTGTTAGAACTAAACTCGCTTTTAATATAATTATTTTGTAACATCTCTACTTCTAAACTATTATCGCAATAAAACAAATATCTAATATTATAAGAAACAAGTTTGTTTTCAATTGATCTCAAGTAAACCATTTCGTCATAATATTTTTGATCATAAAAAGAACTACTTAAACTATCATTTACTATGTTTAATTCATAATCGTTCGGAAAAACAAGTGTAAACGAATTATTATGTAACTCTGTAAATGCAGGACAAATGGAAAAGTTTTGATCTATACCTAAGTTCTTGTATGCAGAATTAATTTGCGGAAGAATAGGCTGTGGAGCAGAAAAGTCAAAAGTTGAAATTGTACCATGTTCTGCGTATGCTGTCCAATATACATCAATCATTTCTTATACTTTCCAAATATTTTTTATGAGATACGAGATTGCTATTAATTGTTCGTTGTGTTATTGCATCATTTGTTTTCTCTTGCCAATCTCTGCTTGTAGACAAATATTCTTTTTTTATGCTGTCTGTATTAAAATATTCTAATCCATATAAAACATTTGTCCAGTTTTGTTCAAAAAACATTACATAGTCGCTATCATTTATATCTTCTTTTATAGGCAAATTATTTTCCCACAATTTTAATCTTGTTTCGAGTGTTTTAGGTAACTCAATCGAATTTACTTTTTTCCAAAAATCATTTTTATCACTGTTATTCAAGTAATGTAATATAATAAAGTCTCGTATGTTATCTAAAACAGAATTAACCTTATTATTATACTGCATAATCCTTGAGTTATTATAATTTTCAATATAGTGCATTAACAAAAAGGACTGCTGTATTGCACTTCCAATACTTGTTGCTTCAAGGGGTTCAACAAAGTTACTGCTTAAACCGATAGCACAACAGTTTTCGATCCAACTATTTTCTAATCTACCAGGATCAAACTTAATGTTTTTAGCAATTTCAATCTCAATGCCTAATGTTTTTTCTACTTCGTTTTTTGCTTGATCAGCATTAATTAAACTATTATCAAAAACATATCCATTCCCCCATCTACCCCATACAGGGATTCTCCACATCCACCCATATTCCATGGCTTTTGCTAAAGTATAAGGATTATATTCTTCTGTGTCAGGAGTTTGAAATGCTATTGCTTCATTTACTTTTAACCATTTTGCATATGATAACCAAGTTGATCCTAGTTTAGAAATCAACAATCTCTTAAATCCAGTACAATCTATGAAGAAGTCTGCATAATAAGTAGTTTGTTTTCCTTGTAGTTTTGTAATTTTATAATCTTCAATAATTACATCATTAATATCGTCAGTGATAACTTCAATATTTTTCTTAAAACAAACTTCCTGTAAAAAATTATTAAGTTTATGAGTATTAAAATGAAATTGATATATAGGTTTAGAAGTATCTATTTGCCCGTCCCAAGATCCAATTGGATTAAAAAGTTTATGGTCAGCGTTATCGCCAATTAATTTTCCATATCCACTTAGATACTGCCCTACTCTTAAAGTGTTAAGATCATCAGGAATGCTATGCATAAAATTGTGTTCTTTCCAACCCTCAAACATAACACCATATTTGAATGTAGCATCCGAATGTTGTATTAGTTCACGATAGTCAATCCCAACATACTGCATAAAATGGCTCCAGTGTTCTGTAGATCCTTCGCCAACACCAATTATTCCAATTTTATCTGACTTAATAATGCTAATGTCTTTATTTGGAAATTTAGTTTTTAGAATTAATGCAGAAACAAGTCCGGCCGTGCCTCCTCCTACAACAATAATCTTAGTATTCATATACATAATTATTCACAAGGGCATTAAGCACACATATATGTGGATAATTAAAGTTATGCAATTAACAAATTCATACTATTGGTTTAAAAGTGCATTATCTGAAGAAGATTGTGACAGAATAATTCAACATGGGATTGATCAAATTGGCTTGGCAAAACAACAAGGTAAAAAAATTGACGGAGTAACTTTTGGAAATAGTGAAAAATCTTCAATGCCTGATGCTATACCACAGGGAGATCTTGCACGTAGTCAAGTAGATACAAGTAAAAAAATGTATATTCGAGATAGTAAAGTTTCTTGGTTAAACGATCAATGGATATATGATCTAGTATTACCGTTTGTACATGAAGCAAACACTAAAGCAGGTTGGAATTTTGATATCGATTATTCTGAAAGTTTTCAATTTACTGTATACGAACCTGACGGATTTTATGGTTGGCATAAAGACGGAATGAGTGATCATTTTGGAATATATAAAAGATATATACACGGAGTAACAGCAGAACCTTTAAAAAAAGACGGGTCGTTGCCAAGTGGATATACTGATGACAATAACATGATTGGTAAGGTTAGAAAACTTTCAGTTACAATTAATCTAAATAATCCAGGAGATTATGAAGGCGGAAATCTAAAATTTGATTTTGGTCATCATACTGAAGACGGTGTACAATTTCATGAATGTGACGAAATAAGACCTAAAGGAAGTATAATTGTATTTCCGTCTTTTATTGATCACTGTGTTACTCCTGTTACTAGCGGAACAAGGTATAGTTTAGTTCTTTGGAATCTAGGGAGGCCTTTTAAATGATCAATCAAATACAAGAACATTTCAAAGAAAAAGGTTATGTTGTTATTAAAAAATTCCTCGATGAAAATACTTCATCGTTGTTGTATAGATATTGTATTAACAAAGTAAAACAAGTAGATTTTAAAACAACATATGATAAAGATTTTTATCAAGAATCATATGACGGACGATTTGGTGATGCACAAATATCAGGTAGTTATAATTGTTACGGCGATGTAATTATGGATACACTATTAGAGGCATCTTTAAATGATATGAATAATTTTACAGGAGTTGATTTAATTCCTACTTATTCTTATTGGAGATTTTATCAAACCGGAGATATATTAGAAAAGCATAAAGATAGAGAAAGTTGTGAAATATCAACTACACTATGTTTAGGTTATAACTGTTCTAATATTAAAGAGCAAACACATAACTGGCCAATGTACATTAAACACAATAATAATGAAATACCTGTACATATGGAACCAGGAGATATGATAATATATAGAGGGTGTGATATTGAACACTGGAGAGAACCTTTTGAAGGTCTTAATCATGCACAAGTTTTTATGCATTATAATGATAAAAAAGGTCCTTACAATATACAATTTGACGGACGGCCTGCATTAGGACTTCCGAGCAAATTTTCAATTAGAAAATGAGGTAAACATGACACAAAAAATAGTTTTTAATTACGGAAATATAACAGACGAGCATAAAGAAGCCGCGGCAGAATGTGCAAATATTTTAGATAATATGAATAACAACGAAACGGCTGAATTGATTAGAAAACAATTTAAAATTGTTGAAAATCCAAAGTTTGATTTAACAGGTCATCCTATTGTAAAAGCGGCAGAGGAATCAAATGTATTTTTGTCTGTGCAAGGATTTATTACAGACAACGGTGTAGATTATCCTATTATAGGTATTACAGACGATGTTAGAAAAATAATTGATTTACACAACAAGATTATCGAAAACCATGAAACTAAATGAGAATGTCTTGTTTTTTAGTGCAGTATATGATGCACAATTGAATTTAGATAATAATAAATTAGTTCAAACATTAACAGATCTAAACAGTACCCATGCTAGAGAGTTCGATAGTGGGTATCAAACACCTAATTATAATGGATATAATCAGTTAGAATGGTTCTTTAAAAATATTGATCCATTAGCATATGCTGTTGCTGATAAATGGGGAATTAAAAAGAACATTAAATTAATTAATTGGTGGTATTCGATACATAAAAAACACGACTACGGAAAACTTCATAATCACAACGAAGGTATTATTAGTGGTGTATATTATATTAAAGTTCCAAGTAATAGTGGACAAATTAGTTTTGAAAGACCCGACGATCAAAAATATTTTTTCGAAGGTGATGAAATAAACTCATACAATTACAAGTATTACAGTTATGACCCTGAAGAAGGAAAAGTTATATTATTTCCTAGTTATTTAAAACATCTTGTGCATCAAAATACAACTGAAGATTTACCAGACGAAAGAATTTGTATTGCTTTTAATTATGGTTATGACCAATGACGCCAGCGATGCAGAGGTAAGCCGTCTGTACGCATGTTATTAATAAAAAATACTTGAATTAATCTCGGTTCATCGTTGTGTATGTACGAATTTGCTTTATGATAATTTCCAGCATCATACATAATCAATCTGTTAAATCTATTTTTAAAAGTTATTGACTCTTCAAATTTATCGTCATTTTCTTGCATCATTTTTGAATATGCTTCTTCGTCTACAGGTTTATTAGTGTGTAGATCAAAACGTAAATCGTGTTCTAACTGTGTAGGAAGTTTTCCTTTTTTAGGATGAAAAATACTTGTTCCAGAATTGGGATTTGGATTTGGTGTTAGATAAATTACACCAGCCGCTAATGCTAAATCCCTATGGATTAATCCTGTGTTTAATGAACTATGAACATTACCGTTATAAGGGGGAAACAGTTGAAAATTTGAACTAATGTTCCATTCTACTTTTTCATTTTCATAATTATAAAAAATATTCATTACACGTTTACAAAAGAAATCAAAAAAATCTTGATCTATTTCATGAATATGTTTGGTTCGCATTCCGGGCCAAGTGCCATTCTCAGAACTCTTATACTCTTGTTTTAGTGCAAATTCTCTAATCTCATTAGGATTAGGATAAAAATCGTCTATGCAAACTGTTGGAAAATTATAACTCATGCTAGTAATTATTCTTTAAAAACAATATTAAGCACTATTCTTGAATCATAACATATAGGGTTATTGCTTGCATGATACCTGTTGCTTTCAAATAATAATCCATTACCTTTTATAGGGGTTTCTCTATGCACTATTTCTAAACTAGTGTCTTGGTCTGCAAACTTATCAAATAAAATCGTATCACCGTCTGAATCATTAACATAATACAATAAAGTTTTATATCCTTCGGTATCGATATCCCAATGAGGTAAATGATATTCTTTAGGATTAGGATGTGGTGTTAAAAGATTTGCTTTTACTTTGTATAAACTTTTGATATTTAATTTTTCTAATAAAGGTTGTAAAACATCAAAGTTTTGTTGTGTTGTTTGTAATGCATTGTTATACCAAAATACATGCGTAAATTGTGCAGTATCGTATTCTTTATCGTTGTTAGGAATTAAACCGTGAACCGTTGTAGGATTATAATGCCATGCAAACGGTTCACTGGTTAATAATTTTTCAATTGAGTCTTGATACGTTTTTTCTAAAAACATTAATAACGCACAATTACGACACCCTGGTAGCCACTGCCACCACCTGTAGGATGGTCTCTTGCGCCTCCGCCACCCCCGCCGTAAAATGTTGCGTCACGTCTAGATTGGTTGTTTAGACTTCCTGGTGCACCGCCACCTGCTCCGCCTGCTCCGTTACTACCGTTCTGGCCAGTGCCTCCACCGCCTCCAGAATAGTAAACTGCTGAACCTGTAATAGAACTTTGTCGTCCTGTGCCACCTGCTCCGCCATTGTTAGCCCCAGGTGAATTTTGTCCATTACCACCTGCGCCGCCTCCGCCGCCTCCGGACCATCCAAATGTTCCGTTGCCTCCGGGATTACCATAACCTGTATAACCGCCTGATGGACCTTGGTTTGCACCTCCTGCTGAGTTTCCTCCCGGACCTGCACCTGCTCCACCACCTGATCCTCCAGGACCTCCTGGTCCATTACCAGTTGGAATTCCGCCTCCAGGACCTTGATGTCCACCGCCTCCACCACCGCCTAATGCAGTGATAGATCCAAATGATGAATTACCGCCTGGATATGATACATTGTTTGAAGGTTGAAATCCTGGTGCAGGACCTCCGTTACCAACTCCATATGGAACTGATCCTCCCGGTGTTACAGGATAGTTAGGTGCTTCGACCCAACCGCCACCTCCGCCGCCACCGCCGACTTGGTGTCCACCACTGCCGCCGCCAGCAACAACTAGTGCCTGAACTTGTGTAACTCCTGTAGGTACACTAAAAGTGCCTCCTGATGTAAATGTTTGTACTACTGGTGCTTTAACTGTTATACTAAATGCCCTATCTTCAAAATAGCCACCTGTGCTAGAAGTTGCTCTTATTGTAAAGTTTGATGTTGTGTCTCCGCCAACTGCACTGAATCCTGAAATTTGTCCATTACCGCTGTTTAAACTTGCACCTGCTGGTAAACTACCAGATACTACACTGTAACTAACTGTGTCGCCACCGTCTGGATCTGTTGCACTTACTGTAAGTGTTAATCCTCTTCCAGAATCGTAAATTGTACCTAAACTACCTGCGCCAGTTGACCATGTTGGTGGTCTATCAATTGTACCTGCAGGTTCAAGAACAGCACTTAGTCCTGATGGGTTAGTTACTTTGATACTAAAAGAAGCACCGCCCACATAATTTACACTTGCCGAATTAGTTGCCGCTGTTAATTCTCCACTGTTAACAAAAGTTGTTGCTAACACTCTATCAATTCCGCCAACACCGGCGCCTGTAACTGCTACCTGTGATCCTGTTTTAAAGTTTGATCCTGAGATTGTTACCGTCGTATCATTTGTTGAGTTAATAATACCAGTAATACTAGATACCGTAGGTGGAGCATCAATACCTGCCCAACCTGTTGCATTGTACTGTTCTAAAAAACCTAAATCTGTGTTGTATCTTACCTTACCAACCGTTGTTCCGTTACGTTCTCCTGTTGTACCAGTTGGTACAATTATACCGTCGGTTCCAGAAAATACTGTATTCTTTTTAGTAAAGTCGTTTAGTTTACTCATATTATGCTACCTCCGTCAATATCCAACCATAGGTTGCATTACTATATAACAATCCAATACTTGCATATTGAGTATCCAGTGTCATGTCTTGTGCTAATCCCATTATGTTATGCCCGTTTCTTGCTATTGTACAGTTATTTACCGCAAAATTTCCTGCTACGTCTGCGATTCTTATTGTATCACCAATCTGTGCCGAAACTGGCAATGTAACAGTAACAGGACCTCCTGTAGTATCTACCATAAATCCTTCACTTTTTTCAATAGTGTCTGCCGAGTTAACAATGCTCCATCTTAGAGAACCTGCTGGTTCCCAACTTGCACTACCATAAACTTCTAAACTGTTTGTTGTGCTATTGTATCTAAACATTCCGGATGCTGGAGATCCTGGTCTGTTTGCTGTAGTACCTGTTGGTAATTTTAGATATTGTTCTCCAATTTGTGCTACAGTGGTTCCTGAAATATCAAAATCAATTGTATCAGTAGTAGCACCTGAGCCAGAAACAGATACTTTAGATTGGGTTGGACTTGCACCTGCAATAATAGCACTTGCGCCTGCAACTTTTCCGTCCACATAAGTTTTAACCGCTTTCTCAGTTGGTACCGCTTCATCTGAGTTATCAGCAAACGTACCATCAGTACTGAACTCATTAATAGTAGCACCTTGTTTACCTGCTGTAATCGAACCAAGTTGTAATTCATTTAGACCTGCTAAATCAAACTCTTCTGATGAAAGTGTGGCTCTACCAGTTGCTTGTTCAACTTTAAAGTAATCACCAACTCGGAAGTTACCATCCTGGTCAGTGGTTACATAGAACACTCTACCACCATTTTCAACCGCAACTTCTCTTTCTTGATTTGGTGGTTGTGTATAATCGTCAGCAATAATAACTGGATAGTTTGTATCTGCGAAACCACCAGTACCTATGTCCAAGAAATCATGTCCGCTCATACGCACTTGAGAAAATGCTTCACGGAATGTAACATGTGTTAAATCATTTGGTGTTTTGTTACTTGGAATTGGTGGATCAATAGCAATAGTACAACTTCCGTAATTTGTTTTTGCAGGAGCACTATCTAATCCAAGATTAATAGTATCAATAAATCCTTGTACATTGTTTTCTGTTAAAGCAACCGAACCTGCTTCCGTTACAGACAATCCAGTTGTTTGTGATACTGCATTACCACTTGAAGGTGTAATAGCACTTTGATTTAAAATATCATCAACAATAGATTTAAAATATGTCCATGCCGCAACGTTTTGATCTTTTTCTGTTGTTATTGAATATAATCCACTTGCATTTCTATAGTAACTAATTGCCGCATCAATTGTGCTTCCATTTGAATTATAATCTAAGTCAGTAATTAAAGCATCGACCACTAATCCAACATCTCTTTCACATGTAGCAACATCATAACTAAAACCACTCCATATACCAGCGCCACCTGCTATCTGTACAGCAAGCCATGCAGTCATTTCTTTTTGTAAAAACGTTTTGTTTGCTGTCAAAATTGCTTGTGCGTTTGGATTATTACCTGTTGTATAACTTGGTGCTAGATAGTTAGCAACACCAATAACGAAATATGTTTCACTGTCACCGTTAATTTGTAGTACCGAACCATCTTTTGGTTGTCTGTTTAGTGAATCAATTGTAAACGATGTACCTCTACCTATACCGGCAAAGCCTGCTCTTGTTGCAACAACAGTTCTTGCTTGTGTAGGTGATTGTTGTAAAGTTAATGTAGTATCAGTTAAGCCTAATGTTAATGTAATAGCATCAATTTCATTTATTGCTTTTGAAACAACAGTGTTTGCTGTAATTGTTGCTCCTGTAATTAAATTTAATGCATAACTTCCGCTTGTAACTGTACCAATTCCACCTGCATAATCTCGTTGAATGTTTACAATTACTGAATTTCCTTGTTCAATACCTGCCGCAATTACGTTAACACCGTCAAGCATTACTCCATTAAATGAAACATTGTTTGTTCCATTATCAAAAACTTCTGTCCATGTAACATTTCCATTCGACGTTAATCTTGAAATAATACCTGTATTGTTATTGTTAGTTCCTTCATTAAAGTAACCAGTTACATAGATGTCATTACCAAAAGGTAACACATCTTTAAATTCGCCTTCTTCGGTGTTTAGTGCAAATTGTTTTTGCCATGCAACTACGCCATCAACACTTATTCTAAATATTAGTGGATTTTTATTAACTGCGCCAGCATCATAATAACCTGCGGCAGTCAAATAAATTCCATCTCCATTACCTGTGTCAAGTCTTAAACTATTAATTCTAACATCACCATATTGATATGTAGCAACATAACCGCCTGATGAATTTAATCTAGTAATTAAACTTTGATTTGCCGTACTATCATATGTTGCAATATATAAGTTGCCTTCTGCGGTTGCATCACCTGCAAGTGCATATGTATCTGTTGATGTTGTTGGTGTTTTAGCAACACATGCTGAAGTAGCAACAAGAGTATTTGCCGCGGCACTGTCATTATATTCTAATGTTTTACTCCATTGTTCTACACCTGATGGATTAGTTTTTATTACACTTACACCTGTAGTGGTGTGTGTACCAACTGCATACAAATTATTATCATCTGTTGTTACATCTGTAATTTCGCTTGTATCACCAACAATTTTTTGCCATTGAATTTCACCTGCTCTTGATACTGCTAATAAAAATCCTTTGTTTGTGCCACCGTCATAAACAACTCCACCGGCAATAATTCTATCACTAAGTTCAGTTACACTATGAATAGCGCCAAATGAACTTTCGTATGTGTAAATCCAATCTAAACTACCTGCGGCAGTAAATTTAGCAATAAAAGGATACGAAGCAGTATTATCCCAACTGCTAGTTACATCAGTACCTGTTGGATTTGTATGTCCTACAAAGAATCTATTACCAACACTATCTCTAAAACTTGTGAATACGTGTACATTTGCACCTAGTTGTGTTACTGAATCAATTGTTTTATCGCTTAATTGTAACTTACCTGTTAACGGTGTTTCAGTTTGTGAATATCCTCTAGCAACACATCCGTATTCACCGTATGAGTTGTTACCAACAATACCACGGATCTTACCTCCGCTTTCTGCTAGGTAACCAATATTACAATAATATGTAAAACAAGAAACAATTTCAGTTCTACCATCGTTTAATACATGTATACCAACCCCGTCTGAATTAATCTGTGTGAAGTCATTTGCAACCATTGACTTATAACCACCGTTGTGTAATGCACCGTCAATCTTAAATCCTGTGCCACCTGGTGAAAAGTTTGTACAGTTTTGCACATAAGGCGATTGAGAACTAATCCATACACTTGTGTCATCTGGACCATTACCTGGATCAAGTGCTACTTGAACACTGCCTGTTGAAAAGTTTCTAAACACAAAGTTACGCAGACGTGCGCCATTATTCATTTGGAATACTTCTGAATTAGCATTAGGTGTTGATCCATCATCTGAAATACCTACACCGTAACCGTTGTCATTGGTTGAATCAGGACTAATAGTAACAGCACCTAGACCATTACCTTCAATAACAACTGAGCGTCCTACTTTAATTGGACATTGTTCAGTGTATACTCCAGAACTTACGTTAATACGACATTGTCCAAGACTAAATGTTTGCTCTGCCGCATGTTTAATTGTTTTCCAACTACTTGTAGCAGTTCTACCATCGTTATTATCATCGCCTTGTGGTGATACATAATAATCATTTTGCGGAACTAGGTGACCCCATTTAGGTTCAGTCCCGTCTGAATATAAAAACGATCCTGCTGGACCAATTGGCAATCTCTGTGCTTGAGTTGCATCACGAATGATAATATCACCTCGTGTTGTCATTACAGCATTAGAATCTCCTTGTGCAACTAATTCCCAATATGCAGGAGAACTACTAGGAACATTACCTAGGTTATCTTCTGCAATACTAATATAAGAACTTTGTGCATATTCAACAACATCATGAATTTGATATGTAGTTGCAAGACTAAATGATCCTTTCCAGTCCATTCCGCCTAATAATACTTGCCAATGTTGCGAGTTTGGAGGAGCAACACTTGATGATCCGTCATTATCAAACCCTTCAATACAAATATATGTATCGCCGCCGTATTTGGCTACGTCACCTGGATAATATTCTGTAGCGTTTTGATAGTTTCCTCTCCATCTAAAGCCGTCAACAAACAATTGAAAATCTGTACTAACATCAGGTGCATTACCTTTTGTTTTATTAATACAGTTATAAACTTTACCACCGTGCTTAACTAAATCTCCTGGAAAATATTCATTAATACTTTGCCAGTCGTTGTTCCATTTTAGTCCATTTAAAATCTTTAACCATGCTGTTGTATTAGTTACATCAATACCTATAGGGGTTTGACCTTCTTTAACAACATAACGGTCTCCGCCTTCTTCAACAACTTCACCTGGTTTGTATTGAACTCCGGCATCCCAAGAGCCTTTCCATTCATAACCTTTAACATAGATATCCCAGTATGCTGTATTAGTTGGAGTTTCTAAACTTGCATTTTGTTTTGCTACATATAGATAACCACCATAAGAAACAATGTCACCTTTTTGATAGTTTGATCCGCCTACCCAGTTACCTTCCCACTGTTGACCGTCTACTAGTTTTTGCCAGTATCCTGTTGCTGTAAATGGATTTTCATTTGTTGATTCTTGTAATGCAATATATACATTACCACCATATGATACAGTTTGTCCAACTTTATAAAGTGTTCCTGAATTCCATACTCCTGCATTTTCCAAACCAGCAACCATTAACTCCCATTTGGCAGAATCAGGAGCAAAAGTTGATTGTGATGTGTGTGCAGTGATACAGACATAAGCATTTGGACCGTACTTAACAACATCATCTTTTTCATATGCAAATGATGTCTGCCAGTTTCCTGCCCAATAAAATTTAAGATTTCCTAAAATTATGTCTGCCATTAGTTATATTCCTCGTTTAAATCGTATCTAACAACAAATTTTCCTCTATTATTAAAAAAATATTGCATACTACTCGGTCCCAAGTGATACTGTTCATATATTTCGTTGCCGTTAGCATCTTGTGTCCTAACGTCTGTAAATTCTCTATCAATAACTTCTTTAGTATAGACAAGTTGGCCTTTAGCATTGACGTTAAAACCGTGTAGTGCGCCGGCTCCGCCGCCACCACCTCCATCTGCAATTAATCGAGCGTTACTAGTTGCCATTCCTTATCTCCGTGTTGCATGTATTTACCATTATGAACTAATTGATAAACCACCGCTGAATTTATAAGGAAACGCACTTACAAACGGTGTAACTAAGTATTTGTTGTTAGCGCCTTGCAATGCTCTAGTATTTGTATAATCTGTGCTAGGTGTACCAGTTGTAGGATCATTTAATCGCCCGTCTGCGGCTTGATCTTGTAACCATGCTAGGCAATCTGCCGCAGTATAGTTTGGTCTAGCACCTAATAACTGTGCTAAAACACCAGTAACCTGCGGACAAGCCATCGACGTTCCTTGTAATTTGCGAATTTTATAACTTGCATTGTCAGGATGTGTTGTGCTACTTGAATCAAGTGTAGCACCGCTTGGAATTGCGGCTTGTATAGCATAACCAGGAGCAAAAATATCAACCCTTGGACCTTTTTCTGTAAATGTTGTGCTTTGTTCTAGGCCGCCTGTGTATGTGTAATCAAGAGCACCTACACAAATAGTTCCTGCCGCGGCTTGTGGAGTACCGCCTCGATGATAATATCTATTACCAAACAGAGTGCTTACAAAATAATTGTTGTAATCATCGCCTGTTGGAATATCCATTTTGTGTTCTGAATTACCTGCGGCCGCTACTAGAATTACACCGTCAGCAATACAGTCTTCCATATCACTTTCAACACTTGTAACTCTTAGTGGAAAAGTAAAGTCACCTAGATAAGTTCCGCCTTGTACCATGCCGTATTGTGATTGCATTGTGGTTCCGCTCCAGCCTGTACCACGATAATTTCCGCCATTGATATTTGTATATGTACCGAAGTAACCCCAACTCATATTAACAACAGTTGGTCTACCTGTACCTTTAGCATTATGCCAACCTCTAATCATGTTGAAACTTGCACTTACACCATAAGCATCAGTGTCAAAAATTTTAATTGCATAAATGTCTGAGTTGTTTGCCCAGCCATATAATTTACCTGCGGTTGTGCTTGCACAATGAGTACCATGACCATATTGGTCTGTGTAATGTTGAGCACCTTGTGTGTAAGTTCCACTTAATCCACTAGCAACCGGCCAGTCAATTTGTTTTAATCTGCTTGTGCTTCCGTCTCTAGTATTCCATTCAGGATGTCCTACTTCAATGCCACTATCTTGAATTACACAATCGACACCAGTTCCATCTAAACTATAAGTGTGCGAATAATTTAAACTTGTTCCACCGCCGTAACGTGATGTCGGTGATGTGCATTCTGCAAATGCCCAAGGGTAATGTGCATTATTAACAGTGTTATCTCTTTGATGACTGCGTGTTGGTTCAGCAACATTGTGCATAGGAATAAATCCGTTTTCTAATTTAGAACCCCAACGTACATCTCTTACTCTTGAATCATTTTTTAGAGTTTCTGCTTCTGCTTGTGTTAACACAAAATCAAAATTTGAAACTGAATCAGGTTTTTCGTTGTGCAGTGTTACACTTCTAGCAGGTATTGCATCACTGCCAAATGTTGTTGTCATGTTATCTAAAAATTCGTCAGCATTTACACCCTTGTGTAAAGTTACTACTGCTCTTTTTTCTTCTGCACTCATATTATCTCCTATACAATATTGATTGTTCCTACCATACCAGAGTGGAATTGGCATTGGTAATACAGTGTTGATGGTGCATTCATTGGCACTTCAAATATTACAATAGTTGTTGATGTTCCACTTACACCACTTGTGTATTGATTTCCTGTTCCTGTACCTGGTGTGGTTTTAATTAGTAATGGATGAGCACCTGCCATGTTCGTTACGTCAAATCTATATGTATGACCTCTATACAAATACAAGTCCGGGTCGTTTGCTGTTGTTGGGAAACCTGGTCCATCAAAAGTATAATCACTGTTACCGTTATTTCCTATTGACCATTGTATTACCGGCCCTGCTGTTGG
>Ga0255772_10001397_pt1 | contig 24167 bp, 28 predicted proteins | sample 071ome_34_FD_179970 | JGI IMG/M metagenome (GOLD analysis project Ga0255772, IMG submission 179970) | Coastal salt marsh microbial communities from the Groves Creek Marsh, Skidaway Island, Georgia - 071411BT metaG (version 2) | ecosystem: Environmental > Aquatic > Marine > Intertidal zone >...
GCAGGCCAACTCGATTTTGACGTTGTTATTGCATCGCCGGACGCTATGCGTGTTGTGGGTCAGCTGGGCCAGGTTCTTGGTCCTCGAGGCTTGATGCCTAACCCCAGGCTTGGAACGGTCACACCGAACGTCGCAGAGGCTGTTAAAAATGCCAAAGCAGGACAGGTTCGATATCGAACTGACAAGAACGGCATCATTCATGGTGGTGTCGGCCAAGTGGGTTTTGAGCCGCAGGCAATTAAGCAGAATGTGGAGGCGCTTCTCTCAGATCTGAAGAAAGCAAAGCCTGCCTCAGCGAAGGGCGTTTACGTCAAGAAAATCACATTATCAACGACCATGGGCGCTGGGATCTCGATTGATCAAGCGTCTTTGGAAGCATAAATCGAATTTTAAAAGTTCTTTGGAGTGGCTGGCCATCGGTCACCGCTCGTCAAAGACCGTAGGTTCAGCTCACGCTGACTAAATTGTCTAGGCAGGCCTACGCAGACGGTGGAGGGCGATTCATAGCCATGGATCCTGTCGCCGTAGAAACGCCCAAAGAGTGCAAGTCTTAGGGTCATTAGGGAGAGTCAAGGAGTACACACGTGCCGATTGGACTTAAAGAGAAACAGGCGATTGTTGCAGAAGTCAACGAAACTGCGCAGGCCGCACTGTCAGCTGTGATGGCAGATTATCGGGGGGTCTCGGTTGATGCGATGACTCGACTTCGACGATCAGCCAGAGAATCAGGCGTTCAAGTACGCGTGATCCGAAATACGCTCGCCAAGCGTGCGTTTGAGGGCACCGACTTTGAATGTATGAATGAAGCACTGACTGGGCCTTGTGTCATGGCCTTTGCTCTGGAGGATCCAGGAGCTTCCGCAAGGTTGTTCAAGGATTTTGCTAAGGAGCAAGAAGCGTTTGAGATCAAGGCGCTCAGCGTTGGAGGCAAATTGCTTCCTGCAGAGCAAATTGATGCGCTGGCTAAGTTGCCCACGCGCGATGAAGCGCTCGCATTGCTGATGGCGGTTATGCAAGCACCAGTGACCAAACTGGTACGCACCATGAACGACATCCCAGGTCGAGTGACGCGGGTGGTTGCTGCGGTTCGTGATCAAAAACAGGCTGCCTGAACGGTCTGAAACAAACGGAGATAGGACTGATGTCATTATCAAAAGAAGAAATCTTAGATGCAATTGCAGAAATGAGCGTGATGGATGTTGTCGCGTTGGTTGAAGCAATGGAAGAAAAATTTGGTGTCTCAGCGGCAGCGGCCGTAGCAGCGGCACCGGCAGCTGCAGCAGGTGGCGACGCCGGCGCAGCAGCAGAGCAGGATGAGTTTGAAGTCATCCTAGTCTCTGGTGGTGAGAAGAAAGTGAACGCCATTAAGGTGGTTCGAGCGATCACAGGCCTCGGCTTGAAAGAAGCAAAAGACATGGTGGATTCAGCACCATCTTCGATTAAGCAAGGTGTGAGCAAAGCGGAAGCAGAAGATCTGAAGAACCAGCTAGAAGAAGCTGGCGCCTCAGTAGAGCTGAAGTAATAGCCGCACGATCGTCATATTGGCGGGCACCACTCGGTGGTGCCCGACCAAGTGATGCAGTTGGGCAAGCGAAATCACTTAAATAAATCGGAGGCGTGAATGGCCTATTCTTACACGGAAAAGAAGCGAATTAGGAAAGACTTCAGTAAGTTGCCTACGGTCATGGATATCCCCTACCTCTTGGGTATCCAGGTTGATTCCTATAAGCAGTTCTTGCAGGAAGGGACAGCAGTTGATGACCGTAATCACGCGGGACTCCACGCAGCTTTTCGGTCAGTGTTTCCGATTGCATCCTATTCAGGGAATGCAGCATTGGAGTACGTGGACTATCGCTTAGGGCGCCCCGTATTCGACGTCAAAGAATGTCAGTCTCGCAGTGTGACTTACGCTGCACCGCTGCGAGTTAAAGTTCGACTCATCATTTACGATAAAGATTCGTCGAACAAAGCCATCAAAGACATTAAAGAACAAGAAGTTTACATGGGCGAGATCCCGCTCATGACAGAAAACGGTACCTTCGTCATCAATGGTATCGAGCGAGTGGTTGTGTCTCAGCTGCATCGATCACCTGGGGTGTTCTTCGATCACGATAAGGGCAAGACCCATTCGTCAGGAAAGCTCCTCTATTCAGCCCGCGTGATTCCGATGCGCGGTTCTTGGCTGGATTTTGAATTTGACCCCAAGGATCTCGTTTATGCACGAATCGATCGCCGCAGGAAGTTGCCGGTTACGATTTTGCTTCGCGCGCTTGGATTCTCAGGTGAAGAGATCCTAGACACCTTTTTTGAGACGGATACCTTCAAGATCACCGAATCAGGTTACCGGTTGAATTTGATCGCCAACCGGCTCCGGGGCGAAACGGCTCAGTTCGAGATTAAAGACGACAAGGGCGAAGTCCTTGTGCCCGAGGGTTCTCGAGTGACTGCGCGCCATATTCGTGAGATGGAAAAGCGCAATCTCGCTGAGTTGGAAGTCCCTGCCGAATACGTGTGTGGGCACCGCTTGGCCAAGGATCAGGTCGATGAGGAAACAGGCGAGGTGTTGATTGGTTGCAACACGATAGTGACCCAGGAAGTCCTCGAACAGCTTAATGCGCTCGGCATTCACGAGTTTGAAACCATTTACACCAACGACCTAGATTGTGGGCCATTTATTTCTGACACATTAACCGCTGATCCAACCAGCAATCGTTTGGAGGCCTTGGTCGAAATCTACCGCATGATGCGGCCTGGCGAACCGCCCACGAAAGACGCAGCCGAGAACTTGTTTAACAACCTGTTTTTCAGCGATGACCGTTATGACCTGACGGCTGTGGGTCGAATGAAGTTCAATCGAAGATTGGGCCGAGAAGAGGAATCTGGCATCGGCACGTTGGACAATGATGATATTGTCGACGTGATCAAACAACTCATTGCGATTCGGAATGGTTACGATGTCGTCGACGACATCGACCACTTGGGTAATCGTCGTGTGCGCTCAGTGGGCGAGATGGCAGAAAATGCCTTCCGATTGGGCTTGATTCGAGTAGAGCGAGCCGTGAAAGAACGGTTGAGTTTGGCAGAATCTGAAGGATTGATGCCTCAGGATCTCATCAACGCTAAGCCTGTCGCGGCTGCCGTTAAGGAATTCTTCGGCTCAGCTCAGCTGTCGCAATTCATGGATCAAAATAACCCGCTCTCAGAGGTTACGCATAAGCGAAGGGTTTCTGCGTTAGGCCCAGGTGGGCTCACCCGCGAGCGTGCAGGTTTTGAAGTTCGAGACGTGCACCCGACGCACTACGGACGAGTGTGCCCCATCGAGACGCCGGAAGGGCCGAACATTGGACTGATTAACTCGCTGGCAACCTATGCGCGTACGAACAACTTCGGGTTCCTCGAGAGCCCCTATCGTCGAGTCATCGATGGGAAGGTATCTGATCAGATCGAATTCCTTTCAGCCATCGTTGAGTCGGATTATGTGATTGCACAGGCGAGTGCCGAGCTCGATTCGAAAGGGAAGTTAGTTGAGGATCTAGTAGACGTCCGTCATCAGGGTGAATTCACCAAGATGGCACGCGAAAACGTTAATTTCATGGACGTCTCACCCAAGCAGGTGGTTTCAGTCGCGGCTGCTTTAATTCCTTTTCTAGAGCACGATGACGCTAACCGTGCGCTTATGGGATCCAACATGCAACGGCAGGCCGTGCCTACCTTGGTTGCTGAAAAGCCCTTGGTTGGAACCGGACTTGAGCGAGTCGTTGCGAGAGATTCCGGTGTCTGTGTGACAGCCAAGCGCGGCGGTGTCATTGAGACAGTGGACGCTGCCAGAATCGTGGTCCGAGTCAATAAAAATGAGACTGAGAGCGGTGAGGCAGGGGTCGATATTTACGACCTCGTGAAGTACACGCGATCAAACCAGAATACGTGTATCAATCAAAGACCCCTAGTCAAGGAAGGCGACACCATTGCCAAAAATGATGTGCTGGCAGATGGACCGTCCGTCGATACAGGGGAGCTCGCCCTAGGTCAGAATATGCGGATCGCGTTTATGACCTGGAATGGATACAACTTTGAAGATTCGATCCTGATTTCAGAGCGGGTCGTTAAAGAAGACAGGTTCACGACGATTCATATCCAGGAACTCACGTGTATTGCGCGCGACACTAAATTGGGCTCCGAAGAAGTCACCTGTGATATTCCGAACGTCGGCGAAGGTGCGCTGGGCAAGCTTGACGAGTCTGGCATTGTTTACATCGGCGCTGAGGTTGCGGCGGGTGACATCCTGGTGGGTAAAGTGACGCCCAAAGGTGAAACGCAGCTGACGCCTGAAGAAAAGCTTCTCCGGGCAATTTTTGGTGAAAAGGCGTCCGACGTTAAAGACACCAGCCTTCGAGTTCCAAGTTCAGCCAACGGCACCGTTATTGATGTTCGTATCTTCACGCGCGATGGACTTGAAAAAGATAAGCGCGCCAAAGATATCGAGCAGCAGGAGTTAGCCAGGGTTCGTAAAAACATTGAGGCCGAGTACGCCATCGTCGAAAACGCAACCTATGAGCGCCTTGCCAGCGCCCTTAGCGGCAAGCCAGTCATTGCGGGACCCAAGCTGAAGAAGGGCGACAAAGTAACAGCGAGTTATTTGAAAGAGTTGCCCGCTGAAGACTGGTTCAAGCTCAGAATGGAGAAGGATGACCTTAACGAGCTGCTGGAATCGGCCGAGAGCCAACTCAAAGCCCGTCGTAAGGACCTGGACGAGCGGTTCGAAGAGAGCAAACGCAAACTTCAGAGCGGTGACGATTTGGCACCGGGCGTCTTGAAGATTGTCAAAGTCTATTTGGCGATTAAGCGACGCATTCAGCCTGGCGACAAGATGGCAGGGCGTCATGGTAACAAAGGCGTGATCTCGGTGATCAAGCCCGAAGAAGATATGCCTTTTGATGCCGATGGTCGTCCGATTGACATCGTTTTGAATCCTTTGGGCGTACCAAAGCGGATGAACGTGGGTCAGATCCTAGAAACTCACTTGGGTTGGGCCGCACAGGGGCTTGGGATCAAAATTGGCGAGATGCTTGACCTTAAGCGGGAAGTCGCTGAGATCCGTAAGTTCTTGGAAAAGATCTACAACCAAAGTGGTCGCATCGAAGACCTGGATTCCTTGTCCGACGCGGAAGTCGTTCAGCTTGCTAACAATCTTCGAGCTGGTGTGCCAATGGCCACAGGCGTTTTTGATGGCGCAAACGAGGTCGAGATCAAGAAGATGCTTGAGCTCGCTGGCTTACCTCAGGATGGTCAAACGCTCCTTTTTGATGGGTGTACTGGAGATCAGTTTGATCGTCCGGTCACTGTTGGCATTATGTACATGCTGAAGTTGAACCACTTGGTCGATGACAAGATGCATGCGCGGTCAACCGGTTCCTATAGCCTGGTTACGCAGCAACCCCTGGGTGGTAAAGCGCAGTTCGGGGGGCAGCGATTCGGTGAAATGGAAGTGTGGGCACTTGAGGCGTACGGCGCCGCCTACACGCTTCAAGAGATGCTGACCGTGAAGTCTGACGACGTTCATGGCCGCACGCGGATGTATAAAAACATTGTGGATGGTGATCATCGTATGGAGCCGGGAATGCCCGAATCCTTTAACGTCTTGGTGAAGGAAATTCGTTCGCTAGGGATCGATATCGAGTTGGAACACGACTAGAGATTAGAACCGATCGAGCGAACTGAAATTCTATGGGCTAACCGCCCCCTTGTTGGAGGAATACTGTGAAAGACTTACTGAATATGTTGCGCGCCCAAGGCCAATCCGAAGAATTCGATTCTTTGAAGATTGGTCTGGCATCGCCGGAAATGATTCGGTCCTGGTCGTTCGGCGAAGTCAAGAAGCCAGAGACGATCAATTACCGGACGTTCAAACCCGAGCGGGATGGTCTTTTTTGCGCCAAGATTTTTGGACCCACCAAAGACTATGAATGTCTTTGTGGCAAATATAAGCGTCTCAAGCATCGCGGTGTGATTTGCGAGAAGTGTGGCGTCGAAGTCGCGCTAGCAAAAGTCCGTCGGGAGCGGATGGGGCACATTGAGTTGGCCGCACCGGTTGCGCACATTTGGTTCCTGAAGTCCCTACCGTCCAGAATTGGCCTACTGTTGGATATGACACTGCGTGATATCGAGCGGATCCTTTATTTCGAGAGCTTTGTTGTTATTGACCCAGGCCTGACGTCGTTGGAGCGAGGGCAGTTGCTGACGGATGAGCAGTACTACGAGGCGCTGGAAGAGTTCGGTGACGAGTTTGAGGCGAAGATGGGCGCAGAAGCCATCCAGGACCTGATGGCTCAGATGGATATTCGTGAAGAAGTTGCCGAAATTCGTGAAGAGCTGCCCCAGACGAATTCCGACACAAAAATCAAAAAGCTGACGAAGCGACTCAAGTTGCTGGAGTCGTTCGTCTCCTCAGGCAACGAGCCAGAGTGGATGATTTTTAACGTGTTGCCGGTCTTGCCACCCGATTTGCGACCCCTCGTGCCATTGGAAGGCGGGCGATTTGCGACGTCAGACTTGAACGACCTTTATCGTCGGGTGATCAACCGAAACAATCGATTAAAGCGGCTACTAGATCTTGCAGCTCCTGACATTATTGTGCGTAACGAAAAGCGAATGCTCCAAGAGGCTGTCGATGCGCTTCTGGATAACGGTCGACGGGGTCGAGCAATCACAGGGACCAACAAACGGCCGCTGAAGTCTTTGGCCGATATGATCAAGGGTAAGCAAGGTCGATTCAGGCAGAACCTTCTGGGCAAGCGTGTGGATTACTCCGGACGTTCGGTGATCGTGGTGGGGCCGACGCTCCGCTTACACCAGTGTGGGTTGCCTAAGAAAATGGCGCTCGAGCTCTTCAAGCCTTTTATATTCGGCAAGCTAGAAGCCCGAGGGTTGGCGACGACCATTAAGGCCGCCAAGAAAATGGTCGAGCGCGAGACGCCGGAGGTGTGGGATATCTTGGCTGAAGTGATTCGCGAGCATCCCGTACTCTTGAACCGCGCGCCAACGCTCCATCGACTGGGGATCCAAGCGTTTGAGCCCGTTTTGATTGAAGGTAAAGCTATTCAACTCCATCCACTGGTTTGTACCGCCTACAACGCCGACTTCGACGGTGATCAGATGGCGGTGCATGTGCCCCTGACTCTTGAGGCTCAGCTGGAAGCACGAGCACTCATGATGTCGACCAATAACGTGCTGCTCCCCGCCGATGGTGAACCGATCATCGTGCCATCGCAGGACGTGGTTTTGGGTGTTTATTGGATGACTCGCGAACGCGTTAACGAGCGTGGGGAAGGCATGATCTTTGCCGATACAGACGAAGTCGCGCGTGCATTCAGTACAGGTTCTGTTGGTCTACAGGCTCGAGTAAAAGTTCGTGTGAACGAACGGGTCGTTAATGACGACGGCGAGATGGAATCGCGTTCGGGCGTCCATGAGACGACCGTGGGTCGCGTGCTCGTTTACGAAATAGTGCCAGAAGGTATCCCCTTCGCCGAAGTCAATAAGACGATGGTGAATAAGGATATGTCGCGCTTGATCAACCTTTGTTATCGAAAAGTCGGATTGAAAGAAACCGTTATTTTTGCGGACCAGTTGATGTACATGGGTTACCAGTACTCAACGCGGTCAGGTGCCTCCATCGGGGTCGAAGATTTTGTCATCCCGACCGAAAAAGCCGAAATTATCGCGCGTTCAGAAAACGAGATTCGAGAAATCGAAAGCCAATTTGCCTCTGGTCTTGTGACACAAGGTGAGAAGTACAACAAGGTGATCGATATCTGGACGCGAGCGAGTGACCAAGTCAGTAATGCGATGATGGACACGCTCAGCACCGAGACCGTCATGAATCGCGAGGGTGAAGAAGAAGAGCAGTCCTCGTTCAACAGCGTGTGGATGTATTCCGACTCAGGTGCTCGAGGCTCCCCCGCTCAGATCCGTCAGCTGTCGGGTATGCGCGGCATGATGGCGAAGCCAGATGGTTCAATTATTGAGACACCGATTACGGCTAACTTCCGTGAAGGGTTGTCTGTCATGCAGTACTTCATTTCCACCCACGGTGCACGTAAAGGGTTGGCGGATACTGCGCTCAAAACCGCGAACTCGGGCTACCTAACGAGGCGTTTGGTCGACGTGGCACAAGATCTTGTGGTCACAGAAGAAGATTGCGGCACGGATCAAGGCCTTGTGATGAACGCGGTCATCGAAGGTGGTGATGTGATCGCAGGGCTCGCGATGCGAGTGCTTGGTCGAGTGGTTGCAGAAGACGTGTTCAATAGCGCGGGCGATGAACTGCTGATTCCCAGTGGCACGTTGATAGATGAGAAGCTGGCCGATGAGATCGAGTCCATGGGTGTGGACGAAATTAAGGTGCGAAGCGCGATCACTTGTGAAACCCGCTACGGTATTTGTAGCAATTGCTATGGCCGTGATCTAGGACGTGGGCATTTAGTCAATATCGGTGAGGCGATCGGCGTCATTGCGGCGCAGTCTATTGGTGAGCCGGGGACGCAATTGACGATGCGAACGTTCCACATTGGCGGTGCGGCTTCAAGGGCGACTGCGGTTGATAACGTTCAAGCAAAACATGCAGGTACCCTGCGACTCCATAACTTGAAGACGATCGAGAAGCCCAATGGCGACCTGGTGGCGGTATCACGATCAGGTGAGATTGCGGTGGCCGACCAGGAAACTGGCCGTGAGCGTGAGCGCTACAAGGTTCCTTATGGCGCAACCATCAAGGCAACTGCCGGTGATGAAGTTCAAGCGGGCGCCGTTGTGGCCAACTGGGATCCGCATACACGACCGATTGTGACCGAGGTTGCGGGCAAGGTGGTGTTCGAGAATATGGAAGAGGGTATCACCGTCCGTCGTCAAACTGACGAGTTGACGGGTCTGTCCAGTATCTCGGTCATTGATCCTAAAGATCGCCCCAGTGCTGGGAAGGACGTGCGGCCCGCGGTGTTATTAGTAGATGGAAAGGGCAAGTCGCTGATGCTACCGGGAACTGAATTGCCCGCGCATTATTTCCTGGAAGCGAATGCGATCTTGTCACTAGAAAATGGCGATGAATTAGCAGCGGGTGATGTAATTGCGAGGATTCCGCAAGAAGGCTCGAAGACGAGCGACATCACTGGGGGGCTGCCCCGGGTTGCCGATCTCTTTGAGGCTAGAAAGCCCAAAGAGGCAGCCGTGTTGGCAGAAATCAGTGGCACGGTGTCTTACGGTAAAGAGACCAAAGGCAAGCGGCGCTTGGTGATTACGCCCAATGATGGCGCCCTCCTGCCAGATGGTAGTGACCATTACGAAGTGCTTATTCCTAAATGGCGTCACATGACGGTATTCGAAGGAGAGCATGTTGAGAAAGGTGAAGTGGTGTCAGATGGGCCTGAGAACCCGCATGACATTCTGCGCCTGAAAGGGGTTGAAGCGCTTGCGAACTACATTACCAAAGAGATCCAGGACGTCTATCGACTTCAAGGTGTGAAGATCAATGATAAGCACATCGAAGTCATCGTCTGCCAGATGCTGCGCAAGATAGAAGTGTCTGATCCAGGTGATTCTGCGTTTGTCAAAGGAGAGCAAATTGAGTTCAACCACTACTTGGAAGAAAACGATCGGCTCACCGACGAAGAAAAGCTCAAGGTAGTGGGCGAGCGGGTCTTATTGGGCATTACCAAAGCCTCATTGGCGACAGAATCTTTCATTTCTGCGGCCTCCTTCCAAGAGACAACGCGGGTCTTGACCGAGGCGGCCGTGACCGGCAAGCGCGATTATCTTCGAGGATTGAAAGAGAACGTGATTGTGGGTCGATTGATCCCTGCTGGGACGGGCCTGACCTATCACAACGAGCGGAAGGCGCGTAGAGAAGGCGGCGAGCTTGAGTCAACTGTGACCGCAAGCGAAGTCGAGCAGGCACTGAGTGAGGCGCTGAGCCAAGGCGAGGTTTAAGGCCCAGGGGTGTCGGTGCAATCGACGCCCAATCGCATGCAGTGAATGAGAGACTCCCCAGGCGCAAAGTCTGTTGACTCAGCTTGGGGCGGTCATTAGAATGCGCGACTCGCTGGAGTCGACGCTCAAGTTTCGCGCTTGGCGTGGAATGTGAAAGGAGAAAATTAGATGGCCCGAATTAACCAACTGGTTAGAAAGCCACGCCGTCGTAAGGTCGTAAAAAGCGACGTGCCGGCTCTTCAGGCCTGCCCACAGCGTCGAGGCGTGTGCACTCGTGTCTATACAACGACACCTAAAAAGCCAAACTCGGCACTTAGAAAGGTGTGTCGTGTGCGGTTGACCAATGGAATGGAAGTTACGTCTTACATTGGTGGCGAAGGTCATAATCTGCAAGAACACTCCGTAGTGCTCATTCGCGGCGGTCGTGTGAAGGATTTGCCGGGTGTGCGTTACCACACTGTTCGTGGTGCCCTTGACGCCTCAGGCGTCAACAATCGAAACCAAGGTCGTTCGAAATACGGAACCAAGAAGCCTAAGTCTTAACACCTTGCAGCTATACCGTTAGATGAGTTGCATTGGAGACCGCGTGAGATCCAGTAGCAGTATCGCTCTGGGTTCAGAGCAGCCTCTCGAGGTTTAAGCTAGAGAGTGGATGCTCGGGCTACGAAAAGTCGGTTGAAGGCGATGCAGATTAACGAAAGCTAAGTGCAAAAGCCGTTTAAAAGAAGAAGAATCAGCGGGCAAGGTACCAATTTGAAATAAAGCAGAAGCTGAAGTGGCTTCTCACAAACCCAGGGGCAAGGCGCACAGCGCTCAGAACCCCGATGTATGGCTCCCTCGGGAGCTCCAACAGTAAGGTCGAGTGAAACAATCTCGAGACACCTGAAGAGAGAACATTATGCCTAGAAGACGCACACCAGAGAAACGAGAAATCATCCCGGACCCCAAGTTCGGTAATGTCACGTTGGCCAAATTCATGAACCATGTCATGGTCAGCGGGAAGAAATCAGTCGCGGAGCGAATCGTTTATGGTGCCCTTGATCGAATTCAAAACCGGTCAGGAAAGAATCCCCTTGAGGTCTTTGAAGCAGCGCTTGAGGCAGTGTCGCCGGCCGTTGAAGTGAAGTCTCGACGTGTGGGCGGCGCCACCTACCAAGTACCGGTTGAGGTGCGGCCCTCAAGAAGAATGGCGCTGTCAATGCGTTGGATTGTTGATTCTGCTCGCAGCCGGAGCGAAAAGTCCATGGCGATGCGTTTAGCAGGCGAACTGCAAGATGCATCAGAGGGTCGAGGGTCTGCGGTTCGAAAGCGTGAAGATGTGCACCGAATGGCAGAAGCCAACCGAGCTTTCGCACATTACCGATATTAGATCCCCGCACTAGACACCGCTTAGAGAAATTATTGTGCCGCGCACAACGCCGATCCGTCGCTATCGTAATATCGGCATTGTCGCGCACGTGGATGCAGGTAAGACCACCACCACAGAGCGCGTCCTCTTCTACACCGGATTGTCTCACCGCATGGGCGAGGTGCATGACGGCACCGCGACCATGGACTGGATGGAACAAGAGCAAGAGCGTGGGATCACCATTACCTCTGCCGCGACGACCACCTTCTGGTCGGGAACCGCTCAGCAGTTCGCGGAACACCGGATCAACATCATCGATACGCCAGGACACGTTGATTTCACGATCGAGGTCGAGCGGAGTCTCCGTGTGCTTGATGGGGCGGTCGTTGTTTTTTGCGGTACGTCAGGCGTGGAGCCGCAATCAGAGACCGTCTGGCGTCAAGCGAATAAGTACGAAGTCCCTCGCATTGTCTTCGTCAATAAACTGGACAGAGCGGGCGCCGACTTCCTCAGAGTCTGCGCGCAAATCGAAAAGCGTCTGGGGTCAACTTGCATCCCGGTCCAGCTGCAAATAGGTGCCGAAGAAAATTTCGCTGGTGTCATCGATCTTGTAAAAATGCGCGCCATTTACTGGAACGAAGAAGATCAAGGATTGACCTTCGTAGAGAAGGAGATTCCAGAAGAGCTTAGACTGGAAGCGGAGCAACATCGCGAACAACTTGTCGAAGCCGCCGCAGAAGGCAGCGATGAGCTCACCGAGAAATATCTCGAGGAAGGTGAATTGTCGGAAGCGGAGATCATTGCAGGGATCAGAGCAAGAACCCTACGCAACGAAATTGTCCCCGCATTGTGCGGTTCCGCATTTAAGAATAAGGGCGTCCAAACGGTCCTTGATGCCGTGATTGATTACTTACCAGCGCCCGATGAGGTAAAGGCCATCCGCGGGTTCCTAAACGATAAGGAAGAAACCGAGGCATTTCGTCATGCGGATGATGGTGAACCCTTCGCTGCGCTCGCCTTTAAAATTGCGACCGATCCTTTCGTTGGGGCGCTGACCTTTTTTAGGGTGTACTCAGGTGTTCTGAAGTCTGGCGATGCAGTCTTCAATTCGATCAAAGGCAAAAAAGAGCGAATCGGCCGCATGGTTCAAATGCATTCGAACGACCGACAAGAAATTAACGAAGTTCGGGCAGGCGATATTGCGGCGGCGATTGGATTAAAGCTAGCAACCACTGGGGACACCCTGTGTGATGAACGAGATGTCATCACGCTCGAGCGCATGGAATTTCCTGACCCGGTCATCCATGTCGCTGTTGAGCCGAAATCCCAAGCAGATCAAGAAAAAATGAGTATGGCCCTAGGTAAGCTGGCCAACGAAGACCCCTCGTTTCGGGTCCGTGTTGAGGAAGAATCCGGGCAAACCATTATTAGCGGTATGGGTGAACTTCATCTCGACATCATCGTTGATCGCATGAAGCGAGAATTTAGTGTTGAAGCCAACATTGGCAAGCCCCAAGTTGCCTACCGGGAGACCATTCGTTCAAGCACGCAAGCGGAAGGTAAGTTCATTCGTCAAACTGGAGGTCGAGGCCAGTATGGCCATGTCTGGTTGAAAGTTGAGCCGCTTGCTGACGCTGACTTCGAGTTCGTTGATGCCATTGTTGGCGGCGTTGTACCCAAAGAATACATCGGTGCCGTTGAAAAGGGCGCACATGATCAACTAGCCAATGGCGTCCTAGCTGGGTATCCATTGCAAGGGGTAAAGGTGACGCTTTTCGATGGCTCGTACCACGATGTGGATTCAAGTGAAGTCGCGTTTAAGGTGGCTGCCTCGATGGCGCTCCGAGAAGCAGCGTTAAATGCCGATCCCGTGCTGCTCGAACCGGTGATGAGAGTCGAAGTCGTCACCCCCGAAGAATATTATGGCGATATTATTGGCGACCTTAATCGTCGGCGAGGCATCGTTCTTGGCATGGAAGAGGTGCCGTCAGGGAAGGCGGTGAAGGCAGAGGTTCCCCTTTCAGAAATGTTTGGCTACGCAACCGATATGCGGTCTGCAACACAAGGTCGAGCATCGTTCTCGATGGAATTCGAGAAATATCGAGAAGTCCCCAACAACGTAGCCGAAACGGTCATCCGTAGGCTGCACTGAGTCAATCCCCTTTTAACCCCGAATCGAGGTCATCCATGTCCAAGGAGAAGTTTGAGCGTAAGAAGCCCCACGTAAACGTGGGCACGATCGGCCACGTTGACCACGGTAAGACGACGTTGACGGCGGCGATCACTAAGGTATGTGCAGAGATTTATGGTGGTGAGGCGCGCGCCTTTGACCAGATTGATAACGCACCTGAAGAGAAGGCTCGCGGTATCACGATTTCGACCTCTCACGTTGAGTATGACTCTCCTGACCGTCACTACGCTCACGTTGACTGCCCAGGACACGCGGACTATGTGAAGAACATGATCACGGGTGCGGCGCAGATGGACGGTGCGATTTTGGTGGTTTCTGCAGCTGACGGCCCCATGCCCCAAACGCGCGAGCACATTTTGCTGTCCAAGCAGGTTGGCGTTCCTCACATTGTGGTGTTTTTGAACAAAGCGGACATGGTTGATGACGAGGAGCTCTTGGAGCTGGTTGAGATGGAAGTTCGTGAACTGCTTGACCAGTATGACTTTCCGGGTGATGACACGCCGATTGTTATCGGAAGCGCGCTGAAGGCGTTGGAAGGCGACGGATCAGATATTGGTGTTGCGGCGATTCAGAAGTTGGTTGAGACGCTTGATAGCTACATTCCTGAGCCTGTACGTGCGATTGACCAGCCCTTTTTGATGCCGATTGAAGACGTGTTTTCAATTTCTGGCCGAGGCACGGTTGTGACGGGCCGAATTGCTCGTGGGATTGTGTCGGTTCAAGACGAAGTAGAGATTGTTGGGATACGCGAGACGGCGAAGACGACGTGTACGGGTGTAGAGATGTTCCGTAAGTTGTTGGACGAAGGCCGAGCGGGCGAGAACGTGGGTGTGCTTTTACGTGGTACGAAGCGAGAAGAAGTAGAGCGTGGTCAGGTGTTAGCGAAGCCTGGTTCGATCACGCCGCACACGAAGTTTGCGAGTGAGGTTTACGTTTTGTCGAAGGATGAAGGTGGTCGACACACGCCATTCTTCAAAGGTTATAAGCCACAGTTTTTCTTTGAGACGACGGATGTCACGGGCAGTGTTGAGTTGCCTGCAGGGACAGAGATGGTGATGCCTGGTGACAACGTGAATCTTGAGGTAGAGCTGATTGCACCGATTGCGATGGAAGAAGGTCAGCGTTTTGCGATTCGCGAAGGCGGTCGAACGGTTGGCGCAGGTGTCGTTACCAAAATTAACGCTTGATTGATTTTAACGTTCAAAAGGCTAGTAATTGTCAGGGATGGCAGGTATTATCCGCGTCCCAGTTTTGAAGGTTCGGTCGTTTGGGTCGGCTTCTAAAACGGTAGCGGTTCCTTCTAACAGTTAGCGGTGGTTAGTTAGCTGGTTCTTAGAAGAAGCCACGCGCAGCAAGGCTTACGTAGGCCTGCTGGATACAGGGCTCAAATTGTGAGCCATGGGATGCTCAGTAGAGCGTAAACACGTGAGTGTGCCTTCCTTGTCGAGAGGAGGGTATTTTTGCACTTAAAATTTTGGTTTGGCTTTCAGTAGGCAAGCTGATCAAGAGAAGAAGTGGGGGCCTCGCCGGAAAGAAAGGCCTTGGTTTAAACCTGTCTTTGATGGATTGGGTGATACCAAAAGTTAAGGGAGCTGTGAGCCGGTGTGCGCTCGCGGCCCAACAAAAAGGAAAGGGACCTGGGCAAATCCCCATCCCGAGAGCAGTGAACACCTTAGGCTAAGGCCTAAATGCGCAAGCGAGTGCAGTATGCAAAATCAAAGAATCAGGATTCGTTTAAAGGCGTTTGACCATCGGTTGATTGATGTGTCAACGGAAGAAATCGTGAATACCGCCAAGAGAACAGGAGCTCAGATTCGAGGTCCGATCCCGCTGCCTACTCGCAAAGAGAAATTTACCGTCTTGATCTCGCCGCATGTTGATAAAGATGCTCGAGATCAATACGAGATCCGCACCCACAAGCGAGTGTTGGACATTTTGGAGCCCACCGAAAAGACAGTCGATGCGTTGACCAAGCTCGATTTGGCGGCAGGCGTTGAGGTTCAGATAAACCTCGCTTAATCGGTGGAATTTGGAGAAGTTCGATGAGTATCGGCATTGTAGGTATTAAGCAAGGCATGACGCGGGTCTTCCTGGAAGACGGGCGCGCCGTGCCAGTCACCGTGATTACTGCAGAGCCTAACCGGGTGACGCAAGTCAAACGGGCAGACGTTGATGGGTATAACGCGATTCAGGTGACCTTTGGCGCAGTCAAGCAATCCAGAGTCAACAAGCCGGCCGCTGGTCACTTTGCAAAAGCAGCGGTCGAGGCCGGTAAAGCGCTGAGAGAATTCCGTTTGGAGTCTGAAACAGAACTGGAAGTCGGGTCGGAAATATCGGTTGCGAGCTTTGAAGCGGGCGCGATGGTTGACGTTACCAGTCGGTCTAAAGGTAAAGGCTTTCAGGGTGTGATTAAGCGTTACAACTTTAGGACGCAAGATGCCACGCACGGAAACTCTCTCAGTCACCGCGCGCCAGGTTCAATCGGCCAGTGTCAGACGCCGGGTCGAGTCTGGAAAGGCAAGAAGATGGCTGGCCATATGGGGGCCGAGCAAGTCACCACGCAATCACTCGAAGTGGTCCGCGTAGATGAAGAAAACAATGTGCTGCTGATCAAAGGCGCTGTTCCAGGCGCAAAAGGACAGGCCGTGGTGGTTCGTCCTTCCATCAAAGCACGCGCGAAAGCGGAGGGTTGATTTTGAACCTGAATATTTCAGAGCCTGGTGTTGGTGTCACTGACAAGGCGGTCGAAGTCTCAGAGTCTCTTGTTGGGCGTCAGTACAACGAGGCCTTGGTTCATCAAGTCGTTGTGTCTTTTTTGGCAGGCGCGAGGCAAGGCAGTAAAGCGCAAAAGACGCGATCAGAAGTCAGCGGAGGCGGCAAGAAGCCTTTTCGCCAAAAGGGTACCGGTCGAGCGCGTGCAGGAACCATCCGAAGCCCTATTTGGCGGGGAGGTGGTGTGACGTTTGCGGCCAAGCCGCGTGATCACAGCGTCAAAGTCAATAAAAAGATGTATCGCGGCGCTATGCAGTCGATTCTGTCAGAACTTGTCCGACAAGAGCGGTTGGTCGTGACTGAAGACTTCTCTATCGCAGCGCCAAAGACCAAAGAAGTGCTGGCTCGTCTGAACGAATTGTCTCTGACGAATGTGCTTGTCGTGGTTGAGTCGGTCGATGAAAACCTTTACCTGGGCGCAAGAAACCTCAAAAACGTGGATGTCATCGATGTTCAAGGGGTCAATCCGGTCAATCTGATTGGTTATGAAAAGGTCCTTTTTACCGTCGGCGCATTGAAGCAAGTAGAGGAGCTGTTGGGATGAGCAAGGAACGAATCTACAACGTGCTGCTCGGTGCACACATTTCTGAGAAGACGACGGTGGTTGCGGACACGGCCAATCAATTCGTGTTCAAGGTCGCTAAAGATGCCTCTCGGCCGGAAATCAAGCAAGCAGTAGAGCAAATTTATGGCGTTAACGTCGAATCCGTGAGCGTCGCCAACGTTAAGGGCAAGGTCAAGCGCACCGTGCGAGGCTTGTCTAAACGTGCATCCTGGAAGAAGGCCTATGTAAGAGTGGCTGCCGGCCAAGATATCGACTTTACCGCTGAAGCGAAGTAGTAGCCCGGACGAAATTACGCGAGAAAGACCATGCCAGTTGTTAAATCAAAACCCACCTCCCCCGGCCGCCGCTTTGTTGTCAAAGTTGTCCATCCCGACCTTCACAAGGGCGCGCCGTATAAAGGACTGATAGAAGCAAAAGCCAAGTCAGGCGGAAGAAATAACGTTGGGCGCATCACCACGCGTCACGTTGGTGGTGGCCACAAACAGAAGTATCGAGTCATCGATTTCCGGCGGAACGACAAAGACGGTATCAAAGCCGTTGTTGAGCGCCTCGAATACGATCCTAACCGAACGGCGAATATTGCGTTATTGAAGTTCAGTGACGGTGAGCGTCGATATGTGATCGCCCCTAAAGGCTTGGCTGCTGGTGATGTTGTTCAGTCAGGTGAGAATTCGCCTATTCGTGTGGGTAACTGCATGCCGCTCAGAAATATGCCGATGGGTAGCGTGATCCATTGTATCGAGCTCAAGCCGGGCAAGGGTGCTCAGATTGCACGGAGTGCGGGGACCTCGGTCCAGCTCGTCGCCAAAGAGGGCCAGTACTGCACACTCAGGCTTCGGTCAGGCGAAATGCGTCGCGTACTCTCTGATTGTCGGGCGACACTGGGTGAAGTAAGTAATTCCGAACATAATCTGCGCTCTTTGGGTAAAGCCGGGGCCAAGCGTTGGCGTGGTGTACGGCCGACGGTTCGAGGTGTTGTCATGAATCCGGTCGACCACCCCCATGGTGGTGGTGAGGGTAAGACATCGGGCGGACGGCATCCAGTGAGTCCTTGGGGTATGCCCACCAAGGGCTACAAGACCCGAAGGAATAAGCGCACCGACAAGATGATTGTTCGTCGTCGTCGTTCGAGCCGATAGGAGATAAGTCGTGCCAAGAAGTTTAAAGAAAGGACCGTTCATCGATATCCATCTCGTGGAAAAGGTTCAGAAAGCGGTTGATTCAAATGATAAGCGCCCGATCAAGACATGGTCACGTCGTTCGATGATCGCCCCTGATTTTGTTGGATTGACGATTCAAGTGCACAACGGGCGTCAGCATGTGCCGGTTTTTATCACCGAGGACATGGTTGGTCACAAGTTAGGTGAATTCGCGCTGACCAGAACTTATCGAGGTCACGCGGCAGATAAGAAAGCTAAGCGAAGATAAGTTGGCCCAAGCAAGACCGGGACCGGAAAGCTTTTAACCGCTCGGCAGTTAGGAAAGAAGTCATGGAAGTTTCAGCAAGATTAAAGGGCGCCCGCATTTCCGCACAGAAAGCTCGCTTGGTCGCGGATCAAATCCGTGGACAAGCAGTGGGTCAGGCGCTCGACACATTGGCATTTAGTACGAAGAAAGCCGCGCACCTAGTTAAGAAGGTGCTGGAGTCAGCGATTGCGAATGCTGAGCACAATGAAGGTGCCGATGTCGATGAGTTGGCGGTATCTCGCATTTTTGTAGATGAAGGTATGACCATGAAGCGGATCAAGCCTCGAGCAAAAGGGCGAGCGGATCGGATTTTTAAGCGCACGTGTCACATCACTGTGGCCGTGTCGGATAACGCGTAAGAAAGTATTCAAGCGAGGAGACCGGAATGGGTCAGAAAGTGCACCCCACAGGGATTCGCTTAGGCATCGTGAAAGACCATACATCGGTCTGGTATGCGGAAGGCGAAGATTATGCGAAGAACTTGCATGTCGATCTCAAGGTGAGGGAATTCATTCAGAAGAAGCTGGCTCAGGCCTCGGTCAGTCGAATTGATATTCATCGACCCGCTCAAACCGCACGCATCACGATTCATACGGCGCGTCCTGGCATCGTCATTGGGAAGAAGGGTGAGGATGTCGAGGTGCTTCGCCAAGAGGTTTCTCGAATGATGGGTGTGCCAGTTCACATCAACATTGAAGAGATCCGTAAGCCTGAACTTGACGCATTTCTGGTTGCGCAGAATGTCGCCCAGCAGCTTGAGCGCAGGGTGCAGTTCCGTCGGGCAATGAAGCGCGTGATGCAAAATGCGATGCGACTTGGGGCTGAAGGCATCAAAGTGCAGGTGTCAGGACGTTTGGGCGGCGCTGAAATTGCACGTTCAGAGAGCTATCGAGAAGGTCGTGTACCTCTCCATACACTCAGAGCTGATATCGACTATGCCACCGCTGAAGCGCTGACCACCTACGGCATCTTGGGCGTCAAGGTATGGATCTTCAAAGGCGAGATTTTGGGTGATCGTGAAGCACCGCAACAATCTGCCAGCAACGCTTAATCATTGGTTATTGAGTCATGTTACAGCCGAAAAGAACAAAATTTAGAAAGCAGCAGAAGGGTCGAAACCGCGGGCTAGCGCACCGAGGCAGCGCCGTTAGTTTCGGTGAATTTGCGCTTAAGGCCACAGGCCGAGGGCGTATGACGGCTCGACAAATTGAAGCGGCTCGTAGAGCTATGACGCGCCGGATTCGTCGAGGCGGTCAGATCTGGATTCGAGTCTTCCCAGACAAGCCAATTACTCAGAAGCCGCTTGAGGTTCGTCAAGGTAAAGGTAAGGGAAACGTTGAGTATTGGATCGCCCAGATTAAGCCGGGCAAGGTGCTCTACGAGATTGAGGGCGTCAGCGAAGAAGTGGCCCGGGATGCGTTTCGATTGGCAGCGGCGAAGCTGCCTTTCCAGACCGAGTTTGTTAAACGCGCCATCATGTGATGGGAGGTTGAAGTGCAGAACGCAAATGATTTGAGAGCTAAAACCGAAGAAGAACTGGGTTCTTTGTTGGTAGACCTGTCCAAAGAGCAATTTGGCTATCGGATGCAGCAATCGGTTGGGCAGCTGGCTCAGACGCACTTGCTCAAGAAGGTCCAGAAAGAGATTGCGCAAGTTAAGACAGTGTTGAATGAGAAACGTGCTGGCTAACCAGCAGATTAAAAGGCACGAGGACACAACTGATGAGTGGTGAAAAAAACCTAGCCCGAAATGTGAGTGGCACAGTGGTCAGCAACAAGATGGACAAGAGCATTACCGTGCTCGTGGAACGCCGTATTAAGCATCCTATCTATGGGAAGTACATCAAGCGGTCCAAAAAGTTGATGGCGCACGATCCTGAGAATCAATGCCAGGAAGGGGATGTGGTGACTATTGAAGAGACGCGTCCCATCTCTAAGAACAAGACGTGGAAGCTCAGTTCAATCGACAAGAAAGCACTGCAGATTTAAAGCGGGTGAGCCGCTTTCAGTGGTGGAGTAAATAAAAAATGATTCAGGCACAAACATACTTAGATATCGCGGACAACAGCGGCGCGCGGCGCGTCATGTGTATCAAAGTGCTCGGCGGATCCAAGCGGCGGTATGCAGGCGTCGGTGACATCATCAAGGTCACTGTGAAGGAAGCAATTCCTCGCGGACGAGTTCGTAAGGGACAAGTGCTCGATGCGGTGGTTGTGCGAACAAAGAAGGGTGTTCGACGACCTGATGGCTCCCTCATTAAGTTTGATGGCAATGCCGCAGTCCTCTTGAACAACAATAAGCAGCCCATTGGGACTCGTATTTTTGGTCCGGTCACGCGGGAGCTTAGAACTGACAAATTTATGCGCATCGTTTCACTTGCGCCTGAAGTGCTTTAGAGAACTAACCATGAAGAAGTTAAAGAAAGACGATCTGGTGATTGTCCTTGCTGGCAAAGACAAGGGTAAGACCGGTGAGATCACACGGATTCTCGACAACGATCGCGTATTCGTCTCTGGCGTCAACATGATAAAGCGCCACACCAAAGGTAATCCTCAGGCGGGCCAGCCCGGAGGAATTATCGAGAAGGAGGCGTCCTTACATATCTCTAATATTGCGATTTTTAATCGGGGTGCAGGAAAAGCCGACCGGGTGGGAATCAAGACGTTAGAGGATGGCAAGAAAGTCCGCGTATTTAAATCAAATGGCGAACAGATAGATAACTGATATGGCTGATTTAAAGAAACTATATGAAGAAGAGATTCGGCCCAAGCTCAAGGAGTCTCTCGGTCTCACCAATGTAATGGAAGTGCCTAAGATCACTCAAATCACGCTGAATATGGGCGTGGGTGAGGCCCTTAGCGACCGAAAGCAATTGGATGCCGCAGTGGCTGACATGGAATTGATTGCCGGCCAGAAGCCCGTCATCACTTTGGCACGAAATTCCATTGCGGGATTTAAGGTTCGTGAAGGATGGCCCATTGGCTGCAAAGTTACGCTTCGCCGATCAAGAATGTACGAATTTCTCGATCGCTTGATCAGCATCGCCATTCCAAGACAGAGGGACTTCCGCGGCTTAAGCCCGAAGGCGTTTGATGGACGTGGGAATTTCTCCATGGGAATCACCGAACAGATCGTGTTCACGGAGATTGACTACGACAAGACAGACCGTATTCGAGGGTTGGATATCAACATTACGACGACGGCAAAGACAGACGATCAGGGACGAGCATTGCTTAGCGCATTCAACTTCCCTTTCAGAGAAGCGTAAATCCGCGAAGTAGGATTAAAAGAGACTAGAGGGTTCTAATGGCCAAAGTATCCATGATCAACCGCGAGCTTAAGCGTGCCAAGACAGTGAAGAAGTACGCGGCGAAGCGAGCAGCCTTGAAGGCGCAGATTCGAGACTTGTCTTTGTCGGACGAAGAGCGTTGGGAAGCGCAAATCAAACTGCAGAAGCTGCCCCGGAATGCGAGTCCCAGCCGTCAAGTGCGTCGTTGTCAGTTGACTGGACGACCGCACGCGGTTTATCGGCGGTTTGGCCTTGCCCGAACCAAGTTGAGAGAAGCGGCCATGCGCGGTGATGTGCCAGGCCTTGTTAAGTCGAGCTGGTAAGGAGAAAAACCATGACTATGCAAGATCCGCTAGCAGACATGTTGACTCGCGTCCGAAATGGCCAAACCGCTAAGCTTTCTTCTGTCTCAATGCCGTCTTCGAAAGTTAAGCTCGAAGTAGCGCGCGTTCTGAAGGAAGAGGGCTATATCGAGGATTTCGGCACCGCAGATAACGAAAGTGGGCAGGCTCAGTTAGAGATTGGGTTGAAGTATCACAACGGCCGTCCAGTAATAGAAGAAATCAAGCGTATGAGTCGGCCAGGCCTCAGGGTTTACAAAGGCCGAGATGAAATACCTTCAGTGCGAGGTGGGCTTGGTATCGTTATTTTGTCTACGAATAAAGGGGTTATGACAGATCGTGCGGCGCGGGCTGAAGGCGTTGGCGGTGAGGTGCTCTGCTCCGTTTTCTAAACGAATGTAAGAGACGGTCGATCAAGGATCAGAAGAACTATGTCAAGAATTGCTAACAGTCCTGTAGAAATACCACAAGGCGTTGAAATTACGATTTCAGGGCAGGAAGTGAGCGCGAAGGGCAGCAAAGGCGCGTTGACCCTCACGCTGCACGACGATGTTGCTATTGCTCAAGACGCCAGTGAGTTGAAACTGTCTGCCAAAGGGCAAACGCAAAGTGCGGTTGCGTTATCGGGCACTTTTCGAGCGCTCGTCAATAACCTCGTCACGGGTGTGAGCCAAGGCTTCGAAAAGCGTCTTGAGTTGCAAGGGGTTGGTTATCGCGCCCAGGCGCAAGGTCGTGCTTTGAACCTGTCACTCGGATTCTCGCACCCTGTGGTCTACCAAGTGCCTGAGGGCATTGAAGTGGAAACCCCGAGCCAGACCCAAATTGTGGTTCGCGGTATCGACAAACAAAAAGTCGGCCAGGTTTCGGCTGAAATTCGCGCTTTTAGGCCACCCGAACCCTACAAGGGCAAAGGGGTGCGTTACGCCAATGAGTACGTGAAGCGTAAAGAAGCGAAGAAGAAGTAAGCGCGATCGGCAGGAGAATCTGAAGATGAAGAATAAAAGAAACGCACGGTTACGCCGGGCTCAACGAGGGCGCTCGAAAATGCGCGAGCTTTTGGTTCCAAGGCTCAGCGTTTACCGCTCACCTAGGCACATCTATGCGCAAATTATTTCTGAGGATGGAGGCTCGGTCAAAGCTGCAGCCTCTACGTTGGAAAAAGATTTACGAGGCGGTACGACCGGCAATGTGGAAGGTGCGGCCAAAGTGGGCGCCTTGATTGCAGAGCGTGCTAAGGCTGCGGGATATACCAAAGTGGCTTTTGATCGGTCTGGGTACAAGTATCACGGGCGGATCAAAGCACTTGCGGATGCGGCAAGAGAGGGCGGTTTAGATTTCTAGGTGAGCACCCCTCATCGGTGTTATTGCCTCAAGAGAAATAAAAGATTGTGGGATTTAAGAGGTCCTGACCCAGGGCTAAGTAATCTTAAGAGTTGAGTCTACCGATAGAGCGCTCAGTTGATCAGCAAGACAGTCTCAGCACTCGAGTAGAACATAAAAGGAAGAAACATGGCTTTCAATGACAAAGACAACAACGAGGAAGGCATCCAGGAAAAACTGGTCCAGGTGAATCGCGTTGCGAAAGTTGTCAAAGGTGGGCGGATATTTGGTTTTACCGCGTTGACCGTCGTTGGCGATGGTAACGGTCGTGTGGGCTATGGCCGTGGCAAAGCCCGGGAGGTACCACAAGCCATTCAAAAAGCGATGGAAGCAGCCCGGCGAAACATGATTCAGGTTGACTTGGATGGATCCACGGTCCAGTACGAACTGACGGCCCGTCATGGTGCTTCAAAAGTGTTCATGAAACCAGCCTCTGAAGGTACTGGAATCATCGCAGGTAAAACGATGCGTGCCGTGCTCGAAGTCGCGGGCGTTCGAAACGTGTTGGCCAAATGTTATGGCTCGACGAATCCAGTCAATGTGGTGCGAGCCACATTTGAGGGATTGAAGAATATGCGTTCTCCACAAGCTATCGCTGAGAAGCGAGGCCTTTCTGTTGAACAAATTTCGGGGTAAATCATCATGGCAAACAATACTGTCAAAGTGACGCTAATGAAGAGCCTGAACGGGCGGTTAAAGAGCCACAAGGCTTGCGTTGCTGGTTTGGGCCTCACAAAAATTCGTCAGAGCAGAGTGCTCGAAGATACGCCAGCAGTGCGCGGAATGATCAACAAGGTCGCGTACATGGTCAACGTCGAAGAGGCGTAAGGGTAG